>Ga0315900_10001750_pt1 | contig 34360 bp, 31 predicted proteins | sample LakEriMetagenome_FD_203521 | JGI IMG/M metagenome (GOLD analysis project Ga0315900, IMG submission 203521) | Freshwater fungal communities from buoy surface, Lake Erie, Ohio, United States - Buoy 12 MA114 | ecosystem: Environmental > Aquatic > Freshwater > Lake > Lake biofilm | place: USA: Lake...
CCAGCGCGCCTTCTCGAGCAGCGCGCCGGCCGAGGTCTCGCCCCGGCGCACGATGTGCTCGCCGTAGTGGCCGTGCCCCTCGGGGGCCTCGGCGCTGCCGGCGACCACGAAGGAGGCAGGCGCGTCAGGCAAGGCCTCGGTATAGGAGAACGCGTACAGGCTGGGCTCGGCCGGACGGTCCGTCTCGGGACACACGTTGCTGCGTGCGACCGGATTGACCCCGTCGCGAACGATGCCCCAGCGCTCGAGCGTACCGACGTAGACCCGATTGAATTCGACGAAGCCCTCCTCCGTGAACGGGGCAGGCGAGCGCAGTTCGCATTGGCAGAACGCTTCGGTCGGGCGTCCCGCCGCGGCCAGCACCTCGCGCGCGGCGGCAAAGCCTTCGGCCAGCGGCAACGGTCGGGCGAAGCGCACGCGCACGATTCGATGGCCCGGCTCGGCCGCCACGCCCGCGGAGTACTGGAACGGACCGGGGACGTAGCGATAGCCGCCGGGGGCGAAGACGGGAAGGGGCGAACTCACGGGACACTCCTGGTCGGCGACGGATGGATCGCGGGATGTTAGCCGCGCTCGGTCGATCGGGCGGACGGCATCACGCGCGTCCTTGCCGTGCCCGGGGTGCGGCGAGGCCGGTGCGATGCTCGCCGCCGGCACGCTGCACGACGCCATCACCCGGGCCGCGCGTCCCGTGCAGGCCGATCGCACGGGTCGCGAGCGCCACGGCCGGCTCCGGTGCCCCGCTCCGCAGCGGCACGCGAAAGCGCCACCCCTCGAACGCCACGCGCGCGCAATACCAGGGCGGGCCGGCGATGCCGCGAGGGCCGCGCCGGGCGTGATCGCGCGCGCGGGGCGAGGCCCCGTCGGGCCCCCGGCCACGCTCGATGGCGACCCCGCAGCCCGCTCAGGCCGCGCAGGCGGCGCCAGCCATGCGACCGGCGCTGGTCGACGACCCCGGCGAACCGCTCAGGCGACGGACGGCAGGCCCACCAGCGCGACGCGTACCCGCTCGGGCAGCATCGGCTGCTGTCGCAGGCGAGCGCCGGTGAGCGCGGCCACCGCGTTCGCGATCGCGGGTGCCACCAGCGGCGTGGCCATCTGTCCCGCGCCGGTCGGATGGTGGGGCGTGGGGATGAGCAGGATGTCCAGGTCCGGCATGTCCTTCATGCGCGGCACCCGGTAGTCGTAGAAATTGGCCTGCTCGACCCGGCCATCGGCGATCGTGATCCGCTCGGTCAGGGCGAGTCCCAGTCCGTAGACGATGGAGCCCTCGGTCTGGGCCACGACGTTGTCGGGCTGCACCGCCACCCCGCAGTCGATCGCGCAGGTGAAGCGATGCACGGTGATCTCGCCGCTCGCCCGATCGATCGACACCTCGGCCACCGCCGCCAGGTGGGTTCCGGTGTAGTCGATGTAGGCGAGGCCCAGCCCCCGCCCCTGCTTCGCAAGCGCCCCGCGCCTCGACCAGCCGGCACGCTGCGCAGCCTCGCGCACCACCCGCTGGGCCCTGGGCTCCTTCGCCAGCAACCCGACGCGGTAGTCGAGCGGATCGAGGCCGCGCGCCACGGCGATCTCGTCGATGAAGCACTCGTTGGCGAAGCAGTTCTGGCCCACGCCGATCGCGCGCAGTGGCGCGGTGCGTATGCCCGTGTCCGGGTGCAGGCCCTCGGCCAGGCGGTCGGGGATACCGTAGCTCGGGATCTCGGTACCCCGCATCGCGATGTTGTCGCGCCCCTTCGAGGCGCGAGCGCGCACCGGATCGGCGAAGGGCAGCACGCGATCGCAGACCACGCGGTGATGCCAGGCCGTGATGCGGCCGGACGCGTCGAGCCCCGCCTGCAGGCGGTTCACGTACAGGGGACGGAAACGACCGTTCCGGACATCATCCTCGCGCGTCCAGGTCACCTTGACCGGCCGGCGCACCGCGCGCGAGAGCAGCGCGGAGTCGACGATGAACTCGGTGTCGCGGTTGCCGCGACGCCCGAACCCTCCGCCCATCAGCATGTCGTTCAGCTTCACCCTGGAGACCGGCAGGCCCAGCGCATCGGCCACCGCGGCCACCGCGAAGGTCTGGCTCTGCGTGCCGCACCAGATCTCGCACAGGTCGCCCGCGGCCGAGACCGAGGCTACCGAGTTGAGCGGCTCCATCTGCGCGTGGTAGGCGTAGTCGGCGCGGTACTCGCGCTCGAAGGTGCTCGTCGCGCGCTTCATGGCCACGGCCACGTTGCCCGCGCGCTCCCAGGCCACCCCGCTGCGCGAGGCGTCGCGCGCGATCTGCTCGAACCGGGCGAGCCCCTGCGCCGAACTGTATCCCCAGCCGGTCGCCTTTCCGCCCCATTCCACGCGCAGCGCGTCGCGCGCCTTGAACGCCGCCCAGGGCGAGTCGGCCACCACCCCCACGCCGTAGCGCAGGCGCACGACGTCGATCACCCCCTCGATCGCACGCGCCGCGGTGTCGTCGACCCTCGCCGGCGAGGCACCCTCGACCGGCTCGCGAAGGATGGCGCCGTAGACCATGCCGGGCAGCTGCACGTCGATGCTGAAGCGCGCCCGGCCATCGGTCTTGGCAGGCACGTCGATGCGCCCGACGTCGCGCCCGATCAGCCGGAAGCGCACCCGGTCGAGCGGCTCGAGCGGCACCACCATCGCCTGGCCCGGCACCCGCGCGAAACCCGCGATCTCCCCGTAGGACAGGCGCCGACCCGTCGCCGCGTGCAGTACGAAGCCGGGCTGCGTGGATAGCTCGGCCGGCGGGACGCCCCATCGTGCGGCCGCGCTCTCGATGAGCGCCCAGCGAACCTGCGCGCCGAACTGCCGAAGCGGCGTGAAGTAGCCGGTCACCGACAGGCTGCCCGCGGTGTACATCACGCCGCCCATGCGCGGGTTGCCGTAGAGCGCGTCGATCGGAGGCGCCTGCACGATGCGCACCTTCGACCAGTCCGCGTCCATCTCTTCGGCGAGGATCAGCGGCAGCGAGGTGAGCGAACCCTGCCCCATCTCGGTGGCCGGGGCCATGATGGTCACCGTGCCGTCGGTGGCCAGGGTGACCCACGCGTTCATTCTCATCGACGAGGGCCGCGGCGCAACGCCCTCGCCCGAGGCGAGCGCGCCCTGCGGCGCAGCCCAACCCGCGGCCACGACGGCAAGGCTCAGTCCCGCCGCGCCGGTCATGAAGCGGCGGCGGCCGTCTCGGGCCACGCCCCGCGCGGCGCGCAGCGAGGCGGGCACGGGGCTCCACCCCTCCGGGAGGAGGGCGGGACGGGGCGTGGTGTCACGGGCGCCGGCGACCGGCGCGGCATCGGGTGCGAACGTGCTCATCGCTCAGCCCTCCTTCGCCGCGCGCTCGATCGCCCGCACGATGCGCGCATAGGTGCCGCAGCGACAGATGTTCGGCTGCATGTGGTTGACGATTTCCTCGCGCGTGGGACGTCGCCGGTCGCGCAGCAGGGTCGCCGCCCGCATGATCTGGCCCGACTGGCAGTAGCCGCACTGCGGCACCTGCTCGGCGACCCAGGCGCGCTGCAGCGGGTGATCGCCGGCGGGCGAGAGGCCCTCGATGGTGGTGACCGAACGCCCCTGCATCGCGGAGATCGGGTTCAGGCAGGCGTAGTTGGCCTCGCCGTCGATGTGCACGGTGCAGGCCCCGCACTGCCCGACACCGCAGCCGAAGCGCGTGCCGGTGAGCTTGAGGTCTTCCCGCAGCACCCACAGCAGCGGGGTATCCGGCAGCGCGCTGACGGTACGCGACTGCCCGTTGACGGTCAGGGCGACCGTGATCTTCTGGGACATCGGGGGCTCCTCCACGAATGCCGGGCGGCAACGGCCACCTCTGCGGGTGACGCGTTGCTGGCGGGTTACGAGGGTTCGCACCAGGCGACTCGCAGCCGGGATCGCACCCTCGCCTCGACGATCATGGTGACGAAGCAGTCAGGACTCGTCAACATCGGGTCCGGAGCAGGGTCCATCCATCGGTCGGGAACCGGCTGCACGGTGCGACCACCCGTCCGTCCGCTCAGGGCCCCTCGCCATCGACGCCGGTGCAGTACCCCCGAACCAGGCGGCCCGCCAACGCGCACGTGGCAGCGCCTGTCGGGTGTCCAGGCTCGCGTCGACCTTCAGAGCCCTCGCCGTCGATACTGCCGGAAATCCGGGGCACGCTTGTCAAGGAAGGCGCGGATGCCCTCGCTGTTCTCCTCGTTACCGTAGATGCCGGCCAGCAAGGCCCCCGCCGGTCCGAACGAGGGCAGGAATTCGAGATCGGATCCGGCGTTGAGCGCCACCTTTGCGATGCGCAGGCTTTGCGGACTCTTGTTCAGGATTTCCTGGCACCACTCCTCGACGAGCGCATCCAGCCGATCCGCCGGGCAGCATTCATTGATGAGGCCCATCTCGACCGCCTGCGCAGCGGTGTACTGGCGGCACCCGAACACCATCTCGCGGGCCTTGCGCTCGCCCACGTAGCGGGCCAGCAACTGGCAGGCGCCCCAGATCGGGATGCTACCCACGCGCGGACCCGTCTGACCGAAGCGGGCATCGTCGGAGGCAAACGACAGGTCGCAGAACAGATGCAACTCGTTGCCGCCACCGACACAGTACCCACGGATCTTCGCGATGATCGGCTTGTCCATCATGCGCATCACGGAGGACAGCGCATGCAGGCGGCGCATGTGCGCCCGGCCGATATCCGGCGTACGGCTCGACTGGTCACCGATGTCGCCGCCGGCACAGAAGGCGCGCTCGCCCGCACCGGTCAGGACCACCACGCCCACGGTGGGCTCGTCGGCCGCCCGATGCATCGCATGCGTGAGTTCCTCATAGGTACGAGGCCGCACAGCGTTGCGCTTCTCCGGGCGGTTGATCGTGATCGTCGCCACCCCGCCCACCTGCTCGTAGAGCACGTCCTCATAGTCCATCTGGCACCTCCTTCCCATGACTGCGCCCTCCACCATCGGCGGCGGGTCGCGAAGCCGAATTCGCCTGCACCGGAACACACCGGCGTTCCACCTTGCGAAACACGCTCGCTGCGCCGCGACGCGATGGCGTACTCTCGGCAGGGAACACCGCAAGGAGGGCAGGCCCATGTACGCCACCATCGAACTCACGCTCCATGACAGCACGCAGGTGATCCGGCTGAACCGGCCGGACCGGCGAAACGCCATCAGCCGGGAGATGATGGCGGAGATCATGCAGGCGGCGCGTGCAGCACAGGACGCGGGCTCCGTGCGGGCTGTCGTGATCACCGGCGGGGATTCCTACTTCTCCGCCGGAGCCGACCTGAACGAGGCCATCGCCGTGCGCAGCGCGGTCGAGGGAAGCGAGTACTTCCGTCTCTGGCACGACCTCACGGCCACCCTCGAGCAATTGCGCCTGCCAGTCGTCGCCGCGATCGAGGGCTTCTGCATTACCGGCGGACTCGAACTCGCGCTTGCCTGCGACCTCCGCGTCGCCGCCGAGGGCTCCACCTACGCCATCACCAGTGCCCGTATCGGAACCGTTGCCGGGGCCGGAGGCACGCAGCGCCTGCCGAGGCTGGTAGGACAGTCGCGCGCGCTGCACCTGCTGATGTCTGCGCAAACCATCGACGCCGCCGAAGCGCTGCGGATCGGCCTGGTGGATCGACTGACGCGCCCGGGTGCCGCCCTCGCTGCAGCACTGGAATGGTGCGAGATGTACGCGCAACGCGCGCCGCTCAGCGTCGCCTTCGCCAAGCGGGCCGTACACCGTGGCATGCAGATGGATCTCGCGTCCGCGCTCGAGTTCGAGACCATGCTCGTCACCACCGTGTACGGTACGGCAGACAAGCAGGAAGGCATCGGCGCCTTCCTCGAAAAGCGGCCGCCGAAATTCACGGGGCGCTGATCCGCGGTCAGGCAAGCGGAGCCCCCATCTGGCGCGAGGCACTGGCAGCGGCCTGCTGGACGAGCCGCACCAGTTCGCGTTCGCGCGGCTGAAGCCTGACCGTGGGTCCGGCGACGGTCAGGCACCAGGGCCAGGTGCCGTCGGCATCGCCAACGAGCGCGGCGACCGCTGTCAGTCCGGCTACGCGCTCGCCATGTGTGACCGCCCAACCACGGCGGGCAACGATCTCGATCTCCCGGGCGAAGGATGCGCGTGGCTGATGACACGCGCGGGCAGCGGCCGTGATGACCCGGCCACGCTGCGGCTCGGACAAGCGGGCCATGAGTACACGGGCGCTCGCCCCGTCGACCAGAGGCGAGCGGGCGCCGGTTCGGGTCACGCTCATCAGTGGCGACATCGCACAGACCACGTCGAGGCAGATCCTGTACCGCCCCTCGACGGCGTTGAGGGTCACCGTCTCGCCGGTCCGATCGCACAAGGCCTGCATCAGCGGCCTGGCCACATCGCGAACGCTCAGGGTGGACTGCACCAGCGCGGCGAGACGGGTGAAGCGGAACGACAGGCAGTAACGCTGGTCATCGAGCCGAAGCAGGTAGCCGGATTCGGCCAGCGCCGCCACGAGGCGAAACGCGGTCGACTTGGCGAGCCCGCCTCGTTCGGCAATCTCCTGCAGCGAGAGCGAGGGCCTCTCCGAACTGAAGATCTCGAGGATGCCCAGGGCTCTCTGCAGGGTTCTCATGGGGCGTGACGGAGGCTCGGGGTCAGCCCACCATGGCGTACCCGCCATTGACGCTGAGGATCTGCCCGGTGATATGCCGCGCAGGCGCAGAGCACAGGAACACGACGGTCGCGGCGATGTCCTCGGGTTCGCCGATGCGGCGCATCGGATATGCGCGACGCACCTTGACCTCCCGCTCGGCCAGCCTTTCGGCTCCGATTTTCGCTTCGATCGCGGCCAGCGCCTTCTGCCGCATCGGCGAGTTGGTCGCGGCGGGCGACACCGCATTGACGTTCACGCCCGCCGGACCGACCTCGCGAGCGATCGACCGGGTAAACGAGATCACGCCCCCCTTGGCCGCCGAGTAGGTCACCTCCCGCTCCTGCCCAACACGCGCAGCATCGGTGACGACGTTCACGATCTTGCCGCCACCGGCTGCGACCATCCCGGGCAGTACGGCCCGCGCGCAGTTGAGCGTGCCGATCAGGATCACGTCGATCTCGCGCCGCCAGTCGGCGGGATCCGTCTCGAGGAAAGGCGCATGAGCCGCGAGCACGGCCGCGTTGTTGACCAGAACATCGATGCTGCCGCCGCACTTCTGCGCAGCGGCAGCGACACCGTCCTGCACGGCCTCGAGCGACGAAATGTCGAAAACCGCAGCGCAGGCTTGGGCACCCGCCTCGCGCGCCATCGCAACGGTCGCCTGCACGCCGGCCGCGTCGACGTCATTGACCGCTACGGCCACCCCTTCGGCGGCCAGCGCAAGCGCGATGGCACGCCCGATGCCGCTACCCGCTCCCGTCACCAGCGCTCGCCGCCCCGCCAGCCCAAGATCCATCACGTTCTCCTTTCGCAAGTCGCCTGATCCAGCGCGGCGGCAATATCCGGCCAGGTCGCGCCGTGCCCGAGCGCACGCGCGGCTTCGAACAGCGATTCGGCCGCACGACCAAGCACCGGGGCAGCCAGCGCCAGATACTTCCGACGCAGTGCTTCCCAGCCAATCGGGTTGCCGGGATGACCGAGTGCCGGATCTACCCGGAGTGAAAGAGTACGTCCATCCTCCGTTTGCACCTCCACGCTGGCCGACGCGAAGCCGCTGCCGTCGTCCTCCAGCAACCGGACGCGACGGGCCAGCGCGGCGACATCGGGCGGGGCGCTCCAGGGTTCGCGGAAATCGTCGGCCGACACGGCATGGCCGCGCAGCGCAAGCGCGACGCACCACGGCAGGTCGAACTTGGCCTCCAGCGCGCAGGTCGGCACGCGATCCCGCGATCCGGTGACCTGTACGGCGAGCGCACCGACGGAGCAGACTACCGCGCCGACCTGCGCATCGCCCAGTTGGGGGCGCAACAATCGTGCGGCATCCACGGCAGGGTGCGTGAGATGGCAGGCCGCATACGGCTTGACGCTGTTGGCCAGCACTTCCCACCCGTCATCAACCGGGCGGGCAAGGTCGGCCGGCACGGCAACCTGCTGGACCAGCGCACGGGCGAGCGCGCCCTCCGGCCCCAGCAGGTTCGCGGCACCCCGAAAGCCCCCCTCGGCCAGTGTCGCCGCGAGCAGGCCGTCGGCTGCAGCCTTGCCGGCGTGCAGCGGCTTGGCCATGGTCCCGAAGGAGGCCACCAGTCCGGCCGCCTGAGTGGCGGCCAACCCGAGCGCGTGGCTGCAACCCTCCGCATCGAGCCCCGCGAGCGCCGCGCAGCCCGCTGCGGCACCGATGCGTCCGAAGACGCCGGTGCCATGCCAGCCCCGGGCCGTCGCCTGCTCGCCCAGCCCGGTGCCGGCGCGAGCCGCCACCTGATAGCCCGCCGCGAAGGCGCGCAGCAGCGCTCGTTCATCGATGCAATTCCCCCGCGACAGACGCGACTGCAGGCAGGCCAGCAGCGCGGCCCACAGCGGTGCACCGACGTGAGTGACCGCGCCTACATGGGTGTCATCGAAATCCAGACAGTGAGCTGCCGTGCCATTGGCGAGTGCCGCGGCCGCTGGCGAAGCGTACCCGCTCCCAAGCACGGCGCAGGGCCCCGGACCGAACAGGTGTGCCGCCTGCGCACGAGCGATACGCGCGGCGGGTTCATCCAGTCCGCCGAGGGTCACGCCCAGCCAGTCGACCAGCGCAAGACGGCAGGCTTCGTCCACCGGGGGCGGTAGCGTGCCCTCGAGGCCAGCGAGCCATTGGCCTGCGCGCTGCTGGAAGTCACCCACCTCGGCGCTCCGGCTGCCACTGGACGAGCGCGCCACAGGCGAGCGCCCTGTCGATCGACTCGGACGACGCACCGACCTCCCGGAGGACGGCCAGCGTATGCTCCCCGAGCACGGGGGCGGGCCGGGGCCGGGAGGCCAGACCGGACTGGTGAAGAGGCGTGAGCAGTTGCGGCATGCGCCCCTCCACCGGATGCTCGATCCAGTCGATGTCCCCTCGCGCCTGGGCATGATCGAGTGCGAGCGCCTCGTCCGGATCCAGCACGGGACTGATCGCAATGCCAAGGCTGCGCATCTCGGACACCAGATCGTCGCGGTCGCGGCTCGCGCAGTAGTTCGCGATGGCTTCACGGTAGCGCAGCCCGTGTTCCCCGTGATCGGTCAGACGGTCGGCGTGCGACTCGTCCTCTCGCACCAGATCCGTTCGCCCGATCGCACCGCAGAACGCGGCCCACGCCCGTGCCTCGAGCAGCGACACGGCCACCGCCCGGCCATCCCGTGTCCGGTAGGTGCAGTAGCGGGGATTGGCTCCGAACACCTCCTGCCGGGGCTCGCCGCTCGCGCCGGCAAGCCTCGCCATCGCGGAGGCGAGCGGAATCACGCACATCGAGAGCAGCGCGTCGTACATCGACAGGTCGATGGTGCAGCCGGTCCCGTCCTTCCCGCGCCGCGCCCACGCCGCCTGCACGGCCACCACCGCGGTCATCGCACCCGCGAAGTCGGCCGACTGGAAGCCGGGCACCTCGGGCGGGACATCGCCTCGAGGCTGGCAACCCATCACACCGGTCGCCGCCTGGATCACGAGGTCGTGCCCGGCGATGTTCGACAACGGCCCGGTCTGGCCAAAGCCCGAGATCGAGCAGTGAATCACGTCCGGACGACATCCGCGCACTGTCTCGGCATCGATCCCGAGACGTCGGGCCACGCCCGGCCGGAAGGATTCGATCACCACGTCGGCCCAGCCCAGCAGGGCGGGCAGCAGCGCAGCCCCCTCGGGGCGAGCGAGATCGATCGCCACGCTGCGCTTGTTGGCATTGACCCCGTTGAAGTACACGCTCTCCTCGCGCAGGCGGGGATGATTGTGACGACTGAGATCGCCGACGCCCGGCTGTTCGACCTTCACCACGTCCGCACCCAGCGCGCCGAGCAGTTGCGTCGCCCACGGGCCCGGCAGCAAGCGACTGAAGTCGAGTACGCGCATGCCCGCCAGCGGCGGCGTCGCGGCCTGAGGCGTGGTTGCCTGCGTCATGAGAGTCTCCCGTCATCGGTGTCGAGTCGAATCGACCCCGCGCCCGGGTCCGCCACCTCGCCCGACACGGCGACTGCGCCCCGGTCCCCGGCAGGAGGATCGAGGTCCCGGGCAAGCAGGGTGGCGTTATCCGCGCCGAGCGCCGCGAGTTGCGCCGGAACGCTGACCGGCGTTCCCTGCAAGCCAAGCGGCACACGCAGGACAGGCACCCGTACGCCGCAGGGGTGTTGCACGAGGGCCACGCTCGCCCTGTCCCGCAGCACCGGATCCTCGGCGAACACCTCGCCGGGTTCGCGGACCGGATAGGCCTCGATCCCGCGCGTCGCGAGTGCCTCGAGTGCTGCGGCACGATCCAGTTCGGCGACATCAGCGATCGGAACGTGATTCGCGGAGGCTTGCATCGACAGCCAGCCGTCGCGCGCGCGCAGCATGGCCACGCCCTCCAGCGGGCCGTCGCCTTCGGGCCACGCATACAGCGTCAGCCACATCGCCGCGTCGATCATCGGCACGTCGACCAGTCCGCCGCAGCCGTCGCGATCCCGGCACTCGAGCGCCGCGATGACACCCTGCGCGGCAAAGTGCCCGGCCACCTGGTCGGCGATCGACAGGCCGACGCGGCAGGGAGCGCCACCCGGCGTGCCGACAAGCGAAAGCAGCCCGCTTTGCGCCTGGATGACGGTGTCGAGCGCGGCAGCGCGCGGCCCGTGGCGCCCGTAACCCGAGATCTCGGCCTGGACCAGGCCCGGACAGCGCGCAGCGAGGGCGAGCGGATCGAATCCCATGCGATCCAGGACGCCGGGACGCAGATTCGACAGGAGAACCTGCGCGCTTCCGATGAGCTGCCAGAGGGCGGTGCGACCGCTCGGCCGTGAAAGGTCGAGTACGACCGACCGCTTTCCCGTGTTGTAGTTGGCGAAGTAGCCCGAGGTATCGCCGAACCGGGGCGCCCACGCACGACAGTCCTCGCCCCCTGGAGCCTCGACCTTGATTACCTCGGCTCCGAGCGCCGCGAGCAGCGTGCCCGCGACCGGGCCCGCCGCGTAGCGCGACAATTCGATCACGCGAATACCGGACAGGGGCAGCGATGCTGCAGCGACTGGCAGCCGCTTCGCAGGCGCATGCGCGTGGCGGGTATACCGGACGGGGGAGCGCAGGGCCGGCGCGATGCCGTCGGTCGCGCACGCGCGCGCGGCCTCGTGCAACCGCGCCACCGTGGACACAGGTCCGACCGGGACATCCACCGCCTCCACTGCGGCCACGATGTCCTCGACGCGCCTCGCGGACGTCCAGCGCTCGATCAGCGTGTCGAGCGTCTCCACGTCGCCCCGCCGCTGGTCGACGGTCGCAAAACGTCCATCGTCCGCCAGCCGCGGATCGATGCACCGGGCCAGCGAACGCCACTGTGCGTCGCTCGCGGAGCAGATCACCACCCAGCCGTCCGAGGCGCGATAGGCATTCCAGGGCGCGCATACCGGATGACGACTGCCCGCCCGATAGCCGTCCCGGCGCCCTTCGAAGACCAGGGAGGCCTGCGTGCGCAACTGATCGGCGATCACCTCGAGCAGGCACACATCGACCGACTGGCCCGGTCCGCCCAGTCGACGATGGCGAACCGCCGCAAGGGTTGCGGTCGCGGCGACCAGCCCGCCCAGCATCGCCGACACGGGCACCCTGACGGCCTGGGGTGAGCCGCCCACCTCGCCGGTGACCGCCATCAGCCCACCCCGCGCCTGGAGGGCGAGTTCGCAGGCGCTCTCACCCCGGGCCGCGCGCTCGCGTCCAAGGGCCGTGATTGACGTGACGATCGTGCCGCTCGTCAGGTCGACGGCGCCCCGGGCAATCTCTTGCGCCACCGCGACCTCGTCGATCAGACGCACGTCGGGCGCCCGGGTCAGCGTCCCGGCATATCCCTCGCCAGTCACGCCGAGCGGATCATCGGCTCCGGCAGGAGTGCCAGGATCCCGCACGACGCGGGCTCCCATGCCCGCCAGCAGGCGGGCGCAGATCCGTGTCGCCCGATCACCCCCGGCTTCGATCACCTCGACACCCGCAAGCCCGGGGGGTGGAGCAGAGGTCATGGACGTCGTGGCGGCGCGCCACGCAAGGCATCGACACCGGTCAGTTCTCGGCCATGGATCAGCGCGAGGATCTCGTTGGTCCCGTCCGGGATCGCCAGCATGCGTACATCGCGGTAGAGCCGCTCGATTCCCGTCTCGGTGGCGAGGCCGCTGGCACCGAGCAGGTTCATCGACTCCCAGATTGCCTCCTGGCAGGCCACCTGGGCATGGCGCTTGGCCATCGCGCCCCGCCCCGCGGAACCTTCGCCGCGGTCGATGGCTGCGAGCGCGCTGTAGCAGAGCAGGCGGCTCGCCTCGATACGGGTCGCAATATCGGACAACGTCTTCTGTACCAGCTGGTGCCCGGCGATCACCCGGCCGAACTGCTCGCGCAACCCGCAGTACGTCCGGGCTTGCTCGAACGCGCGTTGCGCGAGCCCGACGGCGATCAGCCCGATGAGCGGGCGATTCACCGACCAGGTCGCCTTCAGCACCTCGGTTGCCGCCTGCGACTCGATCACATCCGCGGGCTCGACCGGATGGGCGTCGAACATGACCTCGGCGAGCAGGCCCTGGCGCAGGCCAATGGTGTCGATCTCGCGCACTTCGCAGGCAGGACCACGCGGAGCCACCACGACCTTCGTCAGCGACGCACGATCTGCGGCCGGTTCGCGCAGATCGCGGCAGGTAACGATCATCAGATCGGCGACCGAAGCGTTGGTGATCCACAGCTTGCGGCCAGTCAGTTGCAGGCGACCGTCGCGCCGCTCGAGGCGTGTCTGTACTCCCCGTGGGTCCGATCCGGCCGCAGGCTCGCTGGAACCGGTACATCCGACGGCCGTACCGGCTACCAGGGGCGGCAGCCACCGCTCACGCTGCGCCGGATTCCCCTCGGCATACAGTCGCGCGATGCATCCCTCGTGCGCGATCAGGCTGATGGCCAGCGCCGCCGGCATGCGTTCGAGCATCAGCCCGTAGTCAAGCATGGCAAGCCCCGCCCCGCCTGCTGCCTCGGGAAGGCGAGGCGCGAGCAGACCCATAGGTCGTACCGCGGAGAACAATTCGAGGAGAAGTTCCCTCTGGATGGGCTGGTCAGGCGAAACCGCCTCGAGCCGAGGCTCGAGTTCGCGCCGTGCCACGCGCTCCGCCATCTCGCAGATGAGCCGCTGCGACTCGTCAAACGCGAAGTCCATCAGGCTTGCGCCCCTCGAACGGGAGTGTCACTCGGCGCGAATGTTGGCCGCCTTGACCACGGGTGCCCAGCGCGCCATTTCGCGCTTGATGAAAGCGGTGAGGTCCTCGGGCGTGCCGCCGATGAACTCCGCGCCAAAGCCGTTCAGTTGCTCGGTGACATCGGGCAGGTTCATGATGCGCGCGATTTCGCCATTGAGCCGTTTCGCGATGCTGGCGGGCACTCCGGCCGGAGCGAGAATCGCCCACCACTCGGTCGCATCGATTTCAGGGAAACCCTGCTCGGCGAGCGCGGGGACATCGGGCAGCAGGCGCGAGCGCTTGGCGCTGCTGATCGCCAGAGCGCGCAACTTGCCGCTTCTCACGAAAGGCGTCACGGTGGTCGTGGTGCCGATCACGAGCGGGATGTTGCCGCCCAGCACGTCGTTCAGCGCCGGCGCGCCGCCCTTGTAGGGCACGTGCGTGATTTCCGCCTTTGCAAGCAGGCGGAAGAGTTCACCAATCAAGTGGCTCGAACTCCCGGTACCCGCGGAGCCGAAACTGATCTTCCCCGGATGGGCGCGAGCGACCGCCACCAGATCCTTGACCGAGGTGATCGTCGAGTTCGAAGGCACCACCAGCACGCTGGCAACCCTGGCCAGCGGAATGACAGGCGTGAAATCGCGGATGGCGTCGTAGGGCATGCGCGGGTAGATGCTGGGGTTGACGGCATGCGAACTGATCACGTTGACGATCGTGTATCCATCGGCGGGCGCGCGGACCGCCAGTTCAGTGCCAACGACTCCGCCCGCACCAGGCCGATTGTCGACCAGGACACTCTGCCCCCAGCTCTCGGTCATGCGCGAAGCGATGATCCTGGAGAGCGCATCGGTCGTTGCGCCCGGCGGGAAAGGCGTGATCAGGCGAATCGGGCGATTGGGGTAGGCCTGTGCCCAGGCGGGCACCGGCAACAGGGATGCCGCCGCGCAAAGCGAGCCTGCGCACAGCGCGAGGCGCGTGATCGTACATGCCATCGTCTCTCCTCCTGCCGGTTTATTGCCGGTAGTTTCAGGAGAAAAAGATAGCACTGTCGCCGCCGCCAGGCGGAACATGTTCCGCGCAGTGGAACCGATCGGCGGACCCGCACCGGACGGTCCCGACGGTCAGCCTCGTCGCTGGATCGTGAACAGCAGGTAGCGCTTCTCGCGCCGGAAGACGTCGGGGTCGAGGGTATCGAGCCGCACCCGGTCGAGCTTGCCACGCACGTCGTCGCCGAACAGGTAGCCGAGCAGGCGCTGGCGAAGAAACAGTTTTTCCGCGCCGAAGCGCGCCAGCGGCAGCGCGAACCGGGCGGCGAGCAGCCGGCCGTAGGCGAGGCTGGGGATGCAGTTCTCGGTGACGTCCACCCGTTCGACGATCTCCAGCCCGTGGCGGGCGAGCGCGGACTCGAAGTCGGCCAGCAGGTGCCCGGAGCGGTTTCGCGTGTCGGGCTGGAGTCGATAGTAGTCGATCACGATCCAGCGCCCGCCGGGCGCGAGCAGCCCGGCGATGCGCGCCAGTCCGCGCTCGAGATCCACGTACTGGAAGGATTCCGCGTTCACGATCGCCGGGAACGGGGCGTCGAGCAGGGGCGAGCGTGCCTCCTCCAGCGTCCCCTCGGCCAGCGGCAGGTGCGGCCAGCGCTCGCGGATGTGCGCGGCGTGCGCGCGGTTCGGGGTGAGGCCGGTGGGCCGAGCCCCCGCCGCATCCAGCCGCGCGAGCAGGCCGCCCATCCCGCAGCCGACGTCGAGCACGCGCTCGCCTGCGCGCACCCTGGAGACCAGCAGCGTCGCGTAGGCGTCCATCGCCCGCTTCACGTCGGCGAGGCTGATCTCCTCGGCTGACCCCGGGATCGGATCGAAGTAGCCGTAGTGCAGGAAATCGTTGCCGAAGATCGCCCCGTAGAGTTCGAGCTCCAGGTCCTCGGCCGGATCCCATACCGAGCGATCCGGCCGGTGCTCGCGCAGGTAGCGCGCGAGCGCCGGCAGGTTGGCCAGCCGCAGCAGCGCGCGACCGATCACGGGCGTCCTCCGCCTGCCGGGGCCTGCGGACTCACACCAGCGCCTTCGCGATCCGGTCCTTCGTGAGCGGCAGGTCGCGCACGCGCACGCCGATCGCCCGGGCCAGCGCATTGCCGATCGCCGCCCCGGTCGGCCCCTGGGCTGCCTCGCCCGCGCCCATGGACTTCTGGTCGGGACGATCGATCAGCACGACGTCGACCTCCGGCACCTCGTCGAACCGCAGGATCGGATAGTCGTCCCAGGTCATGCAGCGGATGCCGCGCTCGTCGAAGGGCACCGCCTCCTTCAGCGTCCACGAGACGGCCTGGATCACGCCACCCTCGGTCTGGTTGATGATCCCGTCGGGGTTGATCGCCAGCCCCGATTCCACGGCCGCGACGCAGCGCGTGACGCGCAGATCCTCTTCCAGCGAGACCTCGGCCACCACCGCGCAGTAGCTCTGCTTGTTCTTGTACTGCGCGAAGCCGATGCCCATGCCGGTGCTGCCGTCGCCCGCGGCGCGCCCCTTCCAGCCGGCACGATCGGCCGCCGCCTCGATGACCGCCCGCGCACGGGCGTCCTTCAGGTGGCGCAGGCGGAACTCGACCGGATCGATCCCCGCCGCCTCGGCGAGTTCGTCCATGAAGGTTTCGATCGCGTAGACGTTGGCGAAGGCGCCCAGCGAGCGCAGCGCCGACACCCGCACCGGCATCTCGGTGATGAAGTGGTGCAGCACCTTCTGGTTCGGGAAATCGTAGAGCGGGATCGCGTTGCGATCGCTGCCGCCTCCGCCGGCGATGGGAATCATCCGCGGCGGGGGCTTGGGCAGCGGATCGGCCAGATGCCAGCCGGCGAGCAGCCAGGTGCCCTCGGGCTGGCGACCCGGACGGGTGCTCTGCGTGTTGCTCCACAGCTCATGCGTCCAGTCCACGATGCGCCCATCGGCATCCAGCGAAGCGGTGAGCTCGATGCTCATCGCGGGACCGAAAGGCTCCCACTGGAATTCGTCCTCGCGCATCCACTGCAGCCGCACCGGGCGCCCCGGCACGGCCCGGGCGGCGAGCGCGGCGTCGAGCGCCACGTCGTCCGCGCCGTTGTGCCCGTAGCAGCCCGCGCCCTCGGCGTGGTGGACGGTGATCTCGGCCTCGGGCATGCGCAGCGCCTTGGCGAGATCGACTCGAAGCGGGAAGATCCCCTGCGAGTGGCACCAGATCTCGGGGCGACCCTCGTTCCAGACCGCGACCGCGCAGGACGGGCCGATCGAGGCGTGCGCGATGTACGGCTTGGTGAACGCGGCGCTCAGCGTCCTGGCACCGGTCGCGGCCGCGGCCGCGTCGGTCTTCTCGCCCACCACGTGCAGCGACTGCGGCAGCGTCTTCAGGTGCTCGTGCACCACCGCCTGCGCCGGCAGGCGGGTCCGGTCGTCCCACTTCGCGCGGTTGCGCAGCGCCCGCGCCGCACGCAGCGCCTGCGCCTCGGTTTCGCACACCACCGCGAGGAAGCTGCCGTCGCGCACGAGTTCGACCAGCCCGGGCAGCGCGCGTACCGCGGCCTCGTCGTCGATCGAGGCGAGGCGGGCTTCGTAGCTCGGCGGCCGCACCACCCGCGCATGCAGCATGCCGGGCAGCATCATGTCGTGCACGTAGCTCGGCCGACCGGTCACCTTCGCGGGGATGTCCAGGCGCTTCACGCTGGTGCCGATCAGGCGGAATTCGTCGGGCGATTTCGGCGGGAACTGGGCGGTGGCGGCCCGGCTGAACATGCCCGGCTCGGCCAGTTCCCAGTAGGTGGCCGACTGCCCACCACCGACCACGCTCACGGTGCCGTCCTCGACGGTGAGGCGCTCGACGCTCACCCCGAAGCGCTCGGCCGCCTTCTGCAGCAGCGTGGCCCTCACCTCGGCACAGGCATAGCGGATCGCGATGCCGCTGTGCTCGATGGACAGGCTGCTGGAGGTCATCTCCTCGTTCGGGCTGGCATCGGTGCCCGGCGCACGCATCGCGATGCGCTCGAGCGCGACGTCGAGTTCATCGGCCGCGATCTGCGCGAGCGCGGTGGAGATGCCCTGGCCGATGTCGACCTTGCCGGGCGACACGCCGACGGTGTCGCGCCCGCCGGGGGTCGCGGGGATCAGGCGGATCCACTGGTCGAGTCGCGGGTTGACCGACAGGCTGCCGGGCAGCGGGGAGGATTCGTTGGTGCGGGACATGCGGGGGCTCCTGCAGGATCAGCGGGCGGCGGACAGGGCCGCGGCGGCGCGCTCGACCGCGCGCACGATGCGCGCGTGGGTGCCGCAGCGGCACAGGTGGTCGCGCAGCGCGGCGCCGATCTCGGCGCGGGTGGGGCGGGGGTTGGCGTCGAGCAGCGCCTTGGCGCTCATCACGATGCCGGTGATGCAGTAGCCGCACTGGGCCGCCTGCTCGTCGATGAACGCCTGCTGCAGCGGATGCAACGCCTCCGGCGTGCCGAGTCCCTCGATGGTGACGATGTCGCGACCCGCCAGCTCGGCGGTCGGGACGTTGCACGACTGCACCGGCTTGCCATCGACCAGCACGGTGCAGGCGCCGCACTGGCCCTGGCCGCAGCCGTAGCGGGCGCCCTTGAGATCGAGGTCGTTGCGCAGCACGTAGAGCAGCGCGGTCTCGGGGTCGCAGGTCACGGTGCGTTCGGCACCGTTGACCCGCAAGGTCAGCGTCGTGTCGGTCATGGTCATGCGTCCTGGAGGCACGCCGGGGTGGGGCACGCTTTCGCGCCCCGTCCCGTGCGTCGGGCCGGAACGACGCGCTCAGGCGCCGCCCGGAGGACCGGCCGCCCGCCCGCAGGGCGGCAACCGGGTGTCTGAACGGACCGGGCACGTGGCCGCGCCGGCCCTGGAGCATCGACGGCGCCGCAGCCGGCATCCGTGGCGAAGACCCGGCTTGCCGCCAAACGCCGCAAGCCGAAGGTGCGATCGTAGCCGAACGCAGGGCGGGCGCAGAACCGACCTCCGCCCGTCCCGCGGGGGATCGCACGCAGGCGGGGTGGCAAGGCGGCTCTCACCGCCCGGCCGCGATCGCCTCGAGCTGGCGCACCAGATCGTCGGGGACCGCCACGCCCTCGCGGGCCGCACGCTCGCGCTCGCGGTGCCGGCGATCGCCCGGCAGCCTCACCCCCGGATCGGCCAGCATCGCCGCCACCAGGTCCTCGGTGCGGTCCAGGGCCATGTCGCGCCCGGCCAGCGCCTCCGGGTCGATCGCGAGATAGGCATGGCCGATGCTCGGGTGGTTGCCCGGCTCGAAGTACGAGTCGTTCTCGAACGCGAAGGCCGCGCCGGTCAGCGACACGCACAGCAGTTCGACCATCATCGCCAGCATCGCGCCCTTCGCCCCGCCGATGGCGAACAGGCTGCCGGTGAGCGCGGCCTTCGCATCGGTGGTGGGGCGCCCTTCGCGGTCGACCGCCCAGCCCTCGGGAATGGGTCGTCCTTCCTTTGCAGCGAGCATGATCTTGCCGCGGGTGACCTCGGTCAGCGACAGGTCGATCAGCACCGGCGGCGCGTTGCGCCGCGGGAAGGCCGCGGCGATCGGGTTCGTGCCGAACACCGGACGGCGGCCACCCCAGGCGTTGATCGCGCCCGGCGAGTTGGTGAAGGCCATCCCGACCAGGCCCTGTGCGGCGAGCGGTTCGAGGTGGTAGACCGCCGCGCCGTTGTGATGGCTGCGGGTCACCGCGGCGATCGCGATGCCATGGCTGCGCGCGCGACGGGCGGCCTCGCCGATCGCCATCTCGCAGGCCAGGAAAGCGAGCCCGCCGCCGGCATCGACGAGGCAGGCCCCGCCACGCTCGCGCGCGAGCACCGGCCGCGCGTGCCCATCGGCGCGTCCGCAGCGCAGGTGATCGGCGTAGAGCGGTACCCGCGACAGACCGTGGGTCGCCAGGCCATCGGCCTCGGCGGCCGCCAGGGCGCGCGCAGTGGCCTGCGCCTGATCCTCGGCGGCACCGGCCCCGACGAGCGCACGGCGAGCCAAATCGGTGATCTGTTCAAGGCTGAGGGTGGTCATGGTCGGCGAGCCGCGGGGTGTGGGATGTGGGGTGTGGGGTGTGGGGTGTGGGGTGTGGGGTGTGGGGTGTGGGGTGTATGGCCGCCGCGACCCACCGGACCCGGTCGCCGGAGCGTGTCCGATCCGCCCGGCGTCGGCGGCGACCCGCGGGCGGTGGCCCGCCTCCGGCGTCCGGCATCCCCGGGCCACCGAGCCCCGCGGCCGGGGCTGGCCACCTCGGCCGGGGCCCGAACGTCGGGCAAATCCGCAAGTTTATCCGGGTCGGGCGGAAACGCCATGGTCGCGTGGTAGTCTCGCGGGTTTTTCCCGCAGGCGGGTTCCCGGTCCCAGCACCCCCCGCCCCCACGGTCGCGGCACGCCACCCGGTGCCTGCGTCCAGCGCCGCGACCACACGCCGCGGTTGCCTTCGACAGGAACGCCGCCATGCCCCGCTCGCTCCGCAACATCGCGATCATCGCCCACGTCGACCACGGCAAGACCACGCTCGTCGACAAGCTCCTGCGCCAGGCGGGCACCTTCGCCGCGCACGAGAAGATCACCGAGCGGGTGATGGACTCCAACGACCTCGAGCGCGAGCGCGGGATCACCATCCTCGCGAAGAACTGCGCGCTCGACTACGACGGCGTGCACGTGAACATCGTCGACACGCCCGGCCACGCCGATTTCGGCGGCGAGGTCGAGCGGGTGCTGGGCATGGTGGACGGCGTGCTGCTGCTGGTCGATGCGGTCGAGGGACCGATGCCGCAGACGCGCTTCGTCACCAAGAAGGCGCTGGCGCTGGGGCTGCGGCCGATCGTGGTGGTGAACAAGGTCGATCGCGACGGCGCGCGGCCTGACTGGGTGGTCGACCAGACCTTCGACCTGTTCGACAAGCTGGGCGCGACCGAGGAGCAGCTCGACTTTCCCGTGGTCTACGCCTCGGCCCTGCACGGCTGGGCGACGCTCGACTGGAAGCATCCGGGCAGCGACCTGCGCCCGCTCTTCCAGACCATCCTCGATCGCGTACCGGCCCCGGCGGAGGACGACACCGAGGGTTCGCTGCAACTCCAGGTGAGCGCGCTCGACTACTCCAGCTATGTCGGCCGCATCGGCGTGGGACGCATGCGCCGCGGCCGCCTGCGCCCGGGGCAGGAGGTGGCGGTGGTGCTCGGCGACGGGCCGGTTCGCCGCGCGCGGGTGAACCAGGTGCTGGGCTTCCAGGGCCTGGAGCGCGTGCCGATGACCGAGGCCATGGCCGGGGACATCGTGCTGGTCTCGGGCATCGAGGAGCTGTCGATCGGCACCACCATCGCCGATGCCGAGCGCCCCGAGGCCCTGCCGCCGCTCAAGGTGGACGAGCCCACGCTCACCATGAACTTCCAGGTGAACACCTCGCCGCTGGCCGGCACCGAGGGCAAGTTCGTCACCAGCCGCCAGCTGCGCGAGCGTCTGCAGAAGGAACTGCTGACCAACATGGCGCTGCGCGTGGAGGAGACCGGGGACACCGACGTCTTCCTGGTCTCCGGCCGCGGCGAACTGCACCTGACCATCCTCATCGAGAACATGCGGCGCGAAGGCTACGAGCTCGCGGTCGGCCGCCCCCGCGTGATCAACCGCGTGGTCGACGGGGAGGTGCTCGAGCCCTACGAGCTGCTCACCGTCGACGTCGAGGAATCGCACCAGGGCGGCGTGATGGAGGCGCTGGGCGTGCGGCGGGCCGACCTGCAGGACATGGTGCCCGACGGGCGCGGCCGGGTGCGGCTGGAGTACCGCGTGCCCGCCCGGGGCCTGATCGGCTTCCAGGGCGAGTTCATGAACCTCACGCGCGGCACCGGCCTGATGAGCCACGTGTTCGACGATTACGGTCCGGTCAAGGGCGACATCGCGGGGCGGCGCAACGGCGTGCTGGTGTCCCAGGAGACCGGCGATGCGGTCGCCTTCGCGCTGTGGAACCTGCAGGACCGCGGGCGCATGTTCGTGAGCCCGGGCGAGAAGCTCTACGAGGGCATGATCATCGGCATCCACTCGCGCGACAACGACCTGGTGGTCAACCCTCTCAAGGGCAAGAAGCTCACCAACGTCCGCGCCTCGGGTACCGACGAGGCGATCCTCCTGACCCCGCCGATCCGCCTGACGCTGGAGTACGCGGTCGAGTTCATCGAGGACGACGAACTCGTCGAGGTGACGCCGAAGTCGATCCGCATCCGCAAGCGCCACCTGCAGGAGCACGAGCGCAAGCGCGCCTCGCGCGCGGGCAGCGAAGCGGCGGCCTGAGGTTCAGGCGAGCGCGGCGCCCGCTCGCCGGGCGCTCAGCGCGCGGCCGCGCCGAACACGCGGCGCGCGAGGTCGGTCGCTGCCCCTGCCGGATTGGCGCGGATCTTCCGTTCCTCCTCGCCGATCATCAGGAACAGGCCGTCCAGCGCACGGCGGGTCACCCAGGGCTCCAGGCGAGCCTGCTTCGCATCGACCACTCCGATCGCTGCGCCGCGCTCGGCCAGCGCGTTGTACTGCTGGGCCAGTCCGACCTTCTCGGTGGCCTGCGTCACGACCGGCAGGAACACCTTCTCCAGGCCGGCGCTGCTCGAGGTGCGGAAGAACTCGGTCGCCGCCGTCGGGCCACCGGTGAGGATCGCCTGCGCGTCCTGCACGCTCATCGACCGGATCGCCGACTGGAGCAGGGACATCGCCTGTGGGACCGCCTGCTCGGCAGCCCGGTTCATCGACAGCTGCAGCGCGTCGAACTGCCCGCCCATGCCCATGAGTCGAGCCGGACTGCGCAATCGCTCCAGTGCGTCGGGCAGCGGGATCCTGACCCGGGGATTGGACCAGAACCCGTCGGCACGCCCGAGCGTCTCGACCGCCTGGCGCGCGCCCTGTTCCAGCGCGGCGCGCAACGCGCCCGCCTGGTCCCCGCCGGAGATGGCCGACAACGCCTGCGCCCGCAGACCTCCGGCGGCCAGCGCCAGCGCGGCTCCCGCCGGCACGACGAACACGACCCTTCGCCTTGCGGCGAGGACCGACTCCCCCTTGCCCATCGACGCCTCCCTCCCCTGCGTCAACCGTCGCCGGGCCTGCAACCTCAGGCCTCGATCACGCCAGCCTCGTGCGCCTGCCGGTCGGCGTGATAGCTCGACCTCACCATCGGACCGCAGGCCGCGTGCACGAAGCCCATCGCCTGCGCCTCGCGCTCGTACATTCGGAAAGTCTCCGGCGGCACGTAGCGCAGCACCGGCAGGTGGTGCGACGAGGGCTGGAGGTACTGGCCGATGGTGAGCATGTCGACGTCATGCGCGCGCAGATCGCGCATCACGCCCAGGATCTCCTCGTCGGTCTCGCCCAGGCCCACCATGAGCCCCGACTTGGTCGGCACGCCGGGATGGCGCGACTTGAACTCGCGCAGCAGTTGCAGCGAGTTCGCGTAGTCCGCCCCGGGCCTGGCGGCGCGGTACAGGCGGGGCACCGTCTCGAGGTTGTGGTTCATCACGTCGGGCGGCGCCTGCTCGAGCACCGCGAGCGCGCGGTCGCGACGACCGCGGAAGTCGGGCACCAGCACCTCGATGGTGGTGCCGGGCGAACGCTCGCGGACCGCTCGGATGCACTCGGCGAAATGGCCGGCTCCGCCATCGCGAAGGTCGTCGCGGTCCACGCTGGTGATCACCACGTAGCGCAGGCCGAGTGCCGCGATCGTCTCGCCCAGGTGCACGGGTTCGTCCGGGTCGGGCGGCAGCGGCCGACCGTGCCCGACGTCGCAGAACGGGCAGCGGCGGGTGCACAGGTCACCGAGGATCATGAACGTGGCGGTGCCTTTGCCGAAGCACTCGCCGATGTTCGGGCACGAGGCTTCCTCGCACACCGTATGCAGCTTCTGCTCGCGCAGGATGCGCTTGATGTCATGGAAGCGCGAGCCGGGCGAGGGGGCCTTCACGCGGATCCAGTCGGGCTTGCGCAGCGTCTGGCCGACCGGGACGATCGGGATCGGATTGCGCGAGGTCTTGGCCTGCGACTTCTGCTTCTCACCGGGCTGGATCGGGGCGGTCATTCGGGCCTCTCAGGCCTGGGGCGGCGGCAGGACGTCCGTCGGGGGGTGGGCACGCAGCAGCCGCGAGAGCGTCGCGGCGAGTCCGCGTCCAGCCGTACCGGTGTCCGCGTGAATGCCCAGGTCGCGCGTGCGCGTGACCGGCTGCCCGGGGTAGCCGCAGGGATCGATACGGCCGAACGGTTCAAGGTCGAGGTCCACGTTGAGCGCGAGGCCATGGTAGGTGCACCCGCGACTCACCTTGAGGCCGAGCGCGGCCACCTTGGCCTCGCCGACGTAGACGCCCGGGGCGTCTTCGCGCCCGCGCGCCTCGACGCCCTGCTGCGCGAGCCAGTCTATCACGCAGCGTTCCAGCAACCGGACCATCGGCCGCACGCCGAGCGCGCGCCGGCGCAGGTCGACCAGCACGTAGAGCACGGCTTGGCCAGGGCCGTGGTAGGTGACCTGTCCGCCGCGGTCGCATCGCACCACCGGGATGTCGCCCGGCGCGCGGACGTGCACCTCGCGCCCCCCCTGCCCCAGCGTGTACACCGGCGGATGCTCGGTGAGCCACAACTCGTCGGCGGCGGCCGGATCGCGCACGGCCGTCCAGGCGCGCATCGCCTGCCACGCGGCCAGGTACTCGGTGCGTCCCCGCTCGCGCAGGACGATGCCGGCCGGGTCGGGCTCACCGCGACCGACCGGGCCCACCGATGTGGCGCGACCGGTGGCGGACGCGCAGGACAAGTGCAGTGAATGCTCCATGACCCGATTCTAGCCAGCGCGGGAACCGCGAACCCGGAGCGCAGTCTACGCCGCAGGGAGATCGATTCTTTTCCTTGGAGGATACGATGGTCGGTCCGCTGGCAACTGCCCCTGCAACCGTGACGACGAACCCCGCGCTTGCCCAGTGGCGCCTCGCGCTGGGCCTGGGTGGGCTGCTCGCATGGCTCGCCGGTTTCGCCGTCGCCGAGTTCGCGCACGACCTGCTGATGGCCGCGGGCGAGGGCGCCCGCGCCTCGTCGGCGGCCCACCTCGCCTACGAGGTGTCCGCCGGCTACGTGCTGGGCTTCATCGCCGCGCTGGCGCTCGCCCTGCTCGCTCGTACGCTGCGCGGGCCGCAGACCGATCTCCTGTGGAACCTGCCGTGGGCGCGGGCGCTGGCCGCGACCGGGCTGTCGGCCGTGGTCGCGGCCTGCATCGCCGGGGCCGTGATGCACAACTTCGGCGGGCTCACCCTGAGTTACGATGTGGCTTTCGTCGTGGGCGCGACCGTCGTCTGGCTGGGCGTGTTGCCGCTCGCCGCCCACATCGACCGCGAACGCAAGCGCTGAATCCCTTGACCCCGACCCGCCGCCGGATCCTGATCGCCCCCGTCGGCGCCCTGATCCCGGCGGCGGCACCGGCCGCCGGTCTTACGATGCGCGAACTCGCCCCCTGCCCCGATCGGCCCAACTGCGTGAGCAGCCAGGCGGTCGCCGCCGGGCATCGCGTCGCACCGCTGGCCTTCGGCGGCGAGCCGACCGCCGCGCAGGCGCGGCTGGCCGCAGCCATCGAGGCCTTGCCCCGCTCGCGCATCGTCGAGCAGTCGCCCGGATGGATCGCCGCCGAGTTCCGGTCCTGGCTGTTCGGCTTCGTCGACGAGGCGCAGTTCGTGCTCGACACCCGGGAGGGCGTGTTCCACGTGCGCTCGGCTGCACGCACCGGCTACTGGGACCTCGGGGTCAACCGGCAGCGCGTGGAGGCCCTGCGCGCGGCCCTGTCGGTGCGCTGAAACGCGTCCTCGACCCCGCGCGCGTCGGGCAGGATCGGCGCAGCACGCCCGTGCCGCCGCGTGCCACTGCGCGATCGGACGCACCAGCCCCCGGAATGCGTCGCGCCCCGGGTGCGAGGGTCAGCGCTTCTTGCCCAGCAGCGTACCGCGGCAGTTGCGCGCCCCGCACAGGCAGACCCAGCGACGCTTCTCGGCGGGCGTATGCGGCGTGTCGAGCGTGATGTTGTAGTCGTAGAACAGTTCCTCGCCCGCCCGGATGTCGCGCAGGGCCTCGATCCAGATGCGCCCGTCGACGATGTCGGACTCGCAGTTGGGCTTGCACGAGTGGTTGATCCAGCGCGCCGTGTTGCCGCCGACGTTGCCGTCGATCACGTAGCGATCGTCCAGGGTGAACAGGAAGGTGTGCGACGGCTTGCTCTCGTCGTCCGCGTACCAGCGATCGGCCTGCGCCCAGGTGATCTTGCGACCGACGTACTCGATGACCCGCTCGCCCTTGGCGATGTCGCGCCGCGCGAAGACGCCGCGCCCGTGGATCGGGGACTTGCGTGCGACGACCCGCGGCCCGCGGGAGGGCGCACGGGAGGATTTCGCGGGAACCGGCTTGCTGGACGGGGTCGGGCGGGCCATGGGATCGGATCGGTCTGTTGGAGGGAAGGGTTCGGGAAGGGTCGGGGCACCGGCACGGCGGGCGACGCGCCGGCTAGAGCACCATCACGACCATCGGGTGGTCGCACAGGTCGCGATAAAGAGCATCGAGCTGTTCGCGCGAGCGCGCGGTCACGGTCGCGGTCAGGCTGAGGTAACGACCCTCGCGGCTCGCCCGCATCTCGATGGCGGACGGGTCGAAGTCGGGCGCGTGGCGAAGGACCACCGCCACGACTGCCTGGGCGAAACCCGGCTGGGTGGGACCCATCACCTTGATCGGGAACGCCGACGGATACTCGATCAGCGAATCCACGGGGGGCGCCGCGGGACTCACGCGACGGCCCCGCGGTCGCACGCGCGCGCCGGCCTCACGCCTGAGGCGCCTCGCATCCGGTGACCTCGCGCTTGTAGTCCTGGTAGTGCCGGTCCATCCGGCGCCACACCGGGCCGGGCTTGCCCTCGCCGACGGGCTGGTCGTCCAGGCGGGTGATCGCCAGCACCTCCTTGGTGGCGGAGGTGACCCAGATCTCGTCGGCCGAGCGCAGCTCGGCTTCGGTGATGGGGCGCAGTTCGTGCGCCATGCCGTGGCGCCGGGCGAGTTCGATCACCACGTCGAAGGTGGTGCCCGGCAGCAGCAGGTTGCTCTTGGGGGGCGAGAGGATGAGCCCGTCGCGCACGATCAGCACGTTGCTCGAGGACGCCTCGGTCAGCATGCCCTCGCGCAGCAGGATGGTCTCGACCGCGCCCGCCTCCACCGATTTCTGGCGGGCGAGCACGTTGCCCAGCAGCGCGGTCGACTTGATGTCGTTGTTGAGCCAGCGCTCGTCGCGCGCGGTGATGGCCGCCGCCCCCTCGGTGCGCCAGTGCGCGGGCGCCGCGCGCAGCGGGTTGCACATCATGAACACCGTCGGGGTGGACTCCTTCGGGAACGCATGGTCGCGCGGCGCGACCCCGCGGCTGACCTGGATGTAGAGGCCATGGTTCTCGCCCTCGTTGCGGGCGATGAGTTCCATGCACAGCGCCTCCCACTTCTCGATCGAGTGCGGATTGGCGAGTCCGATGCGATCCATGCTGCGCTGCATGCGCTGCAGGTGTTCGACCATGCGGAAGGGGCGACGGGCGTAGACCGGAATGACCTCGTAGACGCCATCGCCGAAGATGAAGCCCCGGTCGAGCGGGGAGATGCGCGCCTGCTCGATCGGAAGGTAGTCGCCGTTCAGGAAACAGATCATCGTCGCCTCGCCAGGCCTCTCGCCTACTTGAACATCAGCCGCAAGCCATCCCAGGCGCGACGCAGCACGTTCGCCACCTCGACGGCCTCCAGGGCCACTACCGGGTATTCTGCCAGCGGTCGCCCGTCCAGCGTGAGTCGCAGCGTGCCGACGCGCTGCCCTGCGGCCACCGGGGCCATCAGCGGCTGCACGCTTTCCAGTTCGGCCTTCACGCGCGGCCCGCTGCCCGCGGGCAGCGTGACCATCAGGCCCGATTCGAAGCCGGCCTTGATCTGCCGCGAGGAACCCTTCCAGACCTCCAGCGAACCCACGGCCTGCCGCGGCGCATAGAGGCGGAAGTTGTCGTAGAACTGGAAGCCGAAGTTGAGCAGCTTCTGGCTCTCGGCGATGCGCGCCGACTCCGACGGGGCCCCCAGCACGACCGCGACCAGTCGCCGTTCCCCGCGCCGCGCGGAGGACACCAGGCACCAGCCGGCCGCCTCGGTGTGGCCGGTCTTCATGCCGTCGACCGAAGGGTCGAGCAGCAGCAGCCGGTTGCGGTTGGGTTGCCGGATCTTGTTGTAGGTGTAGTCGCGCAGCGAGTAGAGCGGGTAGAACTCCGGGAAGTCGCGCAGGATCGCCGAGGCGAGGCGGGCGAGATCGGCCGCCGAGCTGTAGTGCCCGGCATCGGGCAGGCCGGTGGCGTTGAGGAAGGCGGTGTTGCGCATGCCCAGTCGCTGCGCCTCCCGGGTCATGGCCGCGGCGAAGGCGTCCTCGCCGCCGGCCACCGCCTCGGCCAGCGCGATGCTCGCGTCGTTGCCCGACTGCACGATCATGCCACGCAGCAGTTCGTCGACCGTCACCGGAACCCGCTGGTCGATGAACATCCGCGAGCCGATCGCCTTGCGCGCGCGATCGGAGATCGGCACGACCTGCGTGGGCGCGAGGCGCTTCTGGCGGATGGCATTGAACGCCAGGTAGGCGGTCATCAGCTTGGTGAGCGAGGCGGGTTCGACCCGCTCGTCGGCCGCCTGCGCGGTGAGCACCTGCCCGGTGTCGTGGTCGACCAGCATCCACGCGCGCGCGTTGATCGCCGGTGGCGTGGGCAGGGGCAGCGCACCGGGCTGCGCGAGCGCGTCGCGAACCGGGACGGCGCCGCAGAGAAGACCCGCCAGCAGGGCCAGGCCCGCAGCGCCCAGTCGCGCGAAGCGCGCGGATTTGATCGCGATCAAAAGCACCCCCGTGAAAGGTCGCCAGTATATCCGAGCACCCCTCGCCGTCCGGGGTGCGGCAGGCAGATGACCCGGGCGATGCACCGCCCCCTTGATGCGCAGGGAGCCCGTACCCATCTGCTGGTCATCGGCGGATCCGGACCCGTCGCGACGCAGGTCGCGGGACGGTCCCGCCCCATCCCTCACGAGGAGGCCGTCATGGCACAGCTCATTCGCAACGAACCCTTCGACGATCTGATCAGCAACCTGTTCCAGGGCTTTCTCGTGCGCCCGGTCGGCGCCACCCCCCAGCCTGCGGCCGCGCGCCCGTTCAGCGTGGAGGTGAGCGAGGAGGACAAGGCGTACGTGCTGCACGCCGAACTCCCGGGCGTGGCCCGCGACGACATCCATGTGTCGATCGACGGCAACGAGGTGACGATCAGCGCCGAGGTCCGCAACCAGCGCGAGGAGCGCAAGGAAGGCCGGGTGCTGCGCAGCGAACGCTACTACGGCAAGCTCTACCGCGCGTTCCAGCTCGGCGACGCGATCGACGAGTCGGCCTCCGAGGCGAAGTACGCCGACGGCGTGCTCGAGCTTCGGCTGCCGAAGAAGGCGGCGACCTCGGCCCGGCGCATCGAGATCCGCTGATCGGCTGACTGCCGGCGGGTGTTCCCGCGGACGGGGACCCCGCCGGTAGAATCCGCGGTCTGCGGTCGCATCCGGTGTCCGGACGCGGCCGCCCCCCCGACCGAGGATCCCGCGATGTCCGACCAGCCGACCGCCTCCCCGCTCAGCGCCGCGCAGAAGGCGCAGGTGCTCGCCGAGGCCCTGCCCTACATCCGTCGCTTCCACGGGCGCACCGTGGTCATCAAGTACGGCGGCAACGCGATGACCGACGAGGCCCTCAAGCGCTCGTTCGCGCACGACGTGGTGCTGCTGCGCCTGGTGGGGCTCAACCCGGTCGTGGTGCACGGCGGTGGCCCGCAGATCGAGCAGCTGCTCGCGCGCGTGGGCAAGAAGGGCGAGTTCGTCCAGGGCATGCGCGTGACCGACGCCGAGACCATGGACATCGTCGAGATGGTGCTCGCCGGGCAGGTCAACAAGGAGATCGTCGAGCTGATCAACTCCTGCGGCGGCAAGGCGGTGGGCCTGACCGGGCAGGACGGCGGCCTCATCCGGGCACGCAAGATGATGGTGGCGAGCCGCGAGGAACCCGATCGCAAGATCGACATCGGGCAAGTGGGCGAGATCGAGTCCCTCGACCCGTCGATCATCCAGACGCTGACCGGCAACGGATTCATCCCGGTGATCGCGCCGATCGGCTCGGGCGAGGCCGGCGAGACCTACAACATCAACGCGGACCTCGTCGCCGGGAAGGTCGCCGAAATCCTCAAGGCCGAGAAGCTGATCCTGCTCACCAACACCCCCGGGGTGCTCGATCGCGAGGGCCGGCTGCTCACCGGCCTCACCGCGCGCCGCATCGACGAACTGTTCGCCGACGGCACCATCTCCGGCGGGATGCTGCCGAAGATCTCCTCGGCGCTGGACGCCGCGCGCGGCGGCGTCGCTTCGGTGCACATCATCGACGGCCGGGTCGACCACAGCGTGCTGCTGGAGATCATGACCGACCAGGGCGTGGGCACGATGATTCGCAGCCACTGAGCCGCCACGGTGGACCCCCGCACCTGGATCTTCGACCTCGACAACACGCTGCACTACGCCAGCCCGCACATCTTCCCGCACATGAACCGGTCGATGACCGAGTACGTGATGCGGCACCTGGACCTGCCCGAGGTCGAGGCCAGTGCGCTGCGGCGTCGCTACTGGCTGCGCTACGGGGCCACCCTGCTCGGGCTGATGCGCCACCACGGCACCGATCCCGACCACTTCCTTCGCGAGACGCACCGGTTCCCCGAACTGGAACGCATGGTGATCCGGGAGATGGGGCTGCGCGGGTTGCTGCGCCGCCTGCCGGGCCGCAAGCTGGTGTTCTCCAATTCCCCAGAGCACTACTGCCGGGCGGTGCTCGACGTGCTGGGCATCGCCGACCTGTTCGAGGGCGTGTTCACGATCGAGCACACCGGCTATCGCCCCAAGCCCGACGCGCGCGGCTTTCGCGAGCTGTTCCGCGCCCACCGGGTGCTGCCCGCCCGCGCGATCATGGTCGAGGACTCGCTGGACAACCTCAAGACCGCGCGGCGTCTCGGCCTGCGCACGGTCTGGGTGGCGCGGCACCCCGGGCTGCTGCCGGTCCGCCGGCCGCACTACGTGGACGTGATGGTCACCGGGCTGCAGGGCGTACCGGCCGCGATGGCACGGTTGCGCCGGCCCACGGCCGCGGGAAAATCTGCCTAGAATCCGGACGGTGGACCCGCGCACCCGGCGGGCGCCCGTCCCCGACCGGAGACCTCCGATGCCTCCCCGCAGCGGCGAGCGTCGACTGCAGATCCTGCAGACGCTCGCGGAAATGCTCGAAGCGCCCAACCCGGAGCGGATCACCACCGCAGCCCTGGCGGGTCGGCTGGACGTCTCCGAGGCGGCGCTCTACCGCCACTTCGCGAGCAAGGCGCAGATGTTCGATGGACTGATCGAGTTCATCGAACAGACCGTGTTCAGCCTGCTCAACCGCATCGGCACCGACGAGCCTCCGGGCCTGCGGCAGATCGACGCGATGATCACGCTCCTGCTGGGGTTCGCCCAGAAGAACCGGGGCATGACCCGCGTGCTGATCGGCGATGCACTGGTGCACGAGAACGCGCGGCTGCAGGCGCGCATCAACCAGCTGCACGACCGCATGGAGGCCACGCTGCGCCAGGCGGTGAGGCTGGCCCAGGCCGCCGGAGACCTCCCCGCCGACCTGGACGTGACCGCCCATGCGAACGCGCTGATCGCCTTCGTCACCGGACGCTGGCACCAGTTCGCCAAGAGCGGCTTCACCCGCGATCCGGCGCAGCACTGGGCGGAGCAGCGGCGCGTGCTGCTGGCGCACTAGCGTCGATCGGTCTTCGGGCCGCACCGCGGCCGGAGCAGGGGCGCACTGCGCCGGGCGTTGTCGCACCGTACGGGCAGCCCGCACGCCACGACCTCGCGGTCCGCACGCGGCAGCTCGGCAGGCGCGGGCCGCGTGCACGGCACGCACCGTGCGCGGCGCGATCAGCCGTAGGCGCCCCGCGCGGCCGGCCCGCACACGGGGCAGGCCGGATCGCGCGCGAAACGCATCTCGCGCCACGAGGACTCCCGGGCGTCGAACATCAGCAGCCGGCCGTCGAGCGAGCGTCCTGCCCCGGCGATCAGCTTGATCGCCTCGGCCGCCTGCATCGCGCCCACCACGCCCACCAGGGGAGCGAACACGCCCATCACCGCGCAGCGCATCTCCTCCCCCTCGTCGCTATCCGGAAACAGGCAGTGATAGCAGCCGGCATCGGGTCGGCGCAGGTCGAACACCGCCACCTGCCCGTCGAAGCGGATCGCCGCGCCGGAGACCAGGGGACGACGGTGCCGGACGCACGCGGCGTTGATCGCATGCCGCGTGGCGAAATTGTCGCTGGCATCGACGACCAGGTCCGCGGCGCGGACGCGTGCGTCCAGCGCGGCACCGGCCAGGCGCTCGGCCACCGTCTCGACCACGGTCCCGGGGTTGAGTTCGCGCATCGCCTGCCGCGCGGACTCGACCTTGAGTTGCCCGACCCGTCCGGTGGTGTGCGCGATCTGCCGCTGCAGGTTGGTGAGGTCGACGCGGTCGTCGTCGCAGACCGTCACCTGCCCCACGCCGGCACTGGCGAGGTAGAGCAGCACCGGCGAACCGAGGCCGCCGGCCCCCACGACCAGCACCCGTGCCGAGCACAGCCGCGCCTGCCCTTCGATCCCGATGTCGTCGAGCAGCACATGGCGGCTGTAGCGCAGCAGTTGCGCGTCATCGAGGCCCGCGCCGACCGGCAGCGAAGGCGTCTCGCAGCGCGGAGGGTCCTGCTCCACCCTCAGCGTGCTGCGGCCGGGGCGGATGCAGGCGCGCGGGCGGCCGTTGCGGGCAGCGGCATCTCGCGCAGCACCGGCTGGCCCTTGAGATGGTTGAGCGCCTGCATGAGCTGGAAGTCCTCGCGCGAGAACACCTGGCCCGGCTCGAGCTTGATCGGCTCGGCGCGCGGCCGTGCGGGCTCGGCGGGCGCTTCGCGCCGCGGGGCCGCCGGCCGACCGCCGCCGCCCTTGCTGCCGTCGGAGAGATGGCGGTCGAGATCGGCCTCGCGCACGCGCTGGCCATCGCTGGGGTTGGCCGGATCCTCGACCACGATGTCGGGCGTGATGCCCTTGGCCTGGATCGAACGCCCGTTCGGCGTGAAGTAGCGCGCGGTGGTGAGCTTGATGGCGGTGTTGTTCGCGAGCGGCAGGATGGTCTGCACCGAACCCTTGCCGAAGCTCTGGGTGCCGATGATGGTGGCGCGCTTGTGGTCCTGGAGTGCGCCGGCCACGATCTCGGAGGCCGACGCCGAGCCGCCGTTGATCAGGACGACCATCGGCACGGTCTTGATGTCGGCCGGCAGGCCACGCAGGTAGTCGGTCTGGCCGCTGCCGCGCAGGTAGAACTCGGGGCTGGCGTTGAGCTTCATGCGCGAGTCGGGTGCGCGGCCGTCGGTGTAGACCACCAGCGCGTTGCGCGGCAGGAACGCGGCGGAGACGCCGACCGCCCCGTTGAGCAGGCCACCCGGGTCGTTGCGCAGGTCGAGGATCAGGCCGCGCATCGGGCTGCCGTTCTCCTTCCAGACGCGCTCGATCGCCCGTGCGAGGCTCTCGCCGGTGTGTTCCTGGAACTGGGTGAGGCGGATGTAGCCGTAGCCCGGCTCGATCACGGCCGAGCGCACGCTCTGGATCTTGATGACGGCCCGGGTCAGGGTGACCACGATCGGCTTGGGCTCGCCACGGCGCAGGATGGTGAGCGTGATCGGGGTGTTCGGACGGCCGCGCATCCGGCGCACCGCGTCGTTGAGGGTCATGCCCTTCACCGGCGTCTCGTCGAGCCGGATGATCAGGTCGCCGGGGCGCAGCCCCGCGCGCGAGGCCGGCGTGTCGTCGATGGGCGAGACCACCCGGACCACGCCGTCCTCCATGCCGACCTCGATGCCCAGCCCGCCGAATTCGCCCTGGGTGCCGACCTGCAGTTCCTTGAAGGCCTCCTGGTCGAGATAGGCCGAGTGCGGATCGAGGCCCGAGAGCATGCCGTTGATCGCCTCGGTGAACAGGCGACGGTCCTCGATCGGCTCGACGTAGTCGCTCTTGATGCGGCCGAACACCTCGGTGAACACCCGCAGCTCTTCGATCGGCAGCGGCCCGGGCGCCTCCCGCTGGGCCACGGCCGAGAAGTTCAGGCTGACGAGGACGCCGAGCACCACGCCCAGGCAGACCAGGCCTGCGTGGCCGAGCTTGCGGCGCATCGGGGTGACGGAGGGAGCGGACATGGGATGGACGACCTGGGGGCGGGGCGGAGGGCTGCTGGAGCAGGGCGCGACGAACCGCGGCAGCGAACCCTTGTTCGACACGCATACTAGCAGGTCGTCCAGCCTCGCCCGCGGGCGTTGTTGGCGTCGACGAATGCGCGTGCAGGCCAGGCTTCGGGCACCGCCACCCGACGGAGGCGACCGCGCGGCGCAGCCCTCGCACCGGGACGGCGCCGCCCCCGCACCCGCCGGCGCGACGGGCGCGCGCGCAGCATCCCCGCGGGTTGCCCGACGGTACCGGCCGAGCGTCCGACCCGTCCAGCGCCCGCGGCAGCTAGCGCAGTCCCGCCCAGGCCAGCGGATCGATCGGACGGCCCTGGTGGCGCAGTTCGAAGTAGACGCCCGAGCGCGCCGAGCCGCCGGATGCGCCCACGGTGGCCACCGCATCGCCCCCGCGCACCGCGTCGCCCACCCGCCGCAGCAGCGACTCGTTGTTGCCGTAGAGGGTCATGTAGCCCTCGCCGTGGTCGACGATCAGGAGGTTGCCGAACCCGCGCAACCAGTCGGCGAACACCACGCGCCCGGGCGCAACCGAGCGCACCTCCTGGCCGGCTCGGGCGAGGATGGTGACGCCCCGCCACTCCAGTCCGCCCTCGGCGCGCGCCTGCCCGAAGCGGTTGGCGATCTCGCCGGTCACCGGCAGCGCAAGGCGCCCGCGGGTGGCGGCGAAGCCGCCGCCCCCGGCCGCGGGCTCCGGCGCGC
>Ga0315900_10001751_pt1 | contig 34360 bp, 32 predicted proteins | sample LakEriMetagenome_FD_203521 | JGI IMG/M metagenome (GOLD analysis project Ga0315900, IMG submission 203521) | Freshwater fungal communities from buoy surface, Lake Erie, Ohio, United States - Buoy 12 MA114 | ecosystem: Environmental > Aquatic > Freshwater > Lake > Lake biofilm | place: USA: Lake...
ACCGCAGGCAGGGCCGCGCAGACTCAACGCCATGGCCACCGTGTGAGGCAACGGCAACCTGGCAACGGCAACGGCGGCGAGCTGGCTGTCAAGCCGCTGCCAGGGGATCTCGGCGGCGCTGCGGCGCCGCTGGGCGAGCTCACTCTCATGGGCGGAGCGGCGGCGCAGCAGCGCCTCGGCCTCATCGCCGTCGCGCACCCCCAGCGGCGCGCGCAGGGTGGCGCGGGCCTCACCGCCGCCGGGGCTGAGGCGCAGACGCACGCCCGCTCCCACCTGCAGGATCGCCGCCGCCTCGATCTGCACGCTCGCGCCCGCCTGCAGGGGGCGGTCGTCGAGGCGCAGGGGCTGGTCGGCGGCGAGCACCTCCAGGCGGGCGGCGGCCGCCTCCGCCCGGCCGCGGGCGAGAGCCAGACGGCGCTCGTCCTGGCGCAGGGCCTGCAGCTGCTCGGCGCTGATCGGAGGCAGCGGCTCCAGCTGGGCCTTGGGGGCGGCGGCCTGCTCCTGCAGGGCCGCGAAGCGGCGCCGCTGAACGGTGAGCTCCTCGCTGCGCTGGGCCGCCGCGGCGCGCTCCAGCAGCAGCTGGCCGCGTTCGAGGGCGCGGCTGCGCTCGGCAAGGGCGGCCTGCAGGCTGGCCAGGGACTGGTGAAGCTGCTCCAGCTCCTGGCTGAGCTGCTGCTGCTGCCGCTGCTGCTCGGCCTGGCTGCGCTGGCCCTGCTCGCTTTCCGCCTGGAGCACCTGCTGGGCGGCCGTGAGCTCGGCGAGCTGCTGGAGCTGGCCGCGCAGGCTGAGCAGCTGCTGGGCCAGGGGTTCGCGGCGGCTGCGCTCCAGGGCGGCCTGAGCCTCCGCCTGCTCCAGGGCGCGGCGGGCCTGCTCCCGATCGGCGGCGGCCTGGGCCTGCTCCTGGCGGGCGAGGGCGAGGGGAGAGCCCGCCCTCACCTTGCCGGTGGCGGTGAAGAGCTGGTCGCGTTCGGCCTGAAGCAGGGCCTCGAAGCGGCGGTCGAGGGGTGATTCGAGGGCGGCGCTGCTGCCCCGCTGCTGCAGCTGCTGCACGAGGCGGTCGAGGTCGTGGCTGGGGCCTTTGCCCTGGAGGGGATTGCCGCCCGCCTCCCCCTGGCGCACCCCGAGGTGGGCCCAGCGTTGCGGCAGCTGGGCGAGCTGACGACCCTCCACCGCCGCCTCCACGCCGAGCAGGGCCGCCAGCCGTTCCTCGGCCGCGGCGCCGCTGAGGCTGGTGCCGGCCCCATCGCTGAGCTGCACGGTGCCGCTGGCACCGGAGAAGCGCTTGCGCAGCAGCCACGCGCGGCCGGCGGCGGCGAAGGCGATCTCCACCTCGGGCTGGCCGCCGTGGCGGCTGGAGCGCAATTCCTCCACGCCGCGGCCGGTGACGCTCGGCGAGCAGGGCCGTCAGCTGGCGCTCGAGGCGCTCAAGATCGGCGGGGCCGTGCAGCGCGGCCTGCAGCGGCTGCGAGCGGAGGATGCCGGTGGGCAGGGGTTCCACCACCGGCGGCTGACCGCGGCGCAGGCGGGCCTGCAGCACCAGGCCGCTGCGGTGATCGGCGTGGCGGGGGAAGCGGTCGGGTTCGGGGGTGCCGCTGCACCAGCTGCGGCCATCCACCTGCTTGAGGCCATGCCAGTCGCCGAGGGCGACGTAGTCGACCTGCACGAGCCAGAGCGGATCGAGCCGCAGCAGGTTGCCGGCGCCGGCGGGGTTCTCGTCGTCGCTGTCGCCGGAGCCGGCATCGAGCTCGGCGGCGGCGAAGGCCTGGATCGAGCCGTGGGCGAGCACCAGGCGGGGCTTCTCGGGCGGCAGGGCCTGCCAGTCGAGCTGGCCCCGCCACGAGCAGGGTGGCCCGACGGCTGCGGCAGTGGTCAGCGATGCGAGCGATCACCTCGATGCGGGCCTGGCGCAGGCGGGAGCGCTTGTCGGGATCGCTGACGCGCCCGTAGGGCTTGCCGATCTTCCAGTCGGCGCTGTGAATGACGACCGGATCGCTCAGAACCGCAACCCACGGTCACTCCCTGATTAGCGTCTGCGGCAGCCGCCCGCCCGTTGATGGTGCGCCGTCTGCTCACCCTGCTGGTATGCCTGATCGCTTCGCTGCTCGTGTGCTGGCCCCGGCCGGCCTGGGCCGGGGAGGCAGGGGAGCGGGGCGCCGGGCTGTTCGGCCAGCACTGCGTTGGCTGTCACGTGAACGGCGGCAACCTCATCCGCCGCGGCAAGACGCTGAAGCTCGAAGCCCTGCGGCGCAACGGCATCGTGGGCCCTGAGGCGATCGCGGCGATCGCGGCGGGCGGCATCGGCCAGATGGGCGGCTACGGCGGGGTGCTGGGAGAGGGCGGACCGGAGGCGGTGGGGGCCTGGGTGTGGCAGCAGGCGGAGGCGGGCTGGCCACGGGCCTGAGCGGGGTAGGGGCGCTGGCTCAGAAAGCCTGGATCCAGGGATACACCTCCAAAGCGGTCCAGATGCCGTGACGCCAGTACACGTCGTTCTTCAGAAGGGCCTCCACCTGCTCACGGCTGTCGGCCTCGTAGATCCCGAACACGTGGGTGCTGCCCTCGGTGGGGCCCAGCGTGATCAGGATGCCGTCGTCCTTCTGGAGCTGCAGGCCGGCCAGGTGCTCCTCGCGGTAGGGCGTGCGCTTCTCAAGGGCGTTGGTGCAGTAAGTGCCCCAGAGCACATAACGCATGGTGACAAATCCAGACAGGCTGGATCACCGTAAACCTCGCTTTGTGGAGCGTCTCACCGCACCAGCAGGCTCTTCGCGGCCTCTGCCTTCTCACGGGCCGCATGCAGATCGAGATGCCTCTCCAGGGCAGCGAGGCTGCGATGGCCGGAGATTTCGGCTAGGTGGCGCAGGCTGAGCCCGGCTTGGTGGGCGGCGGTGAGGGCGGACCGGCGCCAGCTGTGGGAGCTGACCCCTTCGATGCCGAGCTTCTTGGCCAGCTTGGTGATAGCGAGCTGAGCACCCCGGACGCTGAGGGGCTGCCCGGACTGGCCAGGGAACGGCCAGACCCGCTTCGTGGAGGGGCACTTCTCACGGCGCTGGGGATAACGGTCACCGCCCAGCCCGCCAGCGAGTGCCCGCCCATGGCCCACCAGAACTCCCGGGGCTTGCGCCGGCCATCGAGTTGCCACAGCCCAGCGTCGTCATCGCGGTAGGCCAGGCGCCCCTGCGAGAAACCCGCCGTCAGGAGAGCAACCCCGGCCAGCTCCAGAGGGGCGCCAGGCAGGCGCCGCCGCCCGGCTGCGCCTGCGTGAAGAGGAAAGGAAAGCCCATCCCGATCAGGTTCACGGCAATCCCGAGGCGTCGCGCTGGCGTCATCGGCACAGGCGGGATGCGGGCGGCGATCACGCCCGCTGATCCACCCGATGATCGCCCGGGCCGGGCGGCAGCGCAGCGGCGCCCGATTCGCCCGCCCGGCCGCTTTGCGAGCATGACCGCTCTGCCAGCAGCCCCCGCCGTGACCGAGGCCCCCGCCGCGCCCGCCTTCAGCCCGGCGCCCGCGGCAGCCGACGCCCTGCCCAAGACCTACGACCCGGCGGGAACCGAAGCCCGCTGGCAGCGGGCCTGGGAGGACAGCGGTGCCTTCCATCCCGATCCCACCGCGCCGGGCGAGCCCTTCGCGGTGGTGATCCCGCCGCCGAATGTCACCGGCAGCCTGCACATGGGCCATGCCTTCAACACGGCCCTGATCGACACGATCGTGCGTTTCCAGCGCCTGCGCGGCCGCAACGTGCTCTGCCTGCCCGGCACCGACCACGCCTCGATCGCCGTGCAGGCGATCCTCGAGAAGCAGCTCAAGGCGGAAGGGCTGCGCAAGGAGGAGCTGGGGCGCGCGGCGTTCCTGGAGCGGGCCTGGGCCTGGAAGGCCGAGAGCGGCGGCACGATCGTGGCCCAGCTGCGCCGCCTCGGCTACTCGGTGGACTGGCAGCGCGAGCGCTTCACCCTCGACGCCGGCTGCAGCGCGGCGGTGATCGAGGCCTTCAACCGCCTGCATGAGCAGGGTCTGATCTACCGCGGTGAATACCTGGTGAACTGGTGTCCCGCCTCCGGCTCGGCCGTGAGCGATCTGGAGGTGGAGATGCAGGAGGTGGACGGCCACCTCTGGCATTTCCGCTATCCGCTCAGCGAAGGCGCCACCGCCGATGGCCGCACCCACCTGGAGGTGGCCACCACCCGGCCCGAAACCCTCCTCGGCGACACCGCCGTGGCGGTGCACCCAAACGACTGCCGCTACGCCCATCTGGTGGGCCGCACCCTCACCCTGCCCCTGGTGGGCCGCGCCATTCCGATCGTGGCCGATGCCCACGTGGATCCGGGGTTCGGCACCGGCTGCGTGAAGGTGACCCCCGCCCACGACCCCAACGACTTCGCCATCGGCCAGCGCCACGACCTGCCCCTGATCACGGTGATGGCGAAGGACGGCACGATGAACGCTGCGGCGGGCCGCTTCGCGGGGCTCGATCGCTTCGAGGCGCGCCAGGCGGTGGTGGCCGCCATGGACGAGGAGGGCTTCCTCGTGAAGGTGGAGCCCTACCGCCACAGCGTGCCCTTCTCCGACCGCGGCAAGGTGCCGGTGGAACCCCTGCTCTCCACCCAGTGGTTCGTGCGCACCGAACCGCTGGCGGCCCGCTGCCGCCAGGCCCTGGAGCAGGGCGAGCCCCGCTTCGTGCCGGAGCGCTGGGCCAAGGTGTACCGCGACTGGCTCACCGACATCCGCGACTGGTGCATCTCCCGCCAGCTCTGGTGGGGCCACCGCATCCCCGCCTGGTTCGTGGTGAGCGAAACCGGCGGTGAGATCACCGACAGCACGCCCTACGTGGTGGCACGCAACGAAGCGGAAGCGCGGGCCAGGGCCGAGGTGCAATTCGGCGGTGGCACCCACGCCCACCCCGTGGTGCTGGAGCAGGATCCCGACGCCCTCGACACCTGGTTCTCCAGCGGCCTCTGGCCCTTCTCCACCCTCGGCTGGCCGGGGCAGCCCGGCGCCGACGAGCCCGCCGATCTGGCCCGATGGTATCCCACCAGCGTGCTCGTGACCGGCTTCGACATCATCTTCTTCTGGGTGGCCCGCATGACCATGCTGGCCGGCGCCCTGCTGGGCGGGGGCGAGGGTGCGGCTGAGGGCGGCGGCCAAGGCAAGGGCGAACGGGAAGGCACGCGGGCCGGGGATCCGGCGGCCTGGATTCCCTTCCGCGATGTCTACATCCACGGCCTCGTGCGCGATGAGAACAACCGCAAGATGAGCAAAAGTGCGGGCAACGGCATCGACCCGCTGCCGCTGATCGAGCGCTACGGCGCCGACGCTCTGCGCTTCGCGCTGGTGCGCGAGGTGGCCGGCGCCGGCCAGGACATCCGCCTCGATTACGACCGCGCCTCCGACACCTCCGCCACGGTGGAGGCCGCCCGCAACTTCGCCAACAAGCTCTTCAACGCCACCCGCTTCGCCCTGATCAATCTGGGTGGTGAAACCCCCGCCAGCCTGGGGGAGCCGGATCCGGCGCTGCTTGCGCAGGAGGGCCGGACCCTGCAGCTCGCCGACCGCTGGATCCTCTCGCGCCTGGCCCGCGTGAACCGTGAAACCGCCGAGCGCTACAGCAACTACGGCCTCGGCGAGGCCGCCAAGGGTCTCTACGAGTTCGCCTGGAACGAGGTGTGCGACTGGTATCTGGAGCTGATCAAGCGGCGGCTGCAGGTGCCGGCCCACCTCGAGGGAGCAGCCCGCGAGGAGGCGCTGGCGGATCAGCGCACCGCCCGCCAGGTGCTGGCCAAGGTGCTGAGCGAGCTGCTGCTGCTCCTGCATCCGCTGCTGCCGCATCTGAGTGAGGAGCTCTGGCAGGGCCTCACGGCGCAGTCGGCCGCTACCTTCCTCGCCCTTCAGCCCTGGCCGGCGGTTGAGGAACGGGCCCTCGACGACGCGCTGGAGTCGTCGTTCGCCGACCTGATCGAGGCGATCCGGGTGGTGCGCAACCTGCGGGCGGTGGCGGGTCTCAAGCCCAGCCAGGGCGTGGCGGTGCGCTTTGTGACCGGTCGCGGCGAACTCGCCGCTCTGCTGCAGGAGGCCACGGCCGACATCTCCGCCCTCACCCGCGCCATGACCGTTGAGGTGCTGGATCCGGCCACGGCGGAAGCCAGCACGGCGGCCAAGGCCCTGGCGGGCGTGACCGGCGAGCTGCAGGTGCTGCTGCCGATCGAGGGGCTGGTGGATCTCGATGCCCTGCGCGGTCGGCTCGCGAAGGATCTCGCCAAGGCCGAGGAGGAGATCAAGGGCCTGGCCGGCCGCCTGGCCAACGCCAACTTCTTGGCGAAGGCGCCGCCGGAGGTGGTGGCCGAGTGCCGCGCCAACCTGGCCGCGGCGGAAGCCCAGTCGGTGCTGGCGCGCAGGCGGCTGGCGGATCTGGGCTGAGCGAGTGGGTCCGGCTTCGAGCTTCCTGCCGGGCTCCAGGGACGACACCGGCGCGCGGCCCCAGCCGCCACCTGGGCGTGAACGATGACACGGCCTGGCTGCTGCACAACAAGATTCTGCGGGCGATGGCTGATCGTGAGGTGGCCTGCCAGCTGCGGGGAAAGATCCAGATCGAGGATTCCCACCCCGGTGGAGAACTCCCGGGCGGCAGGGCAGATCGGGGATCGGAGAACAAGATCCCCATCGTTGCGGCCATCTCCTTGAACTCGGCTCGGCATCCGCTGCTGCATGTCCCGCACGGAGCGGGATCTCAGGGTCGCGGAGGCTTATGGGTGATCAAGAGGATGTTTTCCTGCAGATCTGCAGCGCCGGCAGGGTGACGACGGAGCGACGGAGATCCTTCATGGGCCGTGGCCGATCAGCGGTGCTTCGAGACGGGGGGCGTCGAGGGAGGGGGAACGGCGGGGAGGTTGCGCCTGGAGCCGGATCCGGGGCGAGCCCGCGCTCACTCGCCGGCGGCCTTGGTGCGCAGGGCCGCCTCCAGACTGCTGATCTCCGTCGGCGACAGCTCGGGCCGGTCCAGCCTGAGCGTGAGCTGGTCGAGGGTGCCGGCCCCCTTTCGGCCTGGGCGCCGTGGCCCATGCCCTGGAAGTCCCGGGTCCACTCCCACACGTGGCCCGTCATGTCGAACAGGCCATAGGCCGTCGGCGCGAAGGACCCCACCGGGGCGGTGCCCGCCAACCCAGCTTCGGCCCTGTCGCTGATCGGGAAGGCCCCCTGCAGGGTGTTGGCCCGGTCGGCGCCCGCCGGCTGCTCCTCCGGCAGCTGGGCGCCGGCGCCGATGCGGTAGCTGCCGCCGGGGATCCGCACCATCTGCGCAGAACAGGACAGGGCCTCCGGCCCGTGGGCGGGCATCGGCCCCGGCAGGACAAGCAGCAGAGGCACCATGGCCACAAGGCAGCAGCCCCTGCAGGCAGCGGCGGATGGCGTGAGCCAGGGGATGGAGGGGCAGGGGTACTGGCATCACCGGGAGGAAGCCGCCGTTGCGCGGGTCTGTCGGTTCAGCGCGAGGCCCCGCCAGGAGGGCCATCCCGCTCCGGCGCCAGCCTGGGGGTGACAGCCGGTTGCGGACCAGGGATGGATCTCTCCTTGATCTGTTGTTGATCGTGTGTCGATGTCGGGTGGATCGCTGGTGGATCACGGCTGTATCGCGGGTGGAGCAGGGCACCGAACCTCTGGCCTGTCGCCGGTACGATCAGGCCCGGTCCGTGGCATCGGCAACGCCGCCGGCTCCCTCTCGATCGGATCCATGGGCAGCGGCCACCTCCTGCGTTCCCTGGGTGGGCTGTCGCTGCTGGCCGGCCTGGCTGCCCCCGCCCTGGCCGGGGGCAGCCCGCAGTGGAACGCGGCCAGCTCCAGCGGGCCAGCTGCGGCGGTGCTTGCGTCCGCCCCATCCCAGGCCGCCGCCGCCGGGAAACCGGGGTCGCCAGCGGCACCCGCCTCACCCGCTTCCCGCACGCCCGCCCCCTCTCCCTGGGCCGGCACGGTGGAGCTCTACGGCTTTGCGCCCCTGCGCACCACCGGCAGCACCACCGTGCAGGGCCTGAGCACAGACTTCGACTTCGATCTGGGCCAGGTGCTGCGCGCCCTCACCACCATGGCCAGCGTGCGCGGCAGCGTCGAGTACGGCCGCCTTGGCCTGCTCACCGACCTCAGCACGGTGTCGCTCGAGGGGGTACGCGGGCGCACCAGCAACGGCGTCCAGCTGAGCCGGAGCCTCGGGCCGGGGGGCGGCGGCGTCAGTGTCACGATCCCCCCGCGCAGCCTCAACGCCAACATCGGCTTCAGCCAGGGCATCGTCGATCTGGCCCTGCGCTACCGCTTCGGCGATCGCGAGAGCGCCGTGGCCCGCCCCGGACGCTTCACCCTGATCCCCTACGCCGGGGTTCGGGTCGTCAATCTCCAGTCCAGCCTCGACCTCGAACATCAGGGGGCGGGCGCCAACCTCACCCTCACCGGCCCCAATGGCCGAACCCTCAGCCTGAATGGCTCCCCTCGCAGCTTCTCGCGCTACGGCGCGGTGAGCTCCACGCTGGCCCAGCCGCTGCTGGGCACCCACGCCCAGGTGTTCCTCGCACCGCGGCTGCGGCTGTTCGCCCGTGGCGACATCGGCGGCTTCGGCATCGACCGGGCCAGCGACCTGTCCTGGAATGCCCAGGCGGGTCTGGGCTACGCCATCGGCAACTCCACCCAGCTCAACCTCTCGTGGCGCTACCTGCACCTGGTGGGCAGCAGCACAGAGACCCCAGGCAACCGCTACACCCTCAACGAGAATGGGGTGGAGATCGGCCTGAAATTCTTTCTCTGAGCCAGCGCACCCCGGGTCTTGAGACCGCCCTGGGGTCGCTCCAGCCGGCCGGAAGCTCGGGCACGGCGCCCGCTCAGACACTCCCTGCCGTCCCGGCCGCCGGTCCGGCGTCCACCAGCCGGCCGTCCTCGAGGGTCACCACCCGGTCGGCGATGTCGAGAATCTTGTTGTCGTGGGTCACCATCACGATCGCGGCGCCCTGGTCATCGGCGAGGCGCCGGAACAGCTCCACCGCCATCCGGCCGGAGTCGCGGTCGAGGGCGGCCGTGGGCTCGTCGGCCAGCAGCAGGCGCGGCTGCGGCGCCAGGGCGCGGGCGATCGCCACCCGCTGTTTCTGCCCGCCCGAGAGCTTCTCCGGGTAGTAGCTCGTGCGCTGCGCCAGCCCCACCTGCGCCAGCAGCGCCGCCGCCTGTCGGTCCATCGCCGGCCGGCCCTGTTCCAGCCACGCCTGGTGCACCTCCAGTCCCATGCGCACGTTCTCCAGGGCCGTGAGGTAGGGCATCAGGTTGTGGGCCTGGAAGATGAAGCCCACCTGGCGTCGCAGCCGCGTGAGCGTGGCCGGATCGGCAGCCAGCAGCTCTGTGTCCAGGATCCGCAGCTGGCCGCACTGGGCCGCCCGCAGGCCCCCCAGCATCGTGAGCAGGGTGGTCTTGCCCGAGCCTGAGGGCCCGGTGAGGATCACGATCTCGCCAGCCCGCACGCGCAGGTTGATGTCGTGCAACACCGGCTTGGCGCTGCCGGCCTCCTGGAAGGCGTGGTCGAGATGAGCCACTGTGATCAGCACCGCGCCCGGCGACGGGGTGGGGCCGGGCGGGCCGGCTGGAGCTGGAGGACCAGGCAGGCGGGGCGGGGCCGGCGGGCAGGGCGGGGCCACCATGGCGCTCAGAAGATCTCCGCCGGATCGAGCCGGCGCAGCTTGGCGCTGGCCAGCCAGCCTGTGGCGCCGCATACGCCCAGGGTGAACAGGAACACCAGCACCGCCCGGCCTGCACTCATCACCACCATCAGGGAGGTGGTGCGCGCCAGGAAGCCGTACAGCCCCAGCGACAGCACGAAGCTGGGCAGGAAGGCCAGCAAGGCGAGGATCAGCGCCTCCTGGAGGATGATCCCCACCACGAAGTTGTCGGTGTAGCCGATCGCCTTGAGGGTGGCGTATTCCGCCAGATGATCGCTGACATCCGAGTAGAGGATCTGATACACGATGATGCCCCCCACCACCAGGCCCACCAGCACCCCCAGGCCGAAGATGATTCCGAAGGAGCTGTTGCGGCGCCAGTAATTCACCTCCCTGGCCTGCAGCTCCTGGACGGTCATCACCCGCACCCCCTCGCCCAGGAAGCTCTCCAGGGTGGTCTGCACCCGGCGCGGATCCACGCCGGGCTGCAGCTGGATCACCCCCATCTGGATGTCATCGGCACTCTGGCCGCTGAAGTAGTTCTTGAAGTTGGTGGCCGAGGTGATCAGGTTGATGTCGGCCGCGAAGGTCACCCCCAGGGTGAACAGCCCGGTCACCACCGCCCGCACGCCCCCCAGCTCCGTTTCGTAGCGCCCGTCGCGCCCGAGCTCCTGCGCCACCGGGCCCGCGTTGCGCTTCGAGCGGGTGTCGAACAGCAGGGCATCGCCCCGCTCCAGCTGCCGGGCCTGCCTCTCCAGTTCCGGCAGCCCCAGTGCCGGGTTCTCCGGCGTCACGCCGAAGATCAGGGCCTGCTTCTGCTGGCGGGTGTCGCGATTCAGCCACTCGGTGAGGCCGATGTAGAGCGGTGTCACCGCCTTCACCCCCTCCACGCCGAGGGCCTGGCTCAGCCGCGCTCGCGGGAAGTTCAGCGGTTCGCCCAGGTAGAGGTAGCGGCGGCTCACCATCACCAGCTCGCCGTTGATCCGCTGCAGCGGTCGCTTCTGGCTGTCGTAGAGCCCGCCGGAGAGCCCCAGCTGGAAGAACACCAGCACGTTGGCGAAGCTCACCCCCGCGATCGCCGCCGCCAGGCGCATCGGCCGGTGGATCGCCTGCCGCCAGGCCAGGGGCGTGCGGCGCAGCGGCGCCGGCAGCGGCAGGGCGGCCCTCATCGCGGGCTCGGCTGCGACAGGCCCCGCTGCTCCTGCCGCTGCAGCTCCACCAGCCGCTCCAGCCGCCGCTGCTGCTGCCGCTTCTGCTCCGGCGTGAGCGGATCGAACACCACGTTCACCTGCAGGTAGTTGATGGCGCTGGCCACCGCCGCCGCCTCCGGCCCCAGGCCCACCTTCACCTCGAACACGCGCCGGTCGAGGTTCTCGCCCGCCTCGCCGCTGTACACCGTCTGCCGGCTCACCTGGCGGGCGATCTCCACCACCCGCCCCTCCATCCGCCGGCCCGGGAAGCCGTCCGCCGTGATCACCGCCCGCTGGCCCAGGGTGATGCCGGGGCGGTCGGTCTGGTACACCTCGGCGATCACCCCCATCCGGCTGCTGTCGCCCAGCTCCAGGATGCCGTCATCACCCACCTGATCGCCCGGGTAGGCGTTGATCTTGAACACCGTGCCGGAAAAGGGCGCCCGGATCATCGCCTCGGCCCGCTTCGCCCCGTTCTGGGCCAGGGTGGCGCGTGCCTGCTCCCGTTCGGCCCGCAGGGTGTCCTCGTCGCGCAGGGCTTGCTCCAGGTTGGCCCGGGCGGTGCTTTCCAGAGTGATGCGCCGGTCGCGCACCTCGGCGCTGGCAGCCCCCTGGGCGAAGAGCTGGGTGTAGCGGCGCAGCTCCACCTCGGCCTGGGCCAGCTCGGCCCGGTGGCGGCTGATCACGCTGGCCTGCGCCGTGAGCTTGCGCTCCGCCACCTGTACGGCGGCGGCGGCCTCGCGCACGCCGCGCTCGAGGCTGGCGTAGCTGTCCATCACCGCCAGCACCTGGCCCTCGCGCACCGGCTGGCCCTCCTTCACCAGAAGCCGGCTGATGGCGTCGTTGCTGAGGGAGGCCGGCACCGAGAGCTTCACCACCCGGTCGAGCGGCTCCACCCGGCCCAGGGCCGCGATCCGCCGCGGCAAGGGTGCGGGGGGCTGGCGTTCGGCCGCGATCCGCCGCTGCTGCTGCCACAGCACGATCCCGCCCCCGCCCAGCAGCAGCGCCCCCAGCGCCAGCGCTCCCCAGCGGCGGGTGGTCGCCCCTGCCCAGTGCCGCCGATGTGCCTGGCCCTGTTCCGCCATCGCTCCCCAGGATGCCCTCCGGTTTTCTAGGGCCGCCGCGGCGTGCTGGCCAGCTTTAGGGTCCGTCGATGGCGCTCCCCGATCCCCCCTGGTTTGTGCCCCTGCTGGTGGCTCTGCGCACCCCCCTCGGGGCCCTGCTGTTCGTGCCCCTCTACGCCCTCTGGGTCACGCTGCTGCTGCCGGGCGTGTGGGCATCGATGCTGGCTGGAGCCCTTTACGGCCCCGTGTGGGGCAGTGTGCTGGTGTTCGTGGGTGCCAGCCTCGGCGCCGAGGCCGCCTTCCTGCTCGGGCGTCACTGGCTGCGGGAGTGGGCGCGGCGGCGGCTGGCGGCCCTGCCGCGGCTGCAGGCCGTGGAGCAGGCCGTGAGCCGCGAGGGCCTGCGCCTGGTGCTGCTCACCCGGCTGTCGCCGGCCTTCCCCTTCTCCCTGCTCAACCTCGCCTACGGGCTCAGTGAGGTGAGCCTGCGCGACTACAGCCTCGGCCTGATCGGGATCCTGCCGGGCACGATCCTGTTCTGCGGCCTCGGGGCCCTGGCCGGGGATGTCGCCCGCTTCGGTGAGGTGCTGGCGGGCCGGGCTGATCCGGGCACCTGGACCCTGCGGATCGTGGGCGTGCTGGCCACCGTGGCGGCCGTGTGGGTGGCCGGCCGGGCGGCTCAGCGCGCCCTCGAGGCTGGGCAGACCGGTCAGGGCTGACAGGGCTGAGCCGGTGGCCGTTGCCCACCCGGTTGGAGGGCGAGACCCTGCGCACGTTTCTGTTGGCGGTGGACGCTCGCCTGCATCTCCAGGCCTTGCTGATCGAGGCGATCGGGAGTCGCGGGCGGAGGCCGCCGTCATGCCCCGCGACCAGTGGATCGCCCGGGTGCGCACGATCGATCTCCGCGACGGCAAGGAGGATGGCCGGCGCGGCGAAGCGTCCCAGCGCCGGCGCTGCGGCGGCTGTGGCCGCACCCTCAGCAGCCGCCGTCTCCGCCGCCTCTCCTGCGGCAGCGAGGAGCTGTCTCCGGTTGGCTGAGGTGGAGGCCCTGCGGGCGCGGCGGCCATGGGGCCGTGCGGATCAGGCGGTCGGCGGCAAGCGCCAGTCCCGCAGGGCGGCGATCAGCACGAACCAACCGAGCCGCAGCCGGGCCAGCCATCCCTGATGGGCGGCCAGCTCAGCCAGCTTGGCGCGGCCGCACTCGGTTTTCACCCAGCGGTGCAGGGCCGGCTCGCTCATCCCGCCTCCCTTGCCGCCTCCAGTCCGGTCTCCAGCAGGGCCCGCAGGCCGTTCTCATCCAGCACCGGCACCCCGAGGCTTTCGGCTTTGACCAGTTTGCCGCCTGCCTCCTCGCCGGCCACCACGAAGCTGGTTTTCCGGCTCACGGCGCTGCTCACCTTGCCGCCGGCCGCCTCGATCAGCGCCTGGGCCTGGCTGCGGCTCAGGTTCGGCAGGGTGCCGGTGAGCACGAAGGTCTGGCCGGCCAGGGTGGCGCCCCTGCCATCGCCGCCGGCGCCACGGGCTGCGGCCCGTTCCGCCTCGCCGGCGGCCAGGGAGAAACCCAGCCCCTCCAGCTCCACCAGCAGGCGCCCGTTCGCCGGCGTGGCGAACCACTGCTCCAGGCTCTGGGCGATCTCGCCACCGATGCCGAACACGGCCGTGATCGCTTCCGGGCTCTCGCCGGCGGCGCTGGCCAGGTGGGCCGCGCTGGGGAAGGCCCGCGCCAGCGCCCTGGCGTTCACCTCGCCCACGTGGTGGATCCCCAGGCCGTAGAGCTGGCGATGCCAGGGCTGCCGCTTCGAGGCCGCCAGCGCCTCCACCAGCTTGGCGGCACTGCGGCTGCCCATCCGCTCCAGGCTGGCCAGCAGGGCCGCGTCGAGCCGGTAGAGATCCGCGATCGAGCCCACGAGGCCCCGATCCACCAGCTGCTCGATCAACTTGCCGCCCAGCCCCTCCACATCCAGGGCTCCCTTGCTCACCCAGTGGCGCAGGGCGCCGCGCAGGATCGCCGGGCAGCTGCTGTTCACACAGCGGGTGGCGGCCTCGCCCGCCTCGCGCACCAGCTCCGAGCCGCATTCCGGGCAGGTGTGGGGCAGCTCGGCCCGCTGGGCGTTCGCCGGGCGCAGCTCCGGCAGCACCCGCACCACCTCGGGGATGATCTCGCCGGCCTTGCGCACCACGATCGTGTCGCCCAGGTGCAGATCCAGTTCGACCAGGCGATCGGCGTTGTGCAGGGTGGCCCGGCTCACCGTGGTGCCCGCCAGGGGCACGGGCTCGAATTCCGCCACCGGCGTCACCACCCCGGTGCGACCCACCTGGCAACTGAGCCGCAGCAGGCGGCTCGGGGCCTCCTCGGCCGCGTACTTGAGGGCGATCGCCCAGCGGGGCGCCTTCTGGGTGAAGCCGGCCCCATCCTGCAGCCGCAGGTCGTTGAGCTTCACCACCACGCCGTCGGTGGCGTAAGGCAGGCCGCGGCGGCGGCTCTCCCAGGCCGTGAAGAAGGACTCCACCGCCGCCGCATCCGGCAGCAGCTCGGCGTTGGGGTTCACCTTGAAACCGGCCTGCGCCAGCCACTGCAGGCACTCCCACTGGCTGGTGGGCCGCGGCGGATCCGCCGGGGCGCCGCTGACGGCGGGCCCCGGCTGCCAGTCGTGCGGCAGATGCAGGGTGTAGGCGAAGAAGTCGAGCCGCCGGGAGGCCACCACCTTCGGGTCGAGCTGGCGCAGGGTACCGGCGCAGGCGTTGCGGGGGTTGGCGAACAGGGTCTCCTCCCGGGCCTGGCGTTCGGCGTTGATCGCGGCGAAGGTGGTGTCGGGGATGAACGCCTCGCCGCGCACCTCCACCCACTCGGGCGGATGCTGCAGCTGCAGCCTCAGGGGCACGCTCCGGATCGTGCGCACGTTGGCGGTGATCTCCTCGCCCCGCTCGCCGTCGCCGCGGGTGGCGGCCCGCTCCAGCACGCCGCCTCTGTAGCTGAGCGCCAGGGCATTGCCGTCGATCTTGAGCTCGCCCACCATCGCCAGGGCGGGCAGGGGGGCGCCCGGTTCAGGCATGCGGTCGAGGGCCCGCAGCAGGCGACCGTACCAGGCCTCGAACTCCTCGATGCTGAAGGCGTTGTCGAGGCTGAGCAGGCCGATGCGGTGCTCCACGCTGCGGAAGCCCTCGGCCGGTGCAGCGCCCACGCGCTGGGTGGGGCTGTCCGCTGCAATCAGCGCGGGATGGCTGGTTTCCAGCGCCTGCAGCTCCCGGTAGAGCGCGTCATAAACGGCGTCCTCCAGGAATGGAGCGTCGAGCACGTAATAGGCGTGGGCGGCCCGGGTCAGCAGGTCGCGCAGTTCGGCTGCCCGCTGGCGCTGTGGATCGAGGGCTTCGGCGCCGGCGGCGGCAGCCATCGGCTCAGCTGGCGGCGGGCTTGCGGATCCTGTCGATCCGCCACTGGTCCTCGAGCTTCACGAAGGTGAAGTCGAGCGGCAGCTCCTCCTTGCCCTCGCTCTTGAGCTTGACGGTGAGGATGATCTGGTTGTCCTCCACGCGGGGGCGGCCGCTCTTGAGATTGCGGTACCGGTTCAGCTGCAGCCCCGCCAGGAAGCGGATGAATTGCTGGCGGTTCACATGGCTGCGGTAGTTCTTGGTGGTGAGCAGGTAAGCCCCGTCCACCTGGCCGCTGGCCACCTGGGTGAAGAACTGCTTGATCAGCGGGTTGATGCCCCGGGCGCTGAGCACCAGCTTCACGGCGCTGATCGTCCAGTACAGGAGCAGGGCACCGGCGCCGGCGAACAGGGCCTTGCTGCCGATGCCGCGGGCCAGTTCCCAGTCCATGGATCTCGCGGTTGTGGAGGCCGCCAGAGTCTGACCGACGACCCCTCGCCACGGTGGCGAACCTGCGCGAGGCTCCCCAGCAGGCCGCCCCACCTCGGCGCCGCCTGGGTCCTCAACTCCTCTCCGGCGCCGCTGCCGTGCCCCTCGAACCGCTGCTGCCCCTCTTCCACCGGCTCGACCGCGAGCACTTCGGGGGCAGCCTTGCCCCGGAGGGTCGACGGATCGTGGAACCGCGCTGGAGCGACGGGCGCCTGCGCCGCAGCGCCGGGCTGTACCGGCGCGGTCGCCATGGCGATGGGCGCGAGTTCTGCGAGATCGTGCTGTCGCGGCCGTTGCTGGAGCCCCTGCCGCGCCAGGCCCTGCTCAGCACGCTCTGCCACGAGATGATCCACGCCTGGATCGACCGGGTGCTGCAGGCGCGCGAGGTACACGGGCCCCGCTTCCGCGAGCGCATGGCGGCGATCAATGCCGCCCAGCAGGAATTCGCGGTGAGCGTGCGCCACCGCTATCCCCTCCCCGCCGATCTCCAGGCGCCCCACCGCTGGCTGGCCCGCTGTCCACGCTGCGGCATCACCGCCCCCTACAGACGGCGCATGAAGGGCCTGGCCTGCCGCCATTGCTGCGAGCGCCTCCACGGGGGCCAGTGGCATCCCAGCTGCCTGCTGGTGTTCGAGCCGGGGGGGCTCAGAACAGGGGCGTGAGCAGCAGGGTGCCGCTCAGGGAGGGGGCGGTGACCTCGGGCAGGCCCACCTGGGGCAGCAGGGAAAGGGGGGCTGCAGGAAGAGGTTGCCCACCATGTGCAGCCGGGCACAGGTCTGGAGGATCAGCTCGCTGCCGTTGAAGCCGAAACCGGCCGGATCGCTGTTCGGCACTGTCCAGGAGAGCCCGGGGCCATGGCTCTCCTCGGGGCGGCTGGCGAAGGGGGCCCAGAGGGTGAGGTCAGCGCCGATCGAGCGCCGGATCAGGTCGGTGGTGGAGGGAGTCCAGCCGGCCTGCAGGAACACGTTGAGACCGCTGCTGGCGCGCTTGAAGCGGAAGTGGCGGAGCCGCCGGCTCACCTGGCCGTTGAGGCCGAAGGCCGAGGCCTCGCTGACGCTTGCCGGCCTGCAGGGGCCTCCCTGGTTCCAGGCCCCCAGGAACAGCTGGCCGGGCTTGCCCTCGCGGCCCAGCCGCCGGAAGGTGCCCGCCCGGGCGGTCGAGAAGAGCGTGCCGCTCAGACTGGTCCGGGGGCTCGGGGGCGGTGGCGTTGCCGAAGGCGATCGTGGGAATCAGCTCGCCGGCGATCACCCGCAGCTGATCGTCGAAGAGGTACTGAACGAGGAGGTGGTTGTAGAGCTCGGTGCGGCTGTTGGCCCCGGGGCCGTCGGTGATGGATCCGTCGCTGAAAGGTCTGGGCACCCCGCCCGCCAGGAAGAGCGCCTGCGGGATGCAGGGAAGCTGGCCGTCGTTCTGCGCACCCTTCTGAATCGTCACGAGCACATCACGGGTGGAGGCCCTCAGGTTGGGGGCGGTCCAGGCTTTCTGGCCTGCCCCTTCCACGAACCGCTGGCTGGCGCCATCGCTGCGCAGCGGCACGAGCAGGGTTGCCCCCTGCCCTGATCCACCACCGCCTCCTGGCACTGGCGTTCGCGGGCGTCCTGCAGCGCCTCCCGGGCGATGGTGAGGGCAACCTCGGCGCTGATCGAGCGGGTTGCGATCAGCGCCGGCTCGCGCAGGGCCTGGGCCAGGCCTGCGCCTGCAGGCAGGATCAGCCCCCCACCAGCAGGGGCGCGAGCCGGCGGGCGCGCCGGGTCGGGGTTCCATCAGCCCTTGGAGCCCATGGCCTGCTGGAGGCTGGAAGGCCCGCTGCCATCGGTGGCGGTGGTGATCCAGGGCCACTCGTGGCGCTCGAACGGCGCCAGGAGCGGCAGCATCGGCGTGATGGCGATGGCGTTGGGGGCGCCGGTGCTGAGCCGTTCCACATCCATCAGCAAATGGTCGTTGAAGAACGACTGCCCCCGTTCGCGATCCTTCACGATCCTCGAGATCAATGCCAGCAAGGGATTGGGAGTTGTGGTGAATTCGGTTGTTTCGAACAGCATGAGCCGGTCGTTGATCGCATGCGGCCCGCAGCACTCGGCCATCAGGGTGAACAGGCTGTTGTTGCTCCGCGTCACCTGGAGCGCGTGGTGGCGCCGTAGGTCTGAGCCCACGCACTGCCGAGTTCCTGCTTCCATGGGTTCATCACCGCCATCCAATGGCCCACCGGATGATCGGCGGCGGCGATGGTGGTGGTGGCGAACGTCGGCGCCACGGCCCTGGCCTCAGGCATCCACCTCCTCCTTGTCGATCGCCCCGACGGCGAGGGCCTGATCGAGAAAGGCGATGTTGCTGTTCAGGATCTGGCTCACGGTGTCGGCCCTCTCGGGCTTCCACCCCATCTCCATCACCCCGGCCTGGGTGGCGGCCATCTCGCCGCGGTACCGGCTGAACTGCTCTTCCCGGGTGCTGTCGCCGCTCAGGCCATCCATGCAGGGCTGCAGGATCGCGTGGAGCGCCATGGCGCTGTGGCTCACCCCCTTCACCGCCTGGTACTGCACCGGTACGGGTGGAGCCTTCACCGGCTGGGGCACCCCCGGCTTGTGAAGGTAGAAGTCACCGCCCGCTTCGCTGCACAGGCCGGGAATGATCGGGTGCTGGCGGCGGAACTGGGTGAGGTACCGGCCGAGGGTGTCGGCGGAGTACACAGTCATCTGTGAATCCAGCCCCAGGGTGTTCCGGATCGCCGCGGGCAGCTGCGCCAGCGCCGGGCTGAGCAGCAGCAGGGTCAGGGCCACGGCCATGCCGTTCCGGCCGACCGATGATGACCAGAGTGTCCTCAGCCTTTCCCTGCTGCGCTGCAGAGGGCTGGAAGGAGAGTGCGCGTTCATGCGAACGACGCGAACACCAGGTGGAGGCTCTCGCACTGTCCAGGACTCCCAGGGCAGGATCGGGCCTTGGGCCGACGTTGTCGCCGGGTCGCGGCACACGCCCAAGTCGTCACAATCCGGTGGTGGCTCCTTCGGATCCGCCCATCCCGCCGGCGACCCGGAGATCCGGGTGCTTTCCGGGGCCGGCGGCCTTGCCGCTCTGGGCCGGAGTGCGGGCATGGGGTGCGCCTGGAATCGGAGCCCGCTTCCGCGCCGGCCGCGACTAGGGTCCGATTGCTGACGGGCTCCGATGGCCACGTTTCTCTGGACCCTCGAATTCGGCGGCCTCACCATCACCCTGGTGGGCCTGGCCTGTGAACGCGGGTGGATGGGACGGCGCCGTTAGTCTCAGCCCATGGGTTCGTCGTATCGCCGCGGTCCAGATCCCCTGGAACAGGGGCTCGATCGCCTCGTGAGTGCAGGCAGGCAGCTCGTGGATGGGGTATCGGGCGCACGCCCCGGGGGCCGCCCCCCGGGGCGGGGCACGGGGCGACGCGCCAGCTCCCTGCCCCGTCTCGACGGCCTGGGTCGCTGGGTGGAGGACAAGCTCGACTGGATCCTCGAGGACGGTGACGACTGGCGCGAACCCTGGCAGGACCAGCGCGTCGCCCCCCGCACCGCAGCGGCGGGCGCCGCTGCCGAGCCGGGGCTGCGCCGCCGTCCCCTCGAGGCCATCTCCCGCCGCGCCGCCGCCGCCGCGCCGCCGCCGGTTGCCGATCCTGCGGCCGACTGGCCCGACGACGCCAGCTTCACCGTGCCGCGCTGGCAGCGCCCGCCCCAGGAGGAGCGGCCCCGGTCCAGTCCGCCGCCGGGGCGGCCCCTGCCCCGCTCCAGCCGCCGTCGCGGTGCATAGATCTTCCTGCCGCGTCGCCGGCCTGACCCCTGCCTACAGTCGGGAGTCAATGATGGAAACGGCGATGAGCAGCCTGATTGTGGTGGGTTTCCCCAAGCTGGAGGAGGCGGAGCAGGTGCGCCGCGAACTCGTGGACATCCAGCGCGAGCGGCTGATCGCGCTCGAGGATGCCGTGGTGGTGGAGCACGACCCCGAGGGCCAGGTGCAACTGCGCCAGGCCGTGAACCTCACCGCCGCCGGTGCCCTGGGCGGGGGATTCTGGGGATCCCTGGTGGGTCTGCTCTTCCTCAACCCCCTGCTGGGGGCGGCGGTGGGTGCCGGCGTCGGTGCGGTTTCGGGCTCCCTCTCCGACATCGGCATCAACGACGCCTTCCTGCGTGAACTGGGTGAAACCCTGCCGCGTGGGAGTGTCGCTCTCTGCCTGCTGGTGCGCGAGGCCACTCCCGATCGGGTGATCGAACGGCTGCGGGCCCACGCTCCCCATGCCAGGCTGCTGCGCACCAACCTCAGTCACACCGACGAAGACCGCCTGCGCGAGCTGCTGGAACAGGCGGCCCGGCAGGCCGAGGCCCTGCGTCTGGCCTGAGGTTGCACCTGGAAGCCGCAGCCCCTGTGCTGCAGCTCCGCATTCACCGGTGACACCAGATCCTCGGGCAGCTCATCCGCCATCTCCTCCACCGAGGATTTGACGCCCGGGGCCCCGGCCGCCAGGGTGCTGAGCAGGTCGACCCACTGGCCGATCAGGGTGTGCCGGGCCGGCTGCACGAGTCCGGCGGCCTCCAGCACCCGCCCGCAGCCCTGGCGATGCCAGAGGGTGCCGGCGCCGGGGTGGCCGCCATGGGCCAGTCCCTCCCGCAGGGCCGAGGGGCTGGGGTTGCCGTTGGCCTGACGCAGGCCGGCCTCGCCCAGCAGCCGCCCGCAGAGCACGGCCGAGATTCCATAGAGCCGGCCCAGGCCGGTAAGGGTCAGCCAGTCAGGCTGGTCCGGCCTGGTTCCGGAGGGGTGGTTGCGGGTTGCCATGATGCGGGCGCCGAGGCCCCCATGCTGGCCACAGCACACATCAGGTCAATCCGTCAATGTCAATTCCGCGCAAGTCGTAACCCTCTTCATTCAGCTTCACGTTGGGCCGGTGCTGGGGCCCAGCCAGAGGCTGATGGCGGGTGAGAACACCTCCCGGATTACCGTGAGGGGCTGGCCCCCGCGGAAGAAGCGGTAGTGCCGGGCCCAGTAGGGCCCTTCGCAGCCGAAGCGCTCCTCCAGCCAGGGGGCTTCCACCAGGGCCAGCCCGTCCACCTCGCGGAACAGCTCGGCCCGCTCGCTCGTGAGACTCAGCCAGATGGGCTGGTCGCGCTGGCGCAGGTGCCGTTCCGCCTGGTCGTGGTTCCACCAGCTCTCCGCCCAGGCCAGGGTCTGGGTGCCGCAGCGCAACCACACCTGCCGGCGCAGCAGCGGCGCGGCCAGATCGCTGATCTCGTCCGGGGGCGGGCCACCCGAGGGCTGGGCCGCTTCCGGGGCCATGGCGATCAGGTCGATCTGCACCGGCAGGCCACTGAGGGTCTGCAGATGGCGGGTGGGACTGCCATCGCCAAGCAGGAGCAGGCGCCATGGACCGCTGAGCGCCATGCCCGGGCCGGGGCTGCGGTTGCCCGCAAGCACGTCGCGATGGGCTGCCTGCCAGAGCGGCCGCGGGGAGGGCAGCAGGCTGGGTGCCGCGGCCGCTGGTGTCGACGGGGAAGAGTCCCCACCCTTGCGCGCAGCGCGTGTTGTGGTCACCACCACGGTGCCGAGGATGTTCAGCTTAGAAACCGCTGATGATGCTCAGGCGGCGTTGTTCGCCGCCGCGCTCGATCAGGGCGCTGTCGCCCGCTGCCGAAACCAGCCGCCAGCCGCTGGAGCCGATGCTCTCCCCCAAACCCACCGTGGTGGAGCTGTTGCCCACCTGGAAGATGGCCGAACCGCCGCGGCCAGGCACCTGCACCACCCCCACCAGGAGGGGCGGGTAAGCCACGCCGGAGCCGCCGCTCACCCTCGGGGTGCTCGCGGCTGCTGGGCTGCCGCTGCCGGCGGCGGCGGGCGGTGCCGCTGTGGTGATGCGGCCGCTCACGGGCACGCGGATCGGTTGGGGGGTGGGTTCGCCGCTGCTCGGCAGACTGGCCAGCTCCTGCATCCAGGGTTCGGTCGGCGGCGGCGGTGGCAAGCCGTCCGTGACTCCGGGGGCGGTCGCGGCAGCGGCCCCGGCTGACCCGCCGGGCGGGGTGGCCGCCACCGGGCCGTACGAGCGCAGACGCTCCAGCAGCAGCAGCTTGCGCTCTTCCCGCAGGGAGTCCTGGCTCTGGCTCCACAGCCCCACCACCCCCAGGGTTCCCCCGGCGGCGAACAGGGCGGTGATGCCGATGCCGGCCAGAATCAGACCCCGCTCCGAACCCAGCCAGGCCATGGGAGCATCGATCCGTGTGCCGGCTCCTGGGGGGGCGGCGGCGGCGGCGGGCGCGGGCGGTGGCGGCGACGAGGTGGGCTGGGCGGATGCAGCAGTGGGCGTGGCAGGGGGCCGGGCCGAGGGGGTGGCGGGGTCTGGCGCTGTGTCCTCGGGCGTGGGGCTGGTGAGCTGGTCCAGCACCTCCACCTCGATGGCCGTCTCTGCCTCGAAGACGCGGTTGAGAACCTGATCTGCCTTCAGCTCCCAGAAGGCACTTGAGGGGGGGATGCCGCCCAGCGGGCTCACGGGGATCAGCCCAGCAAACACCTTTCAACCCTACCGGCTTTCGCGGAGTGAAACAGCCCGGGTGCCGATTCCTGAGCCGATCCGCCCTCAGCCCCGGCCGGCCTCGCCGGACAGGGCCTCCGCCCGCTGCCTGGTCCGGAGTTCCAGCCAAAGGAGCAGGGCCGTCACATCGGCGGCGCTCACGCCGGGCACCCGGGCGGCCTGGCCCAGGGTGGCGGGCAGCACCCGGGCCAGCTTCTCGCGGGCCTCCGCCGAGAGGGTGCCGATTCCGCCGTAGTCGATCTCCAGAGGGATCGGCCGCTGGTCCTGGCGCCGCACCTGCTCGATCTGCTGCTGCTGCCGGGCGAGATAGCCGCTGTACTTGATATCGATCTCGGCACCCTCGCGCATCTCCCGGGCCAGATCGGGGTCAGCCAGACCGTGCCGCACCAGATCGACGCTGTGGAAGCCGGGGCGGCGCAGCAGGTCGGCCAGGGTGATCGATCCCCGGATCGCTGCGCCCGTTTGCGCCTCGATGGCGGCGGCAGTGGCGGTGCCCGCCCGCAGACGGGTGGTGGCCAGCCGCCGCTTCTCGGCCTCGATCGCCTCCTGCTTGGCCGTGTGGATCTGCCAGCGGCGGTCGTCGATCAGCCCCAGCTCCCGGCCCAGGGGGGTGAGGCGCCGGTCGGCGTTGTCGCCGCGCAGCACCAGGCGGTACTCGCTGCGGCTGGTGAGCACGCGGTACGGCTCGCGCAGATCCCTGGTGATCAGGTCGTCGATCATGGTGCCGATGTAGCTCTGCTCACGGGGAAAGGGCACCGGCGTCTCGCCCCGGATCAGCCGGGCGGCATTCAGGCCGGCCACCAGGCCCTGGGCCGCCGCCTCCTCATAGCCGGTGGTGCCGTTGAGCTGGCCGGCCGTGAACAGCCCGGCCACCCGCCTGGTCTCCAGGCTGGGGCCCAGCTGGGTGGCCAGCAGATAGTCGTAGTCGACGGCGTAGGCGGGCCGCAGCATCACGCACTGCTCCAGGCCGGGCAGGGTGCGCAGCAGTTCCAGCTGCAGCCGCTCCGGCAGGCCGGTGGAGAAGCCCTGCACGTAGATCTCCGGCGTGTCGCGGCCCTCGGGTTCCAGGAAGATCTGGTGGCTGTCCTTATCGGCGAAGCGCACGATCTTGTCTTCGATCGAGGGGCAGTAGCGGGGGCCCTTGCTGTCGATGAAGCCGCCGTAGATGGGAGTGAGGTGCAGGTTGTCGCGGATCAGCCGGTGGGTGGCCTCCGTGGTGCGGGTGAGGTGGCAGCTCATCGGCTCAGCGCACACCCAGGCGTTCGGATCGAAGGAGAAGAAACGGTCGGCCGCATCGCTCGGCTGTTCCTCCAGTTGATCCAGGGCGATGCTGCGCCGGTCCACCCGGGCGGGGGTCCCGGTTTTGAGGCGGCCCATCTGAAAGCCGAGAGCTTCCAGCGCTTCGGTGAGCCCCTCGGCCGCCTGCTCGCCGGCCCGGCCGGCGGCCATCGACTGGTTGCCCACCCAGATCCTTCCCCCCAGGAAGGTGCCGGTGGTGAGGATCACCGCCGCTGCCCCGTAGGTGCTGCCGAAGAAGGTGCGCACGCCGGTCACCCGCGCCGCCGGGCCCTGCCCCGGCTGCCAACCGGGTCCGCCGCCATCGGCATTGCCCTCGATCGCCAGACCCGTCACCATCGCCTCGCGCAGGGCCAGGTTCGGCGTGTGCTGCAGCAGCTGCAGCATCTGGCGGGCATAGAGGCGCTTGTCGGTCTGGGCGCGCAGGGCCCACACGGCCGGGCCGCGGCTGGCGTTGAGGATCCTCTTCTGCAGGGCGGTGGCATCGGCCAGCCGGCCGATCACCCCACCGAGGGCGTCAACCTCGTGCACGAGCTGGCTCTTGGCGGGTCCCCCCACCGCCGGGTTGCACGGCTGCCAGGCGATGCGGTCGAGGTTGAGGGTGAACAGGGCCGTGCGGATGCCCAGCCTGGCCGCGGTGAGCGCCGCCTCGCAGCCGGCGTGGCCGCCGCCCACCACGATCAGCTCAAAGGATTCGCTGACCTGCTCGTGGATGGAGGTGGAGGCGTCCATGAGTTCAAGTTAAGGGGCGTGCCGGCGAGGCTCGCGATGCTCCTCCCCTCCGGTGGGGCGGAGAGGGCCGTGCTGCAGTGGTGAGGCATTGCCGCACGCCCATCGCCTTCTCTGCTCCGTCTCCACGCGGGACCGGCCTGGCCAGCCCTCCCCCGGTTCCCGGTTCCTCCTCCGCGGCCGCCCGTGGCCGTGAGCTGCGCTCCCTGATGCCATCGGGGGCCTTCCGCGCCGACGGGTCCCGGCTCGCTCTGGTGCTGATCAACCTGGCGATCCTGGCCCTCGGCTGGGTGATGGCCTCGCGACTCGACCGGTGGCCCCTGCTGGCGGTGCCGGCCTTTCTGCCGTTCACCCTGGTGATGGCCAATGCTGTGGTGGTGCTGCTGTTCGCCACCCACGATCTTCTGCACGGGAGTGCCCTTCATGGCCAGTCTCTCCGCCGCTGGGTGGGGTTCCTGGGCCTGGCCGTGCTCTGGATGCCACCCACCCTCTGGCATGCGGTGCACAACCGTCAGCACCATGGGCACACCAATTCCCTCGCCGATCCCGATCGCAGCTACCTGGAATCCCAGCCGGCCACCTGGGGCAAGCGCATCCAGCATGCCTTCGTGCCCTCCGATGAGGTGACGCCCCTGGGTCTGGCGCTCGGGATGGGCACGGCCTGGTGGGTGCACAACCTGCGCAGCCTCCTCTCGGTGCTGCTGGGAAGCCAGCTCGTCTCCACCGCGGCGATCGTGCCAGCGGCCTTCCGTGTGAGCCAGCGGGAGCGGCAGGCGATCCTGTTGGAGCTGCTGCTGCTGATCGCGGCCCATGCCGGCGTGATCGCCGGTATCGGTCTGCGGCCGCTGCCACTGTTGCTGGGCTACGGGCTGCCACTCGGCCTGGGCACGGCGATGGCGATGGCCTACATCTATACCAATCATCTGCTGTGTCCGCTGGATGATGAGAACGATCCCCTGGCCAATTCGGTTTCCCTGCGGTTGCCGGCGTTCCTGGATTTTCTGCATCTGAATTTCTCCCATCACGTCGAACACCACATCTTTCCGGGCATGAACGCAGACTTCTATCCGCTGCTGCGTCAGCTCCTTCTGCAGCGCTATCCGGAGCGCTATCAGCTGCTCTCCGCCCGCGAAGCCTGGCGGCGCCTGATGACCACCCCGCGTCATTACCGCAATGGCCAGACGCTGGTGAACTGGTCCGGGGATCGGGCCGTGTCCCTGCCCCTGTCCCTGCCGCCCGCCTGAGCCCTGCCGCCCCCGGCCGGTTGGCCGCGGCCCTCAGGCCGCCAGGTTGCGGAAGCGGGTGAACTGGGGTTCGAACAGCAACTTCACCGTGCCCACCGGCCCGTTGCGGTGCTTGGTGAGAATCACCTCGGTGATGCCGCGGTCGGGGGTGTCGGGGTTGTAGTACTCGTCGCGGTAGATCATCAGCACCAGGTCGGCGTCCTGCTCGATCGAACCCGATTCGCGCAGGTCGGAGAGCATCGGCCGTTTGTTGGTGCGGGCCTCCACCCCGCGGCTGAGCTGGGAGAGCGCCACCACCGGCACCTCCAGTTCGCGCGCCATGCCCTTGAGCCCGCGGGTGATGCGCGAGAGCTCCTGCACGCGGTTATCGGAGCCGCCGCCCTCCATCAGCTGCAGGTAGTCGACCACGATCAGCCCCAGCTCCCGGCCGGTCTCGGCCATCAGGCGCCGACAGAGCGAACGCATCTCCAGCACTCCCACATTCGGTTTGTCATCGATGTAGATCGGCATCTGGCCGAGGGCGTCAATGCCGCGGCCGAGCAGGGGCCACTCCTCCTGCTGCAGCCGGCCGGTGCGCAGCCGGCCGCTCTCGATGCCGGTTTCCATCGCCAGCAGCCGGTAGGTGAGCTGCTCCTTGCTCATCTCCAGGCTGAACACGCACACCGGCAGGCCGTGCAGCTGGGCCACGTTCTTGGCCAGGTTGAGGGTGATCGCCGTCTTGCCCATCGCCGGACGTCCGGCGATGATGATCAGGTCGCTGCGCTGCAGCCCCTGGGTCATGGCATCGAGGTCGTAGAAGTTCACCGGGATGCCCGCCACCGAGGTGCCCACCGAGCGGCTCTCGATCTCCTCGAAGGTGCGGGTGAGGATCTCCACCGTGGGAATCAGCCCCTGGCTGGGTTTTGCCTGGCTGATCGCAAAGATCTTCTGCTCGGCCTCATCGAGCACCTGATCCATCGCCTTGCTCTGGTCGAAGCCCAGGCCGATCACCTCATTGCCCGAGCGGATCAGCTGGCGGCGCAGGAACTTGTCCATCACCAGGCGGGCCACCTGGTCGATCGAGGCGGTGGAGGTCACGCGCTCCACCAGTTCCACCAGGCGGTTGCTGCCGCCCACCTTCTCCAGCTGGCCGGTGTCCGCCAGCCAGGCGGTCATCGCTGTGAGATCGGTGGGTTTGCCCTGGCCCTGCAGCATCAGGGCGGTGCGGAAGATCTCCCGGTGGGCGCTGAGATAGAAGGCCTCCGGCTGCAGCACGTCAGCCACGCGGGCGATGGCGTCGGGATCGAGCAGGATCCCGCCCAGCACCGCCTCCTCGGCTTCCAGGTTCTGGGGCGGCAGCGCATCGGGAAGGGCGTCGAAGCGCGCCTCCTCGCGCGGCCGGCCGGCGGCGCGGCCCAGGCTGCCGCTGCGGGATCCGTCGCTGGGGTCAGAACTCGCCAGGGGAACGGAAACCATCGGGGAGGCGGGGGGTGGGAGGAGCCGGCCGAGGCAGGCCGGCGTCGCCGGCGGCGTGCAACAAAGCCGTCAGAGCCGGCGGGGCGCTGACGGCGAGGGAATTGCCATTGTGGCGCGGGCGTGCGGGGCAGGCCAGGGAGCCGGCGGCTCAGTAGCTGGCCACCTCCAGGTTGATCTCGGCCACCACGTCGGGATGAAGCTTCACCTGCACCTTGTAGGAGCCGGTGCGGTGGATCTCCGGCACCAGGATGGCGCGGCGATCAACCTCCTTCTTGGTGGCGGCCTCGATCGCCTCGGCCACGTCGCCGTTGGTCACGGTGCCGAACAGCACGTCGTCGCCGCCGGTCTGCTTCTTGACGGTGAAACGACCAATCGTGGCGAGGGCGGTGCGGAAGGCCTCGGCCTCGGCCTTGATGGCGGCCTGGCGTTCGGCCTCCTTGGCCCGCCGCGCCTCCACCTGGCGCAGCACCGACGGGGTGACGGCCACCGCCTTGCCGGTGGGAAGCAGGAAGTTGCGGGCGTAGCCGGGGGCCACCTCCACCAGATCACCGTCCTTGCCCAGGCTGAGGACGTTTTCGCTGAGAACGACTTGAACGCGCTTGGCCATGGGTTCGGGAGGGGTTGTCTGATCGCTCGCCGGCCGTCAACCCTACGCGACAGCCCTGGACCCCCTTGCCGCGGCGCCGGGAAGGCGCACCTGGGTGGCGAGGCCGAGGCGGCGCAGCAGGCGGATGTGCTGCCAGGTGAGGTCGATCTGGCGGCCGAAGCCGTGGCGGGCCGAGTGGGGGAAGGCGTGGTGGTTGTTGTGCCAGCCCTCGCCGAAGGTGAGTGCCGCCACCCAGGGGTTGTTGCGTGAGCGGTCGCCGCTGGCGTGGGTGGCTTTCCCCCAGCAGTGGGTGGCCGAGTTCACCAGCCAGGTGCAGTGGTACACCACCACCAGGCGCAGGGGGATGCCCCAGAGCACCAGGGCCCAGCCGCCGGCGCCGCTCACCGTGCCGATCCAGAACAGCAGGCCGGCCAGCGGCAGCTGCAGCACCAGGAACCAGTTGTTGAGCCAGCGGTAGTAGGGATCGCTGGCCAGGTCGCCGGTGAGCCGGGGCACGGCGGCCATGGCCGGGATGGTCTGAAACATCCAGCCCATGTGGCTCCACCAGAAGCCGCGCAGGCTGGAATGGTGATCCACCTCGGTGTCGGAGAACTTGTGGTGGTGCCGGTGCAGCCCCACCCAGTCGATCGGGCCGTGCTGGCAGCTGAGGGCGCCGCAGGTGGCGAAGAAGCGCTCCAGCCAGTGGGGCACCCGGAAGGCGCGGTGACTCATCAGCCGGTGGTAGCCGATGGTCACCCCCAGGCAGGCGGTGACCCAGTAGAGCACCAGGAAACTGGCCACGGCAGGCAGGCTCCAGAACCGCGGCAGCAGGGCCACCAGGGCGAGCACGTGAATGATCACCATGAAGGCGATGGTGCCCCAGCGGGTGCCCCGCTTCACCAGGGGCTGGGGCTGGCCGGCGCGGGGGGCGTGCAGAGCACCGGCGCGGCGGATGCCGCTGGCCCCGCCGTTGATGAAGGCGGGGCGGCGGGTGCCGCGGGCGGCGAGGGAGGGACCCGGCTGGCGGGCTGGCGCGGCGGCCATGCGACAACTTCAGAGTGATGGATAAGATGGTAGCAATACGGATCCGGATCATGGACTGGGCCTGATCCGAACCGCTACTCCGGAGGATGGCAGACCGTGGGCTACCGGGAGGATCTGGCCGCTGGCCGCATCGCTTTCGCCCACCTGATCCGGGTGTGGCATGAGCGCAACGGCTGGAGCCACAAGGTGCTCCCCGCCCTGGCCGAGGCCCTCGACCTCGGCCGCGTGCACAACTCCCAGATCTCGATGCTGCGCAACGGCAAGCTCGCCTCCCCTGGGCCGGAGGTGTTCCTCGCCCTCGGCCGCATCAACCGGCTGCTGGCCTCCGAGGCCGGCGCCACCGGTCCGAGCCCCTCGCTGCGGGCCCGGCTGGGCTCCAACCCGGAGCTGCTGGCCTCCCTGGAGGGCTCGGCACTGGCAGTGGAGATGCAGGGGGCGCCGGTGCCCGGTCCCGGCGAATTCCTGGAGGTGTTCGTGGGCCTGCGCCCGCCGCCGGCGGCCTTCGATCTGCGTGTGGCCGAGGGCGAAGCCGCCGGGCTGAGCGCGGCCCTGGCCCTGCTGTTCACGGGAGGGAGGCCCTGGCGGCTCTGCCGGGAGGCCGTGCTGGCCGCCTACCCGGCGAGCAGGCGCCAGCGGCGCGAGCGCTTCACCGAAGTGATGGCGGGCCTGCGCGACTACTCGGCGACGGAACTCGAGGCCGAACTCCCGGATCTGCTGCTCACCGCCCGCGCCCTGGGGCTGGCCGGAGCGGCCGGCTTCGAGGTTGATGGGCTCCTGGAGCAGCTGCGCCAGCGGGTTCAGCCCGGGTAGCGCGCCGCCCCTGCCCGGGGCGCGGCCCAGCCGAGGGCCCCGCCCCGCCATCCCGGGTGGCTGGCGCAGCCGCTGCGGGCGGCCGGGGGGTTCGCCGGGGTGCCGGCGTGCGGTCTTGGCTGGGATCGAATCCAGAGGCGCTTCGGTAGAAGGGGATTTTCAGGGTGGGGCCATGACCCTCCAGGGCTGGGCGGCGGAGCGGGTGGCGGCGGCTGCGGCCGCGGTGGCCCCGCTGGCGGCGCACCACACCGCCGCCGTGGCGCCGCGGCTGGAGCGGGTGCTCGAGGCCTTCCGGGCCGAGCGGGTGGGGGTGCAGCACTTCGCTGGGGTGAGCGGCTACGGCCATGGCGACCAGGGCAGGGAGGTGCTCGATCGGGTGTTTGCCCGGGTGCTGCAGGCGGAAGCCGCCGCCGTGCGGCTCCAGTTCGTGAGCGGCACCCATGCGATCGCGGCGGCGCTCTACGGGGTGCTGCGGCCCGGCGACCGGTTGCTGAGCCTCACCGGCCGGCCCTACGACACGCTTGAGGAGGTGATCGGGATCCGCGGCAGCGGCCAGGGCTCGCTGGCGGACTTCGGCATCGCCTACGACGAGCTGCCGCTGCTGCCCGATGGCGGCATCGATTGGGACGGCATCGCCGAAGCCCTGGCCCTGCCCACGCGGATGGTGCTGATCCAGCGCAGCTGCGGCTACAGCTGGCGGCCCTCCCTCAGCGTGGCCACGATCGGCGCGCTGGTGGAGCGGGTGAAGACGCTCCAGCCGGGCTGCGTGGTGTTTGTGGACAACTGCTACGGCGAGCTGGTGCAGGAGCAGGAGCCGACGGCGCTGGGCGCCGATCTGATCGCCGGGTCGCTGATCAAGAACCTGGGCGGCACCATCGCCCCCACCGGGGGCTACGTGGCCGGCCGGGCCGATCTGGTGGAGCTGGCCTGCTGCCGGCTCACGGCCCCCGGCATCGGCAGCGAGGGCGGCACCAGCTTCGACCTCAACCGGCTGCTCTTCCAGGGGCTGTTCCTGGCACCGCAGATGGTGGCCGAGGCCCTGATCGGCGCTGAGCTGGTGGCGCGCTGTTTCAGCGATCTCGGCTATGCCGTGAACCCCAGGGCTGGAGCTGGGCGCAGCGACGTGATCCAGGCGGTGCGCCTGGGGGAACCCGCGCCGCTGCGCGTGGTGTGCCGGGCCTTCCAGGCCGCCTCGCCGGTGGGCTCCTACCTGGATCCTGAACCGGCCCCGATGCCCGGCTATGCCGCTGAGCTGCTGATGGCGGGGGGCACCTTCATCGACGGCAGCACCAGTGAATTCAGCGCCGACGGGCCCCTGCGGGAGCCCTACGTGCTCTATGCCCAGGGGGGCAGTCACCATGCCCACGTGCGGATCGCCCTGGAGCGGGCGCTGGTGGCCCTGGCCGAGGCCGGTCACACTGGAACGGCTTGACCAGCCGAGTGATGGCGCTCTCCTTCCCTGCCGACTGCCGCTACGCCGACAGCCACGAATACGTGCGGCCCGAAGCCGACACCTGGCGCCTGGGCCTCAGCGCCTTTGCCATCGACCAGCTCGGCGACATCGTGTTCGTGGAGCTGCCCGAGGTGGGCACCAGCCTGCGCAAGGGCCAGAGCTTCGGCTCGGTGGAGTCGGTGAAGGCGGTGGAGGATCTGATCGCGCCCGTGAGCGGTGAGGTGGTGGCGCGCAACGAGGCCGTGCTGGCCAGCCCCGAGGAACTGCAGAACGATCCCTATGGCGAGGGCTGGCTGCTGGTGATCCGCGCGCAGGAGGCCGCCGAACTCGAAGCCTTGATGGATGCCGCCACCTATGGCGGCAAGGTGGCCGGTCACTGAACGGCACCGGCAGCCCCGGCTGCGGCAGCTCCGGCTCCGGCTTCGGCACCGCCGTTTGCGGTTCCGGCGGCCTTGGCTGCGCGCTCCGGCGGCTCCGGCGCAGGGCGGATCCCTCTCCTTAGGATCCGCGCAGCTTCGAACGGCCTCTTGACAGCCCCAGCCCTGAGCCCGTTCGTGGCCCGTCACATCGGCCCCGGCAAGGCCGAGCTGGCCCGCATGCTGGCCGACCTGGGTTGTACCCACCTGGAGAGCTTCCTGGCCGAGGTGGTGCCCGCGACGATCCTGCTCGGCGCCGAGGCCGCGGCCGAGGGATTGCCGCAGGGCTGTGATGAGGCCCAGGCCTTGGCGGAGCTGCAGGCGATCGCGGCCACCAACACCGTTCAGCGCTCCCTGATCGGCCTCGGCTACCACGCCACCGCCACCCCGGCGCTGCTGCAACGCCACGTTTTCGAGAACCCCGCCTGGTACACGGCCTACACCCCCTACCAGGCGGAGATCGCCCAGGGGCGGCTGGAGGCCCTGCTCAATTTCCAGACCCTGATCGCCGAGCTCACGGGCCTGCCGATCGCCAACGCCTCCCTGCTCGATGAGGGCACCGCCGCCGCCGAAGCGATGAGCCTGAGCCTGGGGGCCTGTCGCCGCCCGCAGGCGCACCGCTTCCTGGTGGATCGCGATGTGCTCCCCCAGACCCTGGCGGTGCTCCGCACCCGGGCTGAACCCCTGGGCATCGAGGTGGTCTGCGTCGACCCCCGGGCCCTGGTGCAGCAGCGGGAGGGCTTCGCAGGAGCCTTCGGCCTGCTGCTGCAGCTTCCCGGTGCCAGCGGCCGGCTCTGGAATCCGGTGGCGGTGATCGCCGCCGCCCGCGCCGGCGGCGCGATCGTCACGGCCGCAGTGGACCCGCTGGCCCAGGTGCTGATGGCCCCGGTGGGCCAGCTCGGGGTGGAGATCGCCGTGGGCAGCACGCAGCGGTTCGGGGTGCCGCTGGGCTGCGGCGGGCCCCACGCCGCCTTCTTCGCCACCACCGACGCCCACCGACGCCAGATTCCGGGCCGCCTGGTGGGCCAGTCGCTCGATGCCGAAGGGCAGCCGGCCCTGCGGCTGGCGCTGCAGACCCGCGAGCAGCACATCCGCCGCGACAAGGCCACCAGCAACATCTGCACCGCCCAGGTGCTTCTGGCTGTGATGGCCGGCTTCTACGCCGTGCACCACGGCCCCGACGGCCTGGCGGCGATCGCGCGCCGCATCCTGGGACTGCGGGAGCTGCTGGCGCGCGGCCTGGCCGCCATCGGGCTGCCGGCGCGGCCCGATCCGGGCTTCGACACCGTGTTCATCGACAGCGAGCGGGCCGGTGAGCTGGCCGATCGGGCCGAAGCCGCCGGCTTCAACCTGCGCCGCCACCCCGCGGGGGTGGGGGTGAGCCTCGATGAACTCAGCGACGCCGCTGAGATCGAGCAGCTGCTGGCGGCTTTGGCCGCTCCGGGCGAGGTGCCCCCTGCGATGGCGCCGCTGCAGGCACAGCTCGATCGCGAGCTGGAGGCCGCGGGCTGTGCCGCTGCCCCCGAACAGCTGCTCTGGCACGCCGATCCCGGCCATGGGGCCATCCCCCTGCGCCAGGGCCCGTGGCTCGGCCAGGAGGCGTTCCACCGCTACCGCAGCGAAACCGAGCTGCTGCGTTACATCCAGCGGCTGGTGAGCCGGGATTTCTCCCTGGTGCACGGCATGATCCCGCTCGGCAGCTGCACGATGAAGCTCAACGCCGCGGCCGAGCTGCTGCCGGTGAGCTGGCCGGCCTTCGCCCAGCTCCATCCCTTCGCTCCCGCCCCTCAGCTGGCGGGCTACGCCCGTCTGGTGGCGGATCTGGAGCGCTGGCTGGCGGCGATCACCGGCTTTGCGGGCGTGTCGCTGCAGCCGAATGCCGGCTCCCAGGGGGAGTACGCCGGCCTGCTGGTGATCCGCGCCTACCACCACAGCCGCGGCGACGGCCACCGCGACGTCTGCCTGATCCCCACCAGTGCCCATGGCACCAACCCCGCCAGCGCCGTGATGGCCGGCCTGCGCGTGGTGCCGGTGGCCTGCGACGACCAGGGCAACGTCGACCTGACCGACCTGGAGACCAAGGCCGCTGAGCATGCCGAGAGGCTCGGGGCTCTGATGGTGACCTACCCCTCCACCCACGGCGTGTTCGAACCCGCGATCCGCGAGATCTGCGCCCTCGTGCACCGCCACGGCGGCCAGGTGTACCTCGACGGTGCCAATCTCAATGCCCAGGTGGGGCTCTGCCAGCCGGGCCGCTACGGAGCCGATGTCTGCCATCTGAATCTGCACAAGACCTTCTGCATCCCCCACGGCGGCGGCGGTCCCGGGGTGGGACCGATCGCGGTCGCCGGCCATCTGGTGCCGTTCCTGCCCGGCCATCCCCTCACCGCCTGCGGCGGCGAGCAGGCGATCGGGCCGGTGAGCGCCGCCCCCTGGGGCAGCGCCGCGATCCTGCCGATCAGCTGGATGTACATCCGCATGATGGGGGGTGCCGGCCTGCGCCGCGCCAGCGCCGTGGCCCTGCTGGCGGCCAACTGGATCGCCGAACGGCTGGAGCCCCATTTCCCGGTGCTTTACCGCGGTGCCGGCGGCCGCGTGGCCCACGAATGCATCCTCGATCTGCGGCCGCTCAAGCGCAGCTGCGGCCTCGAGGTCGACGACCTGGCCAAGCGCCTGATGGACTACGGCTTCCACGCCCCCACGGTGAGCTGGCCCGTGGCCGGCACCGTGATGGTGGAGCCCACGGAGAGCGAGTGCCTGGCCGAGCTGGAGCGGTTCAGCGACGCCATGATCGCGATCCGTGCCGAGGCCGCCGCGATCGAATCGGGCCGGATGGATCCGGCCGACAACCCTCTCAAGCGCGCCCCCCACACCCTGGCGGCGGTCACCGCCGATCGCTGGGACCGGCCCTACAGCCGCCAGCAGGCCGCCTTCCCCGGCGGCGCCCACCAGCAGGCCGGCAAGCTCTGGCCCGCCGTGGCCCGCATCGACAACGCCTACGGCGATCGAAACCTGGTGTGC
>Ga0315900_10001755_pt1 | contig 34327 bp, 28 predicted proteins | sample LakEriMetagenome_FD_203521 | JGI IMG/M metagenome (GOLD analysis project Ga0315900, IMG submission 203521) | Freshwater fungal communities from buoy surface, Lake Erie, Ohio, United States - Buoy 12 MA114 | ecosystem: Environmental > Aquatic > Freshwater > Lake > Lake biofilm | place: USA: Lake...
TTGACCTGCGGACCAATTAGGCCTTAGTGCTGCCAGTCGGCCACCACAGTTTCTCCCAAAGTTAGGGTCTTGGGGGAGATGCGGTGGAAATTGTGGAGGCGGCAGAGGTTGACCTTCAGCGGTACAGGCAGCGTTCAATTGACCTGCAGACCAGTTTGGGCGTTGACGCGCCGTGCTCACAACGCACTCTGCGTCTGCTCCGCTACAGGCGGCGCTTAGTTGACCTGCGGACCAATTAGGCCTTAGTGCTGCCAGTCGGCCACCACAGTTTCTCCCAAAGTTAGGGTCTTGGGGGAGATGCGGTGGAAATTGTGGAGGTGGCTGCGGTTGACCTTCAGCGGTACAGGCAGCGTTCAATTGACCTGCAGACCAGTTTGGGCGTTGACGTGCGGTGCTCACAACACACTCAGCATCTGCTCCGCTACAGGCGGCGTTTAGCTGACCTGCGGACCAATTAGGCCTGAGTGCAGCAAGTCGGCCGCCACAGTTTCGCCCGAAATTAGGGTCGTGCGGAAAACCAGGCTGGCTTGGTGGTTGTGGTGGTGTATATGGCCCATCGTAGTCAGATCCTGGCCCGTTATAGCAGCCGTTCCCATAAAGGTCTGAATCATAGCCACTATCATCTGGTAGGCAGTTATCAAGAATATTGGAGGGACTTGCATTTGGATGTTTGATTGCCCAACACGCAAGACAGCTGACGTCTGCTCCCCAGCTACACATATGTCTAAGGTCTCCGTCATCCCATTCAGGATTGTAGCGAGACATGGTGCTCATGCATCGGGGATCGGCACTGGCCTCTCGTATGCCAGTGGGGCTGAATGTGAGCGTTGAGCCTAGTGCTGTGTTTTCCTTAATAGTTGAAGGGGTTTCGTCCTCTGGGGAGCGACAATTGGATGTTGACATCATGACTAACAGAAACAAGACACCACGGGCGAAAAAAGACCTAATCATCTAAGTGAACCTCCACAGTACTTTGAAAAATACTTACGCAGATATCGTCGAAGCATTTAGCGTGCCAAGAGCTTAACTCCCCAAAATTATTTGGAATGATGTTATTAAGAGCTGGTATCAAAATTAAACTCTGGTCTCAAAATTAAACCACAACGCCAGCCTCAGAAATAACACATGAAACGATTTTGACCACCAAAACGTTTGGGGTAGGGTATTCATGGCGGACCTGTCCGTTTTGATGTTATTTCCCCCGGCATCTGTCAGAGCAGTATTTGACCTGCTCCCAGACTTTTTCCCACTTCTTTCGCCAAGTGAAAGGTCTGCCGCAACGCTCGCAGATTTTAGATGGTAGATTTTCTTTTTTGATTCCTTTAGGCATCCACGCCGCCATTTCTCAAAGATGCCGTCTTTTCGGCCAAGCCCCAGTATTTGAAGAAACGTTTGAAATCGGTTGTATCTGGGATTTGTACTAACTTTTCGTCTTTTATGATCTCAACTGTTGTGATGAGTTTTAGGCGGTTGATCATTGGAACGATGTGCGGTTTGTGACTCTCTGGAATGTATAGCTGAGACGGGGCGAGCTCCTTGATGACGCTAACGGTGTCGCCTCGGATGATATCCACAGGTAGTTCACAGAGGGTTTCGTAAACGAATACGAGACGCTTTAAGCTGTAACTTAATTTTTGAAGATAATCGTCATCCCAGACAAAGATCGCTCTCGTGCCTTGGAGGGCAGCTTTGAACACAGGATGAGACGTTCTAAGAGCTTCTTCGTGAAGCAAGATAAGTGGTTGACTCATGACGAACTCCCCAAGTTAGGAAAAAGTCTTCTGTGAAGCTCTTCATAACTGGCATCGATCGGCTTGTTTAAATTTGGCGCGGTATCCACAAGTTTGTCGAAATATTTATGAATGTTCTCAAGATTAAAAATATAGGGCTTATTGCTAAACGTGCTGGCTACCCATTGCCAGGAGAAGTTATTGCTGGCGAGGTCACCGTCTAATAAGTGACGTAAAAACCACTTGGCACCGACCTGCCATTTGACGCGTCTAAAATGAACCACATAACTTGCTAGATACATACGGGCATGGTTATGAATGTAGCCCGTGTGAATAAGTTCTTTAATGAATGCATCCAATGTTGCGATGCCTGTCTCACCGGATGCAATATCATCGGGAAGGGTATCAGCGTAGTCGTTAGCCGTAAAGCCTGTCTTGTAGGGTTCGATATCATTCCAAGCCCAGTCGGGATGAAGAGCTAAGACGCGTTGCCAGAAGTCTCTCCAAGCAAGTTCTTGAATAAATTTTATGATTTCGATCGGATCACTACATTTCGTTAGCGCATGATTACGAACTTCGTTGAGACTTAATATGCCGTGATGAATATAGGGAGAGAGCCTCGTAATCTTGCCATCACCAAAGTTTCGAGACGCTACGTAAGCCACTGGGTCAATATTAGATAGTTTGATGTCCGCTTTTTTTCGCCCGCCTTGGATATAACTGCGTTCTCCCTCAGACCACGGCGCAAGTGATTTTACGTAGGTCACGAGCTCATCGCGGTTGGTAAAGTTTTTTGTAAGTTTTTCCATGCTTGCCTGATTGATCAAAATATTTAGTCGCGCGCCGTGGAAATACGGAATCGACCCGTTTTCGTGCTGATAGAGACTTTTACTTCGATGGGGCGACAGCACACTTGGCAGTCTTCAATATACTGCTGACTACCTCCGGAGATATCCACAAAGGTGGTGAAAGTTTCTCCGCAGAATGGGCAGCTAATTTCGGTGGGTTCTTCCATTGATTTATTCCATTCTTATCGTGTCTAAGGCATTCTATCTTAGCGAGCTCCTCGCGATTTAGCCATAGGAGTTCCCTGTAGGAGCTACTGAATATGAAAGAAAAACTTGTCGTAATCGTCGGAGCCACCGGTGACCTTGGCGGAAGAGTCGTTCGGGAACTTTGTAAATTAAAGGCGCCTGTGAAAGCCCTTGTGCGGCGAGGGACTTCTCATGCAAAGGTCATGGTACTTAAAGACCTTGGGTGCGACGTCGCCGAGGTGGACTTTAGTGATCACAATTATTTAGTCGAAGTCATGAAGGGCGCCACAGTAGTCCTATCAACAGTGGCAGGTCTTAGAGATGTCATGATCGATTTGCAGATACGGCTTTTGAATGCGGCAGTCGAAGCCAAAGTGCCCAGGTTCATACCTTCGGACTTTTCGATTGATTTCACGAAAATTCCTGATGGTGATAACCGAAACTTAAACCTGCGTTTTGAATTTATGAAGATGGTCCAGAAATCTGACATTAAACTGACGTCTATTCTCAACGGTGGATTCATGGACATGCTAACTGGTGTTGCACCATTTATTCTGTTTAAATTTGACCGAGTTTTATGTTGGGGGAGTCCAGGCCAGATGATGGATTGGACCACTATTGATGATACCGCAAGGTACACGGCTATGGCTGCTCTTGATGATGATGCACCGCGATTTCTGAAAATTGCTGGAGACGAGATCAGCGCAAATGGTTTAGCCCTCACGATGGCCGAGCTTACAGGACGGCCACATAAAATTTTGAAACCTGGCGGACTGGGCATGTTTAAGTTTCTTATTCGCGTGACGAAGTTCTTCGTGCCAGGATCAGGCGAACTTTATCCACCATGGCAAGGAATGCAGTACATGCATAACATGTATAGCGGACTCACTAAATTCGAAAAACTTGATAATGATCGATACAAGATGACCTGGACCAGGGCGCGCGATGTGCTATCGGAGCATTTAAAGCGCTAGCGCTTAGATTATCATCTAAAGTAACGCTCAAGGCTTCAGTATCGTCTTGCCAGCACTGGCTGGCCCCAGTCCAGATTTCGCAAGCTCTGGTAAACCAGCAAGCGGAATTTGGCGGGTTATAGAGCTGGTCAGATCGCCTTTGAGGTTTTGTTTGGCGCGCCACACGAACAAAAATTGCGATATAAAGGTTTTTTTTGACAGTGCGTTTCCAAGCCAAAAGCCCTCCACTTTCTGATCTTTGAAAATAAAAGCTCCGGGATCTACGGTTACAGCTTCCTTGGCAAGAGCGCCGTAAACGGCGATGGTGCTGTGATTTGGTAATGCGTCTGCAAGCTGTCCTGTCAGAGGACCGCCTACGGCGTCAATAGCGTAGGTGGCGTTAAGTGACGCTGCGAGTTCTCTTAGCTTTTGGACAAAGTCTTTATCGGTAGTGACGAGAACATGTTTTGCGCCAAGCTCTGTCATGACAGACGCGAGTTCTTTGCGGTGAACGCAGTGAATAACGGTTAAATTGTGTCGCTTAGCAAGACGGGCAATCATTCGGCCGAGCTGGCTAGCTGCGGCAGTTTGCACCATGGCCCGATGTTGGCCTCTGATAAGCGGCTCAATCAGGGCCATGGCGCTCAGAGGGTTCACAAATGACATGGCCGCTTGCTCTGGTGGTAACACGGCAGGGTCAAATGGCATCGCCTCTAAAGCACGAACCTTGACATACTCAGCCCAAAATCCGTCACCGCGCTGGGTGGCTGAGGCGACCCACTTACCCATAAGCCTTTTGGTCATAAATGAATTTCCGGTGGCGACCACTAGTCCCGCACCTTCAAACCCAGGGGTCATCGGAAGTGTCACTGGGATTTTGTATAAACCCTCGCAAAAAAGATCATCGGACGGGTTAATTGGAGACGCGACCACCTTAATAAGAATTTCGTCTTGCTCAAGTGAGGGCAGTGGAAGGTCTTCTACTTTGAGGCTTTTTAGACCTTGATATTCGTTTAGCCGAAGGGCTTTCATGGTTTTAGGAAGGGTCATTTGAGGTCTCCAGCGACGAAAAGTTCATGGACCTGATAAAGTTAACGATCACGATTCTGGTCAGGCGGTATGTTTTACCTGATTTTCTAGACGAATTTCACATAAAAATCAGAGTAGTTTGCTCCCGCCCGAAAGTACGGCTCTCAAGGTATTATCATGTTGTTGACTGCCTTGGGGTGTTCATGTACGGTCCGGCGATTTTATTGTCCCCGGAGAGTTTATGCTTCGTATATTTTTTGGGTTTTTTGGTTGTGGTAGCATTTAGCACAGCGGCACTGTGCGACGAGTTTCCCCCAGGTCGAGAGAACAGCATCCAGGCGTTTGAATCGTTCAAGCGTGCTTTATCAGTGAGGATTAATCTCTTTCATCAAGATGAAAGCTTACCGACGACTAGTGTTCCGTCATCAGAGTGTCAAATCCAAATTAAAGATGCGAGCCAATACGGAGACCTCATCATGATTGAGATTCGCCGTGATGAAAGCGTGTGGGTGATGTCTGTTGCCAAAGGCGAGCCCGTTATCTTCACAGAGCGTGAGGATGGTTTTTCACTTAAAACGTATTCTCAAGACTGCGAAGAGATGGGCTGTAGTGGTAACTGGTACCTGGGTAGAGCGCTATTTATTAGTAGTGCTTTCCTCAAAGCGCACCAGAAGGAACCTTACTCTCGTAAACCCTCGACGTTTTCGTGCGCTCTTTAGTGGCTTTTTGGCCTGACAAATCAATTTAATTCAGACAGGTCTATTCACGGACTTCACTCCATTGTTTTAGATTGATTCACTCGGTTTTGTTGTCAGCAATGAGAGCATGTAAGATGTGAGTTTGATAGCCATGCTTCAGTTGTGAGCTCGATGCCCGCTAACTCTATCAGGTTTATGGTTTTTAAATCGAGCTAGAACTCCCGGGTCAACCTGTCAGAAATATTAGCTAATCCATGTGGTCATTTTCTTCCTTTAGGTTCGCTCAACGAATTTCCGATAAAAAAATCAACGCATAGCTGTAACCTAGTGAGGACCTGTAATGTCGGTGAGGAATCTCATTGCTTACTTAGCGGCGCTAACCCTACCGAGTTGTGGCATCGACCTGGAAAAGCCTAAGGCGCGCCATACCAATAAACAAGCTGAAGCGAACCCCGAGCCACCCAAAGAAAAAGTGGAGGCCCCTGAGCCCGAAAATCCGATTCATCCGAAGTTGCTATTTCATGGCGGCGGGGGGATGTCGACGTCATCGATGATCGATATGACGTCTGCCGCAGCTGTTTTGAAAAAACTTGGTGTGCCAGCGGAGCATATTCACTTGATTAAATACCCACACACAAAAAACATCAAAGATATAAACGCTGCAGTAGATACACAGCTAAAAGCTATTTTTGCTAAATATCCTGCTAATACCAGATTCGATAGTATCGGCCATTCACTTGGACTATTGGCTTCTTTCATAAGCCTTTCAGAACTTGGTCATCTTCCTAAAATCAGATCGATCATTGGAGTCACCGGAGTTCTGATGCGGCAAGATGTCAAAGCATTGCCAATGGGGTGTACGAAAGGTAGTACTACAGATCTTTGTGGTGACATTTTTGATAAAGTGCTTGGCACTTCTAATTCACCTTATATTCTTGATTTAATAAGTAAGAACGCTGCTGAAATAAAACGAATTAACAAATGCTCCATTTGGACAAGTCAGGACGGAATCTTGTCTCCGCCTGACGCAGGTGTTTTCCCGGATGGTAAAAGTGTCGAGATGCCAAAGGCCTGGTGCGTGACAGCTTCAGGTCTCTTCGGAAAACTAAACCCCTGCCACCTCAAGGCAAAATCCGCAGCTCCTGTTTATGAAGCTATGAAGACGCAGTGCTTTGGTGGTGATTTCAAGTAAGATCGATCGTACTCATTGCAGTTCGTTCGAGCTCAATTTGGTTTAGCTCGGTGCAAATACTTTGAAAGTTTGTAAACACAAATTCGATGTGTGACAATAGACCTATCATCGCTCAAGCATGCGTGGGAGATCTGGTCTAATGGGTAACAGTGACGAAACTTTAAAAAGCATAGTGGCTAGACTTGAACGTCTCGAACGTCGGTTAGGACTAGCAGAAGCTGAAGATGCCCAGGTCATTACAGCAGACGTTGATAAACCCGAACCGTCAACGAATCCGTTTTTGGCTGAAACTCGAGTCGATAGCAGCGAGGTTTTCCCTGAGGAAGGATCGGCGTCGGCTTCCACATCTTTTGAGGTGCCAAGTGTAGCAAGAGTTCTCGGGATAGGAGGGTCTCTCGCACTTGTGAGTGCTGGCGTTTATATCGTAAAGCTATGTATTGATAGCGGCTGGCTCACGCCCGAAAGACAAGTGATACTGGTCGCGCTTTCTGGTCTAGCGCTGCTGTTTTCAAGTTTTTTCTTCCCTAAAATTGATCAAAAGTACGCAACCTCGATTTCAGTGTGTGGACTGACTCTAAATTACGTAGCCATTGGCGGAGCCGGCGAATACTATCACATGATTGGTCCGGGTATGGCCATGGCCCTTATTATGGCTGTCACTGTGCTCGGGCTTTATGTAAGTCAAGCTTTGAATGCAGTGATGCTGGCTTATGTTGGCGCTTTAGCAATCTACTCCGCGCCATTTTCTTTTGAAAAGGCTTTTTCTTCAGACTTTAACATGGCTTTGTTTTGTCTTTTGTGGGGCGTGATTTTTTGCGTGCAAGCAATCGTGCTAAAGAGACGAAGTGTTTACTTAGCTGCTCTATATTTGGGGCTCTGGAGTTTTCACATGACTCGGGAGGGAAGTCCTTCTGACGCAGTGGTGTTTTTCCAGTTCGCTCAGCTCATTATCTTTGGACTTGGAATGCTCGGCTTTTCGTTTAGGCATAAAACTGCTATGACGACAGGTGAAACGTACGCACATTTGCCGGCAATCGTGCTTTATTATATCCTGCAGGCAGACGTGGCCAGATCGATTCGTCCTGGTTATGAATTCTTACTCCCGGCACTCTCAATTATTATTGTCTTTATTTTTTTCCGTCTAGCAGAACGTCTGCTCAAGGGTCAGTCTGAGGCTGGCGCATTAATGGTGTCAACGCTCGCAGGCATATTGCTGGTTCATGCGTATAATGCAGCCCCTGGCATAACTGACCAAATCCAGTGCTATATAGGACTCTGTATTTTACCCATCTTCGCTCTGGCTCACTCGGCTCAGTTTCCTTTTAAAAAGTTCTGGCCACTGCCAACAGCGCTTGGACTTATTGCCGTGAATGCCGCACCGTTTGCATTAATCTCAGAACGAGTTCCTTCTTGGGTGTCCCTGGTGTTCGCGGCTGAGATCTATGCAGCTTTTGTTGCACTTAGGCAAATACCGCGGAGTCAATCAGCAATGCTTCTCGTGCTATATATCGGGCATGTTTATTCAATGGTTGCACTTTATAAGACCATTAATCATGAAATTAAGACGTCTGTGGTCTGGGGATTGCTGGCGGTGGGTTGGTTTGTCTACGCAAAGTTTATTAAGTCGCCCAAAGTTGCTCAGGCAGCGTTAATTTTATACTCGGCTGCGGGTTTTAAACTCATCGTTCTTGATTTGGGGGATTCAGAACCAGTTGTAAAGATATTTGCGTTAATCATTGTTGGCGCCGCTTTTTTCCTCGGGGGCTGGATTTATCAACGTATTGTCAGAGAGCTAGCCGCCAATACCGACGTTACAGCCTGAGTGGCCAAAATTAAATTGTAAGTTTAAGTCAGTACGATCACGACTTGTTGCTGCTTAGGGATGGCCAAGGTTGAGCGGCTTCAAGCTCAAAAGCGAGTTCCAAAAGACGGCGATCTTCGCCGACAGCCGCTGAAAGCTGCAGCCCCATAGGCTCGCCTCGAGATGAATTTCCCAGGGGTAGCGCTATCGCAGGATTTCCGACCGCGTTCGCTAGAGGCGTGTATCCCACGTATTCCTTTAGCCTTCTAAAGAGTTCATCGAACGGTACCGCCGGACTTAGGTGCCCAAGCTCTGGTGTTGGTCGAGCTAATACAGGCGATAACACGACATCATAGTCCCATTGTTGGGATTTTTTGGAGTTAAGAGCGCGTCTCAGATGCATCATAGATCCGATCGCTTTTAGCCAATTATCTTTGAAGTTCTTTGAAAGCCCTCTGGTTAGTCCATCAAGCTTTGTTGAGTCAAAATCGCCTCCAAATACAGATCCACCGAATTTTTCAACGGTGAATGCTAAAAAACTCCAATACAAACTAAAATCGGTCGCAAATCGCTCATCGCCCTGAAATTTGGTTTCTTCCACGTGATGGCCTAACGAGGAAAGACATTTGGCGGTCGTCTCGACGGCTTTTCGCGCTTCCGGGCATGCTTTTGTTAGCAGTGAGTCATAAATAAAACCAATTTTAAGGCGATTTTTCGCTGGGCCTTCGACTCGGCCAATGGGTTTTAAATGATCGGGCTTGAAGTAACGCTCTGCTTCGTAGAAGAAGTTTGCTGTATCCCGGACCGAACGAGTGACCACACCGTCAGAGATTATATCGATGGGAAGTGCTTTTGCCTTGGCCTGTCTGGCAAGGCGACCTCTGGATGGTTTTAGTCCCACGACTCCGCATAGTGCAGCAGGTATCCGAATCGAGCCGCCGCCGTCATTGGCATGAGCAATCGGAACGACTCCCGATGCAACCAGAGCAGCTGATCCGCCTGAGCTTCCGCCTGGTGATAAATCAAGATTCCACGGATTTCTCGTGGGCGGTGTTCCGTCATCAAACTCGGTCGTGCAACCAAACCCAAAAGCGGGGGTGGCAGATTTGCCGATAAAGTGAAGGCCACACGCATGCAGTTGGTTGACCAGTTCATCAGTTCCCGTTACCGGCTTGCTAGACATTGCGGCTGATCCAAATCGGGTGGGTAGACCGTCCAGATTCATATTGTCTTTTAGAAATGCCGGCACATTTAAAAGCGAGTCTTTTCTTAATGGTCGCCTAGCCCTTGATTTAGCGCGGTCGTAGTCAGAAATGACTATAGCATTTAAGACGTCCGCTGATTTTATCGCGCGTTTGACGGAGGCATCTATTGCTTCATCCAGAGAGATCTCGCCACTTTTTATGAGCTGGGTAATGCCAGTGGCATCGAGTGTTCCTAGTGCGTCATTTGAAAAGGCCGAGAATTGTTTTGTCATAAAAAATCCTGCTATGAATTCCACTTTGGGTCTGGATGTGTGTTGAAAAATTAGTCGTCCTAATTCTACCTTAGCTTAAGGCTATTGGCATGTGATTTGCTCCAAAAACCGGTGTCTCGCCTGCGAATGAGCCAGCCTGTGCAAATGGCCGCCATAGGTAGATCAAGGGTTTGGCCAATGCCCCATAAGCTGGCTCTCATTATATTGCTGTGATAGCATTGCCCGCGTCTTCGAATTTTTTTGGAGGGCTTATCATGAGATTCTTTTTTAGCACTTTTTTATTTGTGATTGCCGGCGTTGCTTTTGCGGATGATTCAAGGTCTTTAAACGACCTATGTAATGTGCAGGTGACGACAAAATACTTGGTTGAAAAAACGTGCCGCGTTAATGACGTGATGATCGGTGCCGAAATTCAAGATGGCATCTTGAAAGTTCAGTGTGGTCATCCAATTGTGCTGTGTAATGGTCCTAGCGGTTCCGAGACAGGTGCTGAGGGAGAAAATTCCAAGTCTCCGCAAGATGCTAGTTAAATGTCTAGCCTATTATCCGTTTTTTCTGCACCTGGTCGTTACGTACAAGGACCAGATGCCACGAGACACCTCGCGGCTGAGCTCAAGTACCTGGGCTATAGTGGGCCTGTTCTAATTGCGGCAAGCACAAGTGCTATAAAACATCTGTCAGGCGTCTGGAAAGAGACGTTTCCTTTGTGCGGGCTTAAATACTCAGTCCACGCCTTCAGTGGTGAATGCACGGCCGAAGAAATCACTGCTATTGAAGATGCCGCAAAAGCACTGTCCGCTGATATCATTGTCGGTTGTGGTGGAGGTAAAGTGCTTGATGCGGCTCGCGCGGCTGCAGCGTCCATTAACGTGGGTTTTGCCAGTGCCCCCACCTTGGCATCGACGGATGCACCATGTAGTGCTTTATCTGTGGTGTATCACGCTAATGGCGAAGTGTCTGAGTACAGGATTCTTCGCCGAAATCCTGACTTGGTCTTGGTTGATTCGAGTGTTGTAGCGAAAGCTCCAACTCGACTTTTAGTGGCTGGCATGGGGGATGCTCTTGCGACGTGGTTTGAGGCCCGAACATGTGCTGCCAACAAGGTCAAAAACATGCGAGGTGGTGCCAGCACTATGTCAGCTCTTGCTCTGGCCGAACTTTGCTACAAGACGCTATTGTCTGACGGTGAAAAAGCGATAGAGGCGGTCAAACGTCAAACGACCAGCGACGCCCTGGAGCGATTAATTGAAGCGAATACGCTTCTTTCAGGTCTTGGCTTTGAATCTTCTGGTCTTGCTGCAGCTCATGCTGTGCACAACGGTTTAACAGCCCTAACTGAAACGCATGACTTCTATCACGGCGAAAAGGTGGCATTTGGTGTTTTGACACAGCTGGTACTTGAGGGTGCGCCAAGGCACGAGATTGATGAAGTTTTGGCATTCAGTCGCAAAGTTGGTTTACCCACAAGCCTGAGACAGATCGGGGTTGTTGAACCTTCGGCGCGTGATCTTGTGATGATCGGTGAGCGCACCTGCCGCCCTGGAGAAACGATTCACAACGAGCCTTTTAGAGTCGATGCCCAGATGGTTGCAGAGGCCATCAAGGAAGCAGACCTGATTGGGCGTGAATAGACCAATATGTCTAATCAATAGTCAATCAGTCGGGTGTCCCCATTAACAAAAAGTGATTGACCTGAGTTAGGTTGCCCACTAAGAGAGGGCTACGAAACTTAAAGGAGTGGTCCATGCGAAGATTTCTGAAACATCCTGTTTTAATTGGGTTTATATTAGCGCTGACTTCTGCCTGTGGACAGAATCAAGATGTGAACGAGAGATTGATTGTTAAGACTACTGTTAAGGCCGACGGTGCTGGCATAGATCAGGTTTCCAAACAGGGCGCCTTTCAATCAAGAATTCTTCCGGTTGAGACGTCTCCTCAGTTGCCGACGATTACAACCTGGACACAGCCACTGGTACCTATGGTGGCTGGGAACCTTTATGTGGTTTTATCCGGTAACGGCAGCTGTCCCAAGGGCGAGCCCTCAAGAGTGGCTCCTGGTTTGCAAGAAAACGAACTCTTTATGGCCTTCAATCAATGGATCTTTTCAGGCGGCGTTCTTACGGCCAATGATCGCGTAATTTATGCCTGCTACGAGTGGCAAAGCCCGCAAATGAAATTTTATGACCTCAAGGCGGAAAGGCAGATGCTTCCGATTCTTGAAACGCAGATCCCTGAGCTTGTTGTAGGACGCATGCAGGGCTTCGGTAAGATATTTATCGTAGGTCACTCACATGCAGGATGGCTTGCCATGAAGTTAGCGTCATCACCGCTTCTTCTTAGCAGAGCAGCGGCACCAATCTTCCTGGCATCGATTGATCCTGTGAGTCGCGTGACCTGCCAAAGGCTGCGTGAGCCTGGTTGCCGAGAAGCTCCGAGGGATTTTACAGCGATAGAACTGCAAAATTTGAGTACCAGAACTAGGTGGCTTAACCTCTATCACCAGCCAGCAGTCATACTGGGCTCAGGACCAATAGCTCAAGCTCATCAAAATGTTCGCGTTAACGCCAATCATGTGGCCATGCAAATGGATGCAACGGTTTGGCAAAATGTTCGCCAGTTTTTTCTGTCGTTTCGTTAATGTTCAGCATGGATTGAATAGTGCTTGGCGATGAAAACCGTGACTAATTTAGAAATAGCAGATACTTGAATTCCAAGCTTGGCATGATTGAGTTCGTCGTTTTGGTGACGTCTTTAAGCTTCGAGTCAGCTGTAGCCTGGTAGTCCTCCTCGCTTATCCCCTCGGCCGAAGTCGGATTACCCGCAATGGAGGCTTTGCTACCTATGGGCATCAGAAGACCTGCAGCCGCAATCAATGCTGACTTGTCGGCTTTCCACATCCAACCAGCTTTTGGGTAGAGAAGGGTTTGCGACACTTTACGAGTCCATGCGATGGTCGTTTTGGTCGTGTTTCCGGATGTGCCATCCGTGTATGAGAGATCCGCATTAGTCGTTAGCGTGACATTTCTTGTGCCAAAACTGGCTCCGATGAAAAAGGGCTGACCCTCACTCGGCTGCCATCGAGCACTTAGACCAATAAACGATGTGTTACCTCTGAATTCAGACTGAGACAGCTGGAAAAATCCGAATTCGCCGCCGGCTTGAAAGTTTCCCAGATCTGCAACCGCTTCAAGTCCGATCGATGGCAGATAGATGCTTTGAAGGCCTCCTCCGGCCCCAAATCGAAACCCGTGAGACCTTGCTGCGGGCTTCGTGGCGGGCTTTTCCTCAGGGGCTTTCTCAACCTTTTTTTCAATCCGGACTGGGCTGCTATTTGGCTTTTTCTTTTTTTTTATTTTCCCATTAGCAAGAGCTGCGGCGGACTGCAGTGAGGCGAGCATAAGTGCTAAGGTGAGTAAATGATTCATCATGTTTTATTGGGCCGTAAATTCCAAGCAGGGCGTCATCACGCTGGAGTTGTTGACGGCGTATGGTATCGAATATCCTTCAAATTCAACGAGCTCAAATCCACCAGTTTTGCTGACACGTTGGAGCACAACTGAGAATTCTCCATCAGACGCGTTTTCCAGGTAAAGACTGTCCAATCTGACACGGCCGTCCGTTAGTTTTGAAAATCGACTCTTTGTCAGAGAGCTGCCGCTAGCGCCGAGAAAATTCATATGACTTAAAGATTGGTGGAAAAATGACGTTGCGCCGTTTAATTCTATTCTTTTAAGCAATGCATTTGACTTGTTAACTCGGCTGTCTTCTATTGCTCGACGTAGATTTTCTCGATTTTGGATACTTGTTTTGAAATATTTTTCGCCATCATAGTCCGGATCAAAGTAGGCTCTAAACTCGTCTTCGTCTTTGTAGTATGTGAAGTCTAGGTTCTGTGGTTGAGATGTCTTTGTGGGAACGAGCTTGCTTGAGAGTGCTTGGCATTTGAGATTCGTCTTAAATGATTTGCCTATTTGCCCTAGGTTGCCCACAAGAAGGTTATTCTTACCTGCTGTAAAATCATCCATAAGTTTTTTAACGGTTGCGACTGGTAGTCCGCCGCGCAGGGTTGCTTGAGCTCCTACCGGGAATTGTAGGTACTGATTTGTGAAGAAGTCTTGTGATGGCTCGTAAAGATTAATGGTATTGGAGTTTGTTTCAAAGGGTCCAAAGTACTTGGCGGTTTGAATTCTAAGATAGTCGGCAGCCACCTTATTTGCGTTGGGGTCATTTTTGCTGCTACGGCTGGATTGTGCGATATATTTTCTTTGGAAGTCCTGAAATATTTTTTGGGTCAATACGCGTCCTTCGCAGGATGATGGCTTGTCAATCGAGGCCGCTTCATAGTGCAGGTTTAAAACTCCCGCAAGGATTCCTTGGCTTCGGAGATCAAGGGCATTGATGCAGTGTTTTTTGATAAGATCAAAGGCGCCTATGCTGTGGATTTGATCTTTCGGTACTAGACATTGATCAGTGAATGTTCGTGAAATTTGTCGATTTATCTCATTGCGTACTTCAGCGGGGCGTTGCTGTTCATTAAGAAATCCAAAAGGATTGAAAGTGCTTCTGAATGCCGGCAGCGGCGCGTTGGTTTGAATGTGTTTAATGAGTAGCAAAATGCCGTCTTTGGTATAGCCGGAAGACTTTTGAGACGCATCACTCAAAAGTAGTTGAATGATGCCTTTTAATTCGGAGTCTGGCGTGCAGGCGAGAGTGTTCTTAACGTCCCGGTAATTAAGAAGGCCGTCTGGGCCGGCAAAAATCTTGGCAACATCCCACAAGATTGCGTTGTCACGATGTCTTGCCCGTGCTGATTCCAGTTCGTGCCTAGCCCAAGTGTCAGCCTGTTGGATCGCTCCGTCAGCGGCCGCTTTAAGTTCTTGGATACTCTTGAATTGCTTGGCAATCGGCTCAAGTAGGGTTAGGGCAGTTTGCGCTGGTTTCAATAATACATCAGAAATTTCAGATTTAATGTCGCTCTGCGTTTCTTCAGCACTTTTTACTTTGGTAAGGCGGTTGCTTGTTGATTTGCAAGTAGTTGTGGCGAGGGGTGTAGACAATAGTATCAAGCTTACCGCGGAAAGCAGGTTACGGCGAGGGGTTTTTATCGTGATCGATTCAGTCTTTGTCTGAGTCTTCACGGTGTTCTCCCTGGTGAAGTTCTTCACCGTTATTTTCATGTTCTTCTTCGTTTTCACCAAGCTGAAGATGAGTGCCAAACAGCGTGAGCGATCTATTTGATGGGTCAAATTTTACGAGTAGTGTGGTGGCCCAGGCTAGAACGGTAGCTAGACCAATAATGCCGATCAGGTTTTTGGGGTCCCCTATGGTCTGCCCAGAGCCGAGATTGTCTTTTTTGCCGTCCACCATACTCAAACCGATGAGCTCTTTATGCCTAATGGTGTGAACTATGATTCCAGCAACGTGAGTCAGAGCCACGATAAGAAATAATGTAGCCAGTGTTTCGTGGATCTCTTTAATGTCATGATTTTCGGGGCCTGTCGCCATGCGGTATCCGGTGATTCCGAGGCACAGTGCCAGTGTCATCATGATAACTGCTGCCCAGCTGGATGCTGGATTGTGTCCGGCCCAGCGCCTTTTGCTGCCCGAGAAAAACCCCGAGGCGTAACCGATCAGGTCTGTGGGATTTAGTGCAAAGCCGGAAAATTTTGCATGCTTGGTTCCTATGACTCCCCAGATGATTCTAAGAACGACCAGGAAAGATAACGTCATGCCTGCGATCATGTGGTAGGAGAACGTTACAGACTCGTCGTCAATCGTTTTGGCGATGACAAATGCTGTCACAAAGAGGGCAGCAAATAGCCAGTGAAAAATCCTGGTGGGTAGATCGTAAACGAGGCTTCTTGCCACGGCGCCCTCCGAGCTTCGAATTTTGCACTACATCTGATTATCTTGCATCATGTCCAATTAGTCCAGATTTTGAGAGCTTGGCGTGTAATTTTAGCGAAGTTTCAAAATCCACAGACGAAGGGCCTGCTGTAAGACTTTGAGGTGGTTTTCAGTCATCGGAAATTTTGTTAGAGACGAAAGCTCGTAGCTTCCGTCAATTTGCGGATACGTCGTGAGTTTGAAGCCTAGCTTTTCGAAGAAGAAATTGAGTTCAGCCTGATCCTTGAACTGATCCTGCCTTAAGTCACGTCCAGTTAACGTGGCGATAGAGGCTGTCATGCTATCCATGATGAATCTGACGCGTGGCTGATTCATGAGCTGTTCTGATTCGGCCTCTACCATGAAGTCTGGTGTTATCCAAACGCCGCCAAACCTGCGCAGAATTTCTTTTATGTTGTTTGCGAGTGTTTCTTTTTCTGTCCTCGATAGGTACATGTAGAGTCCTTCATGTACGATCGCTATAGGTTTTTTTGGATCAAAATGCCTCAACGTATGATTTAGGTCCTTGATAGAAAGGGCATTAACCTCTTCAAAGAAGAGATTAGGTCTCCGTAATGCTTGGCTCATAACTGGGATACGTTCGACGATGGACATCTTTTCCCGCAAGAGCTCTGGTAGATCTGTTTCTGCGTAAATCATATTTGGATCTGTCGTCATCGCGACCCCCCGGAACGAGAGACCAGACGCCAGCTCAAGCACCTGATGGATGCCAGTCGCCTTGATTGCACTGATCATACTTTTATAGCGAGCTTCAATTGCCGGCGTGACAAACTTCTTTAGGTCCGCAAGCATGGCCGAGTCGGGACAAATTTTTTCGGTTATAGTTTTAGCATCAATGAGGTGGGAGACCTCCTTGGCCCAAGGAATATCGGAGAATTCCCTAAAGTAAGCGACTAATTTAGCCGTGGGACTAATGCTAGAGAAGTCGTTTTTTTCCTGGCCGATAGCACTCGGCAGGTCTTTTTGCATACCAATAACCTCATTTTTCCTATTCGCTTAGGCGATAAATCGCACCTGATGAGAAATCTGCAACGTATAGGTCGCCATTGGCGTCTTTGGCGAACGTCGAAATGGTCATATCAAATTTTCCGTGACTCGCGAATTCCTTGGATGATATGACTTTAGCCGATTGTTCTTGTGGTAGAGTCATGCTCCATATCGATCCAGTAACAAAGTCTCCAAAAAAGTATCTGCCTTTAAGTCCCGTAAGTTTTGTCCCGTTGTACTGGTAGCCTCCGGTAACGCTGGCACCCAGCTCTCGACCATATTCAGCTATGGGTAATGTTGTGTTTTTGGAAATTTTCTCGCAGTTACTGGTTGGGTTAAAACAGTGGCTCGCTTCATAAATACGCCAGCCAAGATTAGCGCCTTTTGGTATGAACGTGATTTCCTCCCAAGAGTTTTGACCTACATCACCTGCAATGAGGCGGCCTTTGTCGTCAAACGAATACTTCCAAGGATTTCGAAGCCCATAAGCAAATATCTCGGGGCGTACCTTTGATTTCTTATATTGGCTAGCAACGAAGGGGTTATCCTTGGGTATTCCGTATTCTAAGCCCTTGTCGCGCCTATCCACGTCGATGCGCAGCATTTTACCAAGCAATGTGGTCAAATTTTGAGCTCGATTTTGGGGGTCGTCCCGAAAGCCCCCGTCACCAAATCCTACATAAAGAAGTCCATCTGGTCCAAATACGAGGCTACCGCCATTGTGGTTCTTGTAGGGCTGCTCCACTTCTAAAATGATTCGCTCCGCTGTGAGTGTGACGCTGTCTTTGCCCTTTGGTTCAGACCAAGTCCATTCGGAGATACGCGATAGGTCTGAGCGGGGGTTATAGTGAAGAAATACTTTTTTTGTCGAAGGAAATTTCGGGTGGAAGGCTAACCCGAGAAGCCCAAGTTCGGACTGGGTGGCAACTTTAAGTTCCAACAATTTAGTTTGGGCGCCATTCGCTAAATTTAAGATCCAAGCCGATCCAGCTTTTTCTAAGACGATCGCCTCTACGTTCGAGCTTGGAAAAAATTGAATATCCGTGATTTGGGTAAAGCCGCTGCTAACTTTTTGAAGCTTTAACGGCAGATTCTTTGGAGTCGTTTCTGCGTGCGCCATGCTCGTCAGGGCGGCGATTAAAAGCAGTCGTGTAATCAATTGCGGGATAGACATGGTTCGGCAGCTTTTTTTCATCTGAAATCTCCCATCTTTCGGTTGTTAAACCATATAATATGGTACAATACGAGGTCTTTATACTGCGGGTATTTTTGGTGATATACGAGACGCGTGACCCGCGTTTCAAAGTTTTGCAAGCACAGGAGATTTCATGTCGGTCTCACGACTACTTTTACAACGACGTTTTGGGCCTCTTTTCCTAACCCAGTTCGCTGGCGCGCTAAACGACAACATTTTCAAGAACGCCATGGTGATTCTTTTGTCCTATAATGCTGCTTCTGAGGCAGAGAGTGGCTTTTTGGTTAACGCTGCTGCTGGTCTATTCATTTTGCCATTCTTTCTTTTTTCGGCCGCTGCTGGTCAGGTCGCTGATAAGTACGACAAGGGCCAAGTCATGCGGGCTGTTAAGCTTGCTGAGATTTTTATCATGATCTTGGGTTCAGCTGGCTTCTATTTGCATTCTCAGTGGATGTTGTTTTCGGCCTTATTTTTGATGGGTGTACACTCGACTTTCTTTGGTCCTGTGAAATACTCAGTTTTACCTCAGCACCTTGGCGAGAATGAATTGATCGCAGGCAACGCCCTCATTGAGATGGGGACGTTCCTGGCTATATTGATCGGTACACTCCTGGGTGGTGCGTTGGCCGGACACGAGGAGGCCAAAGTCATATCATCTTGGGTTATGGGCGTGGCCGTAGCTGGATGGGCGTGTTCTCTTTTTGTGCCGAAAGCTCCCCCGGCGGATCCCGGTCTTAAAATCAAATTTAATTTCCTCTCCGACATGCGCGAGATGATTGAGACCAGCAAACAGCGAGAAGGTATTTTGAACGCAGTGATGGGGATTAGTTGGTTTTGGTATTTTGGTTCTACATTTCTTGCACAGCTTCCATCATTTAGTAAACACACGCTTCAAAGTACAAATCCAGCAACCACGACAGTTCTATTAGCCACATTTTCAATTAGTGTTGGCATTGGGTCTCTCATCACTGAGCGACTATCTCGCGGCGAGCTTGAGTTGGGGATGGTTCCGCTCGGTGCGCTTGGCATGTCACTATTTTCTGGCGATATGTTTTTTGTAAATATTGCAGAGGCCAGTAAAGCTTTTATTGATATGCCTGCCTTTGGAATCGAAAAGGTTGAGATACCCTGGCGGATTTTATTCGACATCGGGATGACTGGTATTAGTGGAAGCTTATTTATAGTTCCTATGTATGCATACTTGCAGTACCGGTCTGAAGAGAGGACCAGGTCTCGACTCATTGCGGCAAACAACGTGTTCAACGCAGTTTTTATGGTGGCCTCAGCGTTATTCACCATGTTCTTTTACAAGGTGGGTCTTAATACGGTTCAAATCATTTTCGTTACGGCCGTCATGAACTTGTTGGTTACCACTTGGGTTATTACCTTGATACCAGAGTTTCTTATGCGGTTTATTATCTGGATTTTGGCCAGCACGATTTACCGTTTGCGCTACTCTGGAAGGCAGCTCATTCCATCGACGGGGCCTGCATTAATCGTGGCAAATCATGTTTCTTATATCGATTGGTTCATCGTGACGGCTGCCTGCCGCAGGCCCGTGCGATTCGTCATGTATCATTATTTCTTTAAAATGCCTGGTATTCACATATTTGCGGAGGCTGCCAAGGCTATTCCAATCGCGCCTGCCAAGGAAGACCCGGCCTTAAAGGAAAAATCGTTTGACGCCATCTCGGCAGCACTTCGTGAAGGTCATGTAGTTTGTATATTCCCTGAGGGTGGCCTCACGCGTGATGGCGAATTAATGCCATTTCGCCCCGGCGTAGAACGGATTTTGGCGAGAGATCCGGTGCCCGTGTATCTGATGGCCCTTAATGGGCTATGGGGTAGCTTCTTTTCAAGAGTCGGTGGGCGCGCGATGCGGAAGATGCCGCATCCCAAGTGGCGCGTTATTTCGATTGTTATCAAGCAGTTTCTTTATGATAAGCCCAAAGAAGGCGTTGAAAATCCTCTAGAAGGCTTAGCCGCTAACATGGAAAAAGACATCAAAACCATTTTGACCTAGACCTGCATTTTGAAGACGTTGCGTTTTTCCCGGTATTCGGTGAATGTTTCGATGTCTCTGGCAAGTAGGAAAGGGTTTGATTCGAGCTCCTCGTCAAGTGTAAGTGGTACTGTGAAGTGACCGTCTTGCCGCAGTTTTAGGGCTTGGTTCAACCGATCCAGAATTTTCTGATTCTTAGGTAAAACCGTTTTTGCAAAGTGCCCATTAGTGACCGTGTACTCGTGGGTACAGTAGATTTTGGTGTCTTTAGGTAGAGATCTGAATCGACTTAAGCTTTGAAACATTTGCGCAGGTGACCCCTCAAATAAGCGACCACAGCCCATCCCAAAGAGCACGTCTCCTGTGAAGGCAATCTTGGCGGTGGACGACACAAAGCCAATGTGGCCAGTTGTGTGTCCCGGTAGATGCCACACTTCAAATTTTGTCCTGGCGATCATTAGTTCGTCACCATTAGATACCGGGTAGGTTAGAGGGGGTAGTCTTGCTTGGTCGTCCGAAAAGCCGTAGGTCTCGCATTCTGGAAAAGCCGATATCAGCCCCGGCACGCCACCAATATGATCGCCGTGATGGTGAGTTAATAAAATATGCGTAAGCTGCCACCCACGATCCTCTAGTGCCGAAATGACCGGATCAGCTAGGGCGGGGTCAACTACGACCGTCGAAGCGGAGACATCGTCTCGCATGATGTGAATGTAATTATCTTCAAGAACGGGTAGTGAGATGATTTTCAAGATTTCAAGCCTCCAGGGAACTTCATGGGGAGAACTCTTTTGGAGTGTCAATTTCTCGAGTAGAATAGCATAAAGTACATGATTGTTTTGAAGGATATCTATCGTGGATGTGGGAAAAAGGTCTGATGACGCGGAAAAACAGGCGAAAGTCATTATTGACGATCCTGCCGCAGCAGTCGGCATGGCCGATAAAGCGCAGCAAAAAGTCAGGAAAAATCAAGGAAAGATGGGCGCTGTGCGTCGAGACTTTGAGACGTTAATTCGTATGCTTAAGGCTTGGGGTGGCGGCAAGTATAAGGGTATCGGGATTGCGAATCTTTTGGTCGTAGCTGGTGCGGTCTTCTATTTTTTAAATCCATTTGATGCTGTTGTGGATTTCCTACCCGTCATTGGGTTTACCGACGACATAGCCGTTATTACGTTTGCTCTTGCCCGTCTAAGAGACGAAGTGCAAAAGTTTCGGGATTGGGAAGAAGTCGTGGATGTGACTATCGACTAGTGACCTACAACCTGTTGCTTCTTGATTGAAAACCTGGGGTGACACGGTTTCATTACTTCTAGTTTTACTTCTACCTGAGCTTTAAATCGAAGTGCCCTTTGAGATAGCTGTCGCCAATTTTCAACAGGTGTGGGCTTGCCTCGATTGAAACCAAGCGAGTTTTGAATCGCTCTTCTACAACGTGGTGTATGGAGTATAAAAGCTGGGGTCTTTTGTTGGGGCTATGGTGCCCCTTCCCAGTTATGACGCGGATGTTTACGATCTGGCCTTTTGCATTGGTCAGAATGTCTTCTATTGCCCTAACCACGTGATGCTGCGCCTCTTCGACTGTCATGCCGTGGAGGTCGATATCATGGCGTTGATTAGATTTCTTTGCTTTGATTGGGTTTTTTGTTCGACGTTCGACTGCTATATCTTTTTGAGGTATGCGTCCGAATTCAATCGCATCGTGAAACAGCTTAGCTTCTTGTTCAACTGTTAGCTTTGTTGAACCCTGCTCTTCTAGCTGTTCTTCATCTATCCACTCAGGGTTTATTTTTGATTTTTTTGTGTTTTTGTTTTTTGTACCGCTCATGTCTTGATATTAGCGGCTTTAGCAGGAGTTGGGTAGTCGCTACCATTGGCAGGTGAAATATTTATAACCTCTGCTTTTGATAAGACCGGTTCAAGGACCTCTCTTGCGAGAATAGAATGAGACAGACCCTGGCGTTGGAGTTTTCCCAAGACACACAGAAAGCTCTGGCCTGATATTTTCTTACTGTTGCGCTCGATGACCTCAGGGGTGAGGGCTAGGTTAATAAATCCAGTTTCATCTTCTAGGGTTATAAACATCATGCCGTTGGCACTCGGTGGTCTTTGTTCAATAAGAATCATCCCAAAAACATGTATCACTTGATTGGGGATGAGGTCTTCCAAGTCTTTGGCTTTTTTGACTTTTGCTTGCGGCACAGGGTAACACCAGTTTTCTGAGCGAATAACCTCAGCAGGATGCTGGTGTAGGGATGTCTGAAAGCTTTGAAAGTCTTGTTGAATGGTTTGTTCAGTGGTTTCTTCCGGAAATCTTGCCTCAAGATCTAGGTCTTCGAGCCACTTTGCATGTGGTGCGGCAGCTGCGATCCAGATTGCCGACCGCCTTGATAGTCCAAATACGGAAAACGCACTCGCCGATGCCAGAGTGGTTAATTCATGGCGAGGCACTTTCGTGTGTTTTAAAAAGCTTTCCCACGTCGCCCAAGGTTTAGTCCGGCGGCGGGTGTCTTCAATATGGAAAGCTGTCTTTTTGGATAGACCCTTAATCATATTGAACCCAAGACGGATGGCAAATTCCTTGGGTTCGTGATTTGAAATGGCTTCAAGCTTACAGTTCCAATCAGATTGATTAATGCAAATCGGTAAAACGGCAATTCCTTGGCGTTTTGCAGCCTGTACAAGGGCATGCGGTGGGTAAAATCCCATGGGCTGAGAGTTTAGAAGAGATGCAAAGAATGCTGCTGGGTAGTGACACTTTAAGTAACAAGACGCGTAAGCAATCAGGGCAAACGAAACGGCGTGTGATTCGGGAAATCCATATTCAGCAAAACCTTTCATCTGAGAGATAATGGCTTCGGCAAATTCTGGATTGATGCCATTTTGTGCCATACCTTTGGCTAAGCGTTCAAGCCAGGGGTTAATGTCTCCTCGCATGGTCCAAGCGCCCATGTTTTTCCTGAGTTCATTGGCTTCACCTGGCGTGAAATTACCAACGGCCATGGCAATGCGCATGACCTGTTCTTGAAAGATGGGAATCCCGAGTGTGCGGTGGAGTATAGGTCTTAGGCGTTCATCTGGATAAGTGATAGGCTCAAGCCCATGTCTTCTGCGAAGGTAAGGATGCACCATTCCGCCTTGAATAGGGCCTGGCCTGATAATCGCTACTTCAACCACTAAATCATAAAATGTTCTCGGTAAAAGTTTTGGTAGCATCGACATTTGGGCTCTTGATTCCACTTGGAATGTGCCGACCGTGTCGGCCCTCTGGATCATTTTATAGGTCGAGGTGTCTTCTTGGGGGATGGTTGCAAGAGAGAGCTCATGCCCGTAGCTTTCTTTGATCATTTGAAGAGACTTGCGAACGGCTGAGAGCATGCCCAGAGCAAGGATGTCGATTTTAAAAAACCCTAATTCTTCAATGTCATCTTTACACCACTGGATGACGGAGCGTCCTTCCATGGTGGCCGGCTCCTGCGGCACAAGTTCACTTAAAAGACGATCAGCGATCATAAACCCACCGGAGTGAATGCCAAGGTGTCTTGGAAATCCTTTAAGCTGTTCAGCCATTTCAAGCCAAAGTTTCCAGGGCAGGTTTTTACTAGATTTTGATGTATTTAAGTCTTTTAAGATGTCCCTAGGAGCCTTGCCAGCGTTGACTCTTGAAGATAAAAGCTCTGTAGCGTTTGATAAGACCTCATCAGAGATACCCAAAGCTTTTCCACAGGCTCTGATAGCTCCTTTTGTTCTAAACGTTATAACGTTAGCCACCATGCTGGCCTTGTCTCTACCGTAGCGGCGGTAGATGTACTGGATGACTTCTTCGCGACGTTCGTGTTCAAAGTCCACGTCAATATCTGGCGGATCTCCGCGTTCGACGCTCATAAACCTTTCAAACAAGATATCAAACTTACTGGGGTCTACGGCTGTGATGCCTAAGACAAAACAAACGGCTGAGTTGGCTGCAGAGCCTCGCCCCTGGCATAGAATTTCTTGTTTCCTAGCCCAAGATACGATGTCCCAGACGGTCAAGAAATAATCGGCAAATCCAAGAGTTTCGATCAGGGCTAGCTCGTGTGTGAGTAGGGTTTTTATTTTGGGTGGAAGCTGATCTCCGTAGATTGTCTGCGCGCCAGCCCAAGTCATGGCCGTTAGATAACTTTGCGCGGTATGTCCTGGCGGAATCATTTCTTTAGGGTATCGATAGCGCAGTTCATCAAAGCTAAAATGACAGCTCTCTGCTAGAGCTTCAGAATACTCCAGAGACGCCTTGAGAATTGGAAGGTGAGCAAACCTTTGGTTGATTTCGGGAATCTTTAGAAGACAGCGCTCGTCATTTACGAAGGAATGGGCGACCGCATCGTTAAGGGTCATATTTGTTCTGATGGCAGTCATTAGGTCTGAGAGTTTCTTGCGGCTACGGCAATGCATAAATGGATCAGTGGACAACAGAGATTTGAGACCAAGTTTTTTTTGAGTCTTAAGAGCGTGGTGAATCCAGATGTCTTCCGATGGCGATAGATGGCGGGAGATGGCCATATACGAATGATCTTTTCCGAAGAGATCAAATACAGTCTTGCATTGTTTATCCCAGAGTTTTTCTGTGGCGGTTTTTGAGTCTGCAAGAGTCATTTGTCTTAGGAGGCCGCGCATGGGGATAATCACGCTGATGTCAGCCAAAGACATGGAGGATAAATTTTCTAGCGATATATGGGCATCGCGTTTGCTGTCTTTATGCGTGCGAGTGATTATCTTGCAGAGATTAGCGTAGCCACTAGCGGATCTTGCAATCAGTGCTAGGGTGTTTTGCTCCACAAGAGGCCGATGGTGGTCTTTTTCAAGGTGGATTTCGGCGCCGTAGTAAAGTCTTGGACGTTTTTCAGAGTCTAGAGTTTTCCAATGCTTGTGGGTTCTGGCTAGTCCATAAGCTCCGTCAATATCACAAACACCTAGACCTGAATAGCCGTAAGCTTGGGCTGTATCTAGCATCTCATGTGGATGTGAAGCGCCCTGTAAAAAGCTGAAGTTTGTGTGAGCTAACCATTCTGTCCATTTTGTTATATCTAGCCTTGCCATGATGCATTATCCATAAACTCCGTGAACGCGGAGACTTCCGTCATCGTTTTGAAAAACCCACTGCAACAACCCGTCATCAGTCATGCGCAAGTAGTAATCGCGACATGAGCTTTGGATTTGATCGGATGGATCACTCCACCAAGCCTTGCTCACGCGCTCTGTGAAAATCAAACCAGAAGAATGATGTCGATCTGGTGGAGTATGCGGGTTTTTATAGATGAAAAGAGGTCTTCGCTGATTCGTCGCCATCCAGCCGAGGTTCTCTGCAGACGATATTCTGCCGGGTTCCTCGGAAATATTAATGATTTTTCTTTCATATGAATATTCGGGAGCCCAATGATCTGTGGGGGAAAATTCTTCGAGAGCTACCCCTAGTGAGTTTTCTAGGTCGTGTAGTTTTGCGGAGTCCTTTGCTAGATCGTCATTAAATACAGAGTGAAACTTCGGTGCAAATGTCAGACGCTCTTTCACGGTTAGTGACCAGTCAGTAATAGAATCCCCAGTTATATAGAGCTCTCCAGAGGCTCCAGGCTTATTTTTGGAGAGGAGAGCTTTTTGCCAAGAATGGAAGGCCTGGAGTAGGGCTGTCTTGTGGTGGCCGGATTCGCGGTGGAGGGGGTGCGGATGGCGGAACAAGACGGGAATACGAAGTGATGGGCTGCAAGAAAAGGACAGCTCCCACTCCAGGCTTACAACTCGCTCGCTGGAGTTCCAGCAAGCGAGACTGCAAAGTTTATCGAGGTCTTCGCGAAGTAGTGGCGTTATGTGATCCCACTCGCGCAAAGATGCTTCAAGATGTCTACCAACAGATGGTGTTTCTGTAAGTGCTATGTTGACCCAAGGGAAATCGTCTTCAAACGGCGTGTCAAACAACCCCCTTGGTTGCTGGGTGGTCTCTGGTTTTGACATCCATGTCCATCGCCATGCAGTTGCTGCTAGCTTTCCAAACCGCCGCTGCATGGACTCAGGATCAATGTCTGACATTTGTGTAATGTGGGTAAACTGCAGACGACTAATGGTCTTTGTCAGTGTTGTTAGTGAGCCAGTGTTGTCTTTTGCAGATTTTTTCGATGTGTGATTTTGTAGGTGATCTCTGAGACCATGACAGTAGACCAGCCAGTCGTTCCAAGTCACATCTTGAAGGCATCTTCGTCCCAAGTAGCTTTGTGCATCGACAAAATTGAGGGTTGGGCGTTTGGCGGTGGTCTGTAACAGAAGGAGTGCTTGCCAAGGGTGTGGTGCCAGCACGGCTCGCGAGGTCCCAGGAGTTAGTTCTGTGAGTATAGAGGAAATATATTCAACAATGGATAGATCTTGAGCCTTTGCAAGGCTGGACCAGTAGCGGTAAACCGGCTCGAGATCAATAAGATATGTGTTCTCGTCCCAGCGCATAATGCGCGGAGTCAGGCTAAATAGAAATTGTCCGCCATCTGGCGCAGTAGTTGAAAGTGCAATAAAGCGACTTGCGGCGGCTGCGCCAGATGAAGCGGACGTCAATGGGAGAAGGGACTTCATGACTCTCGTAGCTCTTTAAAATTTTATTAGGGAATGACTTTTAAGTGCGGGTGCTGAAAAAAAGATGGCAGTTCCAAATTCTGATGAAGTCCACGAACAGGCTGCAGTTGCAAGATGTTTTGCCCCTGCAGCTTTAGCACATTCAGTCGGTAACGAGCGGCAGTGTTTGAATCCTTGGGACTAAGTACTCGGTCGTGTGCGACGATGATGATTTTGCGATGTTTTCTTGCACACTGTGCAAGAAACGCATACTCATCACTACGAAGTCCTTTGGGGTGATCAATTACAATCAATCTAAAAAGATCATCCAAGAATGCGGCCTTAAGATCTGCGACTGGTGACTCGGACGAGGCAAAGCGCAGGAGGTTTAAATCGACTCCCATGGCTTGCCAGGCTGGTGGGTAGACCTCGGGCTGCGTTCTTGCAGAGATCCACAAACACCAGTGCCTCTGAGCGCCTGAGATACCGGACGTGGCGGCGGCTATGAACTGTACCAATAGGCGCCTGCCGCCGTTGCCAAAGGGCATACCCATCTCGAGGAGGCTGCCAAGGGGGATGCCGCCAGATAGCTGATCGGACACTGGGGATGCGGAAAAAGATTTCGCGAACAAATCGTCTAACTTCCTGATTCCAAAGCATAAGTTAACCTCCTGAAGGTTGGTTGTAAGACGACTCGCATACCCTCCACTTGCAGTCCCAATGCGCTTATCAGACAATAGGGAGGTCAGTGGTTCTTGCTGCAGTGTTTTTGCTTGGGCAGATGCCATGTGATGTCCTTAACCGGTTAAGCACCGTACAAATGTATGGTATTACTGATTGCCCCTTTCTGTCAAGATCCCTCCCAAAATAATCTGTCGAAGTCTTTTCCCTCAACGCTTTCATCCTCGCTTGCGTGTCGGAATCTGCGGTGATAGCGATAAGTTTCCATGAAACAAATTGTGCCTAAAAAAGATGCAAAGCGTTTGCATACGCCCCTGTCGCTAAGTTGTCGTCGACTACTGTCAAAGTCAGTGTCGGCACTGACGCCTCCCATTCATGCATCAGGATTTGATGATCGCTTTGATCAACTTGATGCAGAGCTTCACGTCAAAGGTCTCATTCATCTTCAAATTGAAAAATATTTTGGTGACGAGTGGTTTTGCCCAAGTCGTTCAACAGCAATAGCTGTTCCATTCTGGCTTACCGATAAGCGACTCATGCAAATCGAGCGAACGTTAGTGGGCTGCGTGGAAGGTGAAACAGAGGACGAATTTATGCGCCTTCTTCGCCACGAGGCAGGACACTGTGTCGATCACGCCTACCGCTTGTCAAAACGCGCTGATTGGCGACGAGTCTTCGGAGATCCTTCGATCGATTATGACCCGGATGCTGTAACAACAATTTCTGGACATCCAGATTTCGTAGAAAATCTCTCCGGAGGTTACGCTCAAACTCATCCCGAAGAGGATTTTGCCGAAACATTTGCCGTTTGGCTGGCACCGCCGATCGTCAGACGCGGGCGTTTCACACACTGGAAATACATCTATCGCAATCGACCTATCGCACTTAAAAAGCTTTTATTTGTCGACCAGCTCATGCAAGAAATATGCGATCAAAAACCTAAAAAAATCACAAATCAAAAAATCTGTAACGCTCGACGTATGCGCAGATCACTTAAGTCGTATTACTCAAGTCGTCTTCGCTTAGGCGCATCAACAGTGATTCTTCATCAGCTGTAGAGTTTTAAAGTGTCAAACTCTTGACGCTATCCGAACGATTGGGCTGCAAAACTTTTAAGCTTTTATTGCATGGGTTAAAATATAAGCACAAGAGTTTAAACCGCATGGAGTTTGGATGTCGAAGCGTCCCAAACGAATACTTGTGCTTTATGATCTGCCAGAGCCTGTGGCAGATCATGCTGATCCGCGCTATCTCCTCGATCACGATGATCGTCCAACTGAAAAAGACGTCTGCCGCGCTATCAAAAAGCTCGGACTTGAGCTGTTTGTAAACGGCGTTTTTGATCAAGCCGGTGAGCTATGGCATCGCCTATCTGACATTAAGCCAGATGTTGTTTTCAATCTTTGTGAAACCTTTAGAGGCGACAGATCTCACGAGGGCGACGTTGCATCAATTCTTGAACTTGCCAATCTGCCTTATACGGGCTCACAGCCCGCGGCTTTGCATCTTTGCAAAGATAAGGGAGCCACTAAAAAAATCGTTGGTTGGGACGGCGTGAACGTGCCGGCGTTTAAAGTCTACTCCAAAGATGACTTTAGATTTGAGGCGTTTGAGGCTGATTTTCCTTTGATTGTGAAGCCTTTGAACCGTGAGGCCAGTGAAGGTATTGCCAAAGCTAGTATTGTAGAAAGTTGGGATGCATGTAGAGAGCGCGCCACCTGGGTGGCTCAAAAACTACAGTCAGACGTGATCGTTGAGGAGTATATACACGGAAGAGAGCTCTATGTTGGTGTGATGGAGATCGGCGGCGTCATCAAATCGTTTCCTCCGCGTGAGCTTTTCTTTGACAAGCTAGACAAAGAAGAGCCTATGGTTGCAACCTACAAAGCCAAATGGGATAACAACTACCGCTCCCGCTGGGGTATTTCAACAGGCCGCGCAGGGCCTCTCTCGGAAACTATTTCAAAGACCATAAAAGAAGCTAGCATAAGGGTATTCAGCTCTCTTGGTCTTACCGGCTATGCTCGAATGGACTGGCGCTTAAATGAATCTGGCGAGCCGGTTTTCCTCGAAGCCAACCCAAATCCGGCGTTATCCCAAGATGATGACTTCGCATTGGCGGCTAAATCGGCTGGTGTTTCTTATGGTGAGTTGATTGCCAGGATTATCGAGTCGGCGATACTATCTGAAAGAATAAAATCAAGAGCATCAGGCACCTAAATAGAGAGTATCAAAAACATGGTTGAATCCAGGTATCAGCAGGCGCTTGACAGTCTTCATGAGGCGCTCAAGTCAGAAAAATTTGACAAGGCTTTAGATCTCGCAGACTCCTTGGAAGTGCAGCTTGACCAAGACAAGCAGGCCGCACCAGTAGCCCGTGGCTGGACCATTTATTTTAAACTAAAGACGTTGTTTCAAGCCGGGCAGCACCATGAAGGTCTAAGTTATTTTTTGGCTAACAGAGATCATTTACGGACGCCTACGCCTCTCGGGCTGAATTTGTCTGGTTCAAAGACTGCAAGTGGCAAGTTCGTGGTGATCAGTGCTGTTAATTTAGGGTGGCTCCACTCGGTCTGTAGTGAAATGGCTGTACACTCGAAACAATATGACCACATTGAAAGTTTGATGCGTGACGCTCTGGCTATCCGAATTGTGTCCGAGGATTTGGAATCCCAATTTTCAGCAGCGACCTCAGCCATCCAGATGCTCGAAATGGCAGGGAGGCAAAAAGACAATGGCACCTTCGCGTTTTTTCTGCTGAATTTTGGTTGTATCACGGCCACTCCTGGGGCAGCTGGTCGTGGAATTTTAGCGCTGGTTGATAATTATCTTCAAACAAATAACCCGCCGATTTTAAAGCTTATCGGCATCATGATGCACCGCTCGATATGGCATAATGGAAAGGACGAATTTTGGGCCAAAGAAATAGCAACTAAAATATCGGCTTTAAAAGAAAAGTTTGATCCAACAAGCCTATCTGACGAAGCGTTCCATGATACCATCGTGGAGCTTGGGAAAGCCGCCAACGCTGCTTTTGAATCGGGTCATGGGCACGCCTCTCATGCTTACTACCGTGCTATCAACGAGCTGCAGATAGCTCACGGCAAAGTTTATTTCCCCTATTTTAGCCGTGCTATCGCCGGTATGAGTTCGTCGCTCGTCATTACAGATCAGCTGTTACTGGCCGATGCTTTTTGGCGAAAAATTGCCGACATGGGTGATCAGGAGTTTTCTGAGGGGGCGCTTTTGAGCTCAGCTCTAACTAGCGGGGCTCTACAGCAATTTGAAGAGCATGCTTTTATCCATCTGATTGTTAGGGCTTATGCCGATTTGAGCGTCTTGGAGTCGCAACCTGATAAGGAAGAGCGCGTGGACTATTGGGTTGATAAAGTATGGTCAACGGATAGTTACAACGAGGGGATTTTCCCTTACCTTCAGATGCACTATGAGCATCTTTATAAGAAAATTCATGGCGGACAAATAACTGCGGAGCATCAGAAAAAAATTGCAAAAGCTATGGGAAACCATAAAGTTGATGCGAATAATTATCCCAATCGTTTATTCCCTAAAATCAACGATTGGGTCGTTTGTGAGAGTGAGCCCGACGCAGTTTTTTCTCAGGGATAAGTCCTGCCAGTTCGGCAAAAATAGGCCTTGAACGCCTGTAAGGTGATAATACGAAGACATTATGAAAATTCTGATTCGAAAAAAAGGTGACTTTAAAGAGTTTACCGTCCGTCAGGGACTAGGGCTGCAGGCGGTTTGCGCGAAAGAGGAGACGGGTATTGAATTTGACTGTAGGGCTGCCGACTGTGGTATTTGTGTGATCAAAGTTATCTCTGGAGCTGAGAACTTGAGTCCAAAGACGGTAGCTGAGGCGGACTTTTTAAAGGCCATGAAAGCCGACGACGATGAACGACTGGCATGCCAAGTCCGTGTATTCGGAGATGCCGTGATCGAGACCGATTATTTGTAGTCTATCCATCTGTCAATTTGTGCCCTTGACCTGTCAGATCTACGACACGCGTCAACATATTTAGCAACGTTTAATTAGATACTTACGAGTCTCGACGTCGTCACGTTAGGTACTTGCAGACGCATTGATTTAGGCCTGAGATTTGCACCAGCCTGGTCGGCGAAATGCCGAACCAAGGAGAGTCAAACGATGCCCCGTTTATCAAGCTTTATGGTTGGAACAATTGTCTGTGGTGCTGGTTCATTGGGCGTATTCTTGTCGTCCTGCAATTTCAAAAAAACCGCTCCCCAGAACGTATCTCGCCTCGATTATTTGACCATGGGTGGAATCCAAGCATGTACGCTAAGGTATGCTAGGGAGCCAGCCGTTCGCATATGCATATATGGTGGAGCCGCCGGAGGTAAAAGTCTTGAAACGGCTCAGTCGCACTCTAAGCGAGCACTTTTGAAATGGTTTAGAGCACTTCGTCAAATTGACGATAAAGTTACAGATCAGGTGGTCTTTAGCTGCGACAAGCCCCATTTAAAAATTCAACTCGAACCTGGAAGTGGAACATCCATGGGCCGGTGTGGCTATGCGCTGCTTTATTCGCAGAGGCCTTATGGTACATATCTGCATGAATTTGGTCATGCTGTAGCCGGTCTTGCCGATACGTATTCTGGTGGATCTGCCGGGAACTGCATCAGTGGTCAGCCGCAATCAATTATGTGCTGGGGTGCATATGGTCCCGATGATGCAGCGGGTTACAATCGCCTGTTTCCTGATGATGTGAAAGGGATTCAAGCGCAGTACCGCCGCATCATGGGCAACATGCAAGCTCCTGCGCAAGGTGCGATAGATCCCTTTGCTCCACTTGACCCGGAGGCTCCATGGTCCAACCATACGTTCGCGACCGATGAGTTACGACAATCGTCGGAAGGTGTTGGCAGGTAAAAAAGCAACTCGCGCACCGGTGACTTGGTCGGGCCGGGAGACTGGAGAGCATTTGTTCAAGTCATGATGATGCACCAACTACTCTAAAGACCTGATAATTAGCGGTTTTTTGGCCTGTGTAACCCATTGAAATCAAATAATAAATCAAGATCCAGCAACATACTCCTAAGGACGTCTTGGATTTATTCCGATCCCCGTTGACTGACGAAAGTTTTGGGGGTGGATCATGTCCTTATTTTTGCGATCAACGTGTGTAGCAATGCTGATTACTGGACTTTCAGGCGTGGTCTCTTCATGCAAGCCACCGAAATCGGACTCTAGTCTAAAGACCCTAGATAATTTTGCCGCGGGTCGTCGAGTAAAGACAAACGTTTGTAGCGGTGATCCTGCGATGTCGAAAGACACCGGACTTGATTTAGTCCTTACCGCGCTGAAAGGCAGGATCAGTTGGGAAACTAAAGGTGATAAGAATGCAATGGAGCAGGCTGCGTTGAAAGCGTTTGCGGCGGTTCCAGCGGACGTACAAGGACTTTTTCTCGGGCTAGGTGGTCGGATCATAATTACTGATAAGGCGAACTCCATCTGTACAGACTCGGAGCGTCAGATGACAGATGTGATTAAAGATCAGCTAAAGAAGGAGGAGCTGAAGGCTCTTTCAGAGGATTTGAATAGTGTCACAGCCTGCTATTTATTCGCACCACCGAGTATTTACAAGGAAGAGACCGGTGTAAATGGACAATTAGTGGCTGTGGTTTTGTCCGCAAATGTATCGGAAATCCAGCATTCGCTAGTTAGAAGTATAGGATACATGGTCTCTCATGTCTTCTCAAAACTTGTGGTGACCGAAGATGATGGTCAAGTAGCCTGGATGTCCGCTGACAATCCATCTGCTGAGGCGCTAAAACAACAAGTTGCGGATGGTTTCTTGAAAGACGTTAGCAACTCAAGCTTTGCATCGCGATTTGCGAAGTATCAAAAAGATGGTCAAGCAAGCAATTCTGAAAAACGTTGGTTCAACAACTTCGTGTTTGCCGAGGCTTTTGATTCTTTTTATTGTAATGTTCACAGCAATGATGACAAAAACACTTTGAAAACTATGATCGCTTCGTTCCCCTCCACTTACAGCGCGTTTAGTGGTCATCAGATTAACGGATCTGTCGTCAATAAAAAGTCAGATGCTTTTGGTACTACGAGCGAGAGAATGATTAGTCTTGGCGCGATTTCAGACCCGCCGCAAATTCCGTTCTCAGAAAAATTGGTCTTGGTTGATTGGATGAAAGAGACTATTGATGGCGTGAAGAATAAGGGATCAGAATCCAAAGAGCCCGTATCAAATTCTGCGTTTGCATTGGTTGAAGAGCCTGACGAGGCAGACGGTGATACTGGACTATCGCTCGCCGGTGGTAGGGGTAACAGTAGTGGTGGCTTTACTGGATGGTTTAACAATTGGGTGACAAAGCCAGTAAGCGAGACGGTAACAGGTGTAGGAGTCTTATACAACGATTATAGCAAGACTCGAGATCAGGGGATTCAGCGGAGGATGGATCAGTATACGGCGCAGAATGGTGGTAGGCCTCCTAGCTTTGGTCAGCAGATGATGGCTGCAGTAGGCGGCGTTTCTGACGGTAGCGGCTACTCAAGATATTACAACAATACTCAGCAGGCTTTCCAGCAGCGCGAACGTCAAGGTCAGTCCACACTGCAGGCTTTTGGTGGTTCAATCTCGGATACGACTGGATACACAAACGTTTATAATCGTATCGCTCAGCGGACTGACAATATCGCAAAAACTGTGATTCAGGACGATCCGAATTGGAACAAGTACAGCACAGCAAGGAGACTTCTTAACACGACATCTGTCGCGTTTAATGGTGCTATCCCCGAATTGGAGAGAGTTCCTGTGGTCGGCGATTTCGTCAAGACAGCTCGCCTAGGTGCTCAGTCTATATCAGGTGGCGCATTTACAGATAGTGGTGGAGCCACATCACGCACCACATGGCAGCGAGTTACTGACGGCGCTCAATCAATAAAAGGTATCGCCGATTTGAGTGGGTTAACTAAAGCAGCTACAGGTTGGGCTTCCGGGAAGGTTTTCACAGGAGTTGCAGATCGGGTGTCGTCGGTTGCGACCAGCACTAGTAAATGGGCTCCGGTCGCCAAGCAAG
>Ga0315900_10001759_pt1 | contig 34301 bp, 28 predicted proteins | sample LakEriMetagenome_FD_203521 | JGI IMG/M metagenome (GOLD analysis project Ga0315900, IMG submission 203521) | Freshwater fungal communities from buoy surface, Lake Erie, Ohio, United States - Buoy 12 MA114 | ecosystem: Environmental > Aquatic > Freshwater > Lake > Lake biofilm | place: USA: Lake...
TGGCGCATACCAAGCAGAAGTTCCTAACATACCAGTTAATGTAGCACCACCAACCATTGTATCAGCAGCAATTTTTTTCAATGTATCAGCATCTAATGTTTGAGAAACTGGCACACCGTTATGAGTTGCTAAACGAGTTAAAGGAATCATCGTTGTATCGCCATGTCCGCCAATAACAACACCTTGTACATCACTTGCTGGTGCATTTAATGCTTGAGATAAATAACAATTGAAACGAGCGCTATCTAAAGCACCACCCATACCAATAATACGGTTTTTAGGTAAATTACTTCCTTTTAATGCTAAGTAAGTCATTGTATCCATTGGATTAGATACGATGATGATCACTGCATTTGGAGAATGTTTTAAAACGTTTTCAGTTACTGTTTTTACAATTCCTGCATTGATACCAATTAACTCTTCACGAGTCATACCTGGTTTACGAGGAATACCAGATGTTACAACTACTACATCAGAGTTAGCTGTTTTAGCATAATCGTTTGTACTTCCGCTAATGCGAGTATTGAAACCATTTAAAGAAGCTGTTTGCATTAAATCTAATGCTTTACCTTCTGCAAAATTTTCTTTAATGTCTAAAATTACTACTTCACTAGCAATTCTTCTTTGTGCAATATATTCTGCACATGTTGCGCCTACGTTTCCGGCACCGATAACTGATACTTTTGTCATGATTAATTATGTTTTTTATGTTTTTACTTTTTTATTTTCATTTGTCACACTGAGCGTAGTCGAAGTGTTTTTGTTTTAGCCTGCCCTTCGACTCCGCTCAGGGTGACAAGCTAAATCTTATTACCTAAGCATCAATCTTAGCATACTTCGCATTCTGCTCAATGAACTCTCTACGTGGAGGAACTTCATCACCCATTAACATGGCAAATACACGGTCAGCTTCTGCAGCACTATCGATGGTTACTTGGCGTAAAGTACGAGTTGTAGGATCTAAAGTTGTTTCCCATAACTGAATCGCGTTCATCTCTCCTAAACCTTTGTAACGTTGTATGCCAACACTTTCTGGTTTATCACCACCTAACAATTTTACTTGTTCTGCACGGTCGGTTTCGTTCCAGCAATATGCTTGTTCTTTTCCTTTTTTCACCAAATATAATGGAGGCGCAGCAATATAAACATGACCTTTTTCCACTAATTCTCTCATGTGACGGAAGAAGAAGGTTAAAATTAAAGTGGTAATATGTGAACCATCTACATCGGCATCACACATAATCACAATTTTATGATAACGTAATTTCTCCATGTTTAAAGCACGGTCATCTTCTTTCGTTCCACGGAAAACTCCAAGAGCAGTAAATATATTTTTAATCTCTTCGTTTTCGTAAATTTTGTATTCTAATGCTTTTTCAACGTTCAAGATTTTACCTCTTAATGGTAAAATCGCTTGAAAATCACGGTTACGACCTTGTTTTGCTGTTCCGCCTGCTGAATCACCCTCTACTAAGAATAATTCACATGCCATTGGATCGTTATTCGCACAATCCGCTAATTTACCAGGTAAACCAGAACCAGACATCACAGATTTACGTTGCACCATTTCACGAGCTTTACGCGCCGCATGACGAGCGGTAGCTGCTAAAACAACTTTATCAACGATTAAACGCGCTTGTTTTGGATTTTCTTCTAAATAATTACTTAATGCTTCACTGATGGCAGAATCTACCGCTCCAGTAACTTCACTATTTCCTAATTTAGTTTTAGTTTGTCCTTCAAATTGTGGTTCTTGTACTTTAACAGAAACAACAGCTGTTAAACCTTCTCTAAAATCATCACCACTAATTTCGAATTTAATATTTTTAAATAAGCCATTCTTTTCAGCATAGCTCTTTAAAGTACGAGTTAAACCTCTTCGGAACCCCGCTAAGTGAGTACCACCTTCGTGTGTATTAATATTATTAACATAACTCTGAATACTTTCGCTATAAGAGTGGTTGTATAGCATCGCTACTTCTACTGGAATTCCGTTTTTCTCACCTTCGATGTGAATCACATCGTCCATTAATTTTTCTTTACCACCATCAATGTATTGAACAAATTCTTTCAATCCGCCTTCGCTATGGAATGTTTCTGAATAAGAAACTCCATTTTCATCTTTTTGACGATCGTCTAATAAATGTATAGTGATTCCTTTATTTAAAAAGGCCAATTCACGCATACGATTTGCTAAAGTGGCATAATTATATTCCCCAACGGTAAAAATGCTTAAATCGGGCTGAAAAGTAACAATAGTACCTCTATCGGTTGTATCGCCAACCACCTTTGCTGGGTACTGAGGAATTCCTTTTCTGAACTCCTGCATCGTAATTTTACCATCTCTGCCGTGAACTTCAGCAATTAAAGGATCGGATAATGCATTCACACAACTTACCCCTACTCCATGTAAACCTCCAGACACTTTATAAGTATCTTTATCAAATTTACCACCTGCGTGTAAAACTGTCATTACAACTTCTAAAGCACTTACACCCAATTTTGGATGAATGCCTGTTGGAATTCCACGACCATTATCTTTTACGCGAATACCATTACTTTCTAAAATAGTAACTGTTATTTGATCACAATGACCCGCTAAGGCCTCATCAATAGAATTATCTACCACCTCATACACTAAATGATGTAACCCTTTTACACCAATATCTCCAATATACATGGCATGTCTTTTTCTAACCGCTTCTAATCCTTCTAATACTTGAATGTTATCGGCACCGTAATTTGTCTTATCTATCGCTGTATTTTCTTCCATAAATTTTGAGATCTTCTTATTAAGTATATATTCCTTAAATATAGCGATTTTATTGGGTTTTTGCTCAATCTATTTACATGATTTTACTAACAAATGTTAATAAAAATCCATCAAAAAAACTTAAAAAAATTGTAAAAAAATTTGCCGATTTGTAATATCCTATTTCAGAAAATATCGTAATAATTTCATTGTTTTTTATACTACTTTTTTGTAAACCAAAAAATGATTTCAGATATAGTATTATGTAAAACAAAAAACTCTATCAAATCCTGATAGAGTTTTTGTTTAAGATATAATCAATAATTTAAAAAGGAATAAAAGTTAAACCTGCCATTAAATTAAAGCGTTGACTCGGGTATTTTTCCCAACGATAATAACGTGTATTAGCAATATTATTGAAGTTTACAAAGAAAGATAACATTTTACTATAACGATATTCTGCCCCTACATTAATATCAACAATGCCTTTAAGTAACTTTGGTTCTGTTGTATAATTAAAATTAGCATCAGAAACCTGTGTTAATGCGAATTGATTACCTATAACATAAATATCTCCTATTAAAATAATTTTACTTTTTAAATTATATACAGTTGAAAACGTTAAATCAAAATCAGGTTTATGATAAGCGCGTGCAAGATTTTTTGGCTTATACATGTTATAGTTTCCTTTAGCAATAAAGTGTACTTTTTCCTTGTACTGATATTTAACTTGTCCAGATAAATTAAGAAGGTTCGTGTTATCATAAATCACTTTATATTGGTTGTCTAACGCGCCATTTTTAGTATAATCTACTACAAAAAAATGCATGCTGTCAACGATACTATAGCTTACTTTGGCATCATAACTCGTCTTCGAACTCAGATTACCTTTTAATCCTCCAAATAGGTTAATTTTTGTATTTGAGTTTTTATAATTAAGAGTAGATCCAATAAATGGATTTTCGTTAGATAAACTTCTTAAAGAGTTTTTTTGTAATCCACCATTAACCCCTGCATATGGTATAATAACGCTCTCATAAACATCAAATTGAGCATTTAACTGAGGATGAAAATAAAACTTCGCGGACTCTCCGGAAAACGCGTCTACCGTAGCTGACAATCCAATATCAACCATCCATTTTTTTCCATGTGTTTCAAAATAAGGATTCAATCTTACGATAACATTATTAAATGTGTCGTTAGGAATTTTATGATTATAATAGTCAGCATCAAAAGCAACAAATAGTCGTTCTTTATTAATGAAGGTATTAAAAACCGTATTTAGTTTAATATTATTTTCTGCTACATTGTAAATGTCTGTCAAATTATGGTAGCCTAACTTTATGAAATGATTAATCTTTGAACTATCAGTATAATGGCTTTGCAATTTCACAACTGGCTCGAATAATTGATAACGTTGTCTAGTATAATCTTTAGATAAATTATTTTCAGTTGTATCATAGCCATAAAAACGAACAACATTTCTTTTGTAATTAAACTCGCCCGATAAGGTATGTTTCTTGTAAAATTTCTTACCAAATATTTCTCCTTCATTATCACTAAATCCACTATAACCAACATCTTTAAGATGAGACGCTGATGATATGTGTTTGATGTGCGCTCCATAAGCTACATCGCGAGTTCTTAAACTATTAATCCAAAATTCTCCGTAAGGTGTGGTGTATGTTCCCATACCAACTTTTAATAAAGATCGATATAGTTTAGATAATGGTTCATTTTGCATTTTAGCAGCATCAATAGGAATTACTTCATATTTAGAAACCAAGGGTGTAGATACAATTCCGTAATTTATATTAGCAATCTTTTTTACCGTATCTTTAATTTCAGGCAAATCACCCAGTTTTACAGCATCTTTAATAGTGGGCTCAAACTCACTTGTTGCTTTTAATTCGATATCCTGCATACCACCTGTTTGAGCTAACGTAGCTAAAACATATCCAAAAACAAGAATGAACACAAAAAACCATTGTAATTTTTTAATTCTACGTTTTTGAGTTTGTTGTTCTTGTTCGTACATAAACGAATTTCCATACTTTCTTGAAGAAAGAATAGTATCGCTATTGTATTGTTTAATTTCTCTCATAATATATATACTGAAATTCGTTTAGTTATTGTTTTTCAAGGAGTCCATTTTCGCGTCATATAGTTGATCGAATAAATCTTTATCACCTTTCGATTCCTTAAATTCAATCTTCATATCGCTTGTAGGAGTTTGTTCTGGAATAATACGTGCAGATTTTTTCGCTTTTAATTTCGCTAACTTATCTGTTGCTTCATCCACATACTCTTGTCTTGGTTTCCCATCAATTACTGTTTGAAACATGAGTTCAGCATCAGCATCATCACCTTTCGCAATGTAAGAATCAGCCAATAACAATAAGCCTTTTGTATTCCAATCATCGTTTGAGTATTCGTAACCAACTAATGTGGTAATCGTTTTTTCAACTGCTGTATAATCTTGTTTTGCTAACTGAATTTTCGCAATATGATACAAAGCTTCGGCTCCGGTAATATTTTTTGCCGATTTATGAATGGCTTTAAACTCCAACAGGGCATCGTCAAAACGACCTAATTCAAACATTGATTTTGCTTTATCGTATTTTGCTTCATTAGTTTGTTGAGGAGAAATTTTTTCAGTATTTAAAACCTTAATCGCAAAATCTAAAGCGATATCGAATTTCTTTAAATTAAATGCGCTTCGCATGGCTCCTATTCTACCACTTAATTTATTTGAAGGTGTTTCGGCATATTCTTCTAATTTTTGGTACAATGGTAATGCTTCTTCATACTTTTTATCTTTATAAAGAATGTAAGTCAATTTTAATAAAGATGTTTCAGAATAAATACCTCTTGATTTGTTAACGATGTATTGATATGATGGCTGTGCTTTCTCATACTGACTATTGCTATAAGCACACTCAGCATAACAAAAATGAGCTTCCGAAATGTATTTGCCTTCGGGATACTTATTAATGTAACTTTCTAATTTAGCCATAGCTACATCACAATTCTTTTGATTGTAATAGGCTTCTTTGGCTGCATCATATAATGAAGTTTCTAATTCTGTTGTATTTAATGGGTTACCCACTGAATTAAAATATGCCGCCATTTCATCAATTTTACCTTGAGCTTCAAATATTTTTTTAATCATTGGCAATACTTCTCTTGCCTCGGAACTTTTAGGGTCTTTTTTTACAATCTGATCAAAATAAGAGAAAGCTTTATCATCTTCCTTTTTATTATAGTGTACCAAACCAATTCCAGCTAATGAAGAATTTACATAAGATGAATTAGGATAATTATCCAATATTTTTTGATAGTAAACAATGGCATTATCTCCGTCTCCTAAATCTTTACTGTACGTTTCGGCCATTTCAAAAATAGACGCTGCTAAATAATTTGATTTTGGATACTTAGATGCTAATAATTTTAAATCATTAATTTTTTCTTGATTATTTTTTAATAAGCCACTGCATAATGCTTTTTGATATATACAATAGTCAACATCTATTTGATTTAAAGCGATAGCAGTTTCATAATAATCAGCTGCTTGAGGATACACGTTATTCATAAAATAACTATCAGCAGTTCTGATATTAGCATCTGCTATTTTTTTGGTGTCATATGAATTCTTTGTCAATAAAAATTTACGAAAAGCAATATTTGCATTCTCATAATCTTTTTTAGTTTTAAATTGAAAATAGGCATATCCTATATTATAATTAGATAAATCGTACTCTTTTAAACTAATGGAACCTTCATTTAATTGAAAAGCTTTCCAGGTATCAATGGCAGTGGTATAATCTTTTTTTATGTAAGATATTTCTCCTAGCCAATACTGTGAAAGGGCATTATAAGTGTTGTCGAAATTTACAGAGAGGGATTTTTTAAAATAACGAGCGGCACTATCTAAGTCCATATTATTAAAAAATTCAACAGCTTTAAAATAAATGAGTTTTTGATACGTAATTTTTAAAATTGGGTCAAGTGGTTGGATTTTTTCAATAGATACAATAGCTTGCGAGTAATTTTTAGTTGTTGAATAAACATTTACTAAATAATTATATGCCTCCACTTTTCTTGAAGATTCAGGATAATCTAAAATGTATTTTTGAAACGCCACAACCGCATCATTATATGGTGCAAATGATAACTCATAGCACAACTTTGCATAACTAAACAAAGCATCTTCCGAAATTTTCGGATCAAAAGACGCTATTGATGCGGCATAAAAAGCATTACGTGCTTTTGTTTTACTATTGTTTTTTACATGACAATCTGCTAAATGATACCATGCATTTTGAGCTAAACTATCCTTAGCATCAGTCGCTTTTTCGAAATTGACAATAGCATTTTTATAATCCTTAATTTGATAATAACAATAACCTATCGCATAACTTCCTTTTGAATTAAATCCACTACCCGTGGTTTCAGATTTTTTAAAGTAAGTTAAAGCATTTGCAAAATCTTTTAAGTTAAAATAAGATTCTCCAATCATGCGATTAATTTCCCCTTCCTTTTGAACGTGCGAGGTATCATCTAATAACGCCGGGGCATTTTTTACAACCTCAGAAAATTTACCTTGTATAAAATAAATTTGAGTAATGTAATATGGCACAACAATTCCAAACGTTTCGTTAGATAGTAAACGATTAAATCCTTGCAGAGCCGTTTCATAATTCTTTTCTTGATAAGCGATGTGAGAATAATAATAACAAGCTGGATGTGCATATTTATTATCTACGTCTTTAATTTCAAATAAATCTAATTTTGCTTTTTCGAAATTTCCAGTGATAAAATAACTGTATCCTCTTTTAAAATAAAGTTCTGCCAAATTTTCTTTATTCAATTCATAAATATCTACTTTCTCTAAAAATTGAATAGACTCTTCATATTTCTTTTTTCTGAAATTAGATTTGCCTAAATAAAAATATCCCCATTTTACTTTATTGCTTTCTGGATGGCGCTCAATAAATTCTTTCATTCTCCATTCTCCATCCTTATGAAATAGCTCAATACCACAAGCTGCAGCGTAATACTCTGCATCTGTTTTTAAAAGCGTATTTCCTTTCACAGAGGTCATGTAATCTATAAAGGATTTTTGAGCCGCATTGTATTGTTTTTTATCAAACAAGTCTAAACCTGTTTTGTAAACAGCATCCTTATCTAAATAAATTTGTGTTTTTTGAGAAAACAATACGCTTGAAACAGTAAGAAATACAAGGCTTATGAAATATTTTTTAATCATCATGTTATATATAATCGTATATAAAAAATTTGTTACAATAAAATTTCTTAAAAAAATTACTGCAACTTTTACACATTAAAATCTGCTCTTAAAAATAACAGACAAATAAACGCCCTTAACGCCTTGATTATGTAGTTATTAACCCAACCGTGTTAAAACTTGAAATACAAAGTGATTTTTTGAAGCTTATTACTCTTTAACTTCACAACACAAATATTTGCTATGATTAACGACTCAGTTATTGAATTTAAGGACGCTACTATTTTTCAAGGTGATGTGCCTGTGATTACAAATTTAAATTTAACCTTAAACAAAGGTGAATTTGTGTATTTACTAGGTAAAACCGGAAGTGGTAAGAGTAGTTTATTAAAAACCATCTATGGTGATTTGGAGTTGACTCAAGGCTTTGGAGAAGTGGCAGGTTTTAAGTTACACAACTTAAAACGTAAAGAAATCCCTTTTTTGCGTCGTAAACTAGGCATTGTGTTTCAAGATTTTCAATTATTAAGCGATAGAAATGTGTTTGAAAACCTAAGATTTGTAATGAAAGCAACAGGTTGGACGGATGAAGTGAAAATAAAAATGCGAGTAAAAGATGTTTTGTCGAAAGTTGGATTAGAAAGTAAAGAACAAGTGATGTCTTTTCAATTATCTGGCGGAGAACAACAACGTATTAGCATTGCTCGTGCTTTAATTAACGATCCTGAAATTATTTTAGCAGATGAGCCAACAGGAAATTTAGATCCTGAAACATCAGAAGAAATTATGAAAATATTACTAGATATTAGTAAGCAAGGGCGTTGCATCTTATTTGCCACTCATGATTTACTATTATATAGCAAGTTCCCAGCTCGAACTTTGATGTGTGAAAACAATAAAATTGCCGATAGTGTTTCATTAAAATAATGAACGATTCTTTTGATATATCCTATTACCATTCACCAATTGGATTAATTCAAATAAAAAGTATTAATCACAAAATTTGTTCTGTTTTATTTGTAGAAAAAGAAACAGAAGCTTTAATGATAGACTCAGTTCTTAATAAAGAGTGTATCAAACAATTAAAAGAATATTTTGCAGGAACACGTTTACAATTTGATTTACCTATTTTTCAAATAGGTACCGACTTTCAACAAAAAGTATGGAATGAAGTTTATAAAATACCATACGGAGATACTACTGCTTATGCCTTATTAGCTCACAAAATTGGTGATATTAAAAGTATACGAGCCGTTGGAACAACGAATGGCAAAAATAAAATTGCCATTATTGTTCCTTGTCACCGTGTAATTGGTTCGGATGGCAGTTTAACTGGATACGCTTGGGGACTTGATAAAAAAGAATGGCTCTTAAAACATGAAATAGAACATTCGGGGCCAGTTGAAGGAAGATTGTTTTAGAAACAGGCTTCGACTCCGCTCAGCCTGACAAAAAATCACTTCACCTTTTCCAACTTAACATATACATTTCTATCTAAAGAAATTGTTTTTAATTTCTTTTCTAAAGTAATAGTTTGCCATTGAGTTGTTGGCTTAATTAAAATTTCTTTATCCGCTTTAATTTTTACTGGCATATTAAACTCGTTTAAACAATTAGAATATCTAAATGACAATTTATTACTCTTGATTTTATACTCAAGTCTTGGTATTTGTGTTGAACGTAAATATTGATTAAAAAAGGGTGTAAAATTAATTCCTGTTTTTTCATTAATAAATGACTCTAACTCTTTTGTAGAAACAGTTTTATGATAAAATATTTGATTCATCTCTCTTAGCAATAATCTAAATTTCTCATCATCATTCATTAGTTGCCTAATCATATGAACAACCTGACTACCTTTGTTATACATATCTCCACTACCCTCTTTACGAACTCCATATTGACCAATAATTGGAATATCATTACTAATAGACTTTTTTACTCCCTCGCAATAATCGTTACCTGCCTCTTTACCAAATTCACATTCGGTAAATAATACCTCAGCGTAAGATGTAAATCCTTCATGAATCCAATTATCAGCCACATCACTAGCGGTAATATTATTTCCAAACCATTCATGTCCACTTTCGTGTACCACTATAAAATCCCATTTCAAACCCCAGCCTGTGTTTGATAAATCTCGTCCTGCATAACCATTTAAATAATAATTACCATAAGCCACATTACTTTGATGCTCCATTCCTAAATAAGGCGCTTCCACAATTTTATATGAATCTTCATAAAACGGATAAGCACCAAACCAATGCTCAAAACATTTGATGGTTTTTGTCACATTAGGTTTTAAATGAGCAATGGCTTTTTGCTTGTGATAATTCAATACCCAATAATCAGTGATTAATTTTCCATTTTCTCCTTGGATAGAATCGTGCAATAAAGTATATTTTCCGATGTATGGAATAATGTTATAACTATTAATCCTGTTTTTTACACGCCATGTGTAAGCAGTATTTCCATCTTTATATTTTTGTTTGAAAATCAATTGTCCATTTCCAATTGCCAATAACGAATCCGCAACAATCATGGTAAGAGTAGCTCCATTTTCAGGCTCTTCACTTTGAATATCTTTACACGGGAACCAAACACTAGCTCCTGCTCCTTGACAAGCCACACTCATCCAAGGATTACCTAATGAATCTTTTTTCCAAACAAAACCACCATCCCATGGCGGATTAATAGCTTCTTTAGGCTTGCCATGATAAAATAACTGAATCGTGTGACCAGTACTTTTTTCTTGAGGAGATAAAAAAATCATCCATCGATTATTTTCTTTTTTATAGTTTGTGAATTTAATTCTATCAACATAAATGGAGTCTACTTGTAACGGATTTTGTAAATCAATTTGCATCATAAATGGCAAACTATCTGCTACAACTTTATATGTAATAATGCTATATCCGTTGATAGATTTATTAATAAAATCAGGCTTCACAGATACACTATAATGTGCCACATCCCACCATGCTCGATAAGCATGATTACTACCTAATAAGGTGTCTTCTTTCGTAAAAGCTTTTTTTTGAGAAAAGGAATTGTAAGTGAATACAAATAACAATATAAATATTCTAAGTCTTACAATCATTTAATGCTACTTCCCTTCCTTCGCTTTTTGCATAGGATTTCCACCTGTGCTTTGTCCGCGACCAACTGTTTTGCCTTTAAACACATCAAAACGACTAGGAGCTTCTTTTATATTCCATGTATTATTTTTTTCATCAATATCAGCAGTTTCTTTATAAGGATCTAAAACAATAGAAGCTACTTCTTTATTTTTAGAATACGTTTTTACCACATTTTTTTCGTTCTTGCGCCATACATAAGCATTGACTCTATCAATCTCTGAAGTTCCATCTTTAAAATTCCATTGAATAATTAATGGCGTAACACAACCACCTTTATTCGTAAAATAAATTTCATAATTATATTTCCCTTTAATGCTTGCATAAGCAGAGTCGCTAACCGAATCTAAACTTTCATAACGATTAACAACCTTTTTCTCCACTTCTGTTTTTACTTCAGGTTTATAATGGGAATAAAAATCACGTAAGGTTGTATCAACATCTACCAAAAACTTCAAGCCTTGTTCTTTATTTCTGATTTTTGAAACGGGTTCAAATGTATCTTTTGCTCTTGGATAAATTCTCATGGTATCCATTTTCACAGGAACTTCTTTATTGTTAACTAAAGTATAAGCTTTCACAGAATCTACTGACACATCTACTGGCTCAATATCATAAAACCAAGCTCTCCAATACCAATCTAAATCCACTGCACTCGCATCTTCCATACTTCTAAAAAAATCAGCAGGCGTTGGATGTTTAAATGCCCAACGAGTACAATATTGTTTAAAGGCAAAATCAAATAATTCTCGCCCCATAACCGTTTCGCGTAAAATATTTAAAGCTGTACAAGGTTTACCATATGCATTTGCTCCAAAATTATTAATGTTCTCGCTATTCGTCATGATTGGTTCTAATTGATCTTTTGGTAAACGCATATAATCCACCATTTTATGAGCAGGTCCACGATTAGAAGGGTAATTATTATCAAACTCTTGCTCAGTTAAAAATTGTACAAATGTATTTAAACCTTCATCTAACCAACTCCATTGACGCTCATCACTATTGATAATCATGGGAAAGAAGTTATGCCCTACTTCATGAATAATTACACCTAACATACCATACTTTGTGCCTTCAGTGTAAGTTCCATCTTTTTCTGTTCTACCAAAGTTGAAACAAATCATAGGATACTCCATACCATTAGATGCTTCTATACTTTGAGCAACTGGGTATGTATAAGGAATGGTGAATTTTGAATAGGTTTTAATTGTATGTGCTACTGTTTTAGTTGAATACTTTCTATATAAACCATAAGCTTCTTTTCCGTAAAAACTCATGCACATTACTTTTTTACCATCTACTTTAATTGGCATCGCGTCCCACATAAATTTACGAGAAGAACCCCAAGCAAAATCTCTTACGCTATCAGCTTTAAAAATCCAAGTTTTAGTTCCTGTAGCTTTATTTTTTTCAGCTGCTGTACATTCATCCAATGTTACTATTTCTGTTACATCATTATAATTTGCATTCGCTTTTGTCCAACGTGCCATTTGATTAGGTGTTAAAACTTGAGCATAGTTTTGACATTCTCCTGTAGAACAAATAATATGGTCTGCAGGAACAGTCATTTTCACAGTGTAGTTTCCAAAAGCTAAAGCAAACTCACCACGACCTGTAAATTGTTTATTTTGCCAACCCTGAAAATCGCTATACACACACATTCGAGGATACCATTGCGTCATCGTAAATAAATAGTTACCATCTTCTTTAAAAAATTCATAACCACCGCGTCCGCCAATTTCCATACGATTACCCATTTTATATTGCCATTTTACAATAAATTTCACTTTCGTGTTTGGCATTAAAGTTTTAGGTAAATCAATACGCATCATGGTTTGATTGATGGTATATTTAATTGGCTTACCTAATTCATCTGTTACTGATAATATTTGATCTCCTAATCCTTTTAAACGTTCATTTACATCCATAGCTTTGGCACTATTCAAATCATAAGGTGCCCCCATTTTATTGCTATCAAAATAGTTAGCATCATTTGTTGGGTTATGTTGATTTTCATCTAACTGTAACCATAAATAATCTAATTTATCTGGAGAATAATTATGATAAGTCACCACTTCCTTTCCAATTAACATTAAATTCTTTTCATCTAATGTTGCTTCGATATTGTAATCTGCTTTTTGCTGCCAGTACTTAGCACCAGGAGCACCAGAGGCAGTTCTTTGCTCATTAGGAGTTGGTAAAATAGTTCCTAATTGCTCAAATTTATTCCCATGATTTGACATAGGATTATTTTTGATGTTTTGAGCAACAACTGAAGACGCTGTTAAACAAACAATGGAAGTAATTTTTAAAAATCGATTCATATTATAAAGCATTTAATCGTTGTACAAATAATAAAAAGGCAATCCCAAAAACAGCAGATGAGATAAAAAACACATAATCTGATTTTTTGATTTTTGTAAATCTAGTTAAAAAAACAGAAAATAAAAGCATTATAGCAACGATTATTAACTGCCCTAATTCGAGTCCTAAATTAAAGGATAATAGAGGAAAAACAACGCTTTCTTCTTTCCCTAACATCGACCTTAACAAATACGAAAAGCCCATTCCATGAATAAAGCCAAATAACAAGGCTAAGGTGTAATTAAAGCTGTAGTTCTTAGATTGGTTCCTACTAGAATTATTTAACCTGTTTTTATAATAAATATTGACTATGCAGGTAAACAAAATAGTTATAGGAATCAGTACTTCTATAACAGCTTGGTTTACTGTAAATATATTTAAGGCGCTAATCGCCAAGGTTAAAGAATGTCCAATAGTAAAAGCAGTAACAAGCACTAATAGTTTTTTCCATTCGTAAACAGAAAATAAAACGCATAATGCCATGACATATAAAATATGGTCGTAGCCATTCCAATCTAAAATATGATCAAAACCAGTACTAAACCAAATCCAAAAATCGTTCATTTAAAATTGTTATTTTTGCCTGTGTTAAAAATAGAAAATATATACTCTAAAGCTAAAAGTATTACACCTGCGGCAAAATACTTGTTTTTTGGGCTAATCGTTATTTTAGCATCCTCTTTCTATACAAAAAAACACCCATATTATATTAGTGTTATTTACATTAAACACAATACCACTCAAAAATCGCTACAAATTAGCACGCGCTTTTTTACCAATGATTTGGAAGATGCTTTAGATAAAGTAAGCCATAAAAAAATAGATGTGTTAAACCCTAAAAACAAAGCCGAAGTTGATTCTATATTATTTAACTATATCAAGCAGCGATTTTCGATTTCTATCAATTCAAAAGCACAAACACTTCAATTTGTTGGCTATGAAAGAGAAGACGAATCTATTTGGGCATATTTAGAAATCAAAAAAGTTAACTCACCTAAAAAACTCAACATTCAAACAAAACTATTATATGACTATCTCCCTTCGCAAGTAAATATTGTGCATGCCGAAGTAAATGGAGTAAAAAAAAGCAGTAAAGTTACGAACCCTGATAGTAAAGTAGAATTTAGTTTTTAAGAGATTGTCATCACGCCTTGGCGTGAGAGCGTAGTCGAAGACAAAATCTCTTAAATAAAAAATAAAAAGATAGTTTGAAAAAAAACCTCATAGTTATTGCCGGACCAACTGCTGTTGGAAAAACAGCTTTGTCGATTGAACTGGCTAAGTTTTATAACTGCCCTGTTATTTCAGCTGATTCAAGACAGTTTTATAAAGAAATGAGTATTGGTACAGCCAAACCTACAAAGGAAGAAATGCAAGATGTACCTCATTATTTTATTGATAACATTAGCATACACGACACTTATAACGTAGGGCAATTTGAGCGAGAGGCTATTGATTGTATTGAAACATTATTTAAAGACCATGAACAACTCATTTTAGTTGGAGGCTCTGGATTATATATCAATGCCATATTAAATGGGGTTGATGAATTTGAAGAAATCCCTGCTCATATTAGAGAACAATTAATTAAAGATTATGAAGAAAAAGGTTTAATTTATCTTCAAGAAGAATTAAAATTAAAAGACGAAGTTTATTACAATCAAGTAGATTTGAATAATCCTCAACGCATTATGCGTGCTTTGGAAGTTTGTATTCATAACAACAAGCCCTACTCTAGTTTCAGAACCAAAGAAAAGAAACAACGCTCTTTTGATACTATAAATATTTTAATTAATACAGATAGAGAGGCTTTATATCATCGTATTAATAAACGAGTTGATATCATGATGCAAAATGGTTTGTTGGAAGAAGTAAAATCACTTTATCCTTACAAACATTTAAATGCCCTAAATACTGTTGGCTATAAAGAATTATTTGACTTTATAGATAATAAATGTACACTAGAAGAAGCGGTTAATTTAATTAAGCAAAATTCTCGTCGTTATGCTAAACGCCAATTGACCTGGTTTAATCATCAAGGCGATTTTGAAACTTTTGAACCAACAGATTTAGAAAAATTAAAAGCTTATTTAGATATCGTTACTCAGTTCTCTTAACTTATGTTCGCCTTTATTAAAGATTATAAAAAATTAAAGCCTGCCATCATGAACGTGATTGTAGCTGAATTCTTTATTCAATTAGTAAACGCCACTTTTATGTTAATTCTTCCATTATATATGGACAGAAAAGGATATTCTGAAGAAGAAATTGCATTATTTATCACATTTAGATTTCTTGGAGTATTTGCCTTAGCCTTACCCATTGGAAATTTGATTAAAGGCCGAGTGATGAAACCTTTTTTTGTAATGTCCTCATTATTTGTGCCTCTCTTTGGATTATGCATCGTGCTTTGTGTCAATCTTCAATTAACTACTCTTATCTACGTGTCACTTTTGTTATGGGGAGCTTCTTTCACCTTTATGCAAATTCCTATTACACCATATATTTTAAGAAATGAACGTAAAGAAGAACACACATCTGGCATCGCATTAAGCTATAGTACTTGGAGTTTTGCAGGAATTGCCAGTGGAATTATTATTTGGTTGCTTGACACCTTAAATCCAACTTTTTTTAATGAAGAAAAAATATTAATCCTGTTTTCTATTCTTGGCTTTGGCGGACTTTATTTTATGAGTAAAGTTAATTTAAAAGAAGAAATAGACGACCATAAAACCACCATCAAAAAAACGAAAACACACAAAAACGATTGGTTCTTAATTTTTAAAGGCTTAGTCCCAACACTTATTATAGCTACCGGAGCCGGTTTAACTATTCCATTTATCAGTTTATTTTTTGATAAAGTACATCACATGGGCAAAGGTGATTTTTCATTTGTAAGTGCCATTGCTGCCGTATTAGTTGTTTGGGGTGCTTTAATGGTGCCTCGTATCAAAGCTAATATTGGTTATAAAATTGCAATCCCAACCACTCAATCCTTAGCAGTGATTTCATTGGTTGCACTAGCTACCACACAATTTTATAGTCAATATACCATTGCTGTTTACATTGCTATTGTGTGTTATTTACTGCGTCAACCATTAATGAATATGGCAGGTCCTATGACCTCAGAATTAGTGATGAATTATGTTGGAGAAAAAAACAGAGAAATAACAAGCGCCTTAACAGCAGCTATTTGGAGTGGCAGTTGGGTAATTAGTGGCTATATGGTGAAAATTATGTTTAGTAAAGGCTATCCATATGTCAACATTTTTTTAATCACCTCTGGACTTTATGCTTTTGGCGTATTAATGTATTATTTTTTGATTGTTGATTACGGAAAACGAGAAAAGAAAGGTTTAATCAAATCCTAGAAATCTAAAGTAAATTCAACTACTGAAGATGAATTCCAATTTTTCATCGTATTTAAAGCTTCTTTCATTTTATCAGTGCAGCCCTCGCAAAAGTTTTTAGTGATTTGTGTAATTGATGTTACTTTTAATTCGCCCTTAGCATTAACATAACCAATCACTTTATACTTTCCCTTTATTGAAGTAGAAGATGAATGCTCTTTTAAATAATTCACAACAAAATCTTTAATAGCCGTTTCTCCGCCAGTATAATAAGCTGACTGATTAATTTTATTTTCTGAAAGAGCAACTGGAGCTGATTTTGATACGGTAGACAATTCATCTACATTATCATTCGAATATTTCTTTGCTTTCACTTTATTCGATTCTTCTTTAACTATCGTTTCGGCATCTTCCTTTCTATTAGCATCTTTTGAATAACCTGTTGTAGAAGGAACTGAAGTTGATTTTTGAGCAATGCTTAAATCATTTGCCGCTATACTTTCGCTAGAAGCTAATATTTCTTTTTTTTGATCATCAAAATTATCGGTTAAACCATTTTTTTGTTCTTGATTTTGATCCCTATCAGAAAAAAGATTTCCTTCAGCAGACTTAGAAACTTTATTGGCTTCACCAATCACACCACCATAAGCAGGTCCATTAGCTGCAGTTTCCAACGATTTTTCTTGTAAAGTCTCAGGCTTACTATTTTTAGAAACAGTTATTAGAGAATTATCAGGCGATTTAATTTGATCGTTCCGTCCTGTAACCATTTCTTCTCCAGAAGGCATTACATCAGTTGGCATTTTGTAATCTTCTACAGAATTATCGTTTAAGGCAAGATTTGTTTCATTTTTACTTTTTTTGAAAAAGAAAATTGAAATCATTACTATTACGACAATAGAAGCGGCTGCACTAAACCATATAATTCTGCTTTTTTGACCTCCTTTTTCATCCGCCACTTTTTCAGAAATAGAAGCATTCATTTCCTTTATTAAAGCCTTTGCTTTTTCAGGAGTTGAATGCATCGAAAACCCTTCTAAAGCATCTTTTTCAAAATCATCCATATCATCAAAATTAATTTCTGTATCAGATTGCACATCTAATAACTTCATTAATTCATCCGAACTTAATGGTTTATGTTTATCTTGGTTCTTCACTGTTTTTTTCTAGTTTGATTTTCAAATTTCGCTTACCATTTTGTATAAAGCTTTTTACTTCATTTAAAGAGTATCCTGTTTCATCTACTATTTCGTTGTAAGATCTTTCTTTGAGATAAAATAATTTTATACACTTCCGCTGGTCTTCGTTTAACTCGTCAATAGCTTTTTCTAAAAGAATATATTGAATTTCTTTTTCCTCTGCTTTATTTAGATGCGAATTTGTTTCTGTTTCCATAAACGAATCGGCATGTATCTGCAAATCAATCTCTTTTTTCAATTTAGATTGCTTCGTTCTAATAATCATCAAACAGTGGTTTTTAGAAAACGAATACAACCAACTTTTAAAATACTCAATATTAAATTTTAACAAATCCGATAAAAGCTTTTCAAAAATTTGCATCACGGCATCTTTAGCCTCATCTTCATCTTTAAGATATTTTAACGAAAGACCCAAAACTAAGTGTGAATAGCGTTTATATAATATACCCACAAACACATTATTTTTAGTGTTTTTATACTCTGTAATTAACTCGTTATCAGAGAAATGGTTATATTTTTCGTTATAAATCAAGAATTTAAATTAAGCATAAATATAAGGTATTTCATCTGTATTTAACAATGTTAAAAAATACTTTGTTTACTATTTTGATAATGTTATATTTGTTGGTTCCTGAACAATGGCAAACTATTTGTTTGACGAACCCAATAATTGAAAAACTTAATAAAATATAGCTTATTATTTATCTTGGCTTTTTCGAGTCTTAGTTTTCAGCAACAGCAAAACTTCGACCCAAATGCTAAAGTAAAAGCTGTGTTCCTATATAATTTTACAAGATATTTTGAATGGCCTGAAAAAATGAAGTCAGGTAATTTCATTATTCATATCATCGGCACCAATAATAGTTTATACAATGAACTTAATAAAATGGCAACCTCTAAACAAGTAGGTAATCAAAAAATGGAAATTAAGAGCTCTACAAGCTTAGACGCTTCAATTAAACCACATATTATTTTTCTTTTAAATGAGTCTTCAGACATGTTAAAAGAAATTTCTTCAAAATATAAAGGAAAAGGCGCGCTTATTGTAACAGAAAAAGGAGGCCTAGCAAAATCTGGATCTGCGATTAATTTTGTAGCCGTAGAAAGTAAATTAAAATTTGAATATAGTAAAACAAACGCCGTAAAAGCTGGACTTAAAACTAGTGATGAACTAAAAAGTTTAGCTATTGCGGTTGATTAAATAAATTATTAACTTTGTATAACGTGTTAAGAGACTCAAAATCATACCATTACCTAAAAGGCTTCCTAAGCTTTTTGATGGTAGCTTTTTGCCATACTAGCTATGCGCAAAATGATTTATTGTTTGAAGCTCAAAAGTTATGCAATGAGAAAAAATTCGAGGCTGCAATTCCTATGCTCGAAAAAGCTATTGTTCACCCAGAAACTAAAAATGATCCTGCGGCTTGGCATATTCGTTCATACGCATACCTTCAATTCTACAAACAAGCTGGAACAGGTAACACTTCTAAAATATATTTGTTAGACACCGCTATGGTATCTGCTCTTATTTCAATGAAATTAGACTCTAACAAGGGTTACCTTGAAAATAATAATGCTTTTGTAAAAAACGGCGCAGCTACTTATTACAAAGTTAGTACGATCCTGCTTCAAGATTCATTTAATACTTCTAAATCTGAACAATTTTTCTTGAAATATAAAAAATACACAACCATTTTAAACCCAACTTTTGAATTTAAACCAAAAGATATTGAATACTACAATACAATGGGAAGTATTTTCGCTGATAAATACATGAAAAACAACTTTAATCAAAAATATGGTGATATTGCAAAATATGCTTTATTGAAAGTTTTAGAGTTGGATAACAAAAACATCAGTGCCAATATTAATTTAGGTATTTTATATTACAATCAAGGTGCAACCCTAATGAAAATGATGGATTACGATGTGGATTTAGCTCAGCTGGATGTAATTCAAGAAAATGCAAAAAAATTATTTAAACAATCGTTGCCTTTTATGATCAAGGTTTATGAATTAGACCCAAAAGCAGAAAGAGCTCTTGAAGGGCTTCAAGGTATATATTCAGCCTTGCTTGATGAAGAGAAAGCAAACGAGTTTAAACAATTAAAAGAGGCCTTAAATAAAAAATAGAAGGCTATTATATGGCATTTAGATTTACCATTGGTAGAAAAATAGGAACAGGCTTTGGTGTTTTACTCGTTTTAACACTTATTGCATTTCTTTTTACCATCATTACTATCACCAAAAGTAAACAGCAAACTGATTCAGTAGTTGGACAAGTTACACCATCCGTTTCTGCTCTTAAAGAATACAACTTTGTTCTTCAAAAATCACAAACTTTAATTTCTAAATGGTATTATTTACAATCGGCAAACGATGACCCTGCAAAAACAGAATTGCGAAATTTGATTAGTAAAGATTATCCACATATAAAGAAAGAAATCCATAGTCTTTCTCAAGATTGGAGCATGGAGGAAAAAGAAAAAGCAAAATCCATTATCCTCTTTAGTGACGGTTTATTTAGACTCTATCAAGAAGAAATTATGACGCCATTAAATTCTTGGGAAAGCTATCAAGATGCAACAATAAAATTCACTGTAAATCAGTCTTTTGAAGACAGTCAGGAGAAAATCAAGATGCTTTATGATCAGTTAAATGATTTAATAGCGCAAAAAGAAAAAAATGCTGAAACTACCACCGAACAAATGTTTAAGTCCTTTAACTTTCTTGATCGTTTTGTAAAGTTATTAGGAATCGGTCTTTTTATTGGTGGAATTTTAATTGCCATTTTTACTACCCAATCTATTACAAAACCAATTCAACAACTTAAAAAAATGTTGCTGTCTATGGGCTTAGGTATTTTGCCAAAAGAACGAATTAATTACAGAACTGATGAAATTGGTGAAATGGGTATTGCCTTAAACAGTTTGGTTGAGTCGATGGAAAGCACCACGGAATTTGCCAAGCAAACTGGTAAAGGTAATTTTGAAGCTTATTATAAACCCTTAAGTAAGGATGATAGTTTGGGCCACGCGCTATTAAAAATGCGTGATAGTTTATCGGAAAATGAAAAGGTGCTTGAGCATAAAGTAATTGAACGAACTGAAGAAGTTGTAAAACAAAAAGAAGAAATTGAGTTAAAAACTAAAGAACTTGAAATTCTATTCAAACAAGTTACCGACAGTATTCACTATGCGAAACGTATTCAAGAAGCTATATTACCTCCTGATAATATAGTGAAACAAATACTACCAACATCTTTTGTATTATATAAACCAAAGGATATTGTAAGTGGTGATTTTTATTGGATTGATAAGAAGGAAGATTGGAGTTATTTTGCTGCCGTTGATTGCACCGGACATGGTGTACCAGGAGCCTTCATGAGTATTGTTGGTTATAATTTATTAAAAGATATTTTAAAAAATACGGATAGCATCAACCCATCTGTCATTATGGATAAAATGAATGATGGAGTTGCCAACACATTGCATACTAATACAACTTCTGGCAAACAAACCAAAGATGGCATGGATATGACACTTTGCGCTCTAAACTACAACACATTGGAACTTCAATTTTCTGGGGCGTATAATCCTTTATATATCATCAGAAACAATGAAATAATACAATACAAAGCCGATAAATTTCCTGTTGGAATGTTTATTGGAGAAAAACAACTTTTTACAAACCATTTAATTCAATTGCAGAAAGGAGATAGTATTTATATTTTCTCTGACGGTTATGCAGATCAGTTTGGTGGACCAAGAGGAAAAAAATTCATGGCAGGAAACTTCCGACAATTATTATTAGACGTGAGTAAATTACCAATAGAAAGGCAAAAAACGACACTTAACCAAACTATTGAAGAATGGAGAGGTAATTTAGAACAAGTAGATGATATGCTAATTATTGGTGTTCAAGTTTAATTAAAATGAATTAAAAAGCCTTCTGATTTAGAAGGCTTTTTTAATGATACATCTTTGTCTTCGATAAAATTAAATTGTAAATTGCATAGTGGATTACTCAATACTTTTTAAAAATTTCGCCAAACATATTTCGCTAACTAAATCCGAAGAAAAATATTTAATGACGTTATTTGAATATAAAGTGATTAAAGCCAAAGATTTTTTAGTTCAACAAGGCGAAATCTCTAAGCACTCTGCTTTTGTTTTAAACGGTTGCTTAAGAGGCTACACCATTGATAGCAATGGATTTGAACATATTTTGAGTTTTGCACCTAAAGATTGGTGGATTGCCGATATGTACAGTTTATTATCTCAAAAACCTGGCAATTTAAATATTGAAGCCATGGTTGAAACTGAAGTTATTTTGATTTCAAAAACAAATCAAGAATTAATGTATGAGAAAGTTCCTAAATTGGAACGTTTCTTTCGAATCATTATCGAGAAATCATTAGTAGCATACCAACAGCGCTTAAATGATAATTTAAGTTTAACTGCCCATGAACGTTATATGAAATTTTGTAAAACCTATCCTCAACTCATTAACGATATTCCTCAAAAGCAAATTGCAGCTTATATTGGTGTAACACCAGAGTTTTTAAGTAAACATAGAGCAAAACAAGCTAAAGCAAAATAAAATCATTTCTTAATCTAGGTTAAGTATTTTTTGTTACAAAGGGGTGTACCTTTGAGTCTTAAAAACAAATCATTATGGACAGAATAGAATTTTTAAAGAAAGGCTTATTAGGCACAGGAATGTTTGTAGCTTCGGCAGCATTAAGCAATGTTATTAAAAATGACATTGACGATCCCGATAGCTATCGGGAAAAAGAACTAGACGTTATAGGATTTAATCATTTACCTAACACAACTTCAAAAATTATGAAAAATACAATTTTGCACAAATCAGAATCTCGTGGAGATGCTAACCACGGATGGTTACATAGCAAACACACTTTTAGTTTTGCAAACTATTATAACCCAGAAAGAATGCACTTTGGTGTATTGCGTGTTTTAAATGATGATACTGTAGCTGCAGGCATGGGATTTGGAACTCATCCTCATGACAACATGGAAATTATTAGTATTCCTTTAGAAGGTGATTTAGAGCATAAAGACAGTATGGGTAACACCACTGTTATTAAAAATGGAGACATACAAGTAATGAGTGCTGGAACTGGTATACAACATAGCGAGTATAACAAACATAAAGATAAAGCGGTTAAATTTTTACAAATTTGGGTTTTCCCTAACAAAAAAAACGTTACTCCTCGTTACGATCAAATTACATTGAAGTTAGAAGACAGACATAATAAATTACAGCAAATTTTATCACCTAATGCTCATGACGAAGGCGTTTGGATTCATCAAAACGCTTGGTTTCATTTAGGGAAATTTGATAAAGGGATTGCTACAGACTATACCATTAAAGGAAAAGGAAATGGCATTTACATTTTTAACTTAAAAGGAACTTTAGAAGTAAACGGACAATTAGTAGAAACCCGTGATGGTTTTGGAATTTGGGATACTGATAAAATCAATATCAAAGCAAATACAGATTCTGAATTCTTAATCATGGAAGTTCCAATGACAGTTTAGCGTCATTGCGAGGAGTTTTGCGGAATGAGCAAAATGGAAAGAAGCAATCTCATACAAAAGCAGATTGACAAACTATTTAAAAAGTAAAACAAAATATAAACAACAAACCCGCCTACGCTCACCGACTGCCGCCTAAAGCTTTAGCGGTGGCAAGATACGGCGGATAAAAAAACAAAAAATATGAGCACAACTAAATGGGCATTAGACCCAACACACAGCGAAATTAATTTCAAAATTAAGCACATGATGATCTCTAACGTTACTGGAAGTTTTACCAACTTTAATGTAACAGCAGAAACTGACGGAGATAACTTTGCTAATTCTAAAGTATCATTTACAACGGATGTTAATTCAATCAACACAAATAACGAACAAAGAGATGGTCATTTAAAATCTGCAGATTTTTTTGATATGGAAAAGTATCCTCAAATTAAGTTCGAAGGAACTAAAATTGAAAAACAATCTGATGAAGAATATGCCTTACATGGTAATTTAACCATCAGAGATGTTACTAAACCTGTAAGTTTAAAAGCTGATTTTGGCGGTATTGCAAAAGATCCATACGGAAACATTAAAGCTGGCTTTACCTTAGACGGTAAAATTAACCGTAAAGATTTTGGTTTAACTTGGAATGCAGCTACCGAAGCTGGTGGTTTATTGGTAAGCGAAGATTTAAAAGTGCAAGCTGAAATTCAATTGGTAAAACAAGCTTAAGCATTTTTTTGACCGAAAATTAAAATCGATAAAAAAAGACTGATTTTACGATCAGTCTTTTATTTTAAGTTTCCATTAATTATTTCTTAAACTTACCTTTCAAGGCTGCCAGAGCCGACATCATATCATTTGGATCGTAAGAAGCAACTTCTTCCTTTTTAGGAGCAGGCTTTTTGTTTGCAGTAACACCTTCACCTTTCATGGATAAAGCAATACGTTTACGTTTCACATCACACTCTGTTACATTTACCCATACTTGCTGACCAACCTTTACTACTAAGTTTGGATCATCTACAAAAGTATCACTCAATTGAGAAATGTGTACTAAACCGTCTTGATGCACTCCCACATCTACAAAGGCTCCAAAGTTGGTAACGTTAGTCACAATACCTGGTAAGCGCATACCTTCTCTTAAATCTTCAATGCTATGCACATGCTCATCAAAACTAAATACTTCAAATGATTTACGCGGATCGCGTCCTGGCTTTTCCAACTCACTCATAATATCTTTTAAGGTTGGCAAACCAATAGCATCCGTCACGTAAGACATTAAATTAATTTTCTTACGTAATTCTTTATCTTTAATCAAATCATCAATGCTGCAATTTAAATCGCTAGCCATTTTTTCTACAATATGATAAGCCTCAGGATGCACCGCACTTTTATCTAAAGGATGAATACCATCTCGGATTCGCAAGAAACCAGAACATTGTTCAAATACCTTATCGCCCATACGGTTCACTTTTAATAACTCTTTACGAGATTTAAAAGCACCGTGTTCGTTACGGTAATCCACAATATTTTTTGCTAAACCTTCTCCAATACCTGATACATAAGATAGTAATTGTTTAGAAGCTGTATTTAATTCAACCCCTACTCCATTTACACAACTCATCACCACATCATCCAATTTATTTTTTAAAGCTGTTTGGTCCACATCATGCTGGTACTGACCAACGCCTATTGATTTAGGATCTAACTTTACTAACTCTGCTAATGGATCGGCCAAACGGCGACCAATAGACACCGCACCACGCACGGTTAAATCGTATTCAGGAAATTCTTCACGAGCTACATCTGATGCCGAATAAATAGAAGCTCCTGCTTCACTCACCATAATTACCGGAATAGTTTTTGGTAATACTTCAATGCTTCTAATAAATTGTTCAGTTTCGCGAGAAGCGGTTCCGTTACCTATCGCAATGGCTTCTAATTCATATTTAGCGCACAATGCCATAACCACATGTTGAGAATCCATCACGCGGCGTTGAGGCTCGTGAGGATAAATAACTGTTTCTTCTAATAATTTTCCTTGAGCATCTAATGCGACTACTTTACAACCAGTTCTAAATCCTGGGTCGATAGCCAGCATAGATTTTTGTCCTAAAGGCGATGCTAATAACAACTCACGTAAATTATCAGCAAACACTTGTATGGCTTTTTCATCCGCTGTTTGCTTGGTCATTAAACGCATTTCGGCTTCAATGCTTGGTTGCAATAAACGTTTGTATCCATCTTCAATGGCTAAAGCTATTTGCTCGGCACACTCATTACGAGACGTAATGAATTGTTTTTTTAATTGTTCATGCGCTACTTCATCATCAATGATGATATCAAGTATTAAAAAGTCTTCTTTTTCTCCTCGACGCATGGCTAACATACGGTGGCTTGGGCAAGACATTAAAGGTTCTTCCCACTCAAAATAATCTTCAAATTTTTGTCCTTCTTCTTCTTTCCCTCTAATGACTTTTGTTTTAATGATTGCCGATTTTTTAAATAGCGTTCTCATTCCTTCACGAGCAACCGCATCTTCACTAATAATCTCTGAAATAATATCTCTAGCGCCTGCTAATGCGTCATCAGGATGTTCTACACCTAATTCTTTATTGACATATTGTAAAGCCTCAGGAAATAATTCTTTAGTTTGTTGAGCTAATATTAATTGAGCTAAAGGTTCTAGACCTTTTTCGCGAGCCGCCGTAGCTTTGGTACGACGTTTTGGTTTGTATGGTAAATACAAATCTTCTAAAGTAGATAGCGTTTCAGCTGCTAAAATTTTATCAGATAATTCTTGAGTTAACTTACCTTGTCCTTCAATGGATTTTAAAATACTTTCACGACGTTGTTCTAACTGACGTAATCGTTCAATTTCGTTTTTAATAGTGATGACTTGTACTTCATCTAAACTACCAGTTACCTCTTTACGGTAACGAGAAATAAATGGTACGGTAGCACCTTCGTCTAATAATTCAACAGTGGATTTTACTTGTTTCGCATCGATTTTTAGTTCGGCTGCAATTTTAAAAAATAAAGAAGCGTCAGTCATTTTATAGTATTTTTTATAGTCCTTTAAACAAATATAAACCTATAAAACCTTTGATTTCATTGGATTTATCAACAGTTGGTAATTTTAACGGACTTATAAAACGCTCACAATTAAAGACTTATAATATCAAATGTTGAAAAAATAATTAAGACTACTTTAACCCTGAAAACGACGAAAATTATTGACCGTTTTCAAACACCTCTACTTCTGCCAAAGGGCTGAATAAATACACTGAGCCAGTGCTGATTTCTTTGCAACGATAACGTTTACGAAGCTTCTCCCCTTTTTCAAAAATACGAGACCCATTATATAAAAAATGAGTACGATATGGTAAGTGTTCTAATAAAATTAAATGCCCGTTTGTTTCGTGGGTATCATATAATTTTAAGGTACGCATTAAGGTCGCATCGCTACAACTGGCGGCGGCTGGGTTTTGTAAATATTTACGCAACGCATATAATACATCTAAAGGTAAATTGTCGGTACTTAAAAAGGGTGTCATTAATACCCTAAACGAATGTTTCCATTCTTCACCATGCGGAGCAACGGTATTTCGGTGCTTGTTGAAGGTATGCAAATGAGCAATTTCGTGCACTAACGTAATAAAAAAAGAATATTGATTTAAGTTATGATTAATAGTAATGGTATGATTTAAGCCGTCTCGTGGTGACGTATAATCGCCTAACTTAGTACTACGTTCTTTGGTAATTTTTAATTTAAAATCAAATTCAATAATCCAAATAGCAATTTGAGGCACAGCAAACTCTGGAATATATTTTTTTAATATTTCCGAATTACGCTGTATTTGTTGTTCTCTGGGAGACATGTAAAATTTAAGATGTAAGATTTAAGAAGTATGAGCAATTAAATAATATCTAAAATCTCCCTTCTTAAATCACAAATCATTTAAGGTTTGTATTTTGATTTCGATAAAATTTTCTGAGCATCTTTTTCGTTCATCAACTCTTCAAGGGTAGCATCATCGTTATGTTCCATATAAGATTTCACTATTTGTCGCCCTAACCACATGGCAACTCTTGGTGGACATTCTTTGCTTATTGCTCTTGTAAAAGGTCCGTCGCTAGTAAATTCGGATACTAATTTCATGTCATTATCATATAATTTATTATCCTTCGCAAAAAATCCCCACACATTTTTTTCATACTTATCTAAGTATTGCATTTGAGCCGTGGTATATCCCATTTTAATAGAATCGTGAACATTAGGTAATAAAGCATCGCATACATAAAATATCTTTCCGTAAAATATCATGTGATTTAATAAATTATTTACAGGATCAGCATTATCAAACTCAGTAATCACCCAACCACGAATAGCGTCAGATAAAACGTGCTCTTTATTCATAGTTCTGGTTCTAAACTTAGGCAATTGCATCATACTATAAAATTCATTATTGCTGCCTAAATACATATCCAATCCAATTCCTAAAGTAGAATCAACATATACCACGTTATATTGGAAACCACTCATAAAGGTCACAAATTGTTTGGGCGTTTTACGTTTTTGGAAAAACACTTTAAAACGTTTAACAGCTTCAGTTACATCATCACCTAACAATTCTATATCATTATCAGAGTATGTTTTAGTTAAATCTCTGTAGGCATTTTTTATATCTTGATTATTAATAAAACGCAAAAGAGTTTGAGAGTATAAGGAATCAACTTGCCCACCATTGTTAACAATAGAAGACACATATCTCGTGTAAAAAGTTGAATACTTTTTTTGATACTCTACCATTTTTTGTTGGCTATTTTCTGGAGTTAAGAGAAAAACATCTTTATCAAGCCTTTTAAACAAAACGGACTCTTGTTCTACTTTACTGGTGTCAATATCTAGCTGATTATCGCCACAACTTGTTAAAAAATTAACAAATAAACCATAAGCTAACACTTTAAAAAGAATTTTCATTTCAAAAATTATATTAATTTTACCATGTTAAATTATATAAAAAACAAAATAGATGAAAAAGATTTTACTTATAGTTTCAAGCACATTATTGTTAGCTAACACATTTTTAGCACAAGACAGTGATGATAATAAAAAATTTAGATTGGGCTTAAGAGTAGCTGCACAACCAACATGGCTGTCATCCGGTGATAAAAACACAACCAAAGCAGGTACGGCATTTGGCTATGGTTTTGGTTTAGTTACTGAATTTAGATTATCAAATACCGCTTATTTCTTAACTGGCATTGGTGGTGATTTTGAAGGAGGTAAAATAAAATACAAGAATGATCCTGCCAACAAGTATGATATTGCCTATATTTTAGATAATTCAGGTGAATTAAAAGAATTAAAAGATGGCACAAATGCTACTTCACTTGCTGGAGCAACCGACGTGGTTTACAACGGTATTCTTGAACGTAAGATTAAAACTACACATGTTTCGATTCCTTTAGCAGTTAAAATGTTAACCAAAGAAATCTCAGGTTTTAAATATTTTGGAGTGTTTGGGGGCGAGGTAGGCATTCGTGTAAAAACCGTTGCTACTGATAAATACACTAGTAGTGTAGCAGGAACAGGAACTTTAAATTTAGGTGCTGGAGAGAATACAAATCTTAACATTAGTAAAGATGGCACACTAATTCCAATGCGATTTGGATTTAATATTGGTGCAGGTGCTGAATATCGTTTATCTGGCTCTACTTCTGCATTTTTAAGTGTAAATTATTTCAGATCATTTACTAACCTTATGCGAAAAGAATCCAAATATATGGCTTATGATGGCACCACAGATGCAAGCGGCAACATCACATTTTCACATGTAAAACAAACCTTATTGATGAATGCCGTTCGTATTAACGTAGGTATTATGTTTTAATTATAAAACTCCATTTTATCAAAAAAAAATCTCAGTTAATCGCTGGGATTTTTTTATTTTTATAAAGTCCTTGAACAAAAAATATGAAACATCAAGAAATTATTAAACATATAGTAAATTGGTTAAACCAATATTCCACAAACTCCAAAACAGAAGGTTTTGTGATTGGAATATCTGGCGGTATTGATTCTGCGTTAACATCCACCTTATGTGCTTTAACTGGCAAAAAAGTCATTTGTTTAAATATGCCTATTAGACAACATCAAACAGAATACGATAGAGGAAATGAACATATTGAATGGCTAAAGAAAAATTATCCAAACGTTTCAAGTGCCGAAGTGAATTTAACGTCTATTTTTGAAGAAATGGAGAATACGTATGATAAAAACATTCAAGATTTTTTAACGATGGCTAATACAAGAGCGCGCTTAAGAATGACGACATTATACGCTTATGCGGGGCATCATAAATTATTAGTAGCGGGCACTGGCAATAAAGTAGAAGATTTTGGAATTGGTTTTTATACAAAATATGGAGATGGTGGAGTTGACGTAAGCCCTATTGCTGATTTAATGAAGTCGCAAGTGTATGCTTTAGCGGCAAGTGTTGGTGTTACATCTAGCATTTTAAATGCTCGACCAACAGATGGATTATTTGCAGATGGAAGAACAGACGAAGATCAAATTGGTGCAACTTATGATGAACTAGAATGGGCGATGCTGTACATCGAAAATAAAGAAAGCTACGAACTAAACGAACGTCAGAAAGTAGCCATGCACATTTATCAAAGCCGCAACCGAGCTAATAAACATAAAATGGATCCTATACCAGTTTGCTTAATTCCTAAAGATTTTTTAATTTAAGTATATGGAAAAGAGAAAATGTTTAGAATGTGGCGAGTCATTTAACGGAAGAGCGGATAAGAAGTTTTGTAGTGATTTATGCAGAAATGCACACAACAACAAACTAAACAGCGATAATGTTAACTATGTTCGAAACATCAATAATATTTTACGGAAAAACAGAAGAATTATCGAAGATTTTTTACCTGAAGAAACAGCCAAAGTATCTCATCAAAAACTAGTTGACAAAGGATTTAATTTTAACTATTACACTAATATTACAACAACCAAAACAGGTAAAAATTATATATTTTGTTATGAATATGGTTACTTGCCAATTGAAGGCAATTACTATTTACTAGTAAAGAGAAAGGTTGAGGCATAATCAAATAATGGAATTTTCCATCAATTCGATTGCAATCGAGAACTAGAAATTTTACCAAAATCGCTTCTCGACTCCGCTCTAAGTGACAAGTCTTTTTGAACTACTATTTAATCCTCAATAATAATAGATACCTTATCTACTGGGCCATTCATTGGAGGTAATAATTTAGTAATCTTTACTTTAGTTTCAATCAATTTAGGAAATGCATGAATAATTCTATCGTAAATTCGTTTACCAACTGTTTCAATTAACTTAGATGGTATTGCCATTTCGGCTTTGCATATTTCAAAAACAGTACAATAATCAATCGTTAAATTTAAATCATCTTTAACAGCTGCTTCATAAAAATCATATACCATGAACACATCTACAATGTATTCTCCTCCTACCTTTGTTTCTTCAGGCAAACAACCATGATAAGCATATAATCTTATTCCTTCTACATTGATTTGATTTTTCATAAATTTTATATTTATAATTAAACGGTTATTTCACCTCTTAAATTAGTTTCTAGTAATTGTTTTGATTTTGCTATAGGTACTTTTTTTCCTAGCACGTACATTAATTTGGTAATGGCACTTTCAAAGGTTATATCATATCCACTCACCACACCTATCTTTTTAAGAGTACTACTTGTCTCGTACATCCCTTGAATAACTTTGCCTTCGGAACATTGTGTGACATTGTAAATGATAACTCCATTATCAATTGCTTTTTTCAAAGCCGATAAAAACCATTCTTCGGTACTAGCATTGCCAGCTCCAAATGTTTCAATGATCACTGCTTTTATTCCAGGAGTATTTAAAATAGATAAAGTAATTTTTTGACTTAAGCCAGGGAATAGTTTTAAAACAGCAATATCGTTATCTAATTGTGAATGGACTGCTAAGTTCTTTTTTGCTGGCTTTAATAAAGCCGCAGGATGATACTGAATATCAACGCCCGCCTCTGCTAAGGCAGGATAATTAGGTGATTTAAAAGCATCAAAGTGAGCTGAATTATATTTGTAGGTGCGATTACCTCGGTATAGTTTATATTCAAAATAAACGCATACTTCGGTAACAATAGCTTTTTTATTTTTTTGAGCAGCCGCTATTTCAATCGCTGTTATTAAATTTTCTTTACCATCTGTTCTAATAATACCAATTGGTAATTGTGAACCAGTTAAAATTACAGGCTTACTTAAATTCTCCAACATAAAACTTAAGGCACTAGCCGTGTAAGACATCGTATCTGAACCATGTAAAATTACAAAGCCATCATGTTTATGATAGTTAGCTTTAATCATCTCGGCTATTTCAATCCATACACTTGGATGCATATTAGATGAATCAATAGGATGTTTAAACGAAATAGAAGATAATTGAATGTCGAATTTTTCGAGTTCAGGAATTTGTTTTGTTAAAGCTTTAAAATTAAAGGGTTTTAATTCTCCTGTACGTGCATCTTGCATCATACCAATGGTACCACCTGTGTAGATTAGAAGAACTGAGGGTTTTGAATGTGCCATAAGTAAAAAAGCCTAAGAGAATATCTTAGGCTTTCATTTTTTTGTCATTAAAAAGGTAAATCGTCGTTATCTGAAATACTGCTGTTAAAAACTGGCGCCGCTGTATTTTCTTGCATACCAGAATTACTTTGAGCAGGAGTTGAAGATTGGCCTGCAGCCACTTTTTCAATTCTCCAAGCTTCTAATGTATTGAAATATTTTATTCCTTGAGGTCCATTCCACTCACGTCCACGCAAGTTAAATTGCACTTTAATTTCATCACCTTGATTAAACGAATCAAGCATGGTGCATTTATCTTGAGTTACTTGAAAACTCACGTATTGAGGATATGGCGTACTTAAATCTGTTGCTAATACAAAATCTCTCTTTTGAAATTTCTCACTCACCTTCTGTGTGTCGTACTTTAATTTTAATTGTCCTGTTACTTCCATTGTATGATATATTTACGTTATTGATTTACAGATTTACTTGTAAAACAAATTTACAAAAGTTCAAAGTAATTTTCAGGAAAACTTAATCACAAAAAGGACAATGTTTTAACAATTCAACATAATAGTAAGATTTTCTTTAGGACTAAAGTTTTAACGAGAAGTAATATTGAACTTTAACTATTTCTTAATTAATTTTTCTAGTTCAGCCAATTTAGCTGTTGATATAGGGTCATTTGGTTTATATTTCAAAGCCTCTTCATAAACAGGTTTTGCTTCAACATAGCGTTTCATTTTAAATAATTCATTGGCTCTTTTTATAGTTTCTGGATATTTACTAGATCCAATAGCTTGAGGAACACTATATTTTGCATCGCTAGAGCCAATTTTATCAGACGAAGATTCTGCGCCAGAATTAATAGGGGTGATTAGTTTAGTGTCCTTACTATTTGTATTTGCCAATTTTTCAGCTTCCATTTTAGCTTTAGCAGCAGCCTCTTGTGCTAGTTTATCAGACTCTGCTTTAGCTTTAGCATTTTTTTCTGCTTCAGCTTTCTCTTTTATTTCTTTTTCTTTTGCTAATTTTTGTTTCATCACTAATTCTTTTTCTTCCTCCGCTTTAGCTTTAGCGGCAATAGCTGCTGCTGTTTTTTCTTTCGCAATTTTATCTTTCTCAGCCTTTTCAGCATCTGCCTTAGCTTTAGCTACAGACTCTTCCGCTGCCTTCTTCGCTGCTAATTCATCTGCTGCTTTTTTATCTGCCGCCGCTTTCTCAGCTGCTAGTTTTTCTTGTGCTAATTTAGCGGCAGACTCTTCAGCAGCTTTCTTTGCTGCTAGTTTCTCTGCAGCCTTCTTTTCTGCCGCTGCTTTATCCGCTGCTAATTTTTCTTGTGCGGCTTTAGCTGCCGATTCTTCCGCTGCCTTTTTAGCCGCTAGTTCATCTGCTGCTTTTTTATCAGCCGCCGCTTTCTCAGCTGCTAGTTTTTCTTGTGCTGCTTTCTCTTCAGCAGCCTTCTTCGCTGCTAATTCATCTGCTACCTTCTTCTCAGCTGCCGCTTTATCTTCAGCCGCTTTCTCTGCTGCTAACTTTTCTTGTGCTGCTTTAGCTGCCGACTCTTCCGCTGCTTTTTTAGCTGCTAGTTCATCCGCTGCTTTCTTCTCTGCAGCCACTTTATCAGCTGCTAGTTTTTCTTGTGCTGCCTTTTCTTCAGCGGACTTCTTAGCCGCTAATTCATCTGCTGCTTTTTTCTCTGCCGCTGCTTTCTCTGCTGCTAATTTTTCTTGTGCGGCTTTTTCTTCAGCAGCCTTCTTCGCTGCTAATTCATCTGCTGCTTTTTTTTCTGCCGCCGCTTTCTCTGCTGCTAGTTTTTCTTGTGCTGCCTTTTCTTCAGCAGCCTTCTTCGCTGCTAATTCATCTGCTGCTTTTTTTTCTGCCGCCGCTTTCTCTGCTGCTAGTTTTTCTTGTGCTGCCTTTTCTTCAGCAGCCTTCTTCGCTGCTAATTCATCTGCTGCTTTTTTCTCTGCCGCCGCTTTCTCTGCTGCTAATTTTTCTTGTGCGGCTTTTTCTTCAGCTGCCTTCTTCGCTGCTAATTCATCTGCTGCCTTCTTTTCTGCCGCTGCTTTCTCTGCTGCTAGTT
>Ga0315900_10001761_pt1 | contig 34286 bp, 22 predicted proteins | sample LakEriMetagenome_FD_203521 | JGI IMG/M metagenome (GOLD analysis project Ga0315900, IMG submission 203521) | Freshwater fungal communities from buoy surface, Lake Erie, Ohio, United States - Buoy 12 MA114 | ecosystem: Environmental > Aquatic > Freshwater > Lake > Lake biofilm | place: USA: Lake...
CGCGGATCGAGATGCGGATCGAGCGGCTGCTGGAGCGGGACGAGATCGCGGGCTTCGAGGCCTTCGACCGGCGGCCGAAGCCGGCGCCGGTCGAGATGCTGCCCACCGGCGGCTTCGAACGCGGGGCTGCGACGGCGGAGCCCGCTCCCGAGGCCGAGCCGGCCAAGAAGCCGCCGGCGTCCGCGCTGCTGGGCAAGGGCCGGGGACCGAAGCGGCACCGACGGGCGCTGTGAGCCCGCGGCGGCCGGCCCGGGGCCGTTGGCCATCCTCGTAAATCTCATGGATGCACACGCGGCCAGGGCGTTGCGGCAGCGGCTCGAGAGCCTGGCTGCCGCGGGCGTGACCGCGGTGCCGAAGGCGGGGCTGGGCGCTGCCATCCCGGCGACGGCCGCACCACCGGCGGCCGCTCCGGCGCCGGCGGCCGTGACCGATCCTCCGGTCCCGCCCGGCCGCGACGCCGCGGCCCGTGCGATGGCGGTGCTGCGGCAGGAGGTGGCCGACTGCACGCGGTGCACGGAGCTCGCCGGCACGCGGACGCAGACCGTGTTCGGCTCCGGCTCGCCCGCCGCCAGGCTGTGCTTCCTGGGCGAGGCGCCGGGGGCCGACGAGGACGCCTCCGGCGAGCCGTTCGTGGGCCGCGCGGGCCAATTGCTCACGAAGATCATCGAGGCCTGCACGCTGCGCCGCGACGAGGTCTACATCCTCAACGTCCTCAAGTGCCGCCCGCCGGGCAACCGGGCGCCGGGGCCCGAAGAGGTGGCCAACTGCCGCGGGTTCTTCGAGCGGCAGTTCGCGGCCATCGATCCCGAGTTCATCTGCTGCCTGGGCACCACCGCGGCCCAGGCCCTGCTGCGGACGGCCGAGCCGATCGGCCGGCTGCGGCGCCGCTGGTTCACGTTCGGCTCCGCCCGGGTGCTCTGCACCTACCACCCTTCCTATCTCCTGCGGAATCCGGCCGCCAAGCGGGACGTCTGGGACGACATGCAGATGCTGATGCGCGAGATGGGGCTGGCCGGGTGAGGCCGCGGCGGCGCCGGGCCGGTTTTGCTGAAGATGACGGTCGTGACGGGCCGATGAACCGGGCGGGGTTTTGGGGCGGGGAACAGCCGCTGCGGGATTTTTTCCGCCCGGTCGGCGACGGCGTGGCCGTCGCCGACCCGGGCTGTTTCCTCCGACGGGCGAGCGATCGATGCTGCAGGCCGCTTGGGCACACCCGCGTTCGCTGGTCGCCTGCGCGGCGTTGATCGCGGCCGGCTGCACGATGTGCCCCGATCCCTACGACTACTCCGGGCCGGTGCCCAACGGCTCCGCGCCGCAGAACGACTTCCGGGCCCGCAGCCACGGCATCCTGCCGATCGGCGCCGCGCCGAAGCCGTTTCCGACCATCGTCGAGGCCGAGCCCAAGCCAAAGCCCGCCCCCGCCGCACCGGCGGGCCCGGAGCGCGAGCCGCCGCCGGTGATGGCCGAGGCGGAGGACGACGTGCTCCGCCTCTCGGCCGAAGAGCCCGCCGCGGTGGAAACGGCCCCGGAAGTTCCGGCGGCCGACGACGTCGCGGCGGACGGGCTGGCGCCTCAGGCGCTCGATCCGCCGGCCGAGGTCGCTCCCGCTCTCGGCGGCGAGGATGCGGCCGCCGCCGACGGCGTCGTGCACCGCGACGCGGCCACGGTCGAACAGCCCGCGCCGGCCGCGGCGGAGGGCGTTTCGGAAACCGTCCCGGAGAGCGTGCCAGAGCCCGCGGCCGAGCCGCCGCTCCGCGAGACGCCGGGCTGGCGGAAGCGCCGCTGAGCGGCCGCGACGCGGCCCCGCTGCGGGCCGTAGGTCAGGCCGTCTTCACGACGCCGGGCTCGGGGAGCCAGCCGTCGGGCACGACCGCGTCCTTGGGCACCACGGCCACGCCGTCGCGGACGGTGAACCGGTCGCTGTCGGCGGTCGCCTCCCAGCCGTGCTCGTTGACGATCCGCGTGCGGCGGCCGATGCGGACGTTCTTGTCCACGATCGCGCCCTGGATGATCGAGCCGTCGCCGATCCCCAAGGGCGGCAGGCCGCGGGCGGCCTCGGCGGCGGGGCCGTCGGCCGCCTCGTAGAAGTCGTTGCCGAGGATCACGGAGTTGCGGATCACCACGTTCTTGCCGATCCGGCACCGCAGGCCGATGACGCTGTTCTCGATCACGGCCCCCTCGCCGATCAGGCAGCCGTCCGACACGAGGCTGTGGCGGACGCTGGCGCCGTCGAGCCGCGACGGCGGCAGGAAGCGGGCCCGCGAGTAGATCGGGGCCTCCGCCGAGGCCAGTTCGAAGGGCGCCGACACGCCGGCCAGCTCCAGGTTGCACTCGAAGTAGGAGCGGATCGTGCCGATGTCCTCCCAGTAGCCGTCGAACGGGTGGAGGTGCACCTTCTTGGCGCGGATCGCGGCCGGGAAGACCTCGCGGCCGAAGTCCTGGTAGTCGGTCTTGGTGAGCAGGTCGAGGAGGCAGTCGCGGTCGAAGAGGTAGATGCCCATGCTGGCCATGAGCGTGCGGCCCGCGGCCGGGATGCCCTGGGCCTCGATCCAGGCCGGATCGGTCCGCACCATCTCGAGTTCCTGCGCCGTCTGCGGCTTCTCCAGGAAGCCCTCCACGCGGCCGTCGCCGGCCAGCCGCATGATGCCCAGCGCCGAGGCGGCGGCGTCGGCCACGGGGATGCCGGCGATCGTCACGTCGGCGCCGCGGGCCTGGTGGGTGGCGAGCATGTCGGCGTAGTTCATCCGGTAGAGCTGGTCGCCGGAGAGGATGAGCACGTGCCGGATGTCGGGCTGCTGCAGGTAGCGGAGGTTCTGCCGCACCGCGTCGGCCGTGCCCTGATACCAGCCGGCGTTGTCGAGCGTCTGCTGGGCGGCCAGGATCTCGACGAACCCGCCGCTGAAGGGGTCGAAGGTGTAGGTGCGGCGGATGTGGCGATGCAGGCTCACCGAGTTGAACTGCGTGAGCACGTAGATCCGCTGCACGCCGCTGTTGACGCAATTGGAGAGCGGCACGTCGATGATCCGGTACTTGCCGCCGAGGGGCACGGCGGGCTTGGAGCGGTCGCGGGTCAGCGGATAGAGCCGGGTGCCGCGGCCGCCGCCGAGCACGAGAGCCAACACGCGCCGCACTGCCATGATCGATCCTTGCCGCGGGAAACGAGGAGGGGTGAACCGGGGGGCCATCATGCTACCCGCCGGCACCGAAAATCTGGGACGGGAGCGGATTTCGGGAGTGAGCGGGGGGCGTGACTGCGTCCGGTTCGAAATCCGCTCCCGTCCCCGATTTCGCTATGATTGTTGGGTCCGCTTCGGAGGTGCAAGCCATGCCCGACATGCGCGATTGGCCCGGATCCGCCGCCCGCAGGGGCAGCGTCGATCGAGAACTGAGCGCCGAGTGCGGCCGATTCTGGCAAACGGCCACCGCGCGGCTGGCCCGCGAGATCAACCTCGGCTGGTGGCTGTCGTTGTGGCTGCCCTGGGTGGTGGCGACCGGACTCGTGGGCACCTTCGCCATGCTCTTCGCGCGGTATCGCGGCGCGCATCCCGGCTGGGTTTGGGCGGCGATCGTGGCCGCGCTGGCCGTGGCGGCCCTCGCGGCCTGGCACCGGAGCCGGGAGCGGTTCGAGTCCGCGGCGTCGGCCCGCATCCGCCTGGAGGAGGCGATCGGCCTCAAGGCCCGGCTCACGGCCGCCGCCTCGGGCGTCGGATCCTGGCCCGATCGGCCCGCCGGTGGCGCGATCGACTGGCCGGTGCGCTGGCGGTGGCGGCGGCTGCTGGGCTGGGCCGTCGGCGTGGCGGCGCTGCTGGTGCTCGCGGCCCGCGTGCCGATCTCGGGTCCGGTGGCGCATGGGCATGTGATCGAGAAGCCCGCCGACGCCCGGATCGTGGAGCAGTGGCTCGACGCCGTCGGTCGCGAAGAGGTGGTGGCCCGACAGTCGGTGGAGGATGTCCGGGAGCGGATCGCCGAACTGATGGAGCGGCCCGCGGAGGAGTGGTACGAGCATGCGACGCTGGAGGCCGCCGCCAACCTCAAGGAGCAGACGGCCGCGGAACTCCAGGAGATGTTCGAGAACCTCGCCAAGGCCGAGCAGGCGGCGGCGCAACTGCAGGCGATGACGGCGGCCGTGCCGCAGGAGTTGCGGCAGGCGCTCGCCAAGGACCTGCAACTGGCCGCCCTGGCGCTGGAGATGGGAGCCTTCAAGCCGCAGGCCGACCTTGCGAACATGCTCCGCGGGATGGAGGTTCGCGACCTCGCCGACCTCACGCCGGCGGACGTGGCCGAACTGCTTCGCGGCCTGGAAAACGAGGACATCGGCGATCTCTCGCGGGCCGAATTGGCTGAACTGGCCGACCTGCTCCGGGGCATCGAGGAGGACGGTTTCACCGAACTGACCCCGGACGCTCAGGCCGAGGTGTTGCGTGTCATGGAGGGCATCGAACTCGACGAGCGGAGTGTCAACGGCCTGGCCGACGGTGGTCAGGATTCCGGCGGTGAGAGTCCTGGCGGTCAGAGTCCCGGCGGTGAGAGTCCTGGTGGTCAGAGTCCTGGCGGTCAGAGTCCTGGCGGTGAGAGTCCTGGCGGTCAGAGTCCTGGTGGTCAGAGTCCTGGTGGTCAGAGTCCTGGTGGTCAGAGTCCTGGTGGTCAGAGTCCTGGTGGTCAGAGTCCTGGCGGTCAGAGTCCTGGCGGTCAGAGTCCTGGCGGTCAGAGCCCTGGTGGTCAGAGTCCTGGTGGGCAAGGTGGAGAACAAGGCGCGGGACAAGGTGCGGGACAAGGTGCGGGACAAGGTGCGGGACAAGGCGCGGGACAAGGCGCGGGACAAGGCGCGGGACAAGGCGCGGGACAAGGCGCGGGACAAGGCGCGGGACAAGGCGCGGGACAAGGTGCAGGACAAGGACGCGTGCTGAGCCGCAGCCTGCGACGAAAACTTCTGGCCAAGAAACTTGCCTCGAACCGCAAGGCACTGCAGCGAGCGTTGGCCGATGCGCCGGGCCTCGACCTCGACGGCATCCCCATGGCTCGCCAGGGGATGCCGGGCCAAGGAGGCCAGGGGCCGGGCCAAGGCCAAGGCCAAGGCCAAGGCCAAGGCCAAGGCCAAGGCCAAGGCCAAGGAGGCGTGAGTCGTGGCCGCGGCGACGCGGAACTGACGCTCGGCGAGCAGCACGATCTGGGCACGACCCGCAGGGAGAAGATCGGTCAGCCGCTCGATCCGGAGCGGGCCGCGCCCGACGAACTCCTGGCGGTCGTGGAGGGAGAGCACGAGATCGACGAGACGGCCTACACCGGTCCCCGGGCCGGCGGCGCGGCCAAGGATGGCGACGGCGGATCCGCCGCCCAGGTCGATGCGTTGCTCCCGGCCGAGCAGGCCACCGTGCGGCGGTTCTTCGAGTGAGACTGGGCGGGCGTTGCGGGAGGGCCGGACGATGACCGCCGCGACCCGCACCGAGACGAAGCGCTGGTGGCAGGACCCGCGATGGATCGCGGCGGGGCTGGCGGTGCTCTGCGTGGTCTGGCTTCTCTGGGGGCTGTTCGGCCCGGAGCCGCCGATCACGGTGTCGCCGGCGACGACCTACCTCACTGCGCCGCTGGCCGCCGACGGCCTGCCCGACTACGGCGCGGCGTTGCTGGCGGCGCAGGGCCCGGCGCCAAAGCCCGAGGACAACGCGGCGGTGGAACTGCTGCAGGTCATGTGGCCGATGGATTTCGACCCGCCCGACCTGCCGCTCGTCTGCAGGGCGCTGGGCATCCCCCACGTGCCGCCGGCCGACGTGCTCCAGGAGCCGTATAGGAATGCCGCGACGAAGGTGACGCTCGACATGTACGACGCGGCGGTCAAGCGGCCGTGGACGGGCGCCGAGTTCCCGGCACTCGAGGCCTGGGTCGTGGCCCACGAGGCAGCTCTCGATCGACTGGTCGCGGCGGCTGACCGGCCGTGCTGTTGGCTGCCGAGCCCGGATTTGCTCGGGCCCGGGCCGCAGCGGCTCGCTTCCACGAGGCTTTGCGACGGAACGGCGGTCCGCGGCATGGTGCGTTTGCTCCTCTGCCGGGCGATGTGGCACTCGGCCGCGGGCCGGCATGTGGCGGCCTGGCGGGACATCCGCGCGATCCATCGGCTCGGTCGGCTGCTCGCAGCGCCGAAAAACGCGCCCCAGTTCACTCTTGCGCAGATCCTTGCGTGCTCGTTGAGCGCCTGCGCCGACGCGGCATTGACTCGTCGCCTGCTCGGCATGGCTGATCTGCCGGCTGACCTGCTGGCGGAGATACGGCGGGATCTCGACGCGCTTGGGCCGCTGCCCGACCCCGTCGATGTCGTGGCCAGCGAGCGGTTGATGTACGTCGATACGCTCGTCTGGCTCGCCCGGCGATCGCCCGGGGGCAGGTCAGGCCGCGCGGGGGTCCTAGCGGATGTTTTCGGGGCCGCATCCGACCCCCTTGGAATGGCGCGGCCCGCCGTGGTCACCAGCCTCGATTGGAACCTCGCCCTCGGCCGCACGAACGCCAGGTTCGACGCTCTGACGGCTGCGACCAGGCAACCGACCTTTTCGGCAAGGCAAGCCGCCATCGAGCGGCTGGAGCGTGAGGTGTCGCAGCGGTTTGACGTCAAGTCGCGTTGGGCTGCCGCCGGCCGCGCCTGCACGATGATTGGAAGTCGGACGTGTCGCAGTGTGTTCATCGCTGACTACCTGCTGGCCTCTTTTACGAGGGTGGCTTCGGACGCTTTCAGGAAAGGCGCTGTCGCCCGGGCCAGTGGCGACCTGACCCGCACGGCGGCGGCGCTGGCCGCCTGGAAGGCCGACCGGGCGGCGGGCGAGGCCCCCTATCCCGAAACCCTGTCCGCCCTCGTGCCGCGGTACCTGCCCGCCGAGCCGCTCGATCCATTCACCGACAAGCCCTTCATCTACGAGCGGCGTGGCGACGGCTACCTGCTGGCGAGCGTGGGCGAAAACGGCGTCTACGACGGGGGCGACGACCGCAAGGGCTGGATCATCGGCGGGGAGTGGCAAGCCATCGAGCAGAACGTCGATCCAGACAAGTGGGACCTCGTCGTGCGGATGCCCGTCCCGCCGGTGCCGGCGTCCGCCCCGGCCCCGTGATCGCACGGTCCCGGCGGGGGACTGTTTCCCCGGGATTCGCGGCGGGGTATTCTCGAAGTTCACCCGGAAGGTGCCACCCATGGCGACGCCCACCGATCTCGACCAGGCCCCGTCGTCCCCCGCCGGCGAGCCGCTGACGGAGCGTCAGGCGGAGTTCGCCGCCGAGTCGATCGCCCGCCTCGCGGCCGCACTCAACAAGGTGCTGTTCGGCCAGGAGCGGCTCGTCGAGATGGTGATCGTGGGGCTCCTCGCGCGGGGCCACATCCTCCTCGAGGGCCTGCCCGGCCTCGGTAAGACGGAACTTGTCAAGGGGCTTTCCAAGGCCCTGGCCCTGCAGAGCAAGCGGGTGCAGTTCACGCCCGACCTGCTGCCCGGCGACATCACCGGCAACCCCGTGCTCGAGGAGGTGGACGGCCGGCGGAAGTTCGTGTTCCAGCCCGGGCCGGTGTTCGCCAACATCCTCCTCGCCGACGAGATCAACCGGGCCAGCCCGAAGACGCAGTCGGCCATGCTCGAGGCGATGCAGGAGCGGCGGGTGACCGTGATGGGGCAGACCCATCCGCTCCCCGCGCCGTTCTTCGTGCTCGCCACGCAAAACCCGATCGAGCTCGAGGGCACCTACCCGCTGCCCGAGGCCCAGCTCGACCGGTTCCTCTTCAAACTCGACGTGCAGAGCAACGACGTGGCCACGCTGGAGCGGATCGTGCTGCATCGCGAGATCGGCGTGGAGCCGGCCGTGGCGCAGGTCATGGAGGGGCCGCACCTGGAGAACCTCCTGGGCCACGTCCGCCGCGTCTACATGCCCCCCGCCGTGGCCAACTACATCGCCCGCCTCGTGCAGGCCACGCACCCCGGCGAGCCCCATGCCGCGGGCGTGAAGTTCGGGGCCTCGCCCCGGGCGGCGCTGGCCCTGGCCGCCGCGGCCAAGGCGAAGGCGCTGTGCGACCGGCGGATCAACGCGGCCTACGAGGACGTCCGCGGCGTGGCGGCGGCGGTCCTGCGGCACCGCGTGGTGCTCGACTACGGCGCGAAGCTCGAGGGTCTGACGCCCGACGGGCTCGTGGCCCGGCTCCTGGAGAAGGTGCCGGCCCAGGAAAAGCCGCTCCCATCGAGCCTCGCCGCCGCGAAGGTGTGACATGCGGCAGTTGACCATCCGCGTCGTCCTGGCGGGCCTCGCCTGCGGCCTGGCGGCCGTGGGGCGGGCGGAGGTGCAGTCGCTCCCCACCGACCCCGCGAGCGGGATCAAGGTCGAGGTCGAGGGCTGGACGGGATTGGGTTCGCCGGTGAACGGCCGCGACGCGGGCCTGATCCCCGTGACGGTCGAGATCGTCAACGGCAGTGCCGCGGACCGTGCATGGACGGTCGCGGCGCGAAGCTACGGCGCCGGCGGGTCGGGGCAGCCGGTCGTGACACTGGCCGTGCCGGCCGGGGCGACGGCCCGGGCGACGGTCTTCGTGGGTAGTGCCGTCGGCCACGGGTGGCGATCTTCGGAATACGTGTCGGTCACGGGCTACGGTCTGACGGATTCGGCCTCGATGGTTACCGTCGATTGCTCCGCGGCCAGCGCGCGGCATGGCGGAGCCCTGGAGGCGGGCTTCTCCCGGGAAGTGCAGGCCGCCCAGGGCAACCCTTTCGCCGCGTACACGGTCACCGGCCTGCCGCTCGACATGACCCGGGCCCCGGAAGACTGGCGGGGATGGTCGGCGTTTCGCAACGTCCTGCTCACGGAGGGTGAATGGCAGTCGCTTGCCGGCGGCCGCCGCAAGGCCCTGCTCGACTGGGCGGCGACCGGCGGGCGGGCGGGCGTGCTCGTCGCCGACCGGGCCGCCGACCGGCTCGACCGGCTCGGCTTTCCGGCGGCCGGCCCCGACGGCCGCCGCCGGATCGGGGCCGGCGAAGTCGTGGTCGTGCCCTGGGACGGCACGCGGCTGGAAGCCCGGGAAGTGGAGCGGTTTCTCGACGGCCGCACGACGTTCGAGAAGGCGATCGAGGGCTACGTCGCGACGAGTGCAGGACAGTGGGCTGGCGGGTTCAGCCGGCTCTACGACCACTTTGGGCCGCGGTCGCTGCCGGTGATTCCGATCATCGCCTTTCTCGCCGTGTTCGGCATCTTTGCCGGGCCGATCAACGTGATGGTGTTCGCCGGCAGGGGACGACGGTCGCGGATGTTCTGGACCACGCCGGCGATCTCGCTGGCCGCCACGGCCTGCCTGCTCGGGCTGATGTTCCTTCGCGACGGCGTCGGCGGGCAGGGCGTGCGCCGCGTGCTCGGCCTGCTGGCCCCGGAGCAAAACACCATGGCCGTCATCCAAGAGCAGTTCAGTCGCACGGGCGTCCTCCTCGGGTCGTCGTTCCCGATCGCCGAGCCCGCCTGGCTCCAGTCGCTCGGGCGGCAAGACGACCGGGGCGATGTGTTTTTGGAGGTCGATGGGCGAACGCGACGGGGCGACTGGTTCCGCAGTCGCTCCGACCAGGCTTTCCTGGCCATGGCCGTGCGGCCGTCGCGGGCGCGGATCGAAGTCGTGGCGGGAGCCGACGCCGGGCCGCCGGCCGTGATCTCCAGCCTCGAGGTGCCGCTGGAAACGGTGTTCGTGATCGACGAGGACGGCCGCTATTGGAGGGCCGCGGACGTGGGCACCGGCGAGAAGAAGCCGCTCGTGGCCAGCGACGCCGCGGCGTTCAACGCCTGGTATGCAAGGGAACTCGTGGCGGACGCTGGGCCGGTCCGCCAGCAGGCCCTCAAGGCCTTGAAGAACCTGCGCGGCCATGCCTACGCCACGAGCAGGCGGGCCGGCAAGGCGGCCGTGGCGACCTTGGGGGCGATCCGCTGGATCGACGAGCGGGCCGACTTCGTCGGGCCCTACACACGGAGCGGCCGGAAATGACGTCCTCCGCCGAGACCGCCGATCCCGTCGCGCCGCCCGCCGCCCCGGCCGCCGGCCCGCTCGTCGAGGTCCGGGCCCTCAACCGCCTGTTCGACGCGGTGCACGCCGTGCAGGATCTGTCGTTCTCGATTCCCCGCGGCGCCGTGGTCGGCTTCATCGGCGCCAACGGCGCCGGCAAGACCACCACCATGCGGATCATGGCCACGCTCGACGAGCCGACCTCGGGGGAGGTGCTGGTGGACGGCCTCGACGTCGTCGAGGAGCCGGCCCGGGTCCGCCGGCTCGTGGGCTGGATGCCTGACGCCTACGGCACCTACCCCAACATGACGGTCTTCGAGTATCTCGACTTCTTCGCCCGCTCCTACGGCTTCTCCCGCGGCCAGCGGCGGTCGCGGGTCGAGGAGGTGATGGCCTTCGCCGACCTCATCCCTCTGGCCGACCGGCAGATGGGGAAGCTCAGCAAGGGCATGGGGCAGCGGCTGTGCTTCGGGCGGATGCTGATCCCCGACCCCGAGTTCATGATCCTCGACGAGCCGGCCGCCGGCCTCGACCCGAAGGCGCGGCTCGAGTTCAAAAACCTCGTGCGGCTCCTCGCCGCCCGCGGCAAGACGCTCTTCATCTCCAGCCACATCCTCAGCGAGCTGGGCGAGATGTGCGACTCGCTGCTGTTCATCGACGGCGGCCGGCTCGTCTACCACGGCGACGCCGAGACGCTCAAGCACGGCCTGCCGGGCGGCGACGGAGACGCCGACGGCATGACCGTGGTGGTCACGGTGGCGGGCGACCCGCGGCCGCTCGTCGAGTGGGCCGAAACCAACCGGGGCTGGAGCGTGGCCGAGCAGCGACGGGACGGGGCCCGGCTGGCCTGCGCGGGGAGCGACCCCGCGCTGCTCGCCGACGGCCTGCGGCGGATGGTGGCGGCCGGCATCCCGGTGGTGGAGTTCCACCGCGAGCAGCGGCGGCTGGAGGAGGCGTTCGTGGACATGGTGAGGGGGCGGCGCTAGGGCCGGGAGGGGCGACGTGGTGTGGCTGCGCGGTGACATGGCCCGGCGGTGCGGCGAGATGGCCCGGCTGCGGGGCGGCGTGGCCCGGCGGTGCGGTGAGATGGCCCGGCTGCGGGGCGGCATGAGTTTGCTCGCTCAAACGCTCGCAATCCTCACGCCGACCCCTCCGCCTCGTCCGTCGTGCCGCGAAGTGGGATCCGTGATTGGGGTGTTTCGTGCCATGGCCCGGCTGCGGGGCGACGTGGCCCGGCGGTGCGGTGAGATGGTTCGGCTGCGGGGCGGCATGAGTTTGCTCGCTCAAACGCTCGCAATCCTCACGCCGACCCCTTCGCCTCGTCCGTCGTGCCGCGAAGTGGGATCCGTGATTGGGGTGTTTCGTGACATGGTCCGGCTGCGGGGCGACGTGGCCCGGCGGTGCGGTGAGATGGTCCGGCTGCGGGGCGGCATGAGTGCCGCTGCGCGGTCCTTCGGATTACTCGCTCAAACGCTCGCAATCCTCACGCCGACCCCTCCGCCTCGTCCGTCGTGCCGCGACAGGGGCAGGGGTTTCGAGTGCGGCGCGAGCGCCCTCGTCGGGTCTTGAGGCAGGGTGAGTCATGGCCACCGCGGTGAACGATGCGCGGATCAATTCACCGGCAGACCGCTGGCGGGGCGACGACTTCGCGGCCTGGCTGCCCTCGATGCTCGTCAAGGAACTGCGACAGGGGGTGCAGTCGGGGGGCTTCTTCTGGACGTTCCTGATCTTCCAGGTGGCGCTGTTCCTGCTCTTCACGCAGCAGGCACTCGTGGTGGAGCTGTTCCCGCAGGCCAATCGGGTTTTTACCGTCTTCTTCTGGCTGGCGGTCGTGGCGGCGGTGGCGGTGATCGTGCCGCTCCGCGGCCTCGGGGCGGTGAGCGGCGAGCGCCGCGGCAACGCGATCGATCTCCTGCGGATCACGCGGCTCTCGGCCACACGGATCGTCCTCGGCAAGTGGGCGGCGCTCGTCGCCCAATCCTGCCTCCTGACGGCGACGCTCCTCCCCTACGTCGTGATCCGCTACTTCTTCGGCGGCTTGGACGTGCTGGCCGACCTGCGGGGGCTGGGCTGGGTCCTGGCCGCGGCCGCCTTCGTGGCGGCGGCGGCGGTCGCCCTGTCCACCCTGCCCCTCTGGATGCGGATCGGGTTCGGGCTGGTCATGGGCTGGGCGGGCTTCATGCTGTTCGCGGCCGTCATGAACCCGGGAGCGGTCTTCGTCTGGGGATCAGGGTTCGGGTCGTGGCAGGTCGCCGTCGGCCTGCTCGCCACGCTGGCGGTCTACACGGCCGCACTGCTCGCGTTCGCGACCGCCCGCATCGCACCACCGGCCGAGAACCACTCTCTCCGCCTGCGACTCCTCGCCCTCGGCGCCGCGGCAGCCTGGCCGCTCGCCGGCTGGCTGGCCTCCGAGCAGGCCGCGATCGCCACGTTCGTCGCCACCGGCCCGCTGCTGCTCGCCGTGGCCGTGGGGTCGCTCCTGGAGAAGCCGCGCCGCGTGCGGACGCTCTTTGCGCGGTTTCGGCGGGCCGGCCCGCTCGGCCGCCTGGCCGCCACGCTGCTCGCGCCGGGCTGGGCCGCGGGGCTCGTCTGCGTGGCGATCATGGCCGCCGCATGCCTCGCGGGCTTGGAGGGATGTGTGGAGCGGTTCGGCAAGGACAAGGCGGCGATCGCCTATGCCACGCTGCTGGTCGCCGCGATCATTTACCCGCTGCCGTTCACGGCGCTGCCCTCGCGGGTCCGCTATCCGCTGCTGCTCTACGGGCTCGTGCAGATTTTGTGCTTCACGGTCTTCGTCTTCGCCGATGCCTTCAAGGGCCGCGAGTTGTGGGCTGATTACTCGGCGGGGTACTGGATCACGGCGGCTTTCCCCCTGGCCGCGGCGGCCGCACTGCAGGCTACCGATGGGGCCAATGCGACCGCTTCCACGATCGCCGGGCTCGTCGTGATCGGGGCCGTGCTCGTGGTGATGGCGCGGCCGTGGCTCCGCGAGATCGCCGCTGGAGACAGGCTCGTGCGGCGCGTCGCCGGCACCGCCCCGCCGGCGACGGCAGTCGCCGCCAGGCGGCCGACCCGGAAATCCGTCGCCCGCTGGTGGGCCGCGGCCGACCGGCCGTGGGCCTGGAGAGGGGACGATTTTCCCGGCTGGCTGTCGCCAATGCTCGTCCGCGAACTGCGGCAGGGCGTGCAGTCGGGAATCTTCGCCTGGACGTTCATCGGCATCCAGGCGGCGATGTTCGCCGTCATGACGGGATACCTGTCCGTCTTCGACGGGTCGGCAGCGAGCGGCACGGCGCAGGAGTTTTCCAGCTTGTTTTGGGCGGCCGTCGCCCTGGCGATCGTCGTCGTCGTGCCGCTGCGGGGCCTGGCGGCCGTGAGCGGGGAGCGGGTGGCGGGCAACCTCGACCTCGTGCGGCTCACGCGGCTCTCGGCCACGCGGATCGTCGTCGGCAAGTGGGCGGCGCTCGTGGGCCAGGGGCTGCTCGTGGCCACGACCATCCTGCCCTACCTCGTGCTGCGGTACTTCTTCGGTGCCGTGAACGTGCTCGCCGACCTGGAGGTCTTCGGCTGGATGGTGATCGGCTCGATGGTCGTGGCCGCGGCGGCGATCGCGCTCTCGACGCTGCCGCTGTGGCTGCGGATCGGCATCCTCATCGTCGCAGGCATCGTGGGGTTCGTGCCCGCGGTGGCGATCGTGGGAGAAGTCGCCCGCGGCCGCTCGGTGCCCGGCGCCAGTCTCGGCCTCCGGCTCGGACTCGTCGCCGGCCTGGCCCTGCACGTCGTCGCCCTGTTGGCCTATGCCGCAGCCAGGATCGCGCCGCCTGCCGAGAACCACGCGGGCCGGATGCGGCTGATCGCGCTGGCCGCCGCGGCCGCCTGGGCGGTGGTGGGCCCCTTCGGCGATGATTATGCGTTCTTTGGCACCATCCTCGTCACCGGCCCGCTCTTGCTCTGCTACACGATCGGGGCACTCCTCGAGCGGCCGGTGCCGATCTCAGCGATCCATCGGCCCTTCGGCCGGTGGGGCTGGGCGGGCCGGCTCGCGGCGGCCATGTTCACGCCGGGCTGGGCGACGGCCGTGCCCTTCGTGACGCTCGTCGCGGGGCTGTGCATGATGGGATGGCTGGCGCACTTCGCTGCCATGGTGCGATTTGATCGCCAAGATTATAGCTTCGCCCGCGCGTTCGGCTGCCTCCTGGTCGCGGCGCTGCTCTTTCCCCTGCCGGTGACCGTGCGGCTGCCGCAGGTGCGGCCGCGGTTCGTTCTCTACGCGCTCGTGCAGGGCGTGTGCCTGGCCGCTTTCTTCGTGCTCCTCACGATGGCTTCGAGACATGTCTGGATGAGTTCCGGAGTTGCAGGCGCCTTCGAGTACTGGGGCGGCTGGGTGCTGGCCTTCCCGTTGCCGCTCACGGCGATGTGTGTGTGCATGATGCACGGTCCGACTTGGGCGCACGAGTGGTCCTCCGGCTTCGTCTTCGCCGCGGCCGTCACCACGCTCGTCGTGCTCGGCCTCGTGGCCGGGCCGTGGCTGGCCGAGATGCGGCGGACCATGCGGCTGGTCCGCGGCGGCAGCCCGCCAACGCGGCCCGTCGCAGAAGGGGGCCGCGGCCATGAACCTGCGTGAGATCCATGCCCGGGCGAAGGCGGCGGCGGCCGTGGCCCGGCTGCCGCTGCGGAGCGGCCAGTGGTCCGGCACCGCCGGCACCGTGCTCGGCCGCGGCACCGGCAGCTCGATCGACTTCCAGGACCACCGGCACTACGTGCCCGGCGACGATCCGCGGCACATCAACTGGCAGGCCTACGCCCGCACCGGCCAGCTCTCGATGAAGCTCTACCGCGAGGAGGTGACGCCGCGGATCGACCTGGTGTACGACGCGAGCGGCTCGATGTTTCTCGACGCGGCCAAGGCCGCGCGGGTCTGGGAACTGTTCTACTTCTGCCTGGAGAGCGGCCTGCGGCTCGGCGGCCACCTCAAGCTCTTCGTGCTCGGCCGCGCGGCGGGCGACCTGCCCGTGGAACTGCCCGTGGAGCGGGCCCTGGCCGACGGCTGGCCGGTGCCGGCGACGGGCAAGCCGCCCGCCGTGGCCGAGCCCGCGGGGCTGGCCGACCAACTCGACCGCGTGCCCCTCCGGGCCGGGTCGCTCCGCGTGCTGGTCAGCGACCTGCTCGACGAGTCGCCGCCCGGCCGGGCGGCGGCCCGGCTCGGGGCGGCCCGCAGCCGTGGCATCGTGCTCGCCCCCTCGGCGGCGGGCGAGCGGGAGCCCGACTGGGACGGCAACATCGACTTCGAGGATGCGGAACGGGCCGCCCGCTCGCGGCAGCGGGTCGATCCCGGGATGCTCGACCGCTACCGCCAGGCCTATGGCCGGCATTTCGCCGCCTGGCGGGAGGCCTGTGCCCGGCGCGGGCTGGGCTTCGCCCGGGTGGCCGACACGGGCGACCTGCTCGCCGCGCTCCGCGGCGAGGCGGTGCCGTGCGGCGTGATCGACATGGCGTGAGGGACGCGGATGAGCGGCATGTTCTTCGCCAATCCCTGGGGCCTGCTCGCGCTGGCGGCGCTGCCCGCGATCGTCGCCATCCACTTCCTCCAGGAAAACTCGCGCCGCGTGCGGGCGAGCACGCTCTTTCTCCTCGAACGCGCGGCGCCCCTGCCCTCCGGCGGCATCCGCCTGGAGAAGTTCCGCAACTCGCTCCCCTTCTGGATGCAGCTCCTCGCCGCCACGGCCCTGGCCTGGCTCCTGGCCGATCCGCGCTGGATCGCGAAGGAGTCGCGGCAGACGGTGGCGGTCGTGCTCGACAGTTCGGCCTCCATGCAGGCCTTCCGGCAGGAGACGCTCGACCTACTCGCCCGGCGGCTCGGGGCCTGGGACGCCATCGCCGCCCGCACCGACTGGCACCTCCTCGAGACCGGGCCCGGCCGACCGCCGCTCTACGCGGGGCGGAAGCTCCCGGAAGTGCTGGCGGCCGCCCGGGGCTGGCGGCCGACGCTCGGCACGCACGACGTCGCCGAGTCGCTCGCCATCGCGGCGACGCTCGTGCCCCCCGGCGCGGGAGCGGCGATCCTCGTCACCGACCGGCCCGTGGAGGTGCCCGGCGGCGTGGGGCTGCTGTCGGCCGGCGCCGCCTTCGACAACGTCGGCTTCTCGGGGGGCGACGTCGAGGGCACGGGCGACGCGGCGACCTGGCGGGCGCTCGTCACCAATCACGGCTCCGAGCCGCAGACCCGGGAATGGACGGTGCGGGCCGTGGCTGCCGGTGGTGAGCCGACGCCGCTCGGCCCGCCGCAGATCCTCCGCCTCGAGCCCGGGCAAAGTCGCACGCTGCGGGGACCTTGGCCCGCCGACGCCGGCCGGATCGTGTTCGCCCTGGCCCGCGACCGCTTCGGATTCGACGACGCCCTGCCGCTGGTGCGGCCCGTGTCACGGACCGTGAGGGCGGCCGTGACGATCGGCGGGCCGACGGGCGACCTGCTCGGGCGGATGGTCAAGGCGGCCGCCGGCGTGGAAATCGTCGCCGATCCCGCGGCGGCCGACGTGGTCGTCGGCCGGTTCGGCCCGGCGGTCACGACCGACGCCATCCAGGTGGCCGTCGCGGCCCCCGCCGTCCCGGGCGACGAGACCGCGGGCGGGGATTCGGCCACCGCGAAGCCCGCCGCCTTCGACCCGGCCTGGGTCGCCGCCGAGGACACCGCGCTGACCCGCGACCTCGGCTGGGGCGGGCTGATGTCCGGCTCCGCCCGCGACATCGCCCTCGCGGCCGCCGACGAGCCGCTGCTCTGGAAGGGGGGCCGGCCGCTGGCCTTCGTCCGCTCCACCGGCCTGCCGGGCGGACGCACCGTGCAGTCGCTGGTGCTCAACTTCGACGTCGCGGGCTCGACCGCCGCCCGCACGCCGGCGGTCGTGGTGCTCGTGCACCGCTTCCTGGACCGCGTCCGCACGCGGATCCCACGGCCCTGGGCCGACAACTTCGAGACGGGCCAGGCGATCGACCTGCCCGACGCCGTCCTCGCCGCCCCGGCGGGCCGGGCGAAGATCGCCGTGGAGCCGGTCGCGGGCGAGCCCGAGGAGGCCCGCCCCTACCACGGCCGGGCGCCGCGGGAGCCGTCGTTCTTCAGCGTCGCGGCCGTGACCAGGGCGGACCCGCCGGCCCGGCTGGTGGCGGGTGCGGCCCAGTTCGCCGACTCGCGGGAGGGCGACTTCCGCGCGGCCGCGCCGGTGGACACGCTCGAATCGATCCGCATGGAGCAGGCGATCAAGCAATCGGTCGCCGACCCGTGGGCGCCGCTCTGGCTGGGCATCGCGATCGCCGCGCTGCTCGTCGCCTGGGGATGGAGGGGCCGGGGCCGTCGCCCGGAGGGAGTCGAGCCATGATCCAGTTCGCCGCACCCCATTGGTTCCTGCTGCTGCCGGCGGTCGCGATCGCGGGCTGGTTCTGGCGCGGGCTGCGGCTGGAGCGGCCGCTGCGGGCGATCTGCCTGCTGCTGGCGGTGCTCCTGCTCGCCGAGCCGCGGGTGCGACGGCAAGGGGACGGGCTCGACCTGTGGGTGCTCGTGGACCAATCCGACTCCGGCTGGGAGGAACTCGCGCCGCGGCTGGCGGAGATGGAGACGATCCTGGAGAAATCACGGGGCGTGGACGATCGGATCTTCACGATCGACTTCGCCGACGAGGCGGTGACCCGCGGGGCGCTGTTGCGTGGCGGTGCGGCCGCCACGGAATATGCGGGCAAGCGGACCGCGACGCGGCTGGCGTCGGCCGTGTCCTACGCGCTCGGGCAGATGCCGGCCGACCGCGCCGCCCGGATCCTGGCGATCACCGACGGCTTCTCCACCGAGCCGCTCGACCGCCTGACCGACAAACTGCTCGACAAAGGCCTGGCCCTCGACCTGCGGCTGCCGCCGGGCCGGGAGGTGGACGACTTCTCTCTGGCCGCGTTCCGCGTGCCCCGGCGGGTGCAGGCCCGCGAGGGCATCCTCGCCGAGGTGGTGGTCCGCGGCGGCCGCTCGGCCAAGGTGCCGCTGGAGATTTTCCGCGACGGCAAGCTGATCGGGAAGCGGGAGGTCGAGGTCACCGAGGGCGTGGGCCGGGTGCGGTTCACCGACCGGCTGGCGGCGCCGGGGGCACACAAATACGCCGTGCGGATCCTGCCCGACGGCGACCCGATTGTCGGCAACAACGCGGCCGAGCAGTGGGTCGAGGTGCAGGGCGGCGGCCGGGTCGTGCTCGTCACGGCCTACGCCGACCCGCCGCTGGCCACGGCCCTCGAGGCCCAGGGGCTCGAGGTGCAGGTGATCTCCGACCTCGCCGCCGCCCACGTGGGCGTGCTCTCCGGGGCGAAGGCGGTGATCCTCGACAACGTGCCGGCCTACAAGCTCGACCCCGGCTTCGTGAAGGGGCTCGACTTCTTCGTCACCGCCCAGGGAGGCGGGCTGGCGATGGTGGGCGGGAAGTTCTCCTTCGCCGCCGGCGGCTGGTTCGGCTCGGCGATCGACCCGCTGCTGCCGGTGAGCATGGAACTCAAGCAGGAGCACCGCAAGCTCGCCGTGGCGATGGCGATCGTCATGGACCGCTCGGGCAGCATGTCGGCGACGGCGCCGGGCACGGACCAGACGAAGATGGCGCTGGCCGACGAGGGGGCGGCCCGGGCGATCGAACTCCTCGGCGACAACGACATGGTCGTGCTCATTCCGGTGGACAGCCTGGCCCATCCGCTCTCCGACGCGCCCGTCGCCGTGGGGCCCAACCGGGCCAAGCTCGTGGCCGCGGCTCGCAGCGTGGAGAGCACGGGGGGCGGCATCTTCTGCTACACGGGCCTGGCGAAGGCCTGGGAGATGCTGAAGAAGACGCCGGTCGGCCAGCTGCACGTGATCCTGTTCGCCGACGCGGCCGACGCCGAGGAGCCCGGTGACTACGAGAACCTGCTCGCCGAGATGACGAAGGAGAAGTGCTCGGTGAGCGTGATCGGCCTGGGGTCCGACACGGACGTTGACGCCAAGTTCCTCGAGGACATCGCCAAGCGGGGCAACGGGCGGATCTTCTTCAACGCCGACGCCAAGGAACTGCCCGCGCTGTTCGAGATGGAGACGGCCACGATCGCCCGGTCCGCGTTCCTCGACGAGCCGGTGGCGGTCAAGGGCACGCCCGGCTGGGCCGAGATCGCCGCGGCACCGATCGAGTGGCTGCCGCAGGTGGACGGCTACAACCTCACCTACCTCAAGCCCAAGGCGGGGCAGGCGGCGATCACGGGGGACGAATACGCCGCGCCGCTGGTCGCCTTCTGGCGGCGAGGCACGGGCCGGGTGGCGGCGGTCACGTTTCCGCTGGGGGGCGAGTTCTCCACGCTGACCCGCGACTGGGACGGCTACGGCGGCATGGCGCAGAGCCTGGCCCGCTGGCTGGCCGGCCCGGCGCCGCCGCCGGGCCTGGGCATGCAGGCCCGCGTGGACGGCACGCGGGTGCGGGTGGACCTGCTCTACGACGACTCGTGGGCCGACCGTGTCGCGGCCGATCCGCCGGAACTGACCGTGTCCCGCGGGGCGGGCGGTGGGGCGGTGGCGGTGCCGTGGGAGCGGCTCGCCCCCGGGCACTTCTCGGCGTCGCTCGACGCGGCCGACGTGGAGTACGTCCGCGGGGCGGTGCGGCTCGGCGAGACGGCGCTGGCGGTCGGGCCGCTGAACGTGATCGCCAATCCGGAGTGGGCGTTCGACCGCGGCCGCGTCGAGGAGCTGCAGGCGGTGAGCGCTCGCTCGGGCGGCGTGGAGCGGGTCGATCTCTCCGACGTCTGGCGGGCGCCGCGGCCGGCCGCCTTCCGCGACATCCGCCGCTGGCTGCTGCCGGCGCTGGTCGTCGCCGTCGTCCTCGAGGCCCTGCAGACGCAGGTCGGCTGGACGGTGCGCCGGCGGCCCGCAGCGGGGCTGGCGGCTGCCGCGGATTCCCGCGGCTGACCCCGCCACCCATCGGCCATGCGACATGGCGGCCGGGGCGGCTCGCTACGGCCGCTGGGGCCCGCCGAGTTGGGCGTCGAGCCACTCGAACGCCTCCCGCTGCATGGCCCGGTCGAACTTGTGCCCGCCGGGATGGAACGTGCACCGGTAGCGGTCGGCGGCGCCGGCCCGCTCGTAGGTCTCCCGGAGGATGCGGTCGGCCCGCTGCATCTCGGGGAGCGTGAACAGCGAATCCTCCGTGCAGTTGAGCACGAGCGTCGCGGCCGGGGCGCGGAGGGCGAGAATCTCCGGAAAGTCGAGGTCGCGCGGCAGCCCGGGCACGTAGGTCATCCAGGTGTGGGTGAAGCAGCGGTGGACCGCGAAGTCGCGCCAGGTGGTCATGAAGCCTACCGGCACGGCGCAGCGGACACGGTCGTCGAGCCCGCCGAGGAAGACGGTGCGCAGGCCGCCGCCGGAGAGCCCGCAGGCCCCGACGCGATCCGGATCAACGTCCTCCCGGCCGCAGAGCACGTCGAGCGCCCGCTGATCCTCGGTGACGAACACGCCCGGCAGGGTGGTGCCGGCGCTGAACAGGCTCTTGGCGACGACGTGCTCGTGCTGCCGTGCGAAGGCGTTGTACCGCTCGACGGCGGCCGGGTCGTCGATGTCGGGGTCGGTCGCCTCCATGCGGATCCGCGCGGGCACGTCGGCCGCCCGCACACGGCGGCTGCCGAAGAGGAAGGCGTCGGGCACGAGCACCGCGTAGCCCCGCTTCGCCAGCTCGTTGGCCCAGGCGGCGCCCTCGTAGTATTGCTTCTGGTGGGCGACGACGATGTCGGGAGGCTTCTCCTCCAGGCGGACGATCTTCCGCCAGCCGAGGAACTTGTTGCCGGCGTGGTCGTGCAGCGCCAGCACCGCGGGCAGCCGGCCCCGCGCGCCGACGGGCTTGAGGAACACGGCCTCCGTCCGCGGGCCGGAGGGCAATTGCCAGGACAGCCGCTCCACGTGCAGGCCGTCGAACTCGAGGGTCTCGTCCACGCGGGCCACCGGCGGGCCACCGAGATCGACCGGCGCCGTCAGGTCGCGAACCCGGGCCCGTCCCGCCTGCCGCCACGCCTCGGTCGATGACCAGGTGCCCGATCGCAGCGAGAGCCGGGCCGGTCCGTCGCCGAGCACGGTGTCGGCGAACCACGGCCCATACTCGCCGAGCATCGTCTCGGTTCCGCCGGCGGGCGGCCCGACCTCGGCACTCTGGGCGTTCAAACCCCCCAGCGCGGCCATCAGCACCATGAATCGCAGCATGCCGGCTCGCTCCCTTCTCGTCATCATCGGGCGGTGAACTCCTTGCCGCGGACGAAGACGCGACGCATGTCGAGTTTCTTCGACAGCACGAGCACGTCGGCCCGCTTGCCCACCTCGAGGCTCCCGACCCGGCCGCCGACCCCGGCCCGCTCGGCCGGCGTGAGGCTCGCCATGCGGACGACGTCGGGCAGCGGCAGGCCGGTGGCCTCGTGGAAGTGCCTCACCATATGATCCATGCCGACGACGCTGCTGGCCAGCCCGCCCTCCGCCCGGCCCACGAGCCCGTCGCTCTCGAACCAGGTGCCGTGCCGCTCGTGGCCGAAGCGGTAGCGGCCCGGCGGCATGTCCACCGCCCGGCTGGAGTCGGTGACCAGGCACAGCCGCCGCGGCCCGAGCATCGTGGCCGCGAATCGGAGAAGCTCGGGTGCCAGGTGCTGGCCGTCGGCGAGCACCTCGGTGCTCATTCCCTCGTTGGCGAGCACGAACTCCGTCATGCTGCCCTGCATCGGCGTGCCGCAGCGGGCCCGGATCGACGGCACCGAGCTCATCGCGCACCAGAAGTGGTCCACGTGCCGCATGCCGGCCGTGAAGGCCCGCTCCATCTCCGTCCACGTGGCCTCGGAATGTCCGCAGGTCACGAGACACCGTCGGCGGCGGGCGGCCCGGTAGAACTCGATCGCCCCGGGCAGTTCGGCGGCGCAGGTGGCGATCCGCACCAGGCCCGTGGCGAAGTAGCGGTCGTACTCGCGGCGGGTCGGGTCGCGGCGGCCGGCGACGTCGTGGCAGCCGACTTTCGCGGCCGCGAAGTACGGGCCGTAGAGGTGCACGCCGCCGAAGTTCGGCGCGGCGGCGTCGCGGCAGGCGACGAGCATCGCGTGGATGAGGTCGGGCGCCCCGGTCGTCGTCGTGGGAAAGATCGTGGTCGTGCCGTGCCGCAGGTGGCAGCGGCAGGCCGTGGCGACCGCCTCGGCCGTGCCGTCCATGAAGTCGGCGCCCGCACCGCCGTGGACGTGGAGGTCCACGAACCCAGGCGCGACGTACCCCCCCGCGGCGTCGATCACCTCGGCCCCCCGAGGCACGCGGCCTCCGGAGGTCACGGAGGTGATGCGACCGCGTTCGCAGACGACGACGGCCTGCGGGAGCAGCCGGTCGGGGAGGATCGCGGTGCCGCGGACGAACGCAAGAACCGACATGGCGATCTCCAGTCGCTGGACACCAGGCTCAAATCCGACGATCATGGTAGATGGTCATGAACGCGGCCGCGACCCGGCGGATGCGGGGTCGGGATGCGGCAGTCTGGCCGCGGCCCCGAGCCGGCGCTCGTCGCCGACGACGTGGAGGCCAAGCTTCGCCACGGCCGTGCCGACCTCGGCGCCGACGAGTTCGATTGACCTTCTGCCCGCGTCCATTCCCGGCCGATCTTTTTCCCATGAGACCTGGCGTCATGGCCTCGATGTGCCGTCGATTACGCGTTGGCGCATGCCTCGTGTTCGCATGCCTCGTAACGCCGGCTGGGCGCTGCATCGCGGCCGACGACGTGCCCGTGGCGACGGAAGCGGTTGCTTCGGGCGGGCAGGAGTCGCGGCCACAGGCCAAGCCGGCCGGCTCGGTCCTGCGGGCCGACGACTTTCGGCGGGCGTTCCGCGGCGTCTGGGCCCCGCCGTCGGGCGGCTGGAAAGACGGCTTCACCGGCAGCTATGCGACGCACGAACAGGCCCGTGATGGCCGCACGGTCTATCTCAAAGGACACCAGAGTCAGCCGATGCGGTACGCGGTTCTCGTTCCGCCGGAACCCGTGAAGACCCGCGACTGCAAGAGCGTGCCGCGGGCGGAACTGGTGGAGTGGCGGGAAATACCCGCGCCGCCGAATGTCACCGACAGGAGCGGCATCCACCAATACGGTCTTCTGGATACGGACAAGGGGCTGTTCGTGACGTTCAAGGCCTTTTACGCCGTCGGCGGCGAGGATTTCCCCAGCCAAGGAATGGTGGATCCGGCCGGCGCGATGTGCGGTCTGTATCGGCTCGCGAGCCCGGCGGGGAAATGCGACCACAACCGGGTCGCGGGTTACATGTGCCGGCCCCCGCGCGGGATCGACGCCGACTATCTCGTCGGGCTGTGCGGTACCCCGGGAAGCCGGGCGAGTTCCGCCGGGCCGAGCCTGTTCGCCGTCCGCTTCGACCCCACCCTCGAGGCCGGCAAGGCCCAGGCCGCCACGCCCATCCTGTCCTACGTGCCCGGCCAGGGGCAGATGCGGGATTGGGACAACATCACGTCGGTGCGTGGCGCCGCCTGGATCGAGGCCGGTGACAAGGGGGCGGTGGTGTTCTCCGGGATGCGCTCCGTCGGTCACGTCTGGTACGGCAAGCCCGAGGCGACCGCGGCCGACGGCACGACGTACGTCGATCGCCACCGTTCCTCCAAGGGCTACCATGCCGAAGGCTACGCCCAGGGGCTGTGGGTCTACGACCCGGCGGACGTCCGCGACGCCTTCCACGGCAAGCGAAGGCCCGAAGAGGTGCAGCCCGTCGAGTGGATCGACTTGAAGGATCTGGGGCTGACGCTCGACGATGCTCCGGTCGATGGCTGGGTCACGGCCAGTTTCCGGGACGGCCGCCTGATCGTGGGCGTCCAGCACGGCCTGACAGAGGGCGCGGGTGCCCGCCTGCCGCTGATGCTGGAGTTCCACCTGGCGAAGTAGCCGCGTCGTCAGTGACTGCGAGGGTCCATCGTGTCGAGCCAGGCCGCCACCCCGTGCTTCTCCCTCGCCGGCCGCGTGGCCCTGGTCACCGGGTCCTCCACGGGCCTGGGCAAGGCGACGGCGAAGTGCCTGGGCGCGGCGGGCGCGAAAGTGGCCGTCAACTTCGCCCACGACAGGGCCCGGGCCGAGGAGGCGCTCGCGGAACTGCGGGCCGCGGGCGTCACGGCCGACCTGTTTCCCGGCGACGTCACGTGCGAGCGGGCGATCGACGAGATGTTCACGGCGATCGAGGGGCGGTGGGGAGGCGTGGACGTGGTCGTCGTCAACGCCACGTCTCCGCAGCCGCTGAAGCCGATCGAGGAATACGACTGGGACTTCCACCAGGAGATGCTCGACTTCTTCGTGAAGAGCCCATACCTGCTCGCCCGCCGCGCCTTGCCCGGCATGAAGCGGCGCGGCCACGGCCGGTTCATCAACATCACGAGCGAGGTGTTCCACCTCGGCACGGCGCCGTTCTCCGCCTACGTCGCGGCCAAGGGGGGCCAGACCGGCTGGTCGCGGAGCATGTGCCACGAACTGGCGCCGCACGGCATCACGGTCAACATGATCGCCCCCGGCTGGATTCCCGTCTCACGGCACGACCAGGATCCGCAGGCGGAGAAGGACGCGTACCTGGCCACCGTTCCCCTGCAGCGGTGGGGCCGCCCCGAGGAGGTGGGCTGGGCTGCCGTCTACCTGGCCAGCGACGAGGCGGGCTTCGTGACCGGACAGACGATCGCCGTCAACGGCGGCAGGACGTGCTGGTAGGCGGCGGCCGTGGGGCCGATCACCCCCGGCCGGACGCCGTCAGCCCTCGAGCACGAAGTTCACCAGTCGGCCGGGCACGGCCACGACCTTGGCGACCCGCTTGCCGGCCAGCTGCTCGGCGATCCGCGGGTCGGCCGCCGCCGCCGCCTTCATCGCCTCGGCGTCGGCCCCCGCCGGCACGACGACGCGGCCGCGGAGCTTGCCCTGGATCTGCACCGGGATCTCGACGGTGTCGTCCACGAGCCAGCGCGGCTCGACCGCCGGCCAGGCCGCCAGCGACACGGGGGCCGGCCGGCCGAGGATCTCCCACAGCTCCTCGGCCAGGTGGGGCGCGAAGGGGGCGAGGATCGTCACGAAGGGCTCGAGGATCGCCCGCGGGCGGCGCTCCAGCGGCGTGCAGAAGTTGACGAACTCCATCATCCGGGCGATCGCCGTGTTGAAGGACAGCGCCTCGACGTCGCGGGTCACCTTGTCGACGCAGCGGTGCAGCTCGCGGAGCTGCTCGTCGGTCGGCGGGTCGGCGCAGACCTGCGGGGCCAGGGCGATCTCGTCGGCCCGCTCGTCCACGACCAGCCGCCAGCAGCGGTCGAGGAACCCGCGGACGCCGCTCACGCCCGTCGTGCTCCAGGGCTTCGTCGCCTCCAGCGGGCCCATGAACATCTCGTAGAGCCGCAGCGAATCGGCGCCGAAGTCGCGGACCACCTGGTCGGGATTGACGACGTTGCCGCGGCTCTTCGACATCTTGTAGGCCCGGCTCTCGACGCGGATCTTCGGGGCGTCGCGAAGGACGAAGTGCTCACCCTGCTTCTCCACCTGCTCGGCGGGGATCTTGGCGGCGACGTCGCCCTCCTCCCGCTTCTCCGCCGACACCCAGCCTCCCTTGGCGCTGCGGTAGCCGGTGAACTCCATCTCCCCGAGGATCATCCCCTGGTTGACGAGCCTGCCGAACGGCTCGGGGCAGGAGACGTGGCCGCGGTCGTAGAGCACCTTGTGCCAGAACCGGGAGTAGAGGAGGTGGAGCACGGCGTGCTCGGCGCCGCCGATGTAGAGATCCACCGGCATCCAGGCCCGCTCGACCTCGGGATCGACGAACCGGGTGTCGTTGCCGGCGTCGAGGAACCGCAGGTAGTACCAGCAGGAGCCGGCCCACTGCGGCATGGTGTTGGTCTCGCGGCGATACCGCCTGCCGTCGCGCTCGACGAACAGCCAGTCGGCCGGCGCCCGCGAGAGGGGCGGGTCGGGCGTGTCGCCGGGCTTGAAGTCGGTGAGGTGCGGGAGGTTCACCGGGAGCTCGGCCTCCGGGACGGCGCGGATCGCCCCCGTCGGGTTCCCCGTCGCGTCGAGCTCGTGGAGGATCGGGAACGGCTCGCCCCAGAACCGCTGCCGGCTGAAGAGCCAGTCGCGGAGCTTGTAGGCGACGGCGGGGCGGCCGAGGCCGGCGGCGGCGAGGTGGGCACCGACCTGGGCGATGAACTCCCGCGTGCCCAGGCCGGTGTAGGGACCGGAGTTGACGGCGGTGCCGTCGCCCGTGAACAGCGTGCCGCCGGTCGCGGCGGCGGCCGGCGGCGGCTCGACGACCGTGACCACGTCGAGGCCGAAGGCCCGCGCGAACTCGAAGTCGCGGTCGTCGTGGGCCGGCACCGCCATGATGGCCCCGGTGCCGTAGCTGGCCAGCACGTAGTCGGCCACCCACACCGGCACGGGCCGGCCCGTGAGCGGATGGATCACCGAGGAACCGGTGAACACGCCCGTCTTCTCGCGGGCCAGATCGGTGCGGTCGAGGTCGCTCTTGCGGGCGGCCGCCTCGCGATAGGCCGTGATCTCCGCCCGTCGGGCGGGCGTGGTGAGCCGTTCGACCGCCGGATGCTCGGGCGCGATCACCATGAAGGTCACGCCGTAGAGGGTGTCGGGCCGGGTGGTGTAGACCCGGAGGACGTCGGCGGGGGGCTGATCCGGGAAGCCCGTTTTCCCCCGCGTGGCCTGCCAGGCCGTGAAGGCCGCCGCATCGCCGTCGGCCGCGATCAGGAAATCGACCTCCGCGCCGGTGCTCTTGCCGATCCAGTCGCACTGCAGCTTCTTGATGCTCGCCGGCCAGTCGAGGCCCTCGAGTTCCTGCTCCAGGCGGTCGGCGTAGGCCGTGATTCGCAGCATCCACTGTCGCAGCGGGATGCGGACGACCGGATGCCCGCCCCGCTCGCTGACGCCGCCCACGACCTCCTCGTTGGCCAGCACGGTGCCCAGGGCCGGGCACCAGTTGACCGGCGCCTCGGATTGGTAGGCGAGGCGGTGGGCGTCGCGATACCGGGCCACGGCCGCCTCGCCCCGGGCCGCGACGTCGGCGGGAATGGGCAGTTCGGCGATCGGCCGGCCCTTCTTGGCCTGCGGGTCGAACCAGGTGTCGAAGAGGACGAGGAAGATCCACTGCGTCCAGCGGACGTAGCCCGGGTCGGTGGTGGCCAGCACCCGGTTCCAGTCGTAGCTGAAGCCGAGCATCTTCAGTTGCCGCGTGAAGGTGGCGATGTTCCGCTCCGTGCTCTCCCGCGGAGGCGTGCCGGTGCGGATGGCGTGCTCCTCGGCGGGCAGCCCGAAGGCGTCGAAGCCCATCGGATGCATCACGCAGACGCCCCGCATCCGCTCGAACCGCGACACGATGTCGGTCGCCGTGTAGCCCTCCGGGTGGCCGACGTGCAGGCCGTCGCCACTGGGATAGGGGAACATGTCGAGCACGTACCGCTTGCGGCCGGACGGGAGCCGCGGCGTGGCGAATGTGTCGTGGGCCTCCCACCAGGCCTGCCACTTGGGCTCGATCCGCGAGGGCTGGTAGCGGGGCATGGGCGGAGGCGGGGCCTGCGGCGGGCAGGGCGATGCGGGCCGCCGCGGTGCCGGCGGCGGCTGTTCAGGTTGCCGAGGCCCGATTCTAATGAACGGGATCGAACCGGCAACGCGAGCCGGTTTCCCGCCCGTCCCGGAAGAGTGCCTGCACCGATGCCGCGTCCCGCCGCCACCGCCCCGGGCGGTCCGCCGATCCTGCAGCGGCTCATGCTCCGGGCCTGCCGGTCCGCCGGCCGTCGCATGAAGATGGCCGACTCGCTCGGCACCCGGCTCTCCGGCCGCGACCTGCTCGTGCGGATCCTCGTCGCCCGCCGCGTGCTGGAGCGGGCCCTCGCGCCCGACGAGAAGATGGTGGGCGTGCTGCTGCCGCCGACGGCCGGTGCGGCGATCGTCAACGCGGCCCTGGCGGTCATGGGCCGCGTGGCCGTGAACCTCAACTACACGGCGTCGCAGTCGATCCTCGACCTGTGCATCGAGCGGGCCGGGCTGCGGCACGTGATCTCGAGTCCCGCCTTCCTGGCCCGGGTGAAGCTCGACCTCGGCGAGCGGCTGCTCGACGCCGGCGCCCTGAAGACGCGGGCCACCGCCCTCGACAAGGCCGCCGGCTTCATCCACGCCACCGTCACGCCGTTGCCGCTGCTGGAGCGGCTCCTCGGCCTCGGCCGCATCGGCCCCGACGACGTGCTCACGGTGATCTTCACCTCGGGATCCACCGGCGACCCGAAGGGGGTGGTGCTCACGCAGGAGAACGTCGGCTCGAACGTGCGGGCGATCGACAACCTGCTGCACCTCTCGGCCCACGACGTCGCCCTGGGCGTGCTGCCGTTCTTCCATTCCTACGGCTACACCACCACGCTCTGGACGCCGCTCACGCTCGAGCCGGCGGTCGTCTACCACACCGACCCGCGGGACGCGCAGACCGTCGGCCGGCTCGCCCGCGAGCACCACGCCACGATCCTCATGGCCACGCCGACCTTCCTGCGGATCTACACCCGGCGGACGCCGGCCGAGGACTTTTCGACGCTCGAATGCGTGTTCGGGGCGGCCGAGAAGCTGCCCGCGGACGTCTGCGACGCCTTCGACAGGAAGTTCGGCACGCGTCCCAGCGAGGCCTACGGCGCCACGGAGCTCGCGCCGCTGGTCGCGGCCAACGTGCCGCCGAGCCGCCACGTGCCCGGCCGCCCGCCCGACGCCCGCGAGGGCACGGTCGGCAAGCCGATCCTGGGCTGCCGCGCGCGGATCACCGACCGCGAGGGGGGGCACGAACTGCCCGTCGGCGCCGACGGCCTGCTGTGGATCGCGGGGCCGAACGTGATGCAGGGCTACCTCGACCGGCCCGACCTCACGGCGAAGGCGGTCAAGGACGGCTGGTACTGCACCGGCGACATCGCCCACCTCGACGGCGAGGGCTTCATCACGATCACGGGCCGCGAGAGCCGGTTCTCCAAGATCGGCGGCGAGATGGTGCCGCACCTCAACATCGAGGAGGCGGTGAACGCGGAGCTGGGCGCCGCTGACGGCGAATTGCTCGCCGTGGTCGCGGCCGTGCCCGACAAGGCGAAGGGGGAGCGGCTCGTCGTCTTCCACCTGCCGACCGACCGCCAGCCGCGGGACATCGTGCGGAAGCTCGCCGAGCGTGGACTGCCGAACCTGTGGATCCCGGGGGCCGACGCCTTCGCCGCGATCGACGAGCTGCCGATGCTCGGCTCCGGGAAGCTCGATCTCAGGCGGCTCGCCGAGATGGCCAGGCAGCGGTTCGCCGAGGCCGGTGACGCGTGACCACGGCGACGGCCTTCGGCGTGACGCTCGGGCCCTGCGACGACATGCGGGCCGAGGTGTTCGTCCGCCTGCCGCCACCGGCCGCGGCCCAGGGCGGCGAACCGCCACGGCTCGAGGGCGTGCTCACGGGACCGGAGTGCCGCCTGGCCACGACGCTGCCGGCGACCGCGCGGCTGGTCGATCTCGGCCCGCCTCCGCCCGGTGCCGTCGCGCGGGACTTGGTCGCCCGCGTGGTGCTGACGGAGCCGGCGTTCTGGGCGCCCGAACTGCCGAACCGGTACCGGCTCGAGGGTCGGATCCGCGCGGGTGACGCCGTCGTCGGCACGTTCGGCGGCTGGGTCGGCCTGCGGCGGCTGGGAGCGAGGGGCAGGTCGTTCCGGCTCGACGGCCGCCGCTGGGTGCCACGGGGGACGAGGATCGACGGCGCCGCGTTCGACGTGGCCGACCTGCGGTCGCAGGCCACCGTGGCCGTGATGGTCGATCCCGACGACGGCATCTGCTCTCGCGCCGACGTCGAGGGCGTGGCGATCATCGCGGCGCTCGGTGCCGATGGCGGCGGGCCGCCGGCGGTGGCCGAGGTCGCGCGCAGGATCGCAGCCTGGGCGGCCCATCCGGCCGTCATGCTGGCCCTGCTGCCTGCCGGCATGTCGGCGACGGACGCCGAGGCGGTCGCGGCGGCGGCCCGGGCGGGCAAGGGCACGCTGCAGGTCGGCTGGACCGTGGATGCTTCCGTGCCGCCGCCGGCCATCCCCCCGGGCATGGATTGGCTCGCCGTGGACGTCGGACGCGACGCGTCGCCCCACCCGGCCTGGCGTGAGGCGCCGCCTCCGCTGCCGCTGGTGGCCTGCGGCGCCGCCGCTGGCGGTCGCGCGGCATGCGACGCCCTCCAGGCGTCGCTCGCCGCCTGGGGGCTGGCCGGCGGCGGCGACCGCGTGCCCTGGGAGTGGGCCGGCTACGTCGTCTGGTAGGATGCAGTCGTGGTCCTCGTTTGGCGCACGCCGGAAGAGGGAGCGCATCCGAGTTCCATGCGGCACCGGCTCGGGGGCGGCACAAGTCGCCGCCACGCGGTCCTTCGGATTGTCGCCGAGGCGAGGACACTCCACGCTCCTCGAGCGTTCGCCTACCCCCTCGCCTACGGCCTCTCATTTCCTGCAACGACGCCCTGGCCGACTGTGATTCGCTCTCACGGAACACCGTAGCATGGGTCGGATGAGCGGTTTCGACGCCGAGCGATATTCGCGTCAGACGCGGTACGGCCCGCTGGGCGTGGCGGGGCAGGAGCGGCTCGCCGCGGCCGGCGTGGCCATCGTGGGCTGCGGGGCGCTCGGTGGGGCCGCGGCGCTGGCGCTCGTGCGGGCCGGGGTCGGCCGGGTGCGGATCATCGACCGCGACGTGCCCGAGCGGTCGAACCTGCCGCGGCAGCCGCTCTTCGACGAGGCCGACGTGGCCGCGGGCCTGCCCAAGGCCGTGGCCGCGGCGCGGCACCTGGAACGGATCAACTCCGCCGCCCGGATCGAGCCGGTGGTCGCCGATCTCACGGCCGCGAATGCGGTGCCGCTGCTCGCCGGCCACGACGTGATCGTGGACGGCACCGACAACTTCGAGGCCCGGTTCCTCGTCAACGAGGTCTCCTGCCGGGAGCGGATCCCGTGGGTGCACGGCGGGGCGATCGGTGCCGAGGGCCGCGTGCTGGCGATCGTGCCCGGCGTGTCCGCCTGCCTGCGGTGCCTGGTTCCCGAGCCGCCGGCGCCGGGCGTGCTGCCGACCTGCGAGACCGCGGGCGTCGTCGGGCCGGCGGTGCTCGTCGTCGGCGCGGTGCAGGCCATGGAGGCGATCCGGCTGGTCGTGGGGGGCTCGCCGGCCGGCGACCGGCTGCTCGCCTGCGATCTCTGGGAGCAGTCGTGGCGGACGGTCGATCTCGCGCCGCTGGCGGCGACCGGCTGCCCTACCTGCCGGCAGGGCGACTATCCCTGGCTCGAGGGCCGCCGCGGCGGCCGGCCCGCCGTGCTTTGCGGTCGCGACGCCGTGCAGGTGCCGGCCGCCGCCGGGGGCGTGGATCTCGCCGCGGTGGCCGAGCGGCTGGCGGGCGTCGCCACCGTCACGGCGAATCCCTGGATCGTGCGGGCCCACGTCGAGCCCGGCATCGAACTCGCGGTGTTCGCCGACGGCCGGGCGATCGTGTCGGGCACGCGGGAGGAGGCCAGGGCCCGCGCGATCGTGTCGCGGTATCTCGGCGCCTGACGCCCGCCCGTCGTGACCGCGACGATCGAGGAGCCAGGCAGCCGCGAGGTTGACGGCCGCGCCAACCCGATCACCCGCCCGTGGCGGCGTGCATGATCTTCCGCTCGGTGGCCTCGGCCCGGGAGAACTCGGCCGTCAGCCGGCCCTCGGCCAGCACGACGATCCGGTCGGCGAGCGTGAGCAGCTCCGGGAGCTCGCTCGAGGTGAGAATCACGCCCAGCCCCTCCCGGCAGAGGCGGTCGATCAACTGGTAGAGCTCGGCCTTCGCGCCCACGTCGATGCCGCGGGTCGGGTCGTCGAGGAGCAGGACCGCGGGCCTGGTGAGCAGCCAGCGGCCGAGGATGCACTTCTGCTGGTTGCCGCCGGAGAGGCCGGTGATGGCGGCATGCGGCCCGGGCGTCTTCACGCCCGTGGCCCGGATCGGCTCGGCCACGAGCGACTCCTCGCGGCCGCGACTCACGAGGCCGCCCCGCGTCGCGTCCCGCAGGCTGCAGAGGCTCACGTTCGCGGCCACGTCGAGATCGGGAAACAGCCCGAGCCGCTTGCGGTCCTCGGTGACCATCGCGATGCCGGCCGCGCAGGCCTCGGCCGGATGGGTGAACCGCACCGGTACGCCGCGGAGGCGGATGCTGCCCGTCCAGGTCGGTTCGCCGGCGCCGAAGATCGTCTCCAGCAGTTCCGTGCGACCCGCCCCCATCAGGCCGGCCACGCCGAGGATCTCGCCGGCGTGGAGGTCGAGGCGGATGTCGGCGAGGCGGTATCCGCGGGGATGCCCGGGCCACGGGAGGGTCAGGCCGCGGATTTCGAGGAGCCGCGGGCCGCGGGCGCGGCCGCGGTGGAACTCGTGGCCCGCGATCTCGCGGCCCACCATCCAGCCGGTGATCTCGGCGGGCGTGGTCGCGGCCCGATCGACGGTGCGGACATGCCGGCCGTCGCGCAGGACCGTGATCCGGTCGGCGAGGCGGAAGACCTCGTCCATCTTGTGCGAGATGTGGAGGATCGTCGTGCCGCGGAGCCGCAGCCGGGCGACCACCCGCTCCAGCCGGGCCGCCTCGGCTTCCGTCAAGGCGCTGGTCGGCTCGTCCATGACGAGGATCCGGGCATCGAGCGACAGAGCCTTGGCGATCTCCACGAGCTGCTGGTCGCCGACCCGCAGGCTGCCGGTGCGGGTCCGCGGATCGATCTGGCAGTCGAGCAGCGTGAGAAGCCGGGCCGTCTCCGCCTCCATCGCCCGATCGTCCAGCAGTCCGGCCGGTGTCCGCTTCTCGCGACCGAGGAACACGTTGGCGGCCACGGTGAGGTCCTCGACGAGCGCCAGCTCCTGGTGGATGATCGCGATCCCGGCCCGTTCCGCGTCGCGGGTGCCGCGGAACCGGCGGGCCGTGCCGTCCACCTCCAGCCGGCCGGCATCGGGCGGGTGCACGCCGGAGAGGATGTTCATCAGCGTGCTCTTGCCGGCGCCGTTCTCGCCGCAGATGGCGTGCAGCTCGCCCCGCCGCACCTCCAGATCGACGCCGTCGAGGGCCACGACCCCCGGAAACCGCTTGACGATGCCGCGCATCGCGATCGCGGGCGTGGAGGGCGTCATGGCGCTGCCGCGGCCCGCGCGGCCGTGCGGCTCTCCCAGGCCCGCACGGCCGCCAGCAGCAACAGGGCGGCGAGGCCGGCGGCGATCCCGGCGCGACCCCCGGCCGTCATCGCCGCGATGCCTCCGCAGAGGACCGCGAGCGTGGGGATGGCGCACAGGCCCAGCGGCCCCGGCAGCAGCCGGCGGCCTCCACGGGCGATCGCGGCCACCTGCGAGAACGTGACGGCGACCACCACGACGATGCCGACGATCAGGCCCTCGTAGACGTCGGCGCCGGTCTTGATGATCTTCGAGACGGCGTCGATCACGACCCGCAGGAACACGGCGCCGAGCACCGTGCCGGGCACGGTGCCGACGCCACCGGTCAGGGAGCAGCCGCCCACGACGGCCGCGGCGATGGCGTTGAGTTCGTGGCCGCGGCCCTGGTTCACCGGGGCGGCGACCGACTCGTTGGCCACGTAGAACAGCCCCGCGAGGGCGGCCGTCATCGCGGCGTAGCAGTAGGCGAACCACTTCACGTTCTCGGTGCGGATGCCGGCCAGCCGGGCGGCCTGCTCGTTGCCGCCGAGGGCGTGCACGTGCCGCCCGAGCACCGTCCGCGTGAGGATCAGCCAGGTGACGACGGCGAGCGCGGCGAATACGGCCACGGGAATCCAGACGTTGTCGCGGATGGCCTTGAAGAACGGGTCGGAGACGTTGACCAGGGCGCTCTTGGTGGGCGTGACGGACGCGGTGACGCTCTCGCACAGGGCGCGGGCGAGGCTCCGCAGCCCCACCAGCGTCGCCAGCGTGGCGATGAAGGGCGGCAGGCGGACGGCCGTGATCAGCCAGGCATGCAGCGTGCCGACGAGGAAGCCGGTCAGCAGGGCGGTGGCGCAGCCGGCGGCGACCACCGCACCGCCCACGGGCTCGAACCCCAGCATCCGCTGCGGCGCGAGTGCGAGCATGGTGGTGGCGCAGACCGTGCCCGAGAGGGCGATCATCGATCCGGCCGAGAGGTCGATGCCGCCGGCGATGATCACCACGGTGGCGCCGAGGGCGAAAATGCCGAGCAGGGCGGCGTTGCGGGCGATGTCCCGCAGGCTTTCCCAGGGGCGGAACCAGTAGCTGTGGTTGG
>Ga0315900_10001762_pt1 | contig 34264 bp, 28 predicted proteins | sample LakEriMetagenome_FD_203521 | JGI IMG/M metagenome (GOLD analysis project Ga0315900, IMG submission 203521) | Freshwater fungal communities from buoy surface, Lake Erie, Ohio, United States - Buoy 12 MA114 | ecosystem: Environmental > Aquatic > Freshwater > Lake > Lake biofilm | place: USA: Lake...
TCCTGCCGATTTACGAGCGATGATCGAAGGAAGATGTAAGACCATGCCGATCGATTTTTCCAAAGCCCTTGTTTCTCCCCAAGCCCTGGAATGGCTATGCCGATCCTGCAAGCGATCGATCCCAGCGATGCTGGTGATCATCGCGGCGTGGTTGCTAACGCCCCTTTCGGCGCAGGAAATCCCCGCCACAGCCCAGGCAGCAACCGGCCAGGCAGCAACCGGCCAGGCCCGCCTGAGGCTCAAGAGTGGTGATTTTGTCGAAGGTCAGTTGGAACCGGGGCAGGGGGAGGGAATGCTGGGCTGGACCAACCCGCTCTTCCGAGAACCACTTCAGTTTGCGCTGACTGCAGTTCGATCGATCGATGCCCCTGCCGGGGCCACTCCGCGTGTTCCCCATGCGGCTTGGTCGTTCGAGTGGACCGATGGCGATCGGATGTGGGGGGACTGGGTAGCGATCGGTCCACAGGGATGGACCGTCCGCCATCAACTGCTTGGCGATTTGACCATACCACCAGAGCGTCTGCGGCGAGCACAACGGATGGAGACGGGCGAGGTCCTGGTCTACCAGGGCCCCAGTTCGATCGAAGGCTGGAAGGTGCTTGATGAGTCGCTGCCGTGGGTGATGGAGTCGGGGTCGTTAGTTTCGAAAGACCATGGTTCGAAGGTACGCGGGCTGGTTGGTCTGCCGCCGCGGGCACAGATCGACGTGCGGCTGTCCTGGGATCGACAACCCAATTTCGTCCTCTCCCTGGGAGTGACAGAGGAACAGACCAGCGCCGGGAAGGCGTTTGGGATTGAGGTCTGGGACGACAAGCTGGCTCTAGTGCGCGACATCGGCGGAAAGGCCGACGCTTCCTACCTGGAAACTCTCGACCGCAAACGCAATGACGCCGAACTGACCATCTTCCTCGACCAACCGGCCGGTCGTGCCACCGTCTTCTCGGCCAAGGGGAAACGCTTGGCCGAAATCGTGCTGCCGACCGAAGCCGCCGAGGCCGGGACGGCGATTCTACTGGAGAACTACGGGCGACAGCTGCGACTGGAGCACCTGCGGATTCAAAAATGGAATCAGACACTCCCCTCCGAACAGGATCGGGAGCAGGACTATGTCGTCGATCGCGCTGGAAAAACCACTCCTGGCTCCATCCCAGAAGCTCAGGCCGGTAACCCCTTGGTCGTTGCGGCCAGGGACGGGAGCCAGACCGTATCGATGGCTTGGGAGGAGTTGAGCGAAGTGGTGGTGCAGCGGGACACCGAACCGCCCACCGAGCCAACCGAAGTCGCGGATTGGGTCCAACTGGAATTGATCGACCAGTCGAGGTGGTCGGGGCGCTGGCTGGGATGCGATGCGGAGGCGATCGTGCTAAAGTCCCCCGGCATCGACCAGCCGCTGAGGATTCCTCGTTCGGCCCTGCTGACACTGCGAGGATCCGAAACACCGTACCAACCCTCCAAGGCGGTCGGCAAAGAAGGCCTCCTCTTGCTGCCCGGTGTGCAGCTTTACGGATCCCTGCTGAACAGCCCTGAGAACTTGCCCGGCGCTTTGTTGTGGCAACCGACCGACTCTCCGCAGCCGCTGATTCTTGCGTCATCGGCTAGCGGCCGGATCGACTACCGGAAATCGGAGAAATGGACCCCACCTTCGCAGACTCCCGGTCGCGTCGTGACCCCTGGAGGTGCCTCCAGCGTCCCCAGTCCACGTCGCGCAACGGTACCGAATCTGACGCTGCGCGATGGACAGCTAATATCCATCCGATCGGTTGCCGTCGATGAGCAAGGGGTCCGGTTTGATGCCGCCGTTGCGGGGACGGCAAACGTCCCTCATGCCCAGGTGCAGTCGCTTGAATTGCGACGCATCCGGAAGGATCGGACCCCTGCGGCCGCCAAGATGGCTCGATTGCTGACGATCCCACGAGCTCGCAAGAACGACCCGCCTTCCCATCTGATCGCATCGGTCGATGGGGACTATCTTCGAGGCAGACTGGTTTCGATGGATGACAAGGAAGCTGTCGTCGAGGTGCGAGGTGAACCGGTAAGAATCGCGATAGAAAAGATCGCTCAGATCGTCTGGCTGCACGATCGCCCCTGGATGGAAGATGCTACCCAGAAGACTCAGCCCAGCCTCACTGCGAGTTCCGCGGACCGACCTCGTATCCATGCGGTCGAACGATCGGGCTGGCGATTGACCATGGACGCCGGTGGTGTCACCGATGGAAGCCTATCGGGCACCAGCCCCTGGCTGGGTGCATGTGAGGTTTCTCTTGCCTCGATCGAACTGCTGCTGATCGGAAACGATGTCGATCTCGTCGCCAAGGACCTGACGGAAAACCCTTGGAAGCTTTCCCTCGCGCCCCCTCCCCGCACCGCCGAAGCCGATGGGGACTCTCCCGACGGCCGAGAGCCAGGCAAAGGTTCGGCACTGATCGGCCGGCCAGCGCCACCGATCCAACTGGATACGCTCGATGGGGAAACTTTTCAGCTCGACAAGCTACGCGGCAAGGTGGTGGTGCTCGACTTCTGGGCCAGCTGGTGTGGTCCCTGCATGAAAACGATGCCTCAGGTCGACGAAATCATCGCAGAGTTTCCAGCCGACCAAGTGGAACTGGTAGCGGTCAATCTGGAGGAACCAGCCGATCGAGCGCAGGCCGCCATGGAACGGCTGAAGCTGAAGACCCGAGTCGCGCTGGATCTGGATGGCGTAGCCGCCCGCAACTACCAAGCTAGCGCCATTCCTCAGACGGTGGTGATCGACCGACAGGGAATCGTCCAGTACCTTTTCGTCGGTGGGGGGCCGACCTTCCTGAAGCAGTTCCGTGAATCGCTGCAACGGGTCGTCGATGAAAAAGGCCCCGAAGTTCCAGCCCCCTGATCGCGTAACGATCTGATCGCATGCGGCGTTCCCTAAGGTACCGGTGCGTCCCGAGGTGGCATCTGGCCAATGCTTCGCCAAGAATGGGGCTGGTCCGACGAAGAAGATCTACCACAATAGCACCTGGTTTCTCGATCCGATCGCTACAAGGGACCATCCGCAGGCCTTCGCCTTCGAACGAAGCTTCGGAATCCAATCACAAGGTGTTGCAGCATGATGCGATGCATCCCATCGAACCTCAGGTTCTTCTGGCCACCCAACACCTGCCTGCTCTGGTTGCTACTGGCCACGGTGCTTGGAACAACTCCTGCCTTGGGAGAAGATCCATCGACATGGCAGGAGATCGCAAACGCAATCAAGGCATTGGAACGGAACGTACCGGCCGGGGAAAATGCGAATGATGCTACCCAGCCGCCTCGATTTCGGGTGTTGGCGTTTTTGGGGAGTGAATGCCCGCTGGCCAAGCTGTATGGATCTAAACTGCGGTCGGTGCGCCAGATCTACCAACCTCGTGGCGTTGGCTTTGTGGCGGTATTCAGCAACCTACAGGATTCGGAGTCGGACATCGCCGACTATGTGAGTCAGCAGACGCTTGGCTTTCCCATGATCAAGGACTGGGACCAGCGAATCGCAAGGCATTTTTCGGTTCAGAGAACCAGCGAAGTGGTTCTTGTCGATGGCGAGGGAAACGTGCACTACCAGGGGCGAATCGATGACCAATACGCCCCGGGCATCCAGCGCAGCCAGCCCACCACCAACGACCTTTCCGTTGCGATCGACCAGTTGCTTTCGGGAGAAGAGGTCGCGCAAGGGAAGACCGAGTCGCAGGGATGCCTGATCAGTTACAGGAAAGGGGTCGATCTTCAGTCGTCTGTCACCTTCTGCCGATCGATCGCCCCGATTCTGATCCAGCATTGCGTGGAATGCCACCGGCCAGGAGAGATCGGTCCGTTCAGCATGAACGATTATGAAGAGGTCCGGGGTTGGGCGGAGATGATGGTGGAGACAGTGGAGCAGGGGAGAATGCCCCCCTGGCATGCTGCCGCCGGAAACGAACCTCTAAAGAATGAAAGGCACTTCCCCCGCCAGTCGCTCGATCTCCTGAAACAGTGGGTGGCGTCAGGTACACCCTACGGAGATCCGGCCGAGATGCCTGCCTGGCCTCAGTTTGGCGACCACGGCTGGCGCATGCCAACCGTTCCTGAGAAAATCATCGCGATGGCCGAGCAGCCTTATGCCATTGCGGCCAAAGGGACAGTCGACTACCAGTACTTTGTCGTCGACCCTGGATTTGAGGAAGATGTCTGGATCTCCAGCGCGGAAATCATTCCAGGCAATCCCGCAGTGGTCCATCATGCGATCGTTTTCATACGCCCCCCCGACGGCACTCCGATGTCGGGGATTGGATGGTTGACCGCCTACGTCCCAGGGCAGAGGTCGACCGCATTCCCAAAAGGTCAAGCGCGACGCGTTCCGGCCGGCTCCAAACTTGTCTTCCAGATGCATTACACCCCCAACGGAACTCCCCAGACCGACCGATCCCAGCTAGGGCTTTGTTTCGCCGATCCTCAGCAGATCACTCACGAAGTCATCACCTTGATCGCGATCGATCAGGATTTTGAGATCCCTGCGGGCCAGTCCGATCATCCCGTGCGCGCCCAGATCGATCTGCTGCCCGAGGGAGGCAGGCTGTTGGCAGCGATTCCCCACATGCACCTTCGCGGCAAGTCCTTCTTGCTCACCGCGCGTCAAGGCAACCAGCAGAAGACCCTTCTGGAAGTTCCCCGCTACGACTTCAATTGGCAGCACACCTATCAGTTTCAAGAACCGATTGATCTCGATCAGGTAGACGGCATTGAGTTCGTGGCCACCTTCGATAACTCCCGCGACAACCCAGCCAATCCGGATGCTGGCCAGGTGGTGATGTGGGGAGATCAAACCTGGGAGGAAATGGCGGTCGCATTCTTTGAGGTTTCCGTGCCTCGCACCGCCGACGGAGAGAACCATCGAGGATGGCGGCAGGCGGGCGGCAGCACGCAGGACACGGCGGCTAGCACACCAAGATCGCCCCAAGTCGACGCCAACCGGTATGCCGATGAATTTCTTAGGCGATTCGACCGAAATGGCGATGGGGTAGTTCATTTTGCTGAGGCAACGCGCATCGTTCAGGATTATTCGTTCCGAATCATCGACCGCGACAACGACCGACGTGTGACGCGCGAGGAACTGCTGGAAGCTAGCCGCACTCTGGATGGGTGGAAGTGAGTGATCGTGGCATCCAGTAGCGGTCGGACCGGACGTTTTTTTGCCTCCTTCATCGACTACCCACGCATCGGCGTTGCGGTGATTCTGCTGCTGTCGCTGCTGGCTGCAGGAGGCTATCTATGGCCCTCCTGGCCAAAGGACCTGACAAGCTGGTGGAAGGAATGGAACCATCCTGCCAACCCCGAGGAAAGCCAGCGACAGGAGTCCCAGGCATCGGATGGGACGACCCCAAGTCCCTCGCGGGGCCGTCGGCGCGGTTCCGCTATCCGTTCTGGACTAGGACAGGCTGATGCGATCCTGGTGGCAAGAAGCCCCCACTTCTTCTCGCCTCAGGGATCCGAGTCGATCCGCCAAGTGGTTGCACAGCTGGAAGCACTCCCCAGCGTCGCCTCCGTCCAGTGGCTCGATCAGACCCCTCCAGTAAACATCTTCGGACTGGCTGAACCGGTATTGCCACGTTCGAAAGCGACGCAGCAGCGATTTGATGTCGCACGCAACAAAGCAACCCAGCACCCGTTGGTGGTTGGCCAAAGTCTCTCGCCGGATGCCCAGACCCTGCTGCTGGCGATCCGGTACAACTGGATCCATGTGCTGGACGAAAAAGACAGCACCGATCGGTTGCTGGAAACCGCACAGCGACAAGCCGATCTCTTCCCAGAAAGCCCTATCCGCTTCTCGATCACTGGCCCCGTGCCGATTCGCCTGATGATGATCCGACATCAGGAACGCAATCAGAAACTTTACCAGATGATCGGCTACGGGATGGTGCTGGCGATGGCGATGATCCTCTTTCGAGGACTTTCGGTTGTGTTCACCGTGGCCCTGGCGCCGATCGTAGGAGTCATCTGGACACTGGGAATACTTCGCTATTTTCAGTTGCAGTTGAATCCCTTCAGCGATGTCATTCTTCCGGTGCTGCTGAGTCTAGTAGGCTTCACCGATGGCGTGCACATGATCGTGCATATCCGACGCAAGCTGAGCGAGGGACGCAGCGCCTACGAAGCCTGCCGCCAAACGCTGGAGGAGGTCGGCATGGCATGCTTCCTGACCTCCCTCACCACCGCCATCGGCATGGGCTCGCTGGTCTTTGCCAACCATCAGGTGGTCCGAGAATTCGGCATCTCGTGCGTCCTGGGTGTGACGCTGACATGGATTTCCGTGATGCTGGTGATCCCCCTGATCTGCCGGACCGGTTGGAGTCGCAGGCTGGCGGATGGCACCGAGCGGAATTTGGTCGATGGCTGGATGCCAGGGATCGAAAGGGTCATGGAGTTCTTCCTGGCGCGCAGTCGTTGGGTCAGCCTGCTTTCGATCCTTCTCCTGGGAATTCTGGGAGCAGCGACCTTGACGCTGCGCCCAGACGACCGTCGCGCCAGCAGCTTTCCCAGCGGCAGCCCCGAACAGCAGACATTGCAATGGATGGATGAGTCGATGGGAGGCCTGGATCAATGCCGTATCGAACTGCGCTGGGACGATTCCACGCTGCCATTGCCAAAGATCCTGAAGCTCCTAGAAGAAGTGGAAACCTTTCTCAAAGACCGCCCACTGATCGGCCACCCTCTATCGGTTGCCCGATTGCTGGCATGGCTCCCCGGCGATCAACCCGTCGCCGAAAAAAGCTCGATGATCGATCTGCTTCCACCCCCTCTGAAATCGATGTTGCTCGATGAAGAGAACCAGCGAGCTACGATCAGCTTTCGCGTCCAGGATCTGGGAACTCGCACCTATCAGCCGATCTTCGAGGAGATCGAAGTGATGCTCAGACAGAAGGAGAGAGAGTATCCCGGAGTGGTGTTGACGATGGAGGGAGAGCCGATATGGCGATGGCGCAATTTGTATCAGATTGTCACCGATCTGGTGCAAAGCCTCGGATCGGCCGCGATCGTCATCTTCGGAGTGATGGCCCTGGTCTATCGATCGCTCCGCATCGGGATCATTTCCGTCATCCCGAACCTTCTTCCGCTAGCGGCAGCGGGTGCTTGGATGGCGGCTACCGGCCAGCCGCTGGAGATCGTCAGCGTTTGTGCCTTCACCGTCTGTCTAGGGATCGCCGTCGATGATACGATCCACTTCCTGTCGCGTTATCAGCTGGAGCAACCGAGGCATGCAGACCGCAAAACGACGATCCGGCAGTCGTTCAGCGCCGTAGGGAGCGGGATGGTGATGACCACTCTAGTACTGTTGGCAGGTTTCAGCTCGGTGCTTTTCAGCGACACACGCGATCATCGCGTCTTTGCGTCGCTGGGTGCCATCACAATCGCCGTCGCTCTCCTGTGCGACCTGCTGCTGCTTCCCTGCTTGCTGAACGACTTTGACCGTCCCACCAAGCCCGCAGAGAACCGCTCATCCAATCCGCCAGATGGCGATCCATCCGGCCGATAGCTCAGGATAGGGATGCATGGCAGACGGCGAACATTTCCCTCGCTGCGATGGCTATCGATTCGTACCATCGTCCGGGACATCGGGCCGCCCCAAAACCCGAATACCGGTTACCCCCGTTCTACCCAATCGACCGGTTGCGGCTCAATCTCTGTGGCCAGCGGCGATCCGCAATCCTTGCGCCCGCTTCCTTCCAGACGGCTGATGATTCGGACATGCATATCCTGGTCGCAGAGGATCTGGCAGCTGAGCCGAACACCACTGACACCTCGCTCTCGGAGGATCGTCTGTTCGGCCACCGTCATCTGCTTGGGTTCCCCCGCCAGGAATTCTACCCGGCAGGTGGTACAGCGCGCCTTGCCACCGCAGGCGTGAAGTTGGTCGGTACCCGCCTCCTCTCGCAGGGCTGCGGTCAACCGCTTGCCTGAGGGCACTTCGAACTCCCCAATTCCTTCGACGGTCAGTTTCGGCATGGTATGAAATACTCCTCAGGAAACAGCTGGCCCGCATGGAATCAGGTCGCAGGTGGGGCATTCTGCGGAACGGATTATAGCGATTGTACGGAGACACCTAGAAGTGGGTTGGCCAGGCGAGTCGATGGAGTGCAACGGAGCCCGGGCAAGCACCGGGGAACTTGGATCGTCGCTAGAACCGTCAGAATCATCAAGCTTGGCAGCGACTTTGACGATCCGGGAAACTCTTGCTGGGCGTTCGAGCGGCAGCGAATTAGGGTGGAGGTATATTCAAAGCGGTCTTGAGGATCGCTGAAACATCCAGGCTTGTCGCCACACGGCACAAGCCATTTCCTTCTGAACCGCCAGGAATTTCGTCGCCATGGTGACCAAGCCGACTGCTGAGGGGGTAGCCGATCAATTGACGCGCAATGTAGCGCAGTTTGTCGCCTTTCGGCTCGACAACCAGGACTATGCATTCCGCATCGAACAGATCCAGGAGATCGTGATCCTCAAACAGGTGACGCGAACGCCGCAGGTCCCTGACTACGTCGAAGGAGTCAGCAATCTCCGAGGCGCCATCATACCGATCATCAACCTGCGAAAGCTTTTTGGACTGTCGCCCAAGGAAGCGGACGACGAGACCCGGACGATCGTGGTCAATGTTGGCTCCCGCACCATTGGATGCACCGTCGATACCGTGACGCAGGTGGTGCGAATCTCCGAGGATGCTATTCAGCCTGCCCCCGAAACGGTGACCAGCCACGGAGCGCATTACATCGCAGGTTTCACGCGTGTCGCCGGGACTCTGGTCATTCTTCTGGAGATCGACGAACTCCTGGATCCGGAGAAACTGGACCGTGTGGCACAGGTAGGCCTTCGCGAACTAGGAAGCAGCTGAACATCAACGCAGCCGATGGCTCCGCGATCGCAGGGAAGAATGCAATCAGTCCCCTGGTGGAAGAAGGGTCTGGATCGAGACCCCAACGGGTGGCCTAGGGAAAAGAGAGATAGAAATGGCAAAACGATCGGCAGCCCGGGGAAGCTCCCAAGAAGAGCACAGGGGTGGTGCGGGAGAAGCGACTTCGCTTCCGGGCATGGACGCAAACTCCCTATCTCACGCGGGAATCCAGCTGCGCACCTTCGCCCAGATTGTCGAGAACGTTCCCGTACGGATCATTCTGGCAGATCGCCAGTCGATCATCCGGTACATGAACCCAGCATCCTTTCGGGCCCTCCGTCGCTTGGAGCATCTGCTGCCTTGCCGCGTCGACGAGATCATCGGTCAGTCGATCGATGTCTTTCACAAACGCCCCGAGCATCAGCGGCAGATTGTTTCAGACGCCGGCAACTTGCCCCATCGTGCGAACATCCGTTTAGGAGATGAAATCCTCGACCTGAACGTCACCGCGATCCTGGACGAGGCAGGGCAGTATCTGGGGCCGATGGTGACCTGGGAGGTGATCACCGACCAGGAGCATGCCAAAGATCGGGAAGAACAGCTGAAGCAGGAACGGGAGTCACAGCGGCGAGACACGGTAGAAAAAGTCGAAGCCCTCCTCCACTCGGTGCAGGCTGCTGCGCTCGGGGATCTGACCCGCGAGATCTCGGTAGTCAGCGATGACGATCTGGGCCGACTCGGGAACAGCATGCGGAAAATGTTCGCCGATCTGCGCACCCTGATCAGCGAAGTGATCGAAGCGGCTCATCAGCAGAATGAAGGGGCGAGGACGATCGCCGAGAGCAGCGCCAACCTGAGCGAGGGAGCACAGACGCAGGCGGCATCGGTCGAAGAGGTGACGGCTTCGATGCAGCAACTGCTGGAATCGGTAGAGGTCATCTCCCGAAACGCAAGTCTGGCACGGAATCAGGCCAGTGAGTCGGCAGGCCTGGCAAAAAATGGCGGCGCTGCTGTCGATGAAGCCATCCACGCGATGCAGATGATTCAGAAATCCAGCGAACAGATCAACGACATCATTCAAGTGATTAGCGAAATCGCCAATCAGACTAACCTTCTGGCACTCAACGCCGCCATCGAAGCCGCTAGGGCTGGCGAGCATGGACTTGGGTTTGCGGTGGTGGCAGACGAGGTCCGCAAGCTGGCGGAACGATCCAGCGAGGCGGCTAAGGAAATCACCAACCTGATCAAGGAATCTTCAAGGAGGGTGGAAGAAGGAGCCAGCTTGTCGGAGAAGGTAGGCCAAGCCCTTCGACAAATCGTTCAGGCGGTCGACCGAACCGCCAATGGGATTATCAACATCGCCGCCTCCACGGAAACACAGGCCACCAGCGCCCACCAGGTCAAGCTGGCGATGCGCAGCGTCTCCGAGACGACGGAATCCAATGCCGCAGCAGCCGAACAGATGGCAGCCAGCGCCGAACAGCTGGGCGCACAGGCGCAAAGCCTCCGCGACCTAGTAGCACGCTTCAAAACCTGATCTCCCCGAAGGACCATGCCGCCATGCAATCGCCGCGGTTACCAACTGCCAAGCGATTTGGCACGATGATCCCAGCAATATCGACCGGTGAATTTCCCATGGAACAGGAACGGCTGAACGAAGAACAGTTCGAGAAGTTTCGTCAATTCCTTTACAAGGTGGCTGGGGTGAAGATTGAGCCGACCAAGATCACACTTGCTAGCAACCGCATCCGAAGGCGATTGAAGGCGACGGGGATCAACGACTTCGATGCTTACTATCGCTACCTGACTTCCGTAGCGGGAAAGGCCGAGGTGGCTGGGTTCCTCGATGCGCTGACAACCAACGAGACTTCTTTCTATCGCACTGCAAGCCATTTCGAGTGGTTTTCTGGGCCGTTCCTGGACGACCTAATCGCCAGAAGGAGCCAGGGTCGCCACAGCCCCGCCATCCGCATCTGGTCGGCCGCCTGCAGCTCTGGCGAAGAACCCTACACGCTGGCGATCTGTCTTCAGGAAAACCGCTTGCGACTAGCCGGCTGGCAGTGGTCCATTTTGGGCACCGATATCAGCACCCAGATGCTGGAACGCGCCCGCGAAGGAATCTATCCGTCGCGCGCGGTAGAGGGGATAGATCCGCAAAGATTACGGCGCTATTTCCAGGCCGATAAGAGCGGCCAAAACTGGGTGGTTGGCAAGACGCTTCGGGACCATGTTTCATTTCAGCAACACAATTTGATGGAGCCGATGCGGAGCGAGCCGTTCGACTGCATCTTCTTGCGCAATGTGATGATCTATTTCGATCGCGAATCGAAGAAAAAGGCGTTACAGCATTTGATCGCATCGCTGGCTCCCGAAGGCTACTTGGTAGTAGGCCCTTCCGAAGGTGTTTTCGACATGCTGGATTCGCTTCAAAAACGCTCGACTTTCCTCTATCAGAAACCGTGAAAGACAAGTGATCGTTTGGATTGGACCGGCGGCCTGAGTCGCCTTCGCCAAGAATTGCAAGGTGCATCATGAGTGGTGACGACTTTAAGCTCTCCAGCGGCCTTCCCTCCGAAGAAATGGCTCAGTACCTCCAGATGTTCGTCGATGAAACGGCAGAACAACTGGACGCCGTGGTTGAAGTACTGCTGCAACTGGAGGAGGATCCCACCAACCCCGATCAACTGAACGAGACGTTTCGCTTGATCCACTCGATCAAGGGCTCGTCCGCCATGATGGGCTTGGACAGCATCACGGTGCTGACGCATCACCTGGAGAATCATTTCGAACGACTTCGCTCCGGACTCGCGATGCTCGATCAAGAAATGATGGACCTGATTCTCCGCTGCATCGACTTTTTGCGGGAGTCGGTTTCCAAGCTGCGCGCTGGCCAACCTCTGGCGCCTGCCCCCGAACTGCTGGAGGAGCTGATGACGCGGCTGGATACCGCCGCGACAGCGGAGTCGGGAACTAAATCGGTCTCCTCCAAACCGAAGCCGTTGGCTGATTTGAGCAGCGAGAAGCAGACGGCGGTGTCTATCGATCCGTCCACCGCCACCAAGGAAGACACGGCGAACGATCCGCCAAATCTTCCTCGGAAAGAAAAGCCGTCGACTTCGGCGGAAGAGATTCAGGCCGGTCCCCCTTCGGCAGTCGAACAACTGCATGCCGAAGACCAACCCGGAACAACAGCTTCCACTAGCCAGCGCGTGCTGCGCGTGATCGCATACCTGCAGCGAAATATCGAATTGCCGCATTTGAAGGCCGAGCTGATTGCGATGCGCCTGGAGGAACTGGGGGAACTAGCAAAAGTCAGTCCACCTCTGGAAGCCTGCCAGCAGATGGCCTCGCTGGGCACCTTGCAAATTTGGCTGCGCACGGCGGCCACCGAATCCCAGGTACGATCGGCCGCCGATGTGGCCGGTGTGGACCTTTTGGAAATCGAAGCGGTGGGAGATGAATGGGAGGAGCCCGACCAGTCGGTCGCTGCTTCCCCTTCGCACGCTCCTCAGGAAATGGCCACCCGGCCGGCCGAAGCAACGACATCGCATCCTGTAGACGCAGCAAAACCTGTCGCTGCCTCCGCCCACGGCGGGCCTGTCCGGGACTCGTCGAAGGAAGCACCGGAGTCCACGGTGGCCGATCCCAAGTCGAAGGTGGTCGAAACCGTGCGGGTCGACATCGACCGCCTCGATCGGTTGATGAATCTCACAGGAGAGCTGGTAGTCAATCGGGCGAGGTTCCTCCAGCTGGCCAGACAGATGCAGCCTCTTTTTCGTAAGTCTGGCCTTCTGGGACGACTCAGGTCGCTGGGCGATCGTCTGCAGGGCATGTCGCAGGAGATCGACGCAGACCACGGCAGCGGCCAGGGGACTGTGTGGGACATTCGAAGAGCCCTCGGGGAGCAGATGGAGGTGGTCGAAGAACTCCTCCAGTCGCTCGATCAAGGCCGCCGTTGTATGGACCAGTGGAATGAAGCGATCGATCAACTGACCCGCGTCTCCAACGGCCTGCAGCAGGGAGTGCTCGACACGCGCATGGTTCCCGTGGGGCCACTGTTCAATCGCTTCAAGCGAGTCGTTCGCGATATCGCCACCGAACTGCGAAAGAAGGTCCAACTAGATATTCGTGGGGAGAAAACGGAACTGGACAAGCGGATGATCGATGAACTGGGTGACCCACTGGTGCACTTGGTTCGCAACGCTATCGATCATGGACTGGAATCGGAAGAAGTCCGACGCAAGCGGGGCAAACCAGATGCGGGAACCCTGACGCTGGAAGCGACCCACAGTGGTAACAACGTCCTGATCACCATCCGAGATGACGGTGGAGGAATCGCTGTCGAGAAGGTGCGAGATCGTGCGATCCAGCGAGGATTGGTGACAGAGGCGACGGCAGCAACATTGACCGATCGCGAGTGGATGCAGTTCATCTGGCATCCGGGGTTCAGCACTGCCGAACAGGTTAGCGATATCTCAGGGCGCGGGGTGGGTATGGATATCGTCAAGACGCGCATCGCGGAACTCAATGGAACCATCGAGGTCGATTCCAGACCTGGGGTGGGGACTACATTTCAGATCCGCCTGCCGCTGACTCTGGCAATCATTCGCAGCCTGCTGTTTCGCCTGCCACACGGGATTTTTGCAGCCCCCATCGAGAATGTGCGCGAAATCGTCTCGGTGCCCAGACGCGAAGTCCTTTCGGTCCATGGCCGCGACTCGATTGAGGTGCGTGGCGAGTTCATCCCGCTGGTGGGGATCGATGACATCTTTGACTGGAACGGTGTAGAGCCACGTCGAACTTCCGAACGGGCCTCCGCAGCGGCAGGGGCAAGGGTGGAAGTGGTGATCCTGACGACTGGCCGCAAGACGATGGGTCTGGAGGTGGACGAACTTCGGGGCAGCCAGGATATTGTGATCAAAAGCCTTTCGGAAAATTTCGTGCCGATTCGCGGTCTTGCAGGGGCCAGTATTCTAGGAGACGGGTCGGTCTGTTTGCTGCTGGATGTGGCAGCGTCGATCGAGCTGGTGCACGATCGCCTGCGCACCCGCCGGCGTATGCCGGTGGAGATGACCTGACAGGCAGTTCTCCGTTGAAAGGATGCCACGATGCTGAATGCAGGCCAATGCGAACATCTGGAGATTCTCTTCCAGCAGGGCGCGGGCGAAGCCTCCCAGGCCCTCAGCCAGTGGCTGGCTCACCCCGCCTCCGTTCGGTTGCATCGCATCCAGCCGCGGTCGCTGCAGGCAGCAACTGAGTCGCTAGGAGCCGATGATCAGGTGATCGGCATGTGCATCATGCAGGTGGCTCAAGGGCTCAGCGGCCAGTGGATCCTCGCTTTCGAAGACAGGGCAGGGCTGCTTCTGGCCGATTTGCTCTTGGGGCATCCTCCTCGAGACGAAGGCCAAGGAAGGTGGGGGGATATCGAACGATCCGCAGCGATGGAAACGGCCAACATCCTGGCCTGCTCGTTCCTGTGCGCGTTGCAGAAGCGTCTGTCCGCCAGCATCGCCGAGGGCGAGCCTCATTCGGAGGATGCATGGCTTCCCTCGCCACCTATTTTTGTGCGCGACTATGCGCCAGCGCTCATGCAATTTCTGCTCAGCCACCAGGCGATCGAATCGTCCCAGGTCCTTGTCGCCCAGACGCAGATGGTGATCGAGGACCGCCAGGTTCAGTGGCACTGGCTATGGATACCTGATGCCGCAGGGCTCCAGATGGCAACCGAATTGCTTCGGGAGACACCATGAATTCGATCGACGCCTCAGGCAAAGGGGGTGGTGCGATCGCCGTGGCGATCGGCGAACTGGCGGTGGCTAAAGCTCCGGCACAGCTGCGCACCTTGTTGGGATCGTGCGTCGGCGTCCTGCTATTGGACCGTCGACTGCAGTTGGTGGGTTTAGCGCACGTCGTTCTGCCGGAATCGCGTGGGGAAGCAGAATTGCCGGGCAAGTATGCCGATACGGCGATCCCTGAACTGCTGCGCCGACTCCACACAATCGCAGGAACTCAGGTCATTCAGCCGGTTGCCAAAATCCTCGGCGGCGCCAACATGTTTCCACAGATCACTAGCAACCAACCGAGTATCGGCGACCAGAATGTGCAGGCTGTCGAACGCGCACTGCAGCAGGCGAGAATCGCCGTTGTCGCGCGCCATTGCGGCGGAACTGCAGGCCGAAGGCTACTGGTCGATGCGGCAAGCGGGAATGTACATCTGGAGATACTGGGAAGCGAACCGATTCAACTATGAAGACTTCCGAGGGAACGCAAGGGAGCACCCGATGAGTTATCGAGTCCTGATTGTCGATGATGCGTTGATCATGCGATTGAGAATTCAGGAGATCGCAGAACGAGCTGGCTGGGAAGTGGTCGGTCATGCCGCCGATGGACAGGAAGCCTGCGACAAATATACGCGGTTGCGTCCCGCCCTGGTGACACTCGATATTGTCATGCCCAAAATGGACGGCGTCGAAGCGTTGCGAGCGATTCGCGCCAGCGATCCGCAAGCGAGGGTCTGCATGGTCAGCGCTGTCAGTCAGGCTACAAAGCTTAGCGAATGCATTCGTCTGGGTGCGATCGATTTCGTCGTCAAACCGTTCGATGCCGATCGACTGCTGGACCTTTTCGAGAAACAGAAACGGAATGTTTCCGCAGGCGATACGACGGGTAGGGGCTGAAACCCATAGGAAGCGTCAGAGGGACGATATGAGAATCCTGGTCGTGGACGATTCTGCACTCTACCGGACCCTGGTGCGCAATGTCCTGCGCGATATCCCAGGCATCGAGGTGGTGGGAGTCGCCATCGACGGCAAGGATGCGCTGGCCAAACTGGATCAGTTCCAGCCCGACCTCCTAACGCTCGACGTGCAGATGCCCGAGTCCAACGGGCTGGAGGTGCTGCGAGCGATGAAGGCACGCAAGAGTCGGGCTCGCGCCATCATGCTAAGCAGCCTGACCAGCCAGGGAGCTCAGACGACTACCGATGCGCTGCTGGCTGGCGCGTTTGACTTCATCCACAAGCCCAGCAGCACCGATGCGAAAGCCAACCGCGACGCGCTGCACCGGCAACTGACCGAAAAACTCTCCATCCTGATGGCCAGTCAGGCCCCACTGCCTCCTACCGCCGCTCCAACTCGGTCCAGCGTCAACGCCACTGTCGCTCCCCCTTCAATCGCTCGGCCGCCAGAAAATGCTACGAAGGCCGAACGGATCGATGCGGTGGTGATCGGCACCTCGACGGGTGGTCCTGTTGCTCTGCGGGAGGTGATTCCCAAGTTGCCCGGGGATCTGGGGGTCCCTGTCTTCGTCGTCCAACACATGCCCCCCGGATACACTCACTCTCTGGCGCAACGCATCTGCGAGGCCAGCCAGCTACAGGTCATCGAAGGAGCCATGGGTCAAGAGGCCCGGCCCAACACCGTCTACATCGCTCCGGGCGGAAAACATCTTCGGTTGGTTCGGACAGGCGAACGCGTGCGGATCGAAACCAACGAGGATCCACCCGAGCACAATTGCCGACCCGCCGTCGACGTTCTCTTTCGTTCTGCCGCCACCGTCTACGAAGGCCATGTACTGGCCGTAGTGCTGACCGGCATGGGGCGCGATGGCGCCGAGGGATGTCGAGCCATCAAGCGGCAGGGGGGTACGGTTTTTGCGCAACACCCGGATGGCTGCGTCGTTTACGGAATGCCCAAGGCAGTGGTCGACGAGCAACTGGCTGATCGCGTAATCCCGCTGGACCGCATCGCATCCTGGATCGTCCGGGAAGTACAGAAGTGACGAAGTGAAGTCGTCTTGGATCCCAGGTGGTCGCCGGCAGCCGATCACCCGGGCCTTTTACCTTGGACTGCCTGACCGGATGGCTTGAATGAATACCCCCTCAGACCCACCTGCCGTCATCGTCATCGCCGAGGACAGCCGCATCCAAGGAATGGTGCTCAAAAACCGTCTGGAACAGGCAGGCTACATCGCGCATATCGGGGCCGACGGGGAACTAGCATTGGATCTGGTCAGGCGGCATCTGCCCAAGCTGGTGATCTCCGACATCGAAATGCCCAAGATGAACGGCTATGGGCTCTGCCGCGCCATCAAGACCGACCCCTCCCTTCGCCACATCCCAGTGATCCTGCTTTCCACCCTCTCTGATGCAGAAGACATCATCCAGGGACTGGACGTCGGCGCCGACAACTACGTCACCAAGCCCTACGATCCGGCCTACCTGCTGAGCCGTGTCGAGTCGATGCTGACTCAGCCAGTCCAGGACGACCAGCAACCGGCCGGCCCGGAACTGAAGGTGACACTTCATGGCAAAACGTACACGGTCCGTTCCGGTCGACAACAAACTCTCAATCTTCTCGTCTCCACCTTTGAAAATGCCGTCGAGAAGAATCGCGAGTTGCATCGCAGCAACGAACAGTTGACCCTGGCCAAAGAGAAACTGACGCAGTGGAACGCTCAACTGGAATCGCTCAATACCAAACTGGCATCGCTGAATCAGCGAATGACCCACGACCTACACGCCGCCGCTCGTGTCCAGAAATCGCTTTTGCCGAATGAATCCCAGCCGATCCCTGGGATCGAAATCGCGTGGCGATACATCCCTTGCGAGGAATTGGCAGGCGACTTCCTCAACTACGCGCGGCTCGATGAACACCATGTGGCGCTGTATGTGGTAGATGTCAGCGGCCACGGCGCTGCCAGCAGCCTCCTGGCCGTTGCGGTCGGGCGCGTCCTGGCCCCCCAGGCGTCGGCAACCAGCCTGCTGGTGCGACTGGATCCCTTCAGCGGCAAGCCGGTAGTCACCCCGCCCAAAACCGTTGTCGAAGAACTCAATCGCCGCTTCCCCATGGACTCCCAGGGAGGACTTCACTTCACCATCCTCTATGGAGTGCTGGACTTGCGCAACCATCGCTTCAGGTACGCCTGCGGCGGACATCCTCAACCGGTCCTGCAACGACCTGGGGAGCCAGCGGAGTTCCTGCCGGGCGAGGGATTGGCAGTAGGATGGGTGGATGACGTCGAATTCGACGAATGGGTGGTCGATCTGAAGCCAGGGGAGCGACTGTTCCTCTATTCGGATGGGATCCCCGAAGCGATGGATGGTCAATTGGCCGAGTTCACCAACGACAAAATGCTGCGCGCGATCGACCAGCACCGCGATCAAGCCATCTACCCACAAGGTGACAGGTTGCTGGAGGATGTCATGGCATGGTGCCAGCCCAATGGTCCACGCGATGATATCTCTCTGCTGATCGTAGAAATTCCCTCGGCCCCCGAAAGCTGATTCCAGCAGGCCAATCGAAAGGTCTTGGCGGCGCTTTGACCGCTTCCGCCCTAAGCGGTAGGATCAAACCAGTTGGATGCTTTCCGCCTGAACTCCGGGCAATGTGCCTCTCAGGCGTGGATGATCTGCCGATCAAGCCGATGGCTTGGATGGGAAGGGGAGATGACACCTACCGCAAAAAGTCGCTCCGGCTGGGTGGCATTTCTTGGAAGCTGGCTGGTGCATGTCGGTTTGCTCCTCTTCCTGGCACTGGTCGGCGCGGTGGGAGGTTTGGAGCAGGAGTCGGTCGTCGATCTGGTGGTCGATATGGACTCCTCCATCGGTCCTGAGGAGACCCTGGAGGTCGGCCAATTCGCACTGTCCTCGGAGGCTCCTGCATCCGTCACGCTGGAAACTCCTTCTCCAGCCACCTCCTTGGATACCGTCCAGCCTCTCGCGCTCCCATCCCTTGACGATTCACTGCCATCACTCCCTTCTGGAATCGGCGGTCTCGCATCCTCCCAGATCGCGCAGGCGGGTGGTGCCCTGGGCGCGACAGGATTGGGAGGGACCGAAGGAGCGGGAACCGGGGCCTCCTTTTTCGGAGTCAGCGCACTGGGAAGTCGCTTTGTCTTCGTCGTCGACAGCTCGACCAGCATGCGTGGGATGCGCTGGGAGTCGGCGGTGGAGGAACTGCAGCGGTCGGTCGAAAGCCTCTCCCCCGATCAGCGATTCGCCGTCATCTGCTTCGACCACGACACCTACCCATTTCAAAACAGTTCCGGCGCTCACGATGGCTACTTCATGGCCAGCCGCAAGTCGCAGCTGAAACTGCGGGCTTGGCTGCGGCACCATGAACTGGGGTATGAAACCTTCCCAGGCGTCGCCCTGAGAATCGCGCTGGGAATGAACCCCGATGCCATCTTCCTTCTATCCGACGGACAGATTCACGATCCATCTTTGGAATGGCTTAGACAGTGGAATCTAGGGTCGGATGGACTGCCCAGGATCCCCATCTACACCATCTCTTTGCACAGCACCCAAGGGGCACAGACGCTTCGGCAGATCGCTCAGGAGCACGGCGGCCAGTTTCGCGCCGTGGGTGGTTGGGCTTCTGAGGCGGTCTTCTCCGAACCCAAGAGCCCCTGACCCAGATGGGGTGCTTTGCCTCCTAAGACATTGGCATCCTGGTCGAAGGCAGCTCGCTGCATCAACCCCCAATGGAAAGCTGCCGGTCAAGATCGCTCCATGGACCGCGACCGTTCCCATTCTCTGAAGACCAAAGGTTTGTCCGACAGGGCTCAGCGATCCGGGAAAGGAGGCGGGAGTGCTGGTGTGTTGTTGCTAGGTGGCGCCGTCGCGGGCAAGGGAACGACGGGAATTCCCTGAGGCATCATCGCCGGCGGTTCGGCCGCGATTCCCCCAGGCGCCGAAGTGAACGTTCCGGGGCCTGCTGGCACCATGGGAGGGGCTGGAATTGCTGGTCCGAACGTGGGGGCGGGGACCGCTGTGCGGTCGGAGGAGGGGGAGGTTTGCGGGTAGGTATGCAGTCGGTCGCCCCCCTCGCGAATCGAGTAGTCGGCCCACACAGGCAGGTGATCGCTGATCTCTAGCGCCTCCTCGATCGAAAGATTGAACTCTCGCAGAAAATCGAAAACGCCCGCTCTGCCTATCGACTCATCCGTCGCACTTCTGGGATGAAGGATCTGATCAAGCATCGCGGTGCCGCGCACGGTGGTTGGGATCCCCTGCAACGTCGCCACGATCCCTTCGCTCTTGAGAAACTCCAGCCTTGAATCACTCGCCTCGAAATCCCCGGCGATGATCAAATCATCTTCTTGTCGACCATCGCGCCGGATCGTCCTGAACAACTCCGGGAGCAAACCGATTTCATTCTCCACCCTCGAGGGATGAATGGCGACATTGACGCAGGTGAAGGTGAACGCCTCCTTGGGGTCGATCCCCCGTGCACGAAACCAACCGACCAGCGGTTCGTAGCTGAGCAGGTCCTGAGGGTCTTCGACGCTGTAGAGTTGATAGCGATCGGTCTCGATGCGATCGGCATCCCAAAGAAAGCCAAGCCGCATCCGATCGTTTGCCCGCCCCACCTCAGGTCCCACCAGAAAATCGTATCGTCGACCGCTCCTTTGAAGTTGGTCTGAAAGCATTGCCAGGAGATCCTGTTCAGGACCTCGTATGTCCTGGACCGCAACCAGATCGAACTGCCGAATGATCTTCGTAAACGCCTCCATGACATGGGGCTTGGCGGCCTTAGCCGTGCTGAAACGCCCCAACTGAAAGGTTGCGATTCGGATTTTTCCGGCGGGGGCCGCAACGCTTTCGGAGGAGGTGATGGAAGTGGCCAGCTTTCCGATACGATCCCAGGTGCGCTGCAGGAGTGAACCGTCGCCTGGAGGTGGAGGAAGCACCGGACCGGTCGACTGGACCGATTCAATCCGGATCTGTTGGAGCCCAGCGATCCGATAATGCTGAAAAAAGAAATAGAGTCCCACAGCGATGGCGACCAGCCAAAGGAAGCGGGTCACGGAAAGGCCTCCAGACCGTTCGGTCGATGATTTGGATTTCCCCCGACTCGCCTTGGCCTGGGTGCTTGGGGAAGATTCCGATCCCATGGTGATTTTCCTGGCGAACCGTCGAAAAAGCCGAAGCGGAAGCACACGGGCGGCCGCTTGCTGGCGTCCCCGACCATTCCTGCTAGTCGTTCGGAATTCGCACCAGCCAACTTCAGGGGTTTTCCCCGACTTGGACACCTGGGGAAGCCGGTCCTTGGCGGCGTGCGTTTTGTAGCGGTTTTTCCGATGCAATTGCCTTATGGCCCGCTGCGTGGAAAGATTTTCAGGTTGTGGTGGAAAAATGGTTGTAACCGAAGGCAACTCGAACGATTCTGATTCAAACGCAATTCGACGGGTTGTTGGAACGAGCGGAAGCGATGTCAATCACCGACCAATATCACGAGATTCTGCTGGAGATCCCTCCGCTGAAGCGGCCCCACGGAGTGGTGGGACGGGGTATCGTTTCCAACTTTTATGCAGGCGAGGAAAATCGCGAAGTGGCCGAACTGGCTGAGCCTTTCGCCATCCTCGGCCTGGTCGATCGATCTCCCCTGATACTCTTCGGAGATACAGCGACCGGAAAAACGGCCCTTGCGATGTCCCTGGCATTTCGTTGGTGCATCGCCTCCGATCAGGGGCCAGCACTTCAGATCAATGGAGTCGATTTTGCGCGGCAGTTCCAATCGGCGATCGAATCCGACGATATGGAACGCTTCCGGGAAAGACATCGTGATTGCCGCTGCCTGCTGATCGACGATCTGCATGAATTGGCCGGTCGTGATGCAGCCCAAGAGGAATTGGTCCATACCCTGGACGCCCTGGCCGATCAGCAGGCCGTGGTGATTGCAACCACCGCATTGGTTCCCTCAACGATGCGGGACTTTCGCCGATCTCTGGTCAGTCGCCTGATGTCGGGTCTGCAAGTTCATGTCCAGCCTCCAGGTCTCTGGGCCCGACAGAAAATCATCCTGGCTCTGGCGGAATCCCTCCAGATGGAACTGGGTGAAGAAGAGTGCCATCGGATTGCATCGGGAGTTCCGGATGGGGTTACCGCCATGCAATTGCGCGGGATCCTCCTGCAATGGATGCAACAGCAGCACCGGGAGCCGCAGGATCGCGATCAGATTCTGCAGGCCATGCTGCTTCAACAACATCGTTCCCATACCCCGAGTCTGGACTTGATCGCCAAGGCGGCCGCTCGTGCCTTGGGAGTGCGCCTATCCGAGATGAGGGGAAATACCAAACGATCTCAGATCGTGCGCGCTAGAGGACTCGCCATTCTGATGGCTCGTCGATGGACCGAACTGTCCTTGCAGCAGATTGGTGACTATTTCGGAGGGCGCGATCACACGACGATCCTTCACGCGGTCCGCAAGACGGAAGCGGATCTGCAGGGGGATGTGGAGCTGCAGCGGGCCGCCGAGGAGATGAGGCAGCGCGTTCGAGGATAACCGGACCAATAACGATCCCCCAACCCCGGTCACTCCGCAGGGTCGCTGGGATCCTCCTGCGGCGGCTCGGCGCTCTTTTCCTCACCCCCGGATGGTGGATTTCCCTTGCCGCTAGCCAGATACTGCTGGCGTCCGCGGGCGTAGGCATCCCGCGCCGGGCTGTGACGCTGCAACCAATTGTCCAGCTCCGATGGGTCGGGGGGATCCTCTGCAATACGGGTGGCGATTCGCTCCAATTGCCGACGACACCATCCGCAACCGGTCCCCGCCCCCTGACAACCGCTCAGCTGGCTCGCTCGACGGATTCGATGGATCCTTGCGAAATTGATCACCTTGCGCCAGGTGACGTGGAAACATAGGCAGAGTTCGTCGTCGGGATGCATCGGTTCTCTGGAGTTGGCCTCCTACCTTTAAGGCTACGGCACCACAATTGATTCTCTCAGCGTATCATGAATCGAGTCACAGAAAACGCCGGGCAGCAGAGTTCCCTTCAGGGAATCGACTTGGCAAGCTTCCCGGGGCATCTGGGCGGGAGAGAATCGGCATGCAAGAAGAGATGACTCCAGAGGTGAACGACTCCGCTGTCAACCAACGCCCCTCGTTGATAGGCATGTCCCCTTCGGAACTCAAGCCCTGGCTGGCGGCACAGGGCCAGCCAGGATACCGGGCAGAGCAGATTCTGCGTTGGGTGCTTCAGCGTCGTGCCGAGTCGTTCGATGCGATGTCGGATCTCCCCAAGTCGCTTCGAACCGCTTTGGCCGAATCATTCGACCTGTTTCAGGTGCGTGTGGAACTGCACTCTCAGAGCGACGACGGGACGGAGAAACTGCTGGTCCGCCTGGCCGATGGCGGGAAGATCGAATGCGTGCTGCTTCGCGATGGCGACCGCCGATCGATCTGCATCAGTTCGCAAGTTGGCTGCGCGATGGGTTGCGTCTTTTGCGCCTCCGGGCTCGATGGCGTCGAACGCAACCTGACCAGCTCAGAAATCGTCCAGCAAATGCTTCTGCTGCAGCGATTGCTTCCCGAAGATGAACGACTCAGCCACATCGTGATGATGGGGATGGGAGAACCGCTGGCCAATCTCCCTCGCGTCCTGGAAGCGCTGCTGGTTGCCAGAGCCTCTTGGGGACTGGGGATCTCGCCGCGACGCATCACCATCAGCACCGTCGGACTGCCGCCGGCGATCGAACGATTGGCGGAAGCCGACGCACCCTACCATTTGGCGATCAGCCTCCACGCCCCCAACGATCCACTCCGCGATCGACTGGTCCCGGTCAATCACAAGATCGGGATCGCTGCCATCATGGAGGCGGCCGAAAAGTATTTTCAGAAAACGGGCAGGCGATTGACGTTCGAATATGTGCTGCTGGCCGACCTGAATGACTCCATGCAGTGCGCGGAACAACTGGTAAAGCTTCTAGGTGGCAAGACCGCACTGCTCAATGTGATCCCCTACAATCCAGTTCCAGGACTTCCGTATGAGACACCCTCGGCGGATGCCATCCATCGCTTTCGGAGAGTCCTGCTGGAAGGGGGCATCAACGTGATGTTTCGCCAGCGGAAGGGGGATCCGATCCAGGCTGCATGTGGGCAATTGCGCCGGCTTCGAGAGAAGGAGCCGGCGATGGTTCCTATGCCAGGAGGCCCGGCCAACGGGATGCCATGACGCTGCGCAACAAGAGAATTTTCGCGGTGATGCTCCTTCTCGGTTCTCTCTGTTATTTCCAGGCCCGATCGCTCCGGCAGGTGCGGGAGATCGCCTTCGCCATGGATTTGGTGGAGCAGGGCTACGTCGAACCAGTCGATCGACATGCCCTTTATGCCACCGCCATGAAAGCGATGCTCGGGTCGCTTGATCGCTATTCCGGCTTTGTCCAGAAAGACGATTTCGACCGGATGAACCGGATCATCGATCAGCAGTTTGGCGGGGTCGGAATCCTGCTGGAACAACCCTCAGCCAATGGCCCGTTGCGCGTTCTCTCCCCCCTTTTCAATACCCCTGCCATGCGCGCTGGAATCCAGCCTGGAGACGCTATTCTGGAAGTCGACGGGAACCCAACCATCGGCTGGGATATCGATCTGGCAATCTCGAGACTGACCGGAGTCGCCGGGACACCGGTTCGGCTGAAAATCGAACGCACAGGGTTCACCAGCCCCATCGAACTGGAACTGGTGCGCGCTGAGATCGAAACCGAATCGGTGCAGGGAGATCGAAGAAGAGAGGATGGAAGCTGGAGCTACCTTCTAGAACAGCATCCAGGAATCGGTTACGTGAAGGTCGATTCCTTCGGCAGCAAGACCGCAGACGAATGCCGGCGGGCTATCGAATCGATCACTGGGAAAATCGATGGACTGGTGCTGGATCTGCGATCCAATCCAGGGGGCCTGCTGACCGCCGCAACCGACATCTGCGATTTCTTCCTCGACGAAGGCCCGATCGTCTCCACCCGTGGACGCGATGACTGGCGACAATCGACGATCCAAGCGACCAAGGGAACCTTGCTGCCATCGGATATTCCCATCGCCGTGCTGATCGACGGTGGATCGGCAAGCGCTAGCGAAGTCGTCGCCGCCTGCCTGCAGGATCGGCAGCGAGCCATCGTCGTCGGCGAGCGATCTTTTGGGAAAGGGAGCGTGCAAAATATCATCCCCCTGGAAGGCAACCGGGAGGCGATGAAGCTGACGACCGCACGCTACTACCCTCCCAGCGGTCGCAACATCGACCGCAAAGGGAATGACTCCCAAGAGACCCAGTGGGGCGTCCTGCCCGACCCGGGGATGGATGTCCAGCCGACCGAACTGCAACGCTCCCAGTGGGCGTTTCTCCAACGCGATCGGAACATCTGGAAGAATGGCTCAATGGAAGAGCCTCCAGCCCCTCCGCTGGTCGATGCCGTGCTGGAACGTGCGGTCCAGGCACTAACCAAGTCAGCAAAGTGACTTCTCAGGCCATCAAGAATCCCTTCCCCAACCACTCCACCCTCCGTCGATCGGAGAAACTCCCTCATGAGTCGGTCGCTTGCAATCCGTGCCCGGATTCTGGAGATCTGCGACGAAAAGGAAGCGATGCGAGTCGATGGCTGGACCGATGCGATGGAGGAGGCAGATCATGAGGCGATCTGGCAGGATTTGGCTCCCTACTGGCAACCCAGCCCCACCGACGCCATCCTCGACGCAGGAGCCGGCACCGGGGCTCTCTGCCTGACGCTGTTGCGACGCGCCCACCAGTCGCTGACGGCGCTCGATCCCTCCGCACCGATGCTGCAGCGACTGAAGGCCAAAGAGGCGCTGCGAACGGTCGATGTGGTTCAGGGATTCTGCGACGATCCCACAGACGCTGATCTCTTCCCCCCAAGCTCCCTTGATGCTATCACCTCACGGCAACTGACCAACGGACTATTCGATCCACTTGCCGCCTTCGGCAACTGGCATCGATGGCTTCGCGAAGGTGGCGCGGTCGTAGTGATCGATGGCCTCTACGATCGGGATGCCTGGAGCGGCCCGTGGGAAGAGCTGGTCGACCTGCTGCCCTTAGCCGCATGCCGCACCATGGCCACCGTCCCCTACCTTCTGGAACAGAGCGGTTTTCAGATCCAGCATGTCGGCTGGATGGACGCCACCAATGCTCGCCCTGCCACGCGAACCCCAAGGTATCTGGTCGTTGCCCGAAAAATGGCAAACCCAGGAGAAGGAATGTCCCCAGAAAACATTGGCATGGGCCCCTAGAGCATGTTGCTGATGGACTGGTGCCATTGCATCAAGCTCCATCGATCCAAGAAACGGTCCAAGGGGACACGATCGCAGCGCTTGCCGCTATGACCTAGTGATAGGCTTCAGTCACTTTTTCGATTCCGAACCTGAAAGAAATCGGTCCGACAACTCGGTCGGTCCTTATTCGCCATGAAGACTTTCTCGGGTCCTCTTGCACCTTGCTTCTCGGCTCACGCGAAGCCGCAAAGCAACACCTTTCCTTGGAACCAGTGCATAACTAGCTTGGGTATCCAGTCACCTTCAAGTCGGCGACCCCCACCCACGTGGCCATTCGAATTATGAGGTCGAATCTCATCTGGAAACAGTCGCTGATTACTTACGCAAGTATCTCCGTCTGGTTTTTCTTCGCGCCTTGGCGTCTTCTCGTGAGGCCTGTAGGTCCTCTATTTGATCGAAAGGGGGACTTCTGGAAATTCTGCGGGTCCGTGGGGCGATCGCTACCCTCAATACTCCTAGATGGACCTTAGAAGAGGCTCATAGCGATGAGCATGGCAAGTACGAAGAAGATAAAGAGGCCAACCTGCGCGGCTTTGGCGTAGCTGAAGGGGGCTTCTCCATGGATCTCACCGGTCTGTCCATTGACCAGGACACGGTAGGTCTGTTTGCGATAATGGTAGACCATAATCCAGATCGGTAGCAGCACCGGCTCACTGGACAACGAGCTGATGGTGACGTTGACGCGCACATTGCGTCCGCCTCCTGGAAGGTAGCGCGAACAGGCGGCCGCTTCGCGCTCTTCGATCATGCTGACCGCTAGTGGTTTGGCGAATTTCCTCGCCAGACGAAACTCTTCGACGATCACGTGCTCCAGTTCAACCTCCTCGGGAGGCACTGCCTTGCTGAGATCAAAAGGACGGATCCGATCGATCTCTTCGGCCGTCAGAATGCTGCTGGCCCCTACCAGAATGCCGTCGTAGTGGGATTGATGCTTGCCGCTGACAGGGACCCAATTGCCACGGGCTCCGTAGGGGACCTTGGGGGAGTCGCCGGTCCAAAACGAATCGGTGTCGGCGGCGAAAACCCAGAAGGGGACGAAGACCTGAGTGACTTTGTCGATGGACGAACTACTGGCGGCATCACCAGGGCGCCAAAATCCATTGGCCAGAAACTTCCGAAGAATCTGCGTCGCCTTGTCGTAGGGAACGCGGAATGGCACCACCCATCTGGGTCTCAGCGTGCGGACGTTCTCCTGCTTGCTCATCTTCGTGCTACCGCAGAACGGGCAGCGCAGCGCCTTGGCCGACGTATCGTAGCTCATCGACGCCCCGCACCCGTCGCAACGAAACGAATAGACGCTGGGCTGCTGTACCGGCAACGGCTCCACATCCCGATGGTGAGGATTCTCCGTGCCGCAGTTACTGCAGAAGAGATCCTCGTCGTCCAGTCGACTGCGGCAGATCTGGCAGCGGATATCGGCAAGTGGCTTGCTCATCGTCTTCTCGTGATCCAGGTCCAAGTCGCTTAATGAAGTAGTTGCGAAATGCCGAAGGCAACCGCGGCGATCAGGACGACCAGAGCTCCGATCCCGACCCCAATCCGCTTCTTCGACCACGGTTTTTCGCCGAACACTTTTCCGGTCTGACCGTTGATCAAAAAGCGGTAGACTTTGTCTTTGTAGCGATAGCTGAGTACGTAGACTGGCAGCAAAATCAGGTCGCTGTCGTTGAGCGTCATGTTGGTTTCGATCTGGAGATTCTGGTAGGTATCTCCCGGCATGAAACCGCTGATTGCATTCTTCTGACGCTTGCGAAACTCTTTCTCCGCCAGCGCGATCGCCTGTTCGGGCGAAATCGAGTACTCTTCGGTCATCCATCCGGCGAGGTAGTAGGGCCGAAATCTCGCCAAAGCTCCCAACTGGTAAGGCTGGATTTCCAGCGCTTCGCTCTGTGGAAGCCCTTTCGATGCCGAAACCATGAAGCCGAAATAGAACTTGTGGTGCTGGCCATCCAGCGGCCACCACTCCGTCTCCTGGACGGTCCGCGTGGCGACCTGAGTTCGCCCTTCGCTATCGCGGTAGGTGTAGGTCTCCGTGCGGTACCAGTGCTGTCCGATGGTAGCCGACCAGAGGCTGTTTGCCGCCATCGAAAAGTGCCAGAAGGGAAGGTAGACGCCCCGTTGCTTCTCCGAGACGGCTTTCCGCACCAAGTCCCCTGGGCGAAACCAGCTGTTATTGCGGAGCCACTTGAAGAAAATCTCCTGAGCTTTCTCCTTGGTGATTTCGAAGGGAAGCAAAAATTCGGGCCGCTGCTTGCCGCTGTCCCTTTCTGGGATTTCGGCAACGTAGGTCGAATCGCAGAAGGGGCAGCGAATGCTTCGCTCCCCCATCGTCGCCTGAATCATCGACCCGCAGTTATCGCACTGGAATCGGTGCAGGTCGATCGGCTTGGCCTGAATTTGGGAAACCGACGGACTGGCATTCTCGTCGGGTACCTCGAACGGCAGGCCGCATGCGGTGCAGAATCGACTTCCTGGCTCCCGCGGACTGCCGCAAGCAGGGCAGGGGGCACCCCGCAGCAATTTGGGATCAGGAGGCTGCAGCGGCACTTCGATGATGGGGGGACTAAGCGGGTCGGCATCCACCGGATCGGTGACCATGCCCCCTTTGCTTTCCTTCTTCCGATCGCTCATCCTACTTCCGCTCACCCCTTCCCGAAGACTTCTCCCATGCCATCGGCATGTTGGCGGCACGTTTCACGCCGGCCTCGGTCGCTCTTCCCCCCAACTTGGCCCGGGCCTAACCCTGCCCCTAGCGCGTCGGAGTTTGGAAAAGCTCGCCAGCAAGGCCTGTTAGTCTACGTCTCTTGCTTGGGAAAAGGAACCAGTCGCACCCCATCACCGGCTCTTCTTCCACTGAAAAACGACAAGAAACCTTGTCTTTTAGAGGTATCACCCTTTCGGGCACCCCAGTCCAAGGATTGCGCAGGCGGCCACACAAGCCGACGACCGCTTCGCCAATGTCCATGAAGAAATGCTCATCGCTTCTTCATGCAATGCCTTCGGATCCTTCATCGAATCTAAGCCCTCAGACGAAATAATCGTCCCCAGTCCCTTTGCGGAGGGCAAAGGTTTCGATTCAAGCAGTAGGGATCACTTTCACAGGGGCAGTCAGTTTTATGGTTCGTCGCATCTTCAATCGTCGGCAGCGTGGTTTCACGCTGGTGGAGCTGCTGGTGGTAATCGCCATCATCGGCATTTTGGTCGGCCTGCTGCTGCCAGCCGTGCAGTCGGCACGCGAAGCCGCACGCCGCATGCAGTGCTCCAACAATCTGAAGCAGATCGGTCTGGCAGTGCATAACTTCGAATCTGCATACAAGAGAACGCCCGTCTCCGGTCAGTGCGGTTCGACCGGTCAGACGACAACACCCTACACGGTTCATTCGACCGCAACCTACCTGCTTCCCTACATCGAACAGACGAATGTTTTCAACCTGTTCAACGTCGATGCAGACCCCATCGCCGCCTACGGTGGCGTCCTTCAGGCCAACGGCCATTACCTGACGACCACTGGCGCACTCCTTCACAAGAATGCACGTGGCCTTGCCTACGACGACCCCAACTGGCCCACCGGTCAGCAGGCGGCCAAGAGCAACATTCCCACCTATGTCTGCCCTTCGACCCCCATCGCCAATGAGGCACGGGATCCCATGGGCCGATACGGCGCCTGGGACTACATGTTCATCGACTTGACCGACATCGACGAGCGACCGAGCTCCACGATGTTTCGCGCCCGCACGCTGCCCACCGGCAGTGCCGACTGGCTGACCCAGGTACGCCAGGGGATGCTGGGGTGCGATAAACGAGGCTTCGCACAGGTCACCGACGGCACCACCAACACGATTCTTTGCGTCGAAGATGCCGGACGTGCTCATCCGATGATCGGACGCTTCGGCTCTAGGTCAGCCCGCAATTCCTTCGTTCCCAATCAGACCGACCCGGTCGCTTGGGATGGGGGTTCGGCAGGTGGCCGTCGCATGTGGGCATGGGCCGACCCAGATTCGGTCACCAACGGATTCTCTGGTCCGCATCGCGCTATCGATCAACCGAGCCGCGCTGCGAAGGTCAACAACCACAAGTTCCCCACCGGTGGTCCCGCCAGTTGCCTCTGGGCTGTCAACAACTGCGGCCCCAACGACGAGCCATTCAGCTTCCATGCGGGTGGCGTCAATTGCACCATGGGTGACGGATCGGTCCGATTCCTGGGCGATACCACCGATGCGATCGTGCTGAAGTACTTGGCCGGCGCCGAAGATGGCAACACCGTGACTTTGGATGACTGATCCGACCGACAGATCCGATGGAAGGAGTCGTTGTGTTTGAAAAAACAACGACTCCTTTTGATGGTCAAACGAAGCGGTGCGATGCCGCTCGAAGGGTACGGAGAAAGACCTATTTCTTTCGGGATAGTAAAGATTCAAACAATGGCACAAAACAAGCTTTTGGTTACGTTTGCACTTCTGGCGATGCTCGCCGTTTCGGGATGTGGGTCGGTGAAGACCGAGCCCGTGGCGTCACCGGTAGAAATCAGTGGCAAAGTCGCCATGTCGCAGGGGTCTATCCCCGAGGGAGTCAAGATCGCATTCCAGCCGACTCAGTCGGGCTACGGGGAGTCTTTTGCGCTGCAAAGTGACGGATCCTTCAAGGGGTCGATGATTCCAGGTCCTTACATGTACTTCTTCACCGCAGACGAATCAGCGGAAGGGGCAGCGGCGCTGCAGTCCGTCCCCAAGCCGCTGCAGGAACCTGATCTGAATCGCAAGGTGGAAGTCATTTCCGGCCAACCGGTCTCTATCACCGTTCCCTGAGCACTAGCTGGAAATTCGAAGACATCGCGCCAGCAGCCTCCAGACAGCTCGACGCCAAAGCACCCCTGGGTGTGGAAAGCTCGAGCTGTCTTTTTTCGTCGCATGTTGTCAGCTGGTCGACACAAGGGATCCCGTTACGATGGAACCAGGTCATTCCGTTGGCTGCTTCCGTTCGATGCCACGCGAAGGAGACCGCTACCCATTGCAACCTCCACGGAAGTTCGGTCGCCCCATGAATGATTCCCGCCCCGGCTGGTTGCGATGTCTCCCACTGGCTCTCTTCTCCCTCGTAGGCTGCGGATCTACCTCGCAGCCGGAGTCCTTTGGTGATACACCAACCCAGACTGCGACCAGCATCGCTGCCACCAATCCACCCTCACGGAATTCCGACGCTGGAACCAGCGTCTTACGAGGCCCAAAACTGGTGGTGGTCGATGGGCCAGTCCACCAATTTGGTTCCATGGAATTTGGATCATCCAAAAGCCACACCTTTCGGCTTCGCAATGACGGCCTAGCACCACTGATTCTCTCGATCGGCGATGTCTCCTGCCGCTGCACTTCAGCCAAGCTTTCAGCAGAACAGCTGCAACCAGGGCAAGAGGCAGATGTCCAGTTGACATGGAAGGCCGAGAGCCTTCAGTCACCGACGGAACAATCGGTTGAAATCAAAAGCAACGATCCGCTGCAGACACGATGGACATTGCGGGTTCGTGGTGAGGTGACTGCGCGATTCACCTGGTGGCCAAGTACCCTGGAGCTGAGATCTCCTAAGCAATCCGACTCACCCCAGGATGCGGCAGACGCTACGATCGCAGAAGGGGAAATCGTCCTGGTTGATCGCGACGCTCAATCGCTCTCGATCAACCAGTCCATTTGGGAGGATGAAACCACCCGGCATTTGGTGCGCCTGACGTGGGAGTCCTGTCCGATCCCCGAGCAAGCCAGGAGATCCAATCCGAAGGCGACGGAGGCGAAGCGGCTGCGCGTTGCACTGGCCCGAGGGTTCCCCGACGGACCCATTCAGTCTTCGGTCCTGGTGCAACTGGAGGGAACCCAGCAACCCACACCGCTGATGGTGCATGGAACCATCGGTGGATCGATCCGATGGATCGCAGGTTCCAATTTCGACGAAAATAGAAAACTGCTCGACCTGGGACTCGTCTCGGCCTCCGAAGGCAAGACCTTCCGGCTGAATCTGGCGGTCCAGGGAGTCGCGGCAATCGAACCGGTGCCAGCCGATCCCACGCAGCCCGTTGGCAAGAGGCCCGAGCTCCTTTCCATCGATCCGGAAGGATGGTGCGAGGTCACGATCGGCGAACCGACAGTACGGGGCGATCGAAAGCTTTTTCCAGTCGAGATTGTCATACCACCCGGTAGTATGCCGCGATCCTTACCCGCCACTAGCCCCGACAATGCAGGGCACATTCTTCTAAAGTCTCCCTGGTCTTTCGCCAGCGAGGTACCTCTGCACGTCCGTGTCCGAATCGAGTGAACGAGCAGTTCGATCAAGCGGTAGTATGTAGAGTGTGTGAGTCGGTCGTGGAACGAGCGACCTGATGGTCCAAACGACTGCGATGTGTCGTGTCCGTTCCTTACAGCAGCCATATCTGGTGGCGAACACTCCAGCACCAACATCGCCGCTCGGCTTTACCGCTGGTAAATCGGCAGATAATGGTGATCGACGCTGAGGCTGAGGATGGCCATGCTGGTGGCGTAAATGCGTGAGCCGCCCGCTTCCTCGCCTTCTGGGGTCCAGCCCCCATCAGGATTCTGCTTGGGCAGCAGCGCCTCACGTACCAGTCGCCTTGCTGTCTCGGCCACCTCGCCTCCCTGCTGATGCATCCCTTGTGCGTAGTAATAGGTGCCGTAGAGAAAATACCTGGTGCCCCAGGCGGGCGGGTGATCCTGCAACCATTTGGTTGCCTGAGCGACCAGGGGGGAGTCATACTGGCCGCAGACCTGCATGGCGAGGATTCCAGCTGCCGTCATCGAATACTGGATGTCACCACTGCCAGGGGTGTACGCGAATCCCGTGATCTCTTTGGTCGGCGTGCCGGATGGATCGAGCGGTGCGGTGCAGGAGCGTTTCAGATACTGAATCGCTAGCTCGATCGCCGAGGAAGGGACATCGATCCCATCAGTCTTTGCGGATCGGAGAGCCATCAACTGCCAGACGGAAACCGAGAGATCGGAATCGGCTGCGTCTGGAGTGTACCGCCACCCCCCGCGATAGGCTCCCTGCTTGCTCCGTCGCTGCGCTTTGAGGATCAGATCGATTCCTTCCCTGCACGCTCGCTCTATCTTCTCGTCCTGCTGTTGGTCGGCTCCCATCCCAAGCATTTCCGAAAGCATCAGGGTGGTGATGCCATGTCCATACATCCGGGAGCCATCTTTCTCGCCGAAGTATCCTTCTTTGTTGCGTCGATCGTCCTGGAGTACAAAATCGAGTGCCCGGCGCATCGCCTTGCCGCGCGGAGTGGGATCCGATGCCGTGGTTCCTACACTGGCCATCGACATGATGCTCAGGGCAGTCATCGCAGTATCGTGCTGCCCCATCGTGATCGCCCCCGAATCCTTCTGCTGCGTCAGAAGAAAGTCGATCGCGCGGCCGATGGCGGCTTTCGTTGGTTCGTCGTCGCTTTGCGCCGCAATAGGATCGCTCCGGCCAACCACCAATAGAGTGGCAAGCAGTATCGTCCAGAGCTTATTTCGTCGTTGTGCCGGTCGATGGTCACAAGAAGAAGCCGAATCGAAGGCCATCAGCGTTTCTCCTCGCCATCGCGCTCAGAAAGACTTCGGAAGTACCGCTCGATCTGCCGTCGATACTTGGGAGATACCATTTCCCTCTGGCTTTCGACCACCTCGGCAGCCTTCTTCTCCCGCAAGCGACTCCAATTGCCCAGTGGCACTCCCTCGAGCGGATCGGCAGCCAGGGTTCTCCCTGGGCCGCTCCCTTCTTGCTGTGGGCCGCTGGAACTAACCTGGCTAGAGGAAGTGGCAGTGGCATTTTGAGTCGGCTGTCCCTGGCTGTTCAGAGGGCGAGCAGCCAGCGAGGTACTCTTGGAGTCCGGCTGGGCGCTGCGCTGCTGCTGGAGGCTTTGGGCCAGTTGCTGGGCGGCTCGCTGGAGAGATTCCCTGGAAGGCATCGGGGCCGAATTGCTGAGTGGACTGGTAGCAGGTACGGTTCCCTCGGGTGTGCGCAGCTGACGGTCCAGCTGATCGACCAGTTGGGCCATCTCCTGCGGCGTCAGCAATGGAGACCGATTGGGTGACTCCGCAGACTGGGAACTGGCCGACTGCTTGGCACTGGATGCATTCGATGCGTTGGAAGCAGCCGATTGGCTGGCGCTAGAGGCGTCCGCTGACTGAGATTGCTGATCCCCTGACGTGGGATCCGTCGACTGGCTGCCTTGGTTGGAAGAAGCACTGGGGTCGTTGGCTGCTTCCCCATTGGTTTGTGCCGCATTCGAAGAAGCCTCCTGCAGTGCGTTCTCTTGCGAGGCTGCCTGCTGTGCTGCCTGCTGTGCTGCCTGCTG
>Ga0315900_10001763_pt1 | contig 34260 bp, 35 predicted proteins | sample LakEriMetagenome_FD_203521 | JGI IMG/M metagenome (GOLD analysis project Ga0315900, IMG submission 203521) | Freshwater fungal communities from buoy surface, Lake Erie, Ohio, United States - Buoy 12 MA114 | ecosystem: Environmental > Aquatic > Freshwater > Lake > Lake biofilm | place: USA: Lake...
TACACACGTCGCTTGCCCGGCATCGTCATCCTCCTGATAGGGGGCCTCCAAGCCCGGAGGCTCCACCTTATCAGGGCGCCCGAAATCCGGGGTCCACCTCAGCGAGCGACCTATCGCTTGATTGTGCGGCGAAGCCATTCGCGGGCTTGGGCACGCTCGGGAATGTCTCGCAGAATCCAGGAAGCCGAGTGGTTTGGATACGGGATCGGCACGAACGTGAACGAGCCGCTCACGCCACTTCGATCTAAAAATGCCTGCGTCGGAGAAATATCAAGCTCGTGGGATATCCACTGCGGTCGGGTGCCCAGGCGTTGGAGCCTGCGAACCGCCGACGTCGCATCCGACTCAGGGTACGGCCAGTCGCGTACGCCGTCGTAGTGGCTATGACAGAAGAACCCGCACCACAGGGATGCAGTCGCGTCATCACTCAATCCGATGAAGTTACACGCTATGGCACCCCGCGAAAAGCCGCAAAGAACGATCCGAGACTTATCCCCGCCATATCGTTCGCAGATATCCCTGACAGTGGCTGCGCAATATCGTTTCGTCTCTTCAACGTCACCCCACCAGTTGAGACAACTTCGCCTGGATCCATCTGCATCGACCCTTAAGAAAGGGAGGCTTAACCAGAGAAAACCGTTTCCGCCACTGAGGCCATACCCGAGCGTGCACGACTCCGGAGTGCCATCCGACACGTCCCCGAGGGCATTTCGATAACCACCGTTTCCTGGATATTCGACGAGAACGGGATATACCTGTCCGGGTCGCCAGTCATGCGGTAGATACAAGACGTGTCGAACTTCACTGCGCTGCCATCCTGGACTGACAGCCACGACCCGCTTGCCCGCCGCGGGATCGCCCTGTGTGACCTCAGGGAGTGTTAGGTCGGCCACGGCATCGTGAATGTTCGCACTTCGAGCGACGTGTTCTGCTCCCGCAGCCAACGCAGCCGACAGCCAGCACCATGCAAACAAGGATCTCATACTTTTCTCCGCAGTCTGCACACCTCGGCGAACGAAAAAGTTGAGCAGCTCGCAGCCAACAGACTCACCAGACCGCAGGACGCTATCGCGAGGCTGCTCCAAACGCCTGGTTCGCCATTCCCGTGGGTCTTATCCCCGGGTTTGCCACGCCGAAGGATCCCGAGCGCTGTGGAGAACAGCCAGCACCTCGACACGATCTGCGAGCACGATAACGTAGCCGATATATCAAAACTGCTTCAGCCTCGCGGCACGCACATCTTCCCAAACCTTGCCATGCAACTCCGGCATCTTTTCGATGCGGGCAAGCACTTCCCGAACTCGAGCAAGAGCCTGATTTCCGAGGCCAACGCGAACGGCCTCAAGCTCGTCGCGGGCCTCCTGAATATCGACCGCTGCCTCGTGCCGCAGGATTACCGGCAGACTCACGAACCACCCTCAAACCGCTCTAGCACTTCCCGCCAGGGCTTGCCGACGCCGGGGGATTCGGCGGCACGGCTGCGGCGTGTGGCGAGTTCCGCCGCATGCCAATCAGGAATGTCCAGCGGTTCGACCTGTTCCGGCAGGCTGTCCCAGATCTGCTCGATGAGATCCAGACGATCGCGCACGCTCAGGCGATCGATGCCCAACGAATCGATGCGGATGGCCACGGGTATTCTCCTTTGATGGACAGCGCACCAACCGCCGTAGTTTACCGCCTGGGTAAGGAGCTGGAAAGCTCGGGGGCGACCTAGCATTGGCTGGCCATCGCTCTTGGCGAACGAATCCGATCAGCGGCTCTCGCCCACTGTGCTATCCATTCCGCTGGATTCTGTCGCGAGTCCGCTGCATTGCGTGGTTCGATCTCCCTTTGCGGCTCAAACAGCGCTCCATACCGAACGAAGCTGCAGGTGGTTGCTTTGGATCTTGCCACCACACATACCGCAACCCAGTCTGAACGCACGCCGATTCATGACCGCATTCACGCATCCCGCACCGGAATCGCTGCGCGACTCACATGCACCATGCCGAGCGACGCAACAAACTCCCAGCCAAGCGACGATGCTCTGACCCTCCCACTAGGCGGGACCGTAATTGTGCCGGCGGGAAAGGATGCGGTTAGTCCGCAAAGCGATGCTCATGTGAAGTCACTATGCCGCAGGGCTCTATAGCAGTTTGCACATTTCTAGTAGGCCCAAGGCGATGGAGGCGAAACACATGACGACCAGACCACGGCGATGATCCAAAATGAATCTGCGAGATGGTCGAACATTATCCGCCGCATCGAGCCCCAAGCCTGGCAGCACGAAGTAGGCGAGTCCGACTACGCCAAGCAGGACCCCAACAATTCCGTCGGTTCCATAGTGCCGCGACGAATAGAAGCCGAGAGCCACGATCGCGATCACCGGCAAGAGCGACAACACGCCCACTAGCCGTGATATGGGGGAGGCGAGGAATTCCCGTGTCATCGTTACCTCATGAATGGAACAATCTAATTGTCGGATCGGGGCGCATGGATAAAGCGTTATTGCGATGAACTGCCGAACGCCCGTCAGGATACACGGGCGGGGGGTGAGATCGCCATCCTGCTTGATTTTGTTGCGATAATGTAAAAAGGCCATTATCTGTGCCAGCGCGTGGTGCTCGTGCGGCCGTGGCGTGCAGGGTGAAGACTATGAGCGTGGCTCGGTTTTGTGCGATTCTGACAGGTACGAAGCTCCCACGGGCCGACAAGGAATAGTTTCCCCGTTGGATTCGCCGGTATGCGTCCAGTAGCGGTGATTCGGGCGGCAGCCTTTCGGTGATTGAGCGAGAGGTTGTTGAGTTTCTGCGGTCGCTCCGCGATCACGGCACGCCCGCCTGGCAGCGGCTGCAGGCGGTGAGAGCGATCGAGGCCTACCAGTCGCTCGTGCACGTGATAGATGCGGTGGATGTGCGCCACATTCATCTGGTGTTGAGTCGGCTCGCCGAGCAGGAGAAAACGTCCGGGGCGGCCTTTGAAGGCTCCGGCGTTCGCGACGAACGGCACCTCGTTGGGCTGATTGATTCGTCCGGGCCACTTGTCATTCAGCAGGTGCGGCGGGAGCTGCGACTGCGACACAAGGCACTGCCGACCGAACGGGCCTACGTGGGTTGGCTGCATCGGTTCATTCGGCATTGCGGCGAGCCGAATCCGGCGAGGTTTGGAGAGCCGGAAATCAAGGCATTCCTGACAGATCTCGCGGTCCGTGGCAACGTAACCGCCGGAACACAGAATCAAGCGAAGTGTGCTCTGTTGTTTCTCTACGGCACGGTGCTCGGCCGCGAGCTCGAATTTCTCGACATCGCCCGGGCGACAAGGTCTGGATTATGGTGCTGCCGGGGCGAGCGCGAGATATGCTGGCCGCGCAGGTTGAGTACGTCGGGCGGCTGCGCGGAGACGATCTCGACAGCGGCTGCGGAGGCGTCTTCCTCCCGCACGCCCTCGATCGCAAGTGCCCACAGGCGTGTCACGAGTTCGGCTGGCAGTGGCTGTTCCCGTCACTGCAATTGGCTCGCGACCCTCGCGTGGCGCAAGCCCGCCGGGGCCATGGATGGCCCGGCGAGTGCTCTGTTTAGTGCTGCAGCTTCTTGTAGCGGAAGCGATGCGGCTCGTCGGCTTCGAGGCCGAGCCGCTCCTTGCGGCTCCGCTCGTAGACCTCGAAGTTGCCTTCGCACACGTGCACGTAACCGTCGCCCTCGAAGGCGATGATGTGCGTGGCGAGGCGGTCGAGGAACCAACGGTCGTGGGTGATCACCACGACCGAGCCAGCGAAGTGCGTGATGCCCTCCTCGAGCGACCGCAGCGTGTCGACGTCGAGGTCGTTCGTCGGCTCGTCGAGCAGGAGCAGATTGGACCCGCCGCGGAGCAGCTTGGCCAGGTGCACGCGGTTCCGCTCGCCCCCCGACAGCGTGCCCACCTTCTTCTGCTGGTCGGGCCCCATGAAGTTGAACTTGGCCACATAGCTGCGGGCGTTCACCGTCCGCTTGCCCAGTTCGATCGTGTCGTGGCCGCCGGAGATCTCCTCGAACACGGATTTCTGCGGATCGAGGGCGTCGCGGTTTTGGTCGACGTAGCCGATATCCACGGTCGCGCCTACCTTGATCGTGCCCGAGTCGGGCTTCTCCGCGCCGACGAGCATCCGGAAGAGCGTCGTCTTGCCCGCGCCGTTGGGACCGATGATGCCCACGATGCCGCCCGGCGGCAGCCGGAACGACAGATTCTCGAAGAGCAGCTTGTCGCCGAAGCCCTTGGAGATGTTCTCCACGTCGATCACCTGGTCGCCGAGCGGTCGGCTCGCCGGGATGAAGATCTCGATGTCCTGGTCACGCACGGCCGCCTGTTCCGCGGCGAGCTTCTCGTAGGCCGCCATGCGGGCCTTGCTCTTGGCCTGTCGGGCCTTGGGCGACATTCGCACCCATTCGAGTTCCTTGTCGAGCGTCTTCTGCCGGGCGCTGGCCTGCTTTTCCTCAAGTTCGAGTCGGGCCTTCTTCTGCTGGAGCCACGACGAGTAATTGCCTTCAAACGGTATGCCACGGCCGTGATCCACTTCCAGGATCCACTTGGCGACGTTGTCGAGGAAGTAGCGGTCGTGCGTCACGGCCACGACGGTGCCGGTGTATTCCGCGAGATGTCGTTCGAGCCAGTTCACGCTCTCGGCGTCGAGGTGATTCGTCGGCTCGTCGAGCAGGAGAAGGTCGGGCTTCTCCAGAAGCAGCTTGCAGAGCGCCACGCGGCGCCGCTCGCCGCCGGAAAGGTTCGTCACGCCCCAGTCGCCCGGCGGCAGGTTCATCGCGTCCATCGCGATTTCCACCTGGCGGTCGAGATCCCAGAGGTTCTTGGCGTCGATCTCGTCCTGCACCGTCGCCTGCTCGGCCAGCAGTTTCTCCATGTCGTCGGGCTCGAGCGGCTCGCCGAGCTTCGCGTTGATCTCCTCGAATCGCCGTAGCACGGCCCGGGAGTGATCGACGGCGTCCATCACGTTTTCGAAGACTGTCTTCTCCTGGTCGAGCTTCGGCTCCTGCTCGAGGTAGCCGACGGTGTAGCCGTCGGCGAGTCGGGCCTCACCCTCATACTCCCGGTCGATGCCCGCCATGATCTTCATGAGCGTGCTCTTGCCCGCGCCGTTGCGGCCCAAGAGGCCGATCTTCGCGCCGGGGTAGAAGGCGAGGTTGACGTTCTTGAGCAGTTCGCGCTGGCCGAACTTCTTGTTGAGTTCGGAAATCTGGAAAATGAAGGCGGCGCCCATCGTGGCGAAAGCTGCTCCGTGCGGTGTGTCGGTCGAGAACGAGTCCGACGAATCGTACCGGACGACACCTCGGCGAACGAGGCCCACGGGCGCTGGCTCGTTGCAGGGGCAGGGGGGATGGTCTAGGATTCCGGCGGTTGTACGGCCCTGGTTCGCCGCCGTTTGCGAGGAGTTTTCGCCATGCCCGTCTACGTGCATCCTGACGTCCTGGTGTCGACCGAGTGGGTCGCCGGACACCTCTCCGACCCGAACGTGCGGATCGTCGAGTCCGACGAGGATCGTGCCCTCTACACGCAGGGACACGTTCCCGGCGCTGTGGAGATCGACTGGGCGGTCGATCTGCAATGTCCCGTCGAGCGTGACTACATCGACCGGGCGGCGTTCGAGAAACTCTGTGCCGAGCGGGGCATCTCCAACGACACGACCGTCGTGTTCTACGGCGACAAGAACAACTGGTGGGCCTGCTACGCCTTCTGGGTGTTCAAGCTCTATGGCCACAAGGATTGCCGAATCATGAACGGCGGCCGGAAGCGTTGGGAGCTGGACGGCCGGACCTGGTCGAACGACCGGGTGTCGTATCCGCATGCCTCTTACACGGCCCAGGAGCAGAACGGGTCGATCCGGGCCCTCCGCGACGAGGTGCTGAAGCACTGCAAGGCCGGCAAACAGCTGCTCGACGTCCGAAGCCCCGAGGAATACCGGGGCGAGCGGACGCACATGCCCGACTACCCCAACGAAGGTGCCGTCCGTGGCGGACACGTCCCGGGGGCCTTCAATGTGCCCTGGCCCATGAATTGCAACGACGACGGCACGTTCAAGTCGGCCAAGGAGCTGGAAAAGCTCTACATCAAGGAACTGAAGATGAAGCGGCGGTCGCCCACGATCGCCTACTGCCGGATCGGCGAGCGGTCGAGCCTGACGTGGTTCGTGCTCACCTACCTGCTCGGCTTCAGCAACGTGAAGAATTACGACGGCTCATGGCTCGAGTGGGGCAATTGCGTTCGCGTGCCGATCGCGAAGGGGGCCGAGCCCGGTGGTGCGAAGGCCGCCGTCCCGGCCGTTCATGCATGACGCCGCACGGCAGGCCAAGCGTGAACAGCATGCAGGACAGGCTCGACGCGATCGTCGGTGAGTTCGCCGACCTCGAAGGTCGTGAGAAGCTGGAGTTGTTGGTCGATTTCGCCAACGGCCTGCCGCCGCTTCCGCCCGCCTACCAGGCCCGAAAGGCGGCCGAGGATCGCCGTGTGCACGAGTGCCAGACGCCTGTGTTTCTCTGGACCGAGGCCGAGGACGGCCGGGCAAAGCTCACCGCGGAGGTGGCCCCCGAGGCGCCTACGGTGAAGGGATTCGTCGCCATTCTGGCCGAGGCGGTGAACGGCCGGCCGATCGGCGACGCGGCGATGCTCTCCGACGAGTTTCTCGATCGGATGGGGCTTATCGACATCCTGGGGATGATGCGAGCCCGTGGCCTGCGGGCGATCGTGGCCCGCGTCAAACGAGGCTTCGCCCAGTGTGCCGCTGCCGGCTCGTGAGCCGGCGTTCGTTCAAGGATAGCCATTCGCAGGGAGCAAGGAGCCCCGCCCGTGTCGCCAGCCGAAAAGATCGTCGCCGGGATCGACCTGGGCGGCACCGCGATCAACTACACGTTTCTCGACGAGCGAGGGCAGTTTCTGATCGACGGCCTGTGCGAACACCCCGCGCGGAGCGTGGAGGGGCCCGACACCTGCCTCGCCCAGATCGCCGCCGGCCTGGCCGTCGCGGCCCAGCGTGCGGGCGTCGAGCTCCGCAAGCTCGTCGCCGTGGGGCTCGACACGCCGGGGCCTGCGAGCAACGCCGGCGTGTTGAGCCGCCGTGGCTCCACGAACTTCGTGCACCCTGCCTGGGCCGGCTTCGACATGCGGGGCGGCCTGGAAGCCGTGCTCGGCCTTCCCGTCACCTACCTGAACGATGGCAACGCGGCCGCCCTGTGGGGCCATGTGTCTATCTTTGGCTCCGAGAACCAGGCCACGAGCGTGTCGGCGATCGTCGGCACGGGCCTCGGCGGTGGCGTGGTCACGGGCGGGCGGGTCGTCACCGGCCGCAACGGTTTCGGCGGTGAACTCGGGCACGTGCTCATTCCGTTCCAGGCGATCCCGGGGATCGAAGGTCTCGTCCCTGACTGCAACTGCGGCCGCATCGGCGATCTGGAATCGCTCTGCTCGCTCACGGCGATCCGCCGCACGCTGCTGCCGCACTTTCTGGCGCGTCAGCCCGATCATCCGCTCGCCGCCCAGACTGACGTCGCCGCCGCCGCCAAGCTGGTCCGGGGCATGGCCGAGCAGGGCGACCCGCTCTGTCGAGACATTTTCCGCGTGCAGGCCCGGGCCCTGGCGCTGTTCTTCGACGAAATCGTCAACGTGTTCGACCCCGACGCCCTCGTCGTCGGAGGCGGCGCCGTGGAGACGTCGGCCGAGTTTCGGCGCTGGTTCATCGACGAAATCCGCGGCGGCATGCCTGCGCAGCGCGAGGAGCAGGCCGACCTCCCGATACACGTGATGCCGACCGGCGACTCCGCCGGCGCCCGCGGCGCCGCGCTCGACGCCGCCCGGCTCGTCCGCGAGCAGTCGCTCTGAGTGACGCCGCGCTACTGGAGGATCGGCAGGGCGGGGAGTCCGTTTGGCTGACGACGCGGCTCGGCGGCGGGCGCCGGGCCCAGACCACCCGGAGCGCTCTGGCCGCGCGGGGGGCCGAAGATCATCAGCCGGGCCGTGCCGAGCAGGCCCCGCAGCGACCCGAACGTGGCCTCGACAGCGGCCGGTTCGTAGCCACAGTGCACCATGCAGTCTTGGCACTTCGGATTGCCGCTGGCCCGTCCGTAGGCCGCCCATTCGGTCTCTTCCATGAGCTCGCGAAACGTCTTCGCATAGCCCTCGTCGAGCAGGTAGCAGGGCCGCTGCCAGCCGAACAGGTTGTAGGTGGGTGTGCCCCACGGGCGGCATTCGAGATCCCATGCCCCCTTCAGAAACTCGAGGAACACGGGTGACTGGTTGAACCGCCACCGCCGCGGCGGGTCGGCGAGCAGACTGCGAAACAGCGACTGGCTTCGCTGCCGCGGCAGGAAGTGCTCCTGGTCGGGTGCCTTGGCGTAGGAATAGCCGGGCGACACCATCATTCCCTCGACACCGAGGGCCATCACGTCGTCGAAGAATCGCCGGTAGCGGATCGGGTCGGCGTCGGTGAAGAGCGTTGAATTCGTCGTCACGCGGAAGCCCGATCGGCGGGCCGCGCGGATGGCCGAAACGGCCATGTCGTAAATGCCCTCGCGGCAGACGGCGTGGTCGTGCTCCTCACGCGGACCGTCGAGATGCACGGAGAAGGCGAGGTAGGGGGACGGCTGGAATCGCGGCAGCATTTCCTCCAGCTTGATGGCGTTGGTGCAGAGGTAGAGATACCGCTTGCGGGCCACGATGCCGGCGACGATCTCCTCGATCTGCGGGTGCAGGAGCGGCTCCCCGCCCGGAATCGACACGATCGGCGCCCCGCACTCGTCCACCGCCTGAAAGCACTGCTCGGGGGTCAGATGCGACCGCAGGATCTCGGTGGGGTGTTGGATCTTGCCGCAACCACCGCAGGCAAGGTTGCAGCGGAAGAGCGGCTCCAGCATGAGCACGAGCGGATAGCGATCGTTGCCCCGCAGCCGCTGAATGGCCACGTGCCGCAACACCGCGAGCATCTGGCCGACCGGAACGCTCATGCCTCGTCCTCCGCGTTTCCGCAGCAGCCGGCCCGTGCGAGGGCGATGAGCGGAAAATAGATCGCATACCAGTGGTAGTGCAGGTAGAACACCTTCGGAAACCCGGTGCCCGTGAACTCACGCTGCGCCCATGTGCCGTCGGGCTGTTGGTGGCTGGCGAGCCACCGCACGCCGCGACGAACCGACCGGGAGTCGCCGTGACCAGCCGCGATCAGTCCGCAGATCGCCCAGGCCGTCTGCGATGGGGTCGGCGAACCCACGCCGGCAAACGACTTGTCGGCGTAACTGTCGGGTGTCTCGCCCCAGCCGCCATCGGCCTGCTGGTGCGCCATCAGCCACGTCGCCGCCGAGGCCATCATCGGATCGTCGGCGGGCACCCCGACCGCCTGAAGGCCGACGACCGCCTGCCAGGTGCCGTAGATGTAGTTCACTCCCCAGCGGCCATACCACGAGCCCTCGGCTTCCTGCGTGCAGCGGAGGTAGTCAATCGCCCGGTCGACGCTCGGGTGACCGCGGCGCAGGCCCGTCTTGCCGAAGGCCTCCAGCACACGGCCCGCGAGATCGGGGGAGCTGGGGTCGATCATCGCGTTGTGGTCGGCGAAGGGAACCTTGCACAGAAACTCGACGTTGTTGTCGCGATCGAAAGCGCCCCAGCCGCCGTCGCTGTTCTGCATCGCCTGGAGCCACCGGCACGCGCGAGCGATCGACTCGCCGACCTGCGCAACCCGCGGGCCGGCGGTCTGCCGGCCGACGCGGTCACGCCAGGTCGCCAGCGCGATCACCACCATCGCCGTGTCATCCACGTCCGGATAGAAGCGATTCGCATACTCGAAGCACCAGCCGGCGGGCTCGGCCATCACCCGGCGGGCCCAGTCCCCAGCGGCGCGGATCTCATGGCCGAGCAGCCAATCGACGGCCCGTTCCGCAGCTCCGGTGGGGGTGTCGTTCACGCCGTCGTGAGGGGCCCCCGGCAGACGGGCGGCCTCGCGCCCCTCGACGAGGGCGATGAGCGAGATGGCGGTGTCCCAGACGGGCGATCGGCAGGGCTCGAGCCGCCGCCCGCCGTCGGGCTCATGCTCGACGAGACGCTCGAGCTGCTCCCAGCACTCCCGCACTTCCGGGGCATCCTCGGGACAGCCCATGGCCCGCAGGCCGATCGAACTCCACACGATCGGCGGGAAGATCGCCCCCAGGCCGTCGCTGTCGTGGAATCGCGCGAGCATCCACCGCCGGCAGGCCTGCACCGCCCGGGCCCGCAGCGGTGTGAATCCCACCGCTTCGCAGACCTTCATGAAGCGATCGACGCCGCGAAAGAACCGCGCCCAGCCGCCGTTGTCGATGGGAGCGGCGGCCGATCGATCGGCCGCCCCGAACAACTCGGCGATGCCGCGGCCGGCAGGCACCTCACGCAGCGGCTTGAACGCCCACATCAGCGACAGCGGCACGATCATCGTGCGGGACCAGGCCGACACGCGGTAGAGGTTCACGGGGAACCAGTCGGGCAGCAGCACCGCCTCCGGAGGAACCGCGGGACAGGCTGCGTACGGGATCTGGCCGAGCAGCGCGAGGTAGAACTTCGTGAAGCTGTTGACGGCCCATGGGCCTCCGGCACGCTTGATCGCCTGCCTCGCGCGACGCATGTCGGCGTTGGCCGGATCATGGCCGGTGAGCTTGAGGGCGAAGTAGGCCTTCACGCTCGCGCTTACGTCGACGGGGCCGCCGGGGTAGATCGCCCAGCCGCCGTCGGGCAACTGCTGGTTCAGGATGCGGCTGGCACACCCGGGCACGTGCGGCCCATCGAGCCGGTCGGACCACGCCAAAAAAAGCAGGTACTCGCTCTCGAGAATGGTGTCGCCCTCGAGCGGCGCCCGCCAGTGACCATCGGTTGCCTGGTGGGCTTCGAGCCAGGCGGCGGTGCGACCGATGAGTTCGTTGGCAGACGGGGGGGCCGGCCGCGGGCTGGTGCGGCCGTCACGGGGCAGGGATCGCCGCCACGCGTTCCGCGTCGCGTCCGATTCGCCGGCCGTGCACGCGGCCGCGGCCGTGTCGTCGGAGCCCGTCTGCACCGCGATGAAGTTCATGCATCCATCCCTGTCGCACGTCGCCCTCTTGCGCATCGCATCGGGCGGTCCTTCGCCCGGAGAGCAGGAAGCCAGGGGAGAATAGAGAACCCCGCGGAGGCCGACAAGTCCGCGGTCGATGCATGAGCCACCGGACGCGCCCATCGCCTGTAGTTCAGTGAGGCTGGGGGGTCTGTAACGCGCGGCGGCGGATCAGGCTGCCGCTGGCAGCGACACCGACACCCGAGTGCCTCGACCCGGCCGGGAATCGACATCCAGCGTGCCGCCGTTGACCTCCACGAGACGCCACGCCTTTGGCAGGCCGAGGCCGAGGCCACGGCCTGCTTCCCGGCCGCTGAAGAACGGATCGAACGCCCGCTCCAGCACGTCCCGGGGCATGCCCGGGCCGTCGTCCGTCACCGTGACCACGCAGGCCGCATCATGCCCGACACCGGCCGCCACGTGGATGGCGACCCGCCCGGCCGCCGCCTCCACCGCGTTGACCGTGATGAGCCGAATCGATTCGGTCACATGCGCGGCATCGACGTTGACCGGGCAGGATTCCGGAGGCGGACTGTACTCGAGCCTGACGGCCTTGAGATCGGCGGCGGGCCGCACGGCTTCCAGCACTGGCGCCAGGATCACGTCGATCTCGATTCTGCCCGGCACGGGCTTGGGGGGTCTGGCGAAGACCATCAGGCCGGTGATCATGTCCCGCGCCCGAAACGCCTGGTCCACGATCGTCGCCAGCCTGCGGCGGCGCTCGGGATCGATCTCGTCGATCAGGAGCGCCTGGGCCCGCGCGGCGATGTTGGCCAGCGGGTTGTTGATCTCGTGTCCGGCGCCGTAGGCGAATTCTCGCAGCGCCTCCAAACGGGCGGCCGCCACAGCGGCATCGAGTTGCTCGGGCATGTCGCGATCCCGTCAAAGTGAGCCGCCCGCGTTCCCTGCGGAACGCGGGCGGCACTGGTTCATCGATGTCAGTGGCCGCGGCCGATCACGACCCAGCCACGCCCGACTCGATGTCGAGCAGGCTGCAGATCCGATCGACGAGCACCTCGGCCTCGAAGGGCTTCTGCAGGAACTCGTTGGCACCGGACGCCTTGAGGTCTTCGATCTTGTCGGGCTCGCACATGCCCGAGATGCAGATGATCCGCACCTCGTCCATCGTGGAATCGCTGCGAACCCGCTGGCAGACTTCCTTGCCGTTGATGTCGGGCAGCATGACGTCGAGCACGATCAGGTCGGGACGGTAGTCCTTCACCATCATGCCGGCATCGAAACCGTTGTTGACGCTCCGCGTCTCGAAGCGGCCATCCCGCTCGAGCACGTCGGTGATCAGCTCGACGAGATCCTGGTCATCGTCCACGACGAGGATCTTGCGGCGGCCGCTCTCGAGGGCATCCGTCGGGATGCCGTTGTCACGCATGAACAGGAACAGCTGATCACGGGGAATCCGGCGAAACCGGCTGCCCGGCACGCGAAACCCCTTGAGCTGTCCGGAATCGAAGCAGCGGATGATCGTCTGCTGGCTGACCTTGCAGATCTTCGCAGCTTCACCGGTCGTATACACGGTCTTTTGCATTGTTTCCCACCCTCTCGCTAGCCGTGGTCCAGCTAGTCAAAACGGCGCCCAAGGCTTCCTCAACGGTGAATCAGCCCCGAACGCCTAGGCCTCCTTGCTGCAATCACTCAACCTGGCTGCCACATCGCTCGCCAATCGCGTCGCACTCCATTTCGACGTGGCTTGTCAGTGCCAGAGAGCAGGGCCCGGGGCGGGGGGGACCAGGACTCCGTTTCCTGTGACCGCTTCCGTGCTTGCCATCCTTGCCTGACAACCCAACTCTACCGGCACGGCTCACGCCGCGTCAATATCGCCTCACTCGCCACAACCTGTGGTGTCGCAAGCAGTTCGGCGATGTTGCCAAAAGCGTCGCAACGTCCCCCTCGGCCGAAGCGCCGCAGGCCACCCTGCTTCACGCGGGCTGATCGAGTGGCAGGTGACGGCCGACGACCACTTCGAGCAGCTCCACGGCGGGCCGGCCACCGACTGCGATCGTGGCCACGCGGCCGAACGTCCGCCCCGGACCGATCAGGGGTGCGAGGTATGGCCCGATTCGGATGTCGAGGAGCTTCACGTGCTGCACGTCGCACAGGCAACCTGCGTCGATCAGCACCCGGCCGAGTGGCGTGTCGGCGGCGCGAATGCGGTCCGCCACGACCGGCGGCACCATCCCCAGATCGATCCGCACGATGCCGTACTGAATCCGAGAGCCATGCTGATCGAGCAGCAGGATCTCGCGGGCGTAGGCCGCATCGGGCGCCGACCCTGGGTGCGTTGCCAGGACCTGAAGAGACACCGTGCCGCCGTGAAACCGCTCCATCGCCACCGTCATGTGGCTCGGGTGATCGAGCAGCCCGCGGTGCGGCTGCGGGACGGCGTCGACGGCTCTCTCACGGATGACCCCGAAGGCCTCCGGTCTGCTGAACAGGGACACGAGACGCTCGGCCCGGGCGACTGCGTCAGCGGGCGGACTCATGACGGCTGATCGCAGACGTGCGCCGCCGCCCCCTCCGGCACTGCGAGATCGAGCAGGAACTCCAGCACCTCTCGCAGCCGGGGCAAACGGCATGCGGCCACCGCCTTCGCCGCGGCGGCCCGCTCTGCCGCCACGATCTCCGCAGCCCGGGTAAAGACATGGCCGCGGTCGTAGAGCCCGCGAACCTCGGCGACGCAGGCGGCGATCTCTCCCGCGTCCGCCCCGCCGGATCCAGCTCGCGAGGCGACGTCGCGGAGCCGGGCGATCGCGTCGGCGGGCAGGCTGTCGTGTGCCAGCGCCCACATGAGCGTCGGCCGGCCCCCCAGCAGGTCGCCGGCCGCCTCGCGATTGTTCTCCAAATCGCCCGCCCAATCCTTGAGATCGTTGAGCACCTGGAAGCCCGTGCCCACGTGCCGGGCATAGCGGGCCACGTCGACGACCGCGTCGGCCGCCACGCCCGCCAGCCGGATCCCCAGCGCCACGGCGGCCTCGAAGGCGGGCGACGTCTTCAGGGCATACATCTCGAGCGACTCGGCCGGGGCGAGACGCTTGTCGGCGGCATCTCGCCACCAGAGCTCGGCCCCCTGTCCACGGGCGAGCCGTACGTGGGCCGACGCCAGGATCCGAGTCAGGTCGCGGGCCGTCGCCGCATCGATTCCGGGCAGCCCAGCGACGATTCGATAGCCCACGCCCAGGAGATAGTCGCCCACGTTGATGGCCGACGCGACCCCATGCTCCTCGTGAACGGTCGGCCGGCCGTATCGGACGCGGTCGGAATCCTCGATGTCGTCGTGCACGAGCGAGGCCTTGTGAAACACCTCGATCGCCACCGCAGCAGCCTTCACCGCATCCCGCACGACCGCCTCGTCGACGGCATATCCGTCCTCCCGGGCCACCGCCGTCTCCTGCAGGTCGCACCGGACGGCGTCGAACGCCGCGAGCGAAATGAACGGGCGGAGAAACTTGCCTCCCCGAGACACGAATCCGCCCGACACGGCGGCCGTCGCCTCGAGCGGTTCGAGTGGCTCGTCGTCCGGCACTGCCATGCCGAACGACGCGTCCATTCCGAGTCGGTTCGCAAGCGATCGGAGGCCATGCGGCGTGAAGCCTTCAGCAGCTTCCCGCAGGAGCGGCAGGTAATCGCCCACGGGCGCGGCCGAGCCTCCCGCGACACCGAGCAGGCCCAGCACCCAATCGACGTCGATCGCCGCCTCGGCAAGACAGTCCGTGCAAGAGCCAGGCCGCATCGACCGGCCGGTCTCCCCCGCCGATTCGCACGGCACGGCCGCGACCGGAAGGGCGAAGGCCGGCAGCATGGCAAACGCTTTCTCGAGATCGGCGAGCTTCGCGACCCCGAGCACCCCGTCGTATTGTCCCGTCAGCAGGGAGCCGATCGCCCCCACGGCCTGCCGTGTCGACTCCACGACCCAGCCGCTGTCGCGAGCGGCCGACCAGATCGTCGCCAGCCCACAGCCGGCGCCGCAGACGTGTGGCACGGGGCTCGACCCGCCATCGCCATCTCGGGATGCAACCGGGCAATCGGGCAACAGCAGGAGCCGGCGTCCATTGGGAGCCGAGGCCAGGCGATCCCGCCAGAACTCCGACACGATCGTGACCATCATCCAGCCCACGTGATCGGCATCGGCCCCCGCGCGGGCGACGAGCGACTCCGCCTGGTGTCGCAGGCCGGCCGAGGATTTGACGCCGGACGGCAGGCCGTGGGACCGCCACGACGCCACGAGATCGGCAGCCATCGCTCGCAGCCGCTCCCGCAGCGGCTTGCTCGACGGGCACGAGTGTGGTGCGGCCGGAGGCCGCCTGTGATCGGCGACCGCTGGGGAAGGCATCGTGTTTGGCACGGGCGTGTTCACGAGGGCGGGGACAATCTCACACCGAAGAGTCAACCGGACGCACGGCCCGATGCTAACGAGACCGGCAAATGGCCGTCCATTGGCGGCTCGAAGAACCGCGGCAGCAGGGCGTCCACCTGCAGGAGCCCACGCCGCGACAGCACGACGGGAGGGCCGAGGGATTCGACGAATCCCTCGGCGACGAGCGACTCCCACTGCGGCGCCCAGGCGAGGAGCGGATCGACGCCGAAGAGCCGCGTGAGCCGAGTGGTGTCGAGCCGGCCCCGCTTGAGTCCCAGCACCAGCTGGCGAACGAGCAGTTCTCGTGGCGTGGCCGCCAGGCCGCGGGCCAGCGGCAAGCGACCGGCCTCCACCTCGCGCAGGTAGTCCCCCTGGTGCGGTGCGTTCTGATAGTGCACGCCGCCGACGTGGCCGAAGCTCGCCACGCCGAGCGCGGCGAGGTCGCTCCCTTCCCAAAGCATATCGCGGTAGCGAAAGTGCACCCGCGCCGGATCACGGACGAGCGTGTAGCCGCTGGAGATCGAATAGCCACTGGCGATAAACCGCTCGAATGCCTCGTCCACCCAGGCCCGCTTCGTGTCCCAGTCGGCCACGGGCACGTTCGTTCCCTCACCCTTTGCGTCCTTCACGAACACGGTGTTGAACGGCAGCTCCATCTGATAGATCGTCACGCTGTCGGGCTCGAGGGCGAGCGTGCGGTCGATCGTGCGCCGCCACGAGGCCGGCGTCTCGCCCAGCATGCCCGCGATCAGGTCGATGTTCGTATTCGGAAATCCCGCGGCCTGAATCCACTCCCAGGCCCGGAGGATCTCGGCGGAGAGGTGGGCCCGGCCGTTGGCCTCCAGGATCGCGTCGTCGAAGTTCTCGACGCCGAGCGAGAGTCGCGTCATGCCCAGGGCCTTGAGGGCCCGCACCTTCGGTTCCGAGAGCGTGCCGGGCTCGCACTCGAACGTCACCTCCTCGGCTCGATCCCAGCCGAAGCTCCGATGCAGGCCATCCACGAGCCGCTCCAGCTGCCGCACGCTCAAGAACGACGGCGTGCCGCCTCCGAAATAGACATACCGCAGCTCGCGGCCCGCGATCGCCCGTCGCGCCGCGAGGATCGCGGCCTCGGCGGCGACCGCGTGCGCGTAGCGATCGACATCGGCCGCGGTCACGTCGGTGTAGACGCGGAAGTAGCAGAACTTGCACCGCTTGCGGCAGAACGGCACGTGGACATAGAGCCCGAGCGGCGCGTCAGCCGGCGGGGCGTCCAAGACCCGCTCCACATCCGCCACCGCCCCGGCGTGCCACCGCGCGAACGGCGGGTAGTTGGCCACGAAATAGCTGCCGGGCTCGGTGACGGCGGTCATAGGCCGCGGGCCGCGAGGAGGTCGTCGAAGTCGCGCAGGTGATAGGCCACCTTCGTCGTGTCGAGCACGCGGCACAATGCCCGGAGGGCCACGCCCATGCCGTCGGGGCCGCTCGTGCCGCCGAACTGACCGCCGCCGCGGACATGCGGCTCCAGGTCGACGAACACGCCCGGGATCCCCCGGCGTTCCAGCTTCTTGGAGAGCGTCGGCAGCATGCCACGGAGGTCGGTGAGGATCCGCTGGTGCCCCCCCGCGCCGATGTCGGCCGGAACGAAGTTGGCGAGGTGGTCCTCGTCGACGTGTCGGCCGCGGGCCTTGCCCGACACCTTGCGGTAGTCCTTGATGTGCACCCAGCCGAGGCCGGGCTTCATCGCCTCCCACTGCTTCCAGACCTCGCCCGTCGAGAAGCCCTGCACGATCAGGTTGGCGGCGTCGAACACGAGCACGAGCCCCGGATGATTGACGCGGCGGTGGATCTCGGCGAGCAGTTGACCCGTGCGGCCCACGAGGTTGGCCTCGACCTCCAAGCCGAAGGTGAGGTCGGACCGATGGCAGGCCTCCGCGATCCGACCGATGCGATCGACCGCCTCCTCCAGAAAATCCTCCGGCTTCGCGTTGCGCGGCGGGTAGAAGGAGAAGCCGCGAATCAGCTTGGTCTCGAACGCGTGGGCCAGCTCGCAGGCCTTCGCCACGTCCTTGGCCAGATACTGTTTGAACGGCACGTACGCGTTCGTCGTGCCGTCGGGCTCGTCGGCCAGCTTGATCTTGCCGATGGGCGAGGCGATCGAGGCCACGTTGAGGCCATATTCGTCTTCGAGATGGCGAATCTTCTGGATCTCGCCGAGGGTGAGCTTCATGACGTTCTTCACGCCCTTGCCGACGTCGATGAACCGCAGGCTGTAATACTCGAGCCCGAGCGCCGCCAACGCCGAGAACTGCTCCACGGCCGTGAGGTGGAAGGCCGATTCATCGGCCAGGGCGGAGAGGAGCACGCGGGGCTGGGGCATGGAGCGATCTCGCGGGGGTGACGGGGCGGGCTGCCGAATGACTCCGGCAAGCCGATGCAGGACGTCGAGGCAAGGGAGTGGGGTCAGGGAGTGGGGTCAGGGAGTGGGGTCAGGGAGTGGGGTCAGGGAGTGGGGTCAGGGAGTGGGGTCAGGGAGTGGGGTCAGGGAGTGGGGTCAGGGAGTGGGGGGCAGGTGGTCGCCGCCCGGGTGCGACACGGCGATCCGGGAACTGATGCCGCCCCGAGGCGTGAATTGGGCCACGAGCGTCATCTTCCGGGGCTGGACCACGGCGACGAGGTCGTCGAGGATCCGGTTGGTGACGTTCTCATAGAAGATGCCTGCGTTGCGAAATGACTGCAGGTACAATTTGAGACTCTTGAGTTCCACGCACATCCGGTCGGGAACATACCGGAATGTGAGCGTGCCGAAGTCGGGCTGCCCGGTCTTGGGGCAGACCGACGTGAATTCGGGGCAGACGATTTCGATCGTGTAGTCCCGGCTCGGAAACTGGTTGGCGAACGTTTCGAGCTGATCGCGGGATGGTGCGGTTGATGGTGTCATGATGTGGGAAAGTGTGGCATGAAAACCCGTTCCACGATAGGCGCGGCGGGCAGCCCCGGGCAGGGCTCGCCTCCGGGCCGCACCGCCGTCGTGCTGCTCTCGGGCGGGCTCGACTCGGCCACTGCCGCCGGCTGGGCACTGGCTCGGGGCTTCCGGCTGGCTGCCCTCTCGGTCGACTACGGCCAGCGGCACCGCGTCGAGCTCGATGCGGCCCGCGACGTGGCCCGGGCCTTGGGCATCCATCGCCACATCGTCGTGCCACTCGATCTGGCCGCCTTCGGTGGCAGCGCCCTGGTCGACACGTCGGCCGATGTGCCGAAGGGCCGCTCCGAGGCGGCGATCGCCGCGGGCATTCCGGTGACCTACGTGCCCGCCCGCAACACGGTGTTTCTCGCGCTCGCCCTCGGGATGGCCGAGGCGTTGGGCGCCGACGCGATCGTGCTCGGCGTGAATGCCGTCGATTACAGCGGCTACCCGGACTGCCGGCCGGAGTTCATCGAGGCCTTCGCGAGGCTCGCCGGTCTGGCGACGAAGGCGGGCGTCGAGGGGCGGCCGATCGAGATTCTCGCGCCGCTCATCGCCATGACAAAGGCCGACATCATCCGCGCGGGAGTCGGCTACGGCATCGACTACGGCCTCACGACGAGCTGCTACGACCCGCTGCCAGGCGGAAGGCCGTGCGGCGGGTGTGACTCCTGCCTGATCCGTGCCGCCGGCTTCGCCGCTGCGGCCGTGGCCGATCCACGATGCGATCCCGGCCGCTGGCAGTGACGAGGGCAGGCCGCACGTGCGCATCGCCGAGATCTACGTATCGCTCCAGGGAGAGGGCCTGCTCGCCGGCACGCCGAGCGTGTTCGTCCGCACCAGCGGCTGCAACCTCCGCTGCGCCTGGTGCGACACGCCGTTCACGTCGTGGACCCCGGAGGGGGATGACTGGACGGTGGACCGGATCACCGATCGCGTCGTCGCCACCGGCATGCGGCATGCGGTCATCACCGGTGGCGAGCCGTTGCTCTTTCAGGAGACGGTCGAGCTGTCCGCTGCGTTGCGGGCGGTGGGCCTGCACGTGACCGTCGAGACGGCAGGCACCGTGCTGCCGGCCGTCGGCGGCGTGCAGGCCGATCTGATGTCGATCAGCCCGAAGCTCGCCTCCTCGGCGCCGGCAGCCGACGTCCCGGGCAACTGGGCCCGACGGCACGAGGCCGCTCGCCGACGTGACGACGTGCTGCGGACGCTCATGGAGCCCGGCCGCTGGCAGCTGAAGTTCGTCATTGACTCGCAGGCCGATCTTGCCGAGGCTGCGGGCTGGATCGAGGCGTTGGGCATCGAACCCCGTCACCGCCGGGGCGTGTTCGTGATGCCCCAGGGCCGCTCGGCTTCCGAACTCCGTCGCACGTCGGACTGGCTCGAGACGGCCTGCCGGGACCACGGCTTCCGGTTCGCGCCGCGGCATCACATCGCCTGGTTCGGCCACGCCCGCGGCACGTGAGCCGTACGGCCGTCGCCGCGTCACGCCGGCTTCGTGGCCGGCGCGTGGCCGCGGGGGCCGAAGGCGAGCACGGTGGCGGCGCCGGCCGCCACCACGAGCATGCCGGCGAGGAAAAAGGGGCTCACTCCCGCGATCGGCGTGTGGGCCAGCGCGAGTGTGACGAGCGTATTGATGACCGGCGCGCAGCCAAACACGACGGGCATCACCGTGAACGGCTTGCCGCCACAGGCGAAGGCGAGGATCGTGCCGAGAGCCCCGAGCGCTCCGAGGGAACCCGCCGCCAGGCTCCAGAGCGAGCCCCCCAGGTTCCACTGGCCCGCGTCGCCGAGCGGTGCGAGGAGCAGCAGCGGCGCGACGACCGCGATCACGAAGTAGGCGGCCCCCACGCAGACGAGCGGACGCAGCCGACTCCCCCCCATCGCGGCCTGACCTCGGTGGAGCACCGGCCCGTAGCTCCCCCATGAGACGAGCGCGAGGGCCACCGACACCAGCACCTCGACGAAGCGATCGGTGGGGCGGGGTGGGGCCGCGACGGCCGCCGCATCCGCAGCCAGGGCCGGTGCCGCAGCCGGTGCGGCAGCAGCCGGCTGCGGCTTGAAGAGGAGCACGGTGACCGCCCCGAGGATCACGAGGATGAGCCCGGCGAGGAATGGCGCCCGCAGTTGATCGAAGGCCTTGCCGAGGGCCGCCGAGAGGAGCGTGTTGACGACGGGTGCGCCGCCGAACACCAGCGGCATCACGTAGATCGGCTTGCCCCCGAACCCGAGGGCGAGAATGACGCCGAGCGCGCCGAGCGCGCCAGCCGTCCCCGCCAGGAGGCTCCAGAGCACGCCCCTGGTCGTCCAGTTCCCCCGTTCACTGCCACGCGCGAGGAGCGCCAGCGGCACCAGAACGGCGATCACGAAGTAGGCGGCCCCCACGCACACGAACGGCCGCAGGCTCGAGTGCATCGCCTCGCGGCCGAAGTGGAGCACTGGGCCGTAGGCCCCCCAGCACAGGGCCGTCAGACCGATCGCGGCCAGCATCCCGACGAACTGCACCATCGACATCTCTCCTGCGAACCGTGGCCACCGCTCGACGCGGGGGCGGATGATACCACGCTCGCGGGAAGGCGGGCCGGTTGTCGCCTCCGTGCCGCACGGGTACCGTTTGCTCCGTGAGCCGTGGGGCCGCCCCGGCTTGGCCGCAGGTATGCGATGGCAAGCCCGTTCCCCACTCGCCGCAGAATTTTGGTGCGCACCCCGAACTGGATCGGGGACCAGGTGATGGCCTACCCGTTCTTCCAGCGGCTGCGTGAGGCGTTTCCCGATGCCCATGTGGCCGCGTTCTGCGTGCCCTGGGTCGAGCACATCCAGTTTCGGAACCTCGTCGACGAGGTGATCGCGGTGCCGGTGCCGCTGCACCGCAGCCTGTGGGAGAAATGGACGTCGCTCGAAGCGGCGGGACACGTGGCCCGGATGCGCGGTCCGTGGGACATCGCCATCTCGCTGCCCAACTCGCTCACGGCGGCCTGGCAGATCTTCCGCTCGGGTGCGGTCGACCGCTGGGGCTATGCGGGCGACGGCCGACGCTGGCTGCTCACGCGGCAGGTGCCGAACGACGGTCAGACACGGCATCGATCCGACACGTTCATGCAGATCCTGCCCGAGGCGCTGCGGTCCGACAAACCCGCCGCCGACTTTTGGCAGCCCGTCGCCGGTCAGGCCCGCCGCTTCCCCGCCGACGACGCATGGGGGGGCTTCCCGGTGCTGCCCATGCCAGAGGAGCCGTTCTGGATCCTGGCGCCGGGATCGGTCGCCGACTCCCGCCGCTGGCCGGTGGAGCGGTTCGCCGAGGTGGCGAGGCTGGTCGTCGCGGAGACCGGCATACGCGGCGTCGTCGTCGGAGGCGACAGCGATGCCCTGCTCGCCCAGAAGCTCTGCGCGGAGCCGACGCTCGGCCTCATCGACTGCACGGCCCGCGGCCCGGTGCCGGTGCTCCGCCGCCACTTCGAAAGGGCGGTGTTCACGCTCGCCAACGACTCCGGCCTGGCACACGTCGCCGCGCTCTGCGGCTCGCCGGTGCAGGTCGTCTGGGGCGCCGGCAATCCGCGGCACACCCGACCGCTGGGGCCGGGACTCGTGCAGGTGATCTCGACACCGATTGGCTGCTGGCCCTGCGAGCGGAACACATGCCAGCGAACCGACGGCCCCGCGTATGAATGCCTCGACGCGATCACGCCGGGGGCCGTGTGGCGGCAGATCCGCGACGGACTGCTGCCAACGCTAGTGGCCCAGAGGCCGATCCGGGATCGTTTGCCATGACGCCGTGACGAGGCCGGCGATCCAGGCGCTCGCCGCTGCGAGGCCCCCCGACAATGCCATCCACCCGATCGGCATCCGGCCGGTTCCCGACAGCACGAGCGGTGTGATCGCCAGGCAGCCGGCGAGGCTGCCCGCCGCCAGCCCGATGCCGACGGTCATCAGCGTTTCGCCGACGATCAGTCGCCGCAGCGTCGCCGGCAGGAAGCCGATGGCCTTGAGCACGGCCAGGGTGTCGCGCCGCTCGAGCAGTCCCTGGGCCTGAACCGCCGCGACGCCCAGCGTGCCGAGCAGCAGGCCCAGCGCGGCCAGCGCCTGAAAGCCGGCGAGGAACGTGTTCTGCACCGCCTGGAGCCGCCGCAGCCGGTCGTCGGCCGAGACCAGCGTGACGCCGGCATCGGCCCAGGCCGTGACCAGCGCGGGGCCGAGTTTCGCCCGGCCGTCAGCGGTGTTCCGCGCGGCGTCGATCAGCGCCAGGCCGTAGCCCGAGCGTGCAGGGAACATCCTCGCGAAGCTGCGCTCCGAGACGATCACGAAGCCCTGCAGGATGCCGCCGTCGATCAGCCCCACCACCTCGCAGGGGATCGTCGCTCCATCGTCGCCAGCCACGTCGAATCGGGAGCCGACGCCTCCCACCCGCAGCGCCCACTGGGCCGTGGCCTGATCGAGCACGACGGGAATCGGACCGCCCCCCGGATCGCGAGTCAAAAGCCGCCAGGGGTTGGCCGTGGTCGTGGCATCGTCGGTCGGCGCATGGGCAACGAAGCGGAAGCCGCCGCGGGCCACGAAGCCGGGGCCGACGCCGATCACCGTCGGTCGTGTCGCCGCGTAGAGATTCGTGCAACTCGCGTCGTCGCCGCCGCTGCTGCGCACGAGGGCGATGTCGCAGCGGGCCAGGGCCTCGGTGGCTGCGGGGGCAAGGCCGAACCGCTCCCGCATCTCCGGAGCGGCAGGATTCACGGCCGTCGGCTCACCGAACGTCGCGATCGTCGTCCAGCCGCCGGTCGGTGAGCGGTGGTCGGCCGGATCGGCCGGAGGTCGCAGCGCGAACGCCGACACCGCCACGATCAGGAACTGGGCGATGCCCACGATCGTGGCCACGGCGAAAGCCCGCCCCGGTCGATGGGCGAGGCTCCGGCGGGCGAACTGCCAGAGCGTCCGCACCGGCCTGGGGCGGCTGGCACGCACCAGCCAGAGCCGGCCGGCCGCGAGCATGCCGGTGAGCGCGGCGATTCCTGAACCGAAAAAGGCCCCGATCGCCGCGGCCGCCTCGGCGCGGCTGCCGGCCACCGCGATCGCCAGACCGGCGATGATCGCGGTGATGGCCAGGCAGAGCGTGAAGCCGCGCCGTGTTCCGACGCGCTGTGCGGTCGTGGATGGACCGGAGTCGACTCCCCGGAGCACCGCCAGCGGCGGGAGGCGAGCCGTTCGTCGGGCAGCGGCGGCGAGGGCGGCGAGTGACACGAGAAGAGCGGCGGCCGTGCCGGTCACGATCGACCGGACCGATCCGGCTTCTGGCCCAAACACGGCGGCCGCGCCCGATGCCACGTCTGCGGTCCAGGCCCGGGCGAGCATGCCACGCAGTACGGCGGCCCACGCGGGGCCGACCAGGAGGCCGAGGCCGGCGCCGATCACGGCCGCCACCGCGCCCACGCGGACGAGGAGCAGGGCGAGGCGGCCGGGCGGCCAGCCCATCGCGGCGAGTACCCCGATATCGTGTCGTCGTGCGGCGACGAGCAGCCGGAACAGCAGCCACACGAGCACGAGTCCGGCGGTGATCACGAAGCTCGACAGCGCGAGAAAGAGTCCGCCGAGCGGCGTCGATCCGCGGGCGGCCGCCAAGGCCTCGGCCCGCAGCGGCACCAGGCGGATGCCCAGCGACTCCGGCCGCAGTTCAGCCTCCAGTCGCTGCCGCAGGTTCTCGGGGGCGATGTTCGGGCCGGCGGGCACATGCCACGCGGTCGATCGGCCGAAGCGGCCGCCCGCGAGCCGCTCGGCGGCCGCGAGTGACACGAAGGCCTTCGGCGTGGCGCCGTGCTCCTTCCAGTAGCGGTCGTCTTCGTCATGCGGCGGTGTCGTGCGCACCCGTGCGGGCTCGAAGGGAAACGGAGGATCCCAATCAGCGATCGAGTCTTCGTCGGTGATCCCTTCGACGTCGGGCACGAGTTCACGGGCGACGGCCGCGCCGCGCATGGCTGCGATGCCGCAGATGCGGAACGCGGCCGTCGTCTCCTCGACACGGCCGTGAAGGGTTTCGGGAAGGAAGCACCGCACATCGAGCAGGTCACCGATGGCGATCGGTCGCCCCTGCATCGCGAGATCGTCGGCCAGCCACTGGCTGACGATGATCTCGTCCGGGGCCGGACAGGCGAGGGGAGAGCCGGCCGCATCGACGAGGTCGCCGACCGGCAGCGAGGTGGTGTCGATGCCGAGCACGGTCGAGTAGGGAACGGAGGCCGTCGCCCGTTGGTCGCCCGGATCATGCGCCGACAGCGACACGGCCAGGAATGCGAGCGACCGTCCGCCGCCCATGGGGGCGAGCGCCGCTGCCGCTGCCCGATCGACCTCGGGGGCTAGGATGAGCCGTCGGCTGGTGAGCCGCAGACTGGGCCCCTGCGGCGGCTCCGCGGCGATCGCGAGGCCGTAGTCGGCGAGGGTCGGCCGCAGGTCCGCCGCCAGGTGATCCACGTCGGCCGCCGCCGTGCCGCACATGAGGACGGCATTCGCCACGGCTCCACGACGCAGCATGCCGCGGGCGGCGTCGAGCGAGGTGACCACCAGCGGCCTGGTTTCCTGCGTGGGGCGCAGTGAGAACCGGCCCAGCCCCACCTCGGGCAGCACCCTGGCGACCTGCAGCCGGCGGCCGTCGGAGCCCGCGTCCCGACGGCCGAGCGGACTGTCCGCCGGCACGGCGGAGCGGCGTGGAATCCGCAGCACGATCGGATCGCCGGCGCGAATCGCCAGCGCCGCGGCGAGCGGCAGATTGACCGCCACTCCCGGGCCAACGCGGGGCGGCGCGCCGGCGAAGCCGAGCGCCTCGACGTCGTCGCACGCCAGCAGCGTCGCCCGCACCGGCGGGCCGCCGCTGCCGGCCTCGACCGTGACGTCGAGCACGAGCGCCTCGACGGCCTTCGCCTCGGGTCTGCCGTGAAGCCCCGCTGCGACACGGGCGGCGAGCCGATCGGTGAAGAGGTCGTCGCCGAGCACGGCCGTCTGGATGCCGCCGAGCCGGTCGAGGGCCAGTCGCTCGAGCCCCCGTTGCACGCCGTCCCCAACGCCCAGCGCACCGACGATCGTCGCCGTCACGACACCGCAGGCCAGTGCCAGCGCCGCCCCCTGCGGCCACCACTGCCGCGCGAGCCTCCAAGCGAGGCCGGTGGCCGTCTGCATGCCCTGCCGCGCCGCTGCGGATGCTGCTCCCGTCGTCATGCGTGGTTCATGTGTCTCGGTTCAACCATCCAGCCGGCCGTCGATCAGCCGTCGCACCGAGCCCATCCGGTCGGCCACTCCGGCGTCGTGCGTCACGACGACGAGCATGCCTCCGGTCTCCGTCGTCAGTTCGGCCAGCAGGTCGGTGACGGCGGCAGCGGACCGGGAATCCAACTGGCCCGTCGGTTCGTCGGCAAGCACGAGTCGCGGCTGCAACAGCATGGCCCGGGCCACGGCCACGCGTTGCCGCTCGCCTCCGGAGAGTTGGCCGGGGAGATGGCTGGCGCGGTCTGCCAGCCCCACGCGGGCGAGCAGCGCGACCGCCCGATCGATCATGGCCGTCGGCACCGTGCCCTGGGCGAGGGCGGGCACGAGCACGTTGTCGACGGCCGTGCATCCGGCCAGCAGGTGATGATCCTGGAACACGAAGCCGATGCGCTCGTTCCGAAACCTGGCGCGGTGGACTGCGTCGCCGGCGAATGGATCGACGCCGTCGAGCCGCACCGAGCCGCTCGTCGGCGGCTCGAGTCCCCCGATGATCGCCAGCAGCGTGCTCTTGCCCGAGCCGCTCGGCCCCATGATCGCCAGCCGCCGGCCGGGTTCGACCGTGAACGACACGTCGTCGAGCACCGGCAGTCCGGCAGATCCAAAGACCTTGGAGACGCGGTCCACCTCGAGCACGTCATGCCTCCGGCATCAGGCCGGCGCCGCAGCGGCGTCGGGCAGGCGATATGGTGCGAGGCCGGCGACGATGCCGGCCGGAATGGCCACCGCCTCGGGCTTTCGGCCCGGGTGCATCAGGCAGCGGACCGCCACGATGCGGCCGTGGGCCACGTCGCGACCGAGGTGGCTGAAGCGGAACCCGTAGGTCACGCTCGACCGTCCAAGCGTTGCGATGCCGGCCACCACGTCGAGCTCGTCACCAAAACGCACCGCGGCGGTGTAATCGCAGGAGGCGGAGACTCGCGGCCAACTCGTCTCGAGGCCCGAGGCATCGCGTTCGACCACGGCGATGCCGGCAGTGCGCAGCAGTTCGTGCTCGACCGACTCCATCCAGAAGAAGAAAGCGGAAAAGTGGGCGATCCCGGCGGCGTCGGTGTCGCGAAACTCGACGCGGCGACGGGTCGTAAACGGCATGGCGTGTGTCCCGGCCTAGGCAGCCGGAAGAACCGGCCTTACTCGCCGACGTACGGCAGGAGGGCCATGAAGCGAGCTCGCTTGATGGCGCTGGTCACGGCGTGCTGGCTGGCAGCCGTGCAGCCGCTCTTGCGCCGACCGATGATCTTGGCCTGACGGTTGACGAGTTTGCCGAGCAGTTCGAGGTCCTTGTAATCGACGTACAGCGGCCGCGGGCGGGCGCCGTCGATAAAGATCGGATCCTTCCGCTTGACCTTGGCACGGGGCTTCGCCTTCTTGCGGGCCATCTTGGCCGCCTTCGCCCGGGGACCTGCAAAACTCATCTCGACTCTCTCGTGTTCCGTTGGGGGGAAATGCTGTGCGTAAGAATAAAGCGCGGGAGCCGCCTACACAAAGGGCCGGCTCCCGCGCCGTGGACTGTGAGGTCCGTCAAAGACTTCCAGAGGTTTAGTAGCGGTCGCCACCGTAGCCGCCACGGCCACCGCCGCCGCCGCCACCGTAGCCACCACCGCCGCCGCCACCGTAACCGCCGCGGCCACCGCCGCCGCCGCCACCGTAGCCACGACCGCCGCCACCGCCACCGCCGCCGCCAGCGCGGGGCGTGCGCTCACGAGCTTCATTGACCGTCAGCGGACGGCCATTGATCTCCTGCCCATTGAGGGCATTGATCGCAGCCTGCAGACCGTCATCGGTCTCCATTTCAACGAAACCGAAACCACGCGAGCGTCCGGTTTCGCGATCGGAGATCACTTCTGCGCTTCGCACGGCGCCGTGCGGAGCAAACATCGCTTCGAGATCGGTCGACGTGGTGGACCAAGGGAGGTTCCCCACGTAAATCTTCCGGGACATAGCAAACAAAACCTCTGGGACTCGGGAACTGGACCAACGAACCAAGAATCGACTCAATCGACCATCGCCAAAGCACAAACCGCAGTTCCCGGACGGACAGGAGTGCGGACGAGAGTCAGTCGAACATGCGAAGTTGTAGCATCCTGCGGCAATCCCCACAACACCGGGGTTTTGGGGCGTTCAGACGGGTGGCCTGGCAGGGGGGAATGCCTGGCCCGGGGCTCAACTGTGTCGACTGGCCGGTGCGATGCGTCGGCGGATGAAGGCGAGCACGTCGGGGTTGCTGAGGAAGCCGGCGTGCCGCACGCTCCCCTTCGTCGCAGTCCAACTAAGGCCGGGCGGCTGCCGGGTGCCGTTACCCCACGGCTTGACGACGATCGCTGGATCGTTCGCATAGGTGGCCGCAAGCGACACGGCAGGCACCATGTCGTCGCCCGCGGCGAGCCGTTCTCTCATGTGGAACCGCGTGCCGGCGGGGGGCGCGATCGGCTTCGGCGACTGGAATGGCCAGGTCGAGCCTGTCCGTCCGTCGGCGACGACGTCGCGCACGAACGTTTCGGTGACCACCGGCCGGCCAGTGAAGCTGCCGACGGGATGCACGCCGTAAGTAACCGTCGCCCGTCGCACCAGCGCGGTCCAGGGGTTCACGCCTGGCCTGCTCGTGGCGTTGAGGTCGAGCAGCAGATGGTTCGCAGATGGTGTGCCGTTGATGTCCGTGAACCCGCCGTCGGCACCTCGCAGGAAGGCATACGTCGGCATCAGGTCGCGCAGCGACGCGAGGTAGCGTTGTAGGAACAGGAGCGGGTCGGGCTGGCCCGTGACGGGGTCGGTGATCGCTGCCCGTTCGATAATGCCGTCGGGGCCGGTGACGGCGCGACCCTCGCTCACGACCTGGTCGTACGCCGGCTTGAGAAAGGTCCGCATCAGGTTGATGTCGGCCAGCACCAGTGAGAGCGCGAACGACGAGGTGTCGTTGTTCCATAGCGGGTAGGAGATGGCGGAGCCCAAGCTGGGCGTGGCCAGCAGGATCACCGAGTCGACGTTCGGCAGGGTGTAGGCCCTGCCGTCCGCGGTGAACGACGCCCCGTAGGCGAGGCTCTGGATGTAGGAGCGGGCCACCAGGCCGCCGTTCGAGTGGCCCAGCATATCGACCGTCACGATGCTGGGGTCGCGCATGACGAGCTGCCTGAGGAAGGTGCCGAGATAGCCCAGCGCGAACGTGGGCTGCGGCTGCAGGATCGATTCCACGGTCACCTGCGACAGCACGCCGTCGCGCACGCCGTCGTCGGGGGCAATCCGCATCCGCCAGTCGTAGGGCACGATGAACTGGTCCCGGCCTTTCTCGTAGCCGGCCGCCGCAAGCGAGGTGCGCAGGTCTCCATACACCACGGCCTTGGCCACGCCCATCACCGCCAGCTTGTCGGCCGGGTAGCCGCGCTGCATGAGAAACTCGGGCAGGTTGAACAGGTTCCGCGGGCCGCTCGTCGCCCAGCCGGGGGCGATCACAACCGGTGTCGGCCGTTGGTGCACGGTGATGCGGTGGACGGCCCGTTGGCCAAAGGCGTCCTCGGCGCTGACGTCGATGCGGTTGACCACCGACGGCTGGAGCCGAAGGTCGACGCTGGCCGATCTATCCGCGGCGGCGGCCTGCCGCGCCCGCTCGCCGGTGGCCGTGTTGACGAACATGACCATCGCCCCGGCGTTCGTGGTCGCCGTGATCTGGCTCGACGCCATGCGAACTACGCCCTCGTGGCTGGGAGTCGCGGCGCCGATCCCGGCCTGTAGTCGCAGCGGCCTGATGGATGTCGAGGCGCCGAGGTTCGAGCCGGCCAGTTGCAGGTCACGGCCATCGATCGAGCCGTCGACGTCGGCGTTGTCCCGCTGGGCCCGCGTCAGCGCGGATGGCATGTGCATGCCACTCTGAATCAGGTCGAGGTCGGTCGCCGTCACGTCGTACGAGCCGTCGACGTCTCCGGCGAGCCGGTAGTCGATGGCGTAGGCCACGTTGGGGGCACCTGCACGAGCACGCCCCCGTCGGCCGCCCGGGCCTGCGTCGCTGCTGCCGTCATGCTCAGCCGGGCGAACCGGTCGCTCGCTGCCCCGATCCGGCCTTCGATCTTGAGCAGCACGGATCCGGCCGCGGGGAGCTGGAAGTCGACTTCCTGAATCGTGAAGTCGCGAGAGACGGCGAAAGCGAAGCCGGCCCGGACGCCGTTGCCACGAGTGAGCACGACCCTATTCGCGAACGCCGGCGACGTCAAATGCTCGGTTGCCATCCCGTGCAGTCCCGCGCTTACTATCGGTTGAGCCGAAGTCGACGTCGTGGTGCCATCGGACGCCTGTGGCGCTGGCACGCTCGTGGTGGGCCCGGCTATTCTTTCGCCGTGTCGCGCCCCTCTTCCGCCGATCCGCGTGTCTCGGGCAGCCCTGCGGCTGGCCGTGAGGGTGTGATCCTGTTCACGTTGGCCGCGTTGCAGTTCGTCAGCGTCGTCGATTTCATGATCGTCATGCCGCTCGGGCCCCAGCTGCTTGCGGCGCTGGGCATCGACGCACGGGAGTTCAGCTGGGTCGTCTCGGCCTACACGCTCGCGGCCGGGCTCGCCGGGTTCGTGGCGGCACCGGTGCTCGACCGAATCGGGCGGAAGGCCGCCTACCTGACGCTCTCGGTCGGCCTACTCTTGGCCACGGCGGCGTGTGGCCTCGCGACGAGCTACCCGCTGCTCCTCGCTGCCCGATGTGCGACCGGCGCGTTCGGCGGTGTGCACGGCGGGCTGTCGCTGGCCATGGTGGCGGACCTGTTTCCTGAGCACCGCCGCGGCCGCGCGACGGCCACGCTGATGCTGGCGTTCGCCGTGGCGTCGGTAGGAGGCGTGCCGATCGGCATCGTGCTGGGCACGCGCTTCGGCTGGCAGACGCCCTTCCTCGCGCTGGCCGCCCTCGGGCTGCCGTTGGTGGGCATGGCCGCATGGACGATTCCACCGCTGGCTGGCCACGTGAGCGATTCAACTCGGCACCCCGTGGTCCAGCTCATCGACACGCTCACCATTCCGGCCCACCGGCGTGCCTTCGCCCTGATTGCGATGCTGATGTTCGGCGCGTTCGCGGTGATTCCCTACATCAGCACCGCGTTCGTGGCGAACGTGGGCGTGACGGAGGCCCAGCTGCCCGTCGTCTTCATTGCCGGCGGGCTGCTCACGCTCGTGTGCACGCCGCTCGTCGGCAGGCTCGTCGATCGCTACGGCCCGCTGCGAGTGTTTCGCTGGGTGGTGCCGTTCTCGGCGGCCATGATCCTCGTGATGACCCACCTGCCCGCGGTGGGCCTGGCCGGGGCGGCCCCGGTGACGGCTCTCTTGATGGCGACCAACGCCGGCCGGATGGTGACGGCGATGTCGCTGATTACGGCGAGCATCGAGCCCCGGCGCCGTGGCGGCTTCATGTCGGCCAACGCATCGGTGCAGCACATCGCCAGCGGCCTGGGCACCATGTGTGGCGGGCTGATCGTGCAGGGGGGCGCGGGCGAGCCGCTGCGCCATTTCGGGACGGTCGGCATCCTCGCCGCCACGACCACGCTCGCGAGCCTGTGGCTCGCGGGCCGCGTCGCTCGGCGTGAGGTCAACGATGTCGGGTTGCCGCCACGTCAACACCACTGAGCATCTGGCCCCCACTGCTTGGAAGCCCGAAGCACGAGCGAAGGGAATCCGCGTCGCCTCGCGCGAAACGGGCCGTCTGCCGCTGCGACGAGCAGTTTCAGCCTGAGCCTCAGGGTATGGATGATGTCGGCATGCTCAGTCCAGAAACACTCGAACGCCGCCGAGCCTCTCACCGTAGATCGCTATGAGGTTGCCGCCGGAGGGGCGGTCGATCATCGCCTGGTAGGCATTGCCATCCGCGATGCTGCGGGAATCACGGCCCCGCGAGGCGGCCGGAACTTTCGCCAGGCGACGAGGTGTCCTGGTGGGAGTCGTTTAAGGTCAGAAGGGCCGCGATCGAGGTGGCCGACGCGGAACTGCTGTATCCAGGTGGCGGCCTGAAGCCGAAGGACTCAGCAGCAGCACGGGCTCGCGGACCTTTCCCGCTTTGCTTTTCCCGCTTTCGGCCGCATCCCGAAGGCACTGCCCGACCGGGGCAGGTCGCGTATGTCCTGCAAATCGATGTCTTTCGACCGAGTGGGCAGCACAGGATTCGAACCTGTGACCTCTACGGTGTGAAGCCGTGACTTCGTGAGTTGCCGAGTTGCCTCGACTATCACGAAAAGTGCCTTCCCTTTCGAGCGAAACGCAAGTTTCAGAAAGATACCGGCGGCGCGCGGAAAGTGCAAAACGCGCGTTAAACGGGTAGGGAAATCGGGTAGATACCCGATTAAGTCAACCTCGCCGGAACGCCCGTAGAGCAGGTGGGCATGGCCGCGGCGCCGGCGGTCCTGGCTCGGCCCGTCAGCCAGCCACAGGAAGCCGACACGCCACGTAGCGAGGATGCTTGCGGATCACCTGGGGAGCCGCCTCTGGCCCAGGATGCCTGCCGATCACAACGGCCCAACGCCAGCCATCGCCACGGCCGGCGTCACTTCAACGATGAACCGTGAGTAACGCTCTCCAGACTGCCCAACGACTTCATCGCGCTTGCGGAGCACGGTCATGTAGTCGCCGCCCCTCGCCGGGAAACGTCGCTGCCGGTGTTTTGACTGCGCCGCACCTAGCTCCATCGGAAACAGTACGGTGAGCAGGCATTCGTCGCCGTCCATTGTGAACTGCGAAGTGGTCATAACGAGGCCATCGTCATCGACTGCCCACACCACACCCGCCGGCACAGGGACCGCAATTGGCGGGCTCATCCGGCCATCTTCAGAAATGAACTCACTGTAGGCCACGGCAAAGTCAGGCAGCATGGATGCGGCTCCTGGGTTACGTGTCGCAGGCCATCTGGCCGCGCGGTGCGGTCAGCCTAGCAGGCTGGCTTAAGCCGCTTCGCTGAGCAGGCCGGCGTGGCGGCTCACTCGCCCAGCATCTTGAACGACTTCCCCACGTAGCCGGGGCACTCGGCTGCGAAGTCTCGCGCTGCCTTGTCGCTCACCGGGCGGGCCGCCTCGATCCATAGCCAGCACTGCCTTACCTCGGTGTGCTCGGAGATCACCCGCAGCCGCACCCACGCATCGAGGTGCTCGGCAACCTCACGCCGCCTGCGAACTTGCTCCGCGCGGCAGCGGCCGAATGTGAACGCGAACCGGAACCGCCGGCCCGCGACCGCGGGGCCATCGACGCTGCGGGAGGTGTGACGCGGCATCAAATGGCCCCGCGGCGCGAGGGAGCAAGGCGACCAATCACGATTTCAGCGACACGACCACAGTAGCGGCCGTGCCCAGATCGGTGCCGCTCACAAGCCGCACGAATCGCAACGCATAGAACGCATCCGGCAGAGCACACGCCCCGCCATCGGCCGGCACGGTCACCCTGGCCGGCTGGCCGTCGAACCCATGCACCGCGTGAAACGTGCTGCCGTCACTCGACCCGTACAAAGTCAGCGTGGCGCTCGCGGTCACGTTCTCGACGTACACGGTGCCGCCGGCCATATCACCAGCCAGCACCGACGTGCTCGATTCCACGGCAGTGCCAACGGCAACAGGCAGATTCCGGGTGCAATGTGAAATGCGCATCTCTGCCATCGTTCATGCCCCCGCTTGCAATCGCAGTATGCGAAACGCCCACGCGTGCGAATCGGTGCAGATCGAGCCGGGGCAGGCCACGGCGGTACTTCTCATGGCATGGCACCGGGCAGCCGGATAAGCCGCACGCCGATTGGTGCCGGCTGGCACGACTGCTACGTGATCGAGCACCGCATCGTCGATCACTCGCACACGGCCGATGCCGTCGCGCTCGACCGTCCATTGCTTGCCACGCGTGAACCCAATCGACACGCCCCAACCTAGCGGGCCGATTTCCGCGAGCAGCTTCCGACACGCTGCCGTGTCCCGCAGCCTCGCGGTGAACTCGAGCCCCATCGTGCGATCCATCGTGAACACAAGATCGAGGCCGCGAGTAGCCGCGAGCACCGGGCCGCCGTGGCCCAGCGTCAACGGCACGTCGATCTTGCACGCCCTCACCTGTGCCAGCATGGAATCCCACGCGCGGGGCGTGAACTGCTCAGGCAGTGTTTCGCCGTCCGCGTGGCCCAGCACCGGCTTGCTCACGCCTGGGCAGCACACGCCAGCCAGCCAACCGACCACCGGCGCGGCCTTCGCAGGGGCGGCTCGTTTCGGAGCCGCCGGCCCTCGCGGATCGGCAGCCGCCGGTCGGCCACGCTCGGCCAACTGCCGCCACCATGCCGGTGCACGTGACAAGATGCCACGCCGGCTGGCGTTGATCGCTTCCACCGTGATCCCACCCGCGAACTCGATGTTGTCTGGCCTGCTCACGCCGCACCTCCGATCTGCTTCCGTCGATCCAATTCTTCGATCCGCAACTGCACCGCCTGAGTCAAATCCCCGATCACATGCGGGTGGTCGTGCTGCAGCATGGCCACCGACTGCGTGTAGGCTCCGGGCTTGTTCATCGCCGCGACCGCGAGCCGGTGCTGCTCTCGCAGCATTTCCAGTTTCGCCCGCGTGGCGTCGATCTCTGCGGACAACTCGGCCGCCCGTTGCTTGTTGGCCGGCACGGCATCGACGGCCGCCTGCACCTTGTCGCTCACGGCCTTGAACCGCTGCACCGC
>Ga0315900_10001764_pt1 | contig 34253 bp, 26 predicted proteins | sample LakEriMetagenome_FD_203521 | JGI IMG/M metagenome (GOLD analysis project Ga0315900, IMG submission 203521) | Freshwater fungal communities from buoy surface, Lake Erie, Ohio, United States - Buoy 12 MA114 | ecosystem: Environmental > Aquatic > Freshwater > Lake > Lake biofilm | place: USA: Lake...
TCCTTCTTCTTGTCCGGCTCGACTTCATTGTCCGCCTGCTCCTGCGGCAGGTCTTCCTGGATCTGCTTCACGTCGGGATTTCCCTCCGCAGGCGGGGAGAAGACGCAGGCGATGTTCAGCGGCGTGTAGTCGGGCTCGGCCTCTGCCTTGGCCTTCTGGATGTCGGCAAACAACTGGAAGTATTCGATGGCGTCATTGATGGACGCGGTGGCGAGGATGGCATTGAAGCGACGCTGTCCGGTGGCGGCGTCGTGCTTGGAGAGGATGGCGTCGATGACGGCCTTCTTGGCGATAGCCTCGCCGGGCTTCGGCACGTTTTTGCCCTCGGGCTTGAAGTAGTCGATGTGGAAGCGGAGGACGTTCCCGTCATCAATGGCGTGGGTGATGGTGTAGGCGTGGAGCTGCTTCTGAAAGAGGTCCACGGTGGTGCGCATGGAGGCCTGGGTGTCCTCAATCTTCTGAAGGGAGGCATTGGCCTCAAAGATGGGCGTTCCCGTGAAGCCGAAGAGCTGGGCGCGGGGGAAGAACTCTTTAATGGCCTGATGATTCTCCCCGAACTGGGAGCGGTGGCACTCATCAAAGATGAAGACGATGCGCTTGTCCTTCAGGACTGCCAGCAGCTCCTTGTAGGTGGGCTGGTCGTTCTTCTTCCGCTGCTGGTTGCGCTTGCTGGTTTCATCCAGCGCAAGGCCGAGCTTCTGAATGGTGGTGACGATGACCTTGTCCGCGTAGTCCTCGGACAGCAGACGGCGCACGAGGGCGGCGGTGTTGGTGTTTTCCTCGACGCAGCCTTCCTGGAACTTGTTGAACTCCTCGCGCGTCTGGCGGTCGAGGTCCTTGCGATCCACGACGAAGACGCACTTGTGGATGGAGTCGTTTTCCTTCAGCAGGGTGGAGGCCTTGAAGGAGGTGAGCGTCTTGCCGCTGCCGGTGGTGTGCCAGACGAAGCCGTTGCCGTTGTCGTCATCAATGCACTTCACCATGAACTGAACCGCATAGACCTGGTAAGGCCGCATGATCATGAGCTTCTGCTCGGTGGCGATGAGCACCATGTAGCGGCTGATGGTGCGGCCGAGGTCGCACTTTTTCAGGAAGCGGTCGGTGAAGTCGTCGAGGTGCGTGATCTTCTTGTTATCTTCATCGGCGAACTCATAGACGGGCAGGAAACGCTCGTCCGCATTGAAGGCGAAGTGGCGGGCGTTGTTGTTCGCGAAGTAGTAGGTGCGGTCGCGATTGCTGACGATGAAGAGCTGGAGGAAGCAGAGCAGCGTGCGGGTGTAGCCGTTGCCGGGATCGTTCTTGTATTCGACGATTTGCTCCATGGCCCGGCGGGGATTCACGCCGAGCGTTTTGAGCTCGATCTGCACGCAGGGCACACCGTTGATGAGGATGAGCACATCGTAGCGGTGGTGGCTGTAGTCCGTGTTGATGCGGAGCTGGTTGACGACCTCGAAGGTGTTTTTGCACCAGTCCTTGAGGTTGACGAGGGAGTAGTTCAGCGGCGTGCCGTCGTCGCGGGTGAAGCTGTTGATGCTGCGCAGGGTCTTCGCGGCGGCGAAGACATCGGCAGTGACGATCTCATCCAGCAGGCGGGCGAACTCGGCATTGGTGAGCTTGCAGCGATTCAGGGCCTCGAACTTCTCGCGGAAGTTCCGCTCCAGCGCGGCGCGGTCGGTGATGTCCGGACGGTAGTCGTATTTGAGTCCCTGGAGCTTTTTGATGAAGCCAGACTCGATATGATCCTCCCGGACGACCGAAGAAGGGTCATCGGACGGCAGGGCATAGCTGGACTTGGGAGGCGGCATGGACGGAGGAGAACGGCTGGGCCAGCGACGGCGCTGCCACGGCAGTCCTGATCTTGAAGCACATCCAGGGAACTGTCTCTAGTTTTTCCTTAAGGGTTGCCCTTCAGTCCGTGAAAAAACCCCGACTCAAAGCGCCTTGGTCGCTAGCGCGCCAAGGCGGAGACTGGGGTGTTGAGCCTCATCCAGCCGGTGATGGCCGAGGCGAGGGAGAGCGGGCTAGGGGTTAAATCCGGTCCTGAATCCTGAATCCTGAACCCGGGGAAAAGGACGGCTCCCCGGGAGGGCAGAGTTGGAAAACCGTTCATTCCGCGCCGGAATTGAAGGTTTAAGAATCTCAAACATTCAGATTGCCTTATTTTATATGGTAATTATAATTGATGGAGAAAATTTAATCCATGCCCTCACAGCCTGCCTTCTTTGCACGTCTTGGCTTCACGGCCTTGCTGGGCCTGACTGCGTCCTTGAATGCGGTTTTGATGCCTGAGTGTCTGGCTCAGGCGGTGGCCGCAGGCGGTGGGGCTGCCCCTGCGATCCATGGGGATTCGGCGATCAAGCTCAACTTTCAGAACGTGCCCGCCCAGGCCATCATCCCGCTCTACACCCAGCTGACGGGAAAGAAGATCATCCAGGATTCGTCGCTCCAGGGCGAGCCTCTGCGCATTGTCGCCCCCGAGCCCCTGCCGGCCAGGGAGGCGATCAGCTTCATTGAGGCGACCATGCTGCTCAACGGCTACGTGTTCATCCCGGTCGATTCGAAGACGGTGAAGCTGATTCATCACAGCGGAGGCAAGAGCCCGACTCCGGAGGGGCTGCCCGTCTATCGCTCGATGAAGGAGCTGCCGCCGGGCGAGGAGATCTGCCATTTCATCCTGCCGCTCGAGCACATTTCGCCGGACGAGGCCTCGAAGGCCTTTCAGCAGGTGATCAAGCTGCACGCCTATGGGGCGATCATGCCGATGACGAATTCGTCGGCGCTGATCATCACGGAGAACAGCGCCACCATCCGCAGCATTGCCGGAATGGCGGCGGTGATCGACGTGCCGCCGGCGGAGATCGCCAACGAGATGATCCAGCTTCAGCGCAGTGACGCCGAAAGCGTCGCCGAGATCATCAGCGAGATCTTTGAGGAGCGGGAGAAGGCGGCGGAGGCCGCGGCCAACTCCACCGGGCCTGCCCCGGCCGCGCCTGCCGCTGCGGTGCCCGCCGGCATCCGTGCGGCGGCTCCTGCCACGGCGGCTCAGGCGGTGAACTCGGCGAACACGAATCCGGCAATCGCACGGGTGAAGGTCATCCCCCACCGCCGAACCAACAGTCTGCTCGTCATCGCCCGTCCGGTGGACATCACCTACATCCGCGGCCTGGTGGACAAGCTCGACCAGCCCAGCGAGAGCGTCACGTTCCTGAAGCGCAAGCTCAGTTACATTGATGTCGGCGACTTCCTGCCGGTGGCTTACAACGCCCTGGCGAAGGACACTGACATCCAGACGGAAAACGGCGGTTCCAGCCTGGGGGGCGGAAGTTCTGGAAGCAGCCGCCGGAGGCCGAGCGGCTCGTCCAACACGCCTTCCACCGACGCCGCCAGCCGTGAGAATGACAACGGTTTCAACGGCGGCCTGAACGGCGGACTTGGCGGTGGCGCCTTTGGCTTCAACACCGGCAGCCAGGGCCAGAACAACCGGGCGAACCGCAGCCTGCTGGATGATCCGGAGGCCGCCTCCGCGCCGGAGTCGATCATCGTCGGCAAGACGCTGCTGATCGCTGATCCGCAGTCGAACAGCCTGGTGGTGAACGGTTCGCCCGAGCACATCCAGATCATCGACAAGCTGATCGAGGAGATGGATGTCTGCCCGCAGCAGGTTTACATCAGCACCATCATCGGCCAGCTGAGCCTGGGGGGTGAGTTCAACTACGGCTTCGACTTCCTGAATGCGCTGGATGATTTCACCCTGAGGCAGGAAGGCGTCAAGGCGCCAACCGGCGGCACGGGGGTGGCCGGGGCTGTGGACCTGCCGATGAACGGAGAGGGCCTGAGCACCGCGATCCTGGGCTTTTACGGCCAGCTTGGGTCGCTCAGCCGCTATGCGAGGGTGCTGGAGGGCAACAAGAACTTCAAGGTGCTGTCCAGCCCGAGCCTGCACATCATGAACAACGGCAAGGCCACGATCTCCAGCGGTCAGAGGATCGCCGTGCCGACCAACATCCTCTCCAACGCCGGGCTCAGCAACGTCGCCGCGACCAGCGCGAGCATCGACTACCGTGACGTGGTGCTGAAGCTGGAGGTGGTGCCGCTGATCAACTCCGACAAGGAGGTCACCCTGCGCATCGCCCAGATCAACGACAACATCGTGGGTGAGCAGAACATTTCCGGCAACACCGTCCCGACCATCGGCACGCAGGAGCTGCTGACGACGGTGACCGTGAAGAACGGGGCCACGGTGGTGCTGGGCGGCCTGGTCACGGAGCGCACGGGCAACAATGAGCGCGGCGCGATCTTCCTGCGCCGCGTGCCGGTGCTGAAGCACTTGTTTGGAACGACTCAGAAGACCTCCCAGCGGGACGAGCTGCTGATCTTCATCCAGCCGAGCATCATCAACTCAAGGGATCCTTCCAATCATCCCAACCAGATCGAGGCCCGCCGCACGCAGATCATGGACGAGACGCTGCGTTTTGGCATGCCGCTGGAGCAGGTGCCGCGCGCCCTGCCGTCTGGGAAGTAGCGGGCGAGGTCGCTGCGGGGAAGGGGGACGGGGCAAGGCATGAAAACACTTCCCGCCGTCTTGACTCCCAGCCAGGAAAACGGCACATGAAGGGCTGGTGCAGCACCGCCGGAACCTCCACCTCATCCCATGCCCACGATCCCGATTCTCATGCCTCAGCTTGGCGAGTCCATTGCCGAGGCCACGCTTGTCAAAATCCTCGTGCAGCCCGGAGCCCTGATCGAGGCCGGAGCGGACATCTTTGAAGTCGAGACGAACAAGGCCACGATGACCGTCGGCAGCCCCTGCGCGGGCAGGGTGGAGCAGGTCCAGGCCCAGCTGCAGACCAGCTACGCCGTCGGCAGCCAGCTGGCGATGTTTGAAATTTCGGACGAGGACGCGCAGGCGCTTGGTTTTTCCGAAACGCCCTCAACGGGTTCCTCGTCCTCGGTGCCGTCTTCCATGCCGAACGCGGAGTCCCTGCACTTTCAGTTCAACGAGGAGGACAACATCGTCGGCTACCAGCCCAAGGTCGAGCCCGTGGTCGGCGGCCTGCCGGTCCCGGCCGGGGCCACGGGGGCAAGCTACATCTCGCCCCGGATGCGGGCACGCATGAATGAGCTCGGTCTCAACGCCTCCGACCTCGCCGGCATCGCCGGCACCGGGGCGGGCGGCCGTGTGACGGTGGAGGACTTTGAGAATTTCCTGCGCGGACTTGAGCAGCACAAGCTGACGCCCGCCTCGCCCATGCGCATCGCCGTCGCCGACTCGATGCGTCGCAGCTGGACGCGGCCCCTGGCCACGGTGGGCAGCCCGGTGATGCTCGACGCCATGCTGGCGCACCGGCGCAAGGCGGACCCGAAGCCCGGTCCCGCCCTCTATGCCATCCGTGCCCTGGCCATCGCCCTGGCGGAGAACACCGCCGTGGCCGGTCGTCTGGTGGGCAACCGCATCATGCACCCCAGGGCGATTGACATCGGTTTTGCCGTGGAGGTTGAGGACGGCGTGTTTGTGCCCGTGCTGCGTGAGGTGGACAAGACGCCGCTCGCCCGGCTGGTGACGACTTACAACAAGCTGGTCGAGCAGGCGCGTGCGCGCCGTCTGCCGCATGACATGAACCGTCCCGGCATCGCCACGGTGACCAACTTCGGCACCTTTGGCATCGTCTGGGCCACGCCGATTCCGCTGCCGGAGCAGAACCTCATCCTCGGCCTGGGCGCGGGCAGCAAGGTGCCGCGCTGGAGCGAGGAGGTGAACCAGTTCATCCCGGTCACCGAGGCGGAGATCACGCTCAGCTTCGACCACCGCGTCTGCGACGGCGGCGCCGCAGGTCGCCTGCTCGCCCGGGTGGCCAGCCTGCTGCAGGAACCGGAGAAGCTCTGAGGCATGAGTTTCCGGCTTGAAATGCTCCAGGTCGCCCGCGTGGCGCCCAAGCTTCTCGGGGACTCCGCCGATCTGGTGTCGGACTTTTTGTTATCCCGGCTGGCCCCTGGCGGGCGCGGGTTTCTGGATCGTGCCGACAGGCCGGACCTGTATTACACCGTGTTTGGCATCGAGGGCCTGATGGCCTTGCAGAAGGAGCCGCCCCGGGATTCGCTCAGGCACTGGCTGGCGACCTTTGGCGACGGCGAAGGGCTGGATTTCGTGCATCTGTCCTGCCTGGCACGCTGCTGGGCCAGCCTGGGAGGAGGCCTTTCCGAGGCGCAGAAGCAAAGTTTGGCAGGCCGGCTGGAGGCCTGGCGGACGCCGGATGGCGGCTATCATCAGGCGGCGGGCCGCAGAAACGGCAGCGCCTACGGCTGCCTGATCGCCTTCGGGGCCTACCAGGACCTGGGGATGCTGCCTCCCGACCCGATGAGCATCGCACGCTGCATGGACAGCCTGGAGACGCCGGACGGCGCCTGGTCGAACGAGCCCGGGCTGACCCTGGGTTCCACCACGGCGACCTCGGCCATGCTTTCGTTGTATCGCAACATGCAGCTTCCGCCTCCACCGGCGGCGGTGGACTGGCTGCTGCGGCAATGCCTGCCCGAGGGCGGGTTCCTCGCCGTGCCTGGAGCGCCGATTCCTGACCTGCTGTCCACGGCCGTGGCGCTGCATGCCCTGGCCAACCATGCCGAGGCGATTGAGAAGGTGCGGGAGCGCTGCCTGGATTTCATCGACAGCCTGTGGAGCGCCGCCGGAGGTTTTCACGGCAACTGGACCGATGACACGCTGGACCCGGAATACACCTATTACGGCCTGCTGGCCCTCGGGCACCTGGCCTTGTAAGGCGTGATTCAGACGGCGATGTCCGCCTTGATGGCCGGATGCGGATCGTAGCCTTCGAGGCTGAAGTCCTCGAACTTGAAGGCGAAGAGGTCCTTCACCTCAGGGTTCAGCTTCATGACCGGCAGAGGCCTTGGTTCACGGCTGAGCTGAAGGCGGGCCTGGTCCAGGTGGTTCTTGTAAAGATGCAGGTCGCCGAAGGTGTGTACGAAGTCGCCGGGCTTCAGGTCGCAGACCTGGGCGACCATGAGCACAAGCAGGCTGTAGCTGGCGATGTTGAAGGGCACGCCGAGGAAGAGGTCGGCGCTGCGCTGATAGAGCTGGCAGCTCAGCCTGCCGTCGGCCACGAAGAACTGGAACAGGCAGTGGCAGGGCGGCAGGGCCATCTGATCAATGAAGGGCACGTTCCAGGCGCTGACGATGTGGCGGCGGCTGTAGGGATTGGTTTTGAGGCCGTGGATGAGCTTGGTGATCTGGTCCACAGGCTCGGCGCCCGGAGCGCCCTGCCAGCGGCGCCACTGGGCTCCATAGACCGGGCCGAGCTCGCCGTTTTCGTCCGCCCATTCGTCCCAGATGCTGACCTTGTTCTCCTGAAGATAACGAACATTGGTGTCGCCCTTCAGGAACCAGAGCAGCTCATGGATGATGCTGCGCAGGTGCAGCTTCTTGGTGGTGACGAGGGGGAAGGTTTCGCCAAGGTCGTAGCGGCTCTGCTCACCGAACACGGAATAGGCGCCGGTCCCCGTGCGGTCCTCGCGGTAGGAACCGTGATCGAGGACCTTGCGGAGGAGGCGGTGGTATTCTTGCATCCGGGGAGCGGGAGGTTGGAGGCGGGCTGGATCAGGCGGCGTAGGGCACCGGGGTTCCGGTGGAGTTGGCCAGGACCTTGAAGCGCTTGATGATTTCAGCGGTGAGCTTGCCGGGTTTGCCGTCGCCGATGGGGCGGCGGTCATACTGCACGGCGGGGATGACCTCGGCGGCGGTGCCGGTGAGGAAGCATTCGTCGGCGGTGTAGATGTCGTGGCGGGTCATGGTGACCTCGTGGATCGTGAGGCCCATTTCGCGCATCACCTCGATGACGGCCATGCGGGTGATGCCGTTGAGGGCGCCGCTGGCGATGGTCGGGGTGAAGACCTGGCCGTTCTTGAGGACGAAGACGTTGTCGCCGGTGCATTCGGCCACGTTGCCCTGTTCGTTGAGCATGATGCCCTCCTCGCAGCCGGCCTGGATGCATTCGATCTTGGCCATGATGTTGTTGAGGTAGTTCAGGCTCTTGACCTGGGGGCTCAGGGCGGCGGCCGTGGGGCGGCGGGTGGCGCAGGTGATGAGGTTCAGGCCGGTCTCGTACTTCTCCTTGGGATAAAGCGTGATGCCGCTGGCGATGATGATGACACCGGCCTTCGGGCACTGGTAGGGGTTCAGGCCGAGGGAGCCGACGCCGCGGGTGATGACGAGGCGGATGTAGCCGTCGCGCAGGTTGTTGGCCGCCACGGTCTCCAGGGTGGCCTTTTCCATCTCCTCGAAGCTGATCGGGATGGTGAGGCAGATGGAGCGGGCGCTTTCATAAAGGCGCACCAGGTGCTCGGTGAGGCGGAACACGCGGCCGTTGTAGATGCGGATGCCTTCAAAGCAGCCGTCGCCATAGAGCAGGCCGTGGTCGAAGACGGAAACCTTGGCTTCGGATTCAGGAACAAGTTTGCCGTCGAGGTGGATGAGCAGGGGGGCGGTGGCCATGGTGAGAGAACGCGGAGATTGGCGGAGGAGATGACTTTTGCAAAAAAAACATCGCGGAGGCCACTGGGGCGTCCGCGATGTCAGGGAAAAGGCTGTTTGAAGTCGAAGGGCGGTTACGCGGAGGCGTCGCTGAGCTTCGGAGCGGCGCGGCGGGCGCGGGTGCTGCCGTAACGCTGGGCGAACTTGTCCACTCGACCGGCGGTGTCGACGAAGCGCTGCTCACCGGTGAAGAAGGGGTGGCAGCCGGCGCAGATGCCAATGCGGAGGTTCTGGACTGTGGACTTGGTGTTGTAAACCGTGCCGCAGGTGCAGGTGATGGTGGTTTCGTAAACCGTCGGATGACCTTCTTTTTTCATGGGGGATGGGTGGGGGTGAATCACGTGGACCCGTCGAGGCGGAAAAAGGGAAGGCTTTCGCCGGGGCGTGAAGGGCCGCGATTGTGCCACGACTCGCCCCCGGGTCAACTGGGTTTTTGCCCCCGGCTTGGCAGCGGCATGGGGGAGGGGCGGTCAAAGGGCGATGAAACGGGCGACTTTCCGCCCATTTCAACGGACGGACCGGGTGGGAACACGCAAAAGCCAGGCTAATCCGGCGTGGTTTTCGTTCCAGGCTTGCCAGAGTGGGCGTGCCTGCGCCGTAATGCTGGCCCTTCCATTCCATGCAACATCCCGCCAGCCTTTCCCGCCGCCGTTTCCTGCAAACCGCCAGCGCCAGCCTTTTCGCCGCCCCGTATGTGACCACCGGCCTGCGTGCCGCCTCGCCGAACGGCAAGCTGCGTCACGCCGCCTTCGGCGCCTCGGGCATGTCCTGGGCGGACATCACCTCCATGGCCAATCATGACATGTGGGAGCTGGCGGCGGTCTGCGACGTGGACACCCGCAACTTCGCCCGCGTGAAGGAGAAGTGGCCTGACGTCAAATGCTACCAGGACTGGCGCGAGCTGCTGGAGAAGGAGGCGGGCAACATCGACAGCGTCAACGTCTCCACGCCCGACCACATGCACGGCCCCATCGGGCTGAAGGCCATGGAGCTGGGCAAGCACGTGTATGGCCAGAAGCCGCTGGCGCAGAACCTTTACGAGTGCCGGCAGCTGATGCTCAAGGCGCGTGAGAAGGGCGTGATGACGCAGATGGGCATCCAGATCTCCTCGGACTTCACCGAGCGCTTCGCCGTCGAGCTCATCCACATGGGCGTCATCGGCAAGGTCAAGGAGGTGCACACCTTCTCCAACAAGAAGTGGGGCGACATGGAGCCGGTGCCGACGGCCGCCGACGCCGTGCCCGAGGGTTTTGACTGGAAGCTCTGGCTGGGCCCCGCCGCCGACCGCCCCTACATCAAGGGCTACTACCATCCCAGCAACTGGCGCAAGCGCCGTGACTTCGGCACCGGCACGCTCGGCGACATGGGCTGCCACATGTTCAGCGGCTGGTTCCGCAGCCTCGACCTCGCCGCGCCGATCGCGGTGAAGTCCTCCGGCCCGACGCCGCCGAACTCTGAAAACTGGGCCATCAACGCCGTGGTGGAATACACCTTCAAGGGAACCCGGCACACCGTTGGCGACACCGTCAGGGTCACCTGGTATGACGGCGACGCGCGTCCGCCGGCCGAGGTCATGGCGCTGGCTGATCCGGCGAAGTTCCCCGGCCAGGGCAGCATCTATCTCGGCACCGAAGGCGTGCTTCTGCATCCCCATGGCAGCACCCCGCAGCTCTTCCCCAAGGACAAGTTCAAAGGCTTCCGCTTTCCCAAGCTGGAGCCGCGCAATCATTGGTTCGACTTCATTGACTGCTGCCTCAAGGGCGGCTCGACAAGGCCGACTGCCAACTTTGACTACGCCGGTCCGCTGACCGAGGCCGTGCTGCTCGGCTGCCTGGCCAGCCCGTTCCAGGGCGAGACGCTGCAGTGGGACGCCCCGGCGCTGAAGATCACCAACAACGAGGCCGCCAACGCGCTGGTGAAGCGTCAATACCGCCCGGGCTGGGAGATCTGAAGCCATGTCACGGTCGCTCAGCAGGGATGTCGTCCACGGCGGGCTGGGTTTCGCCGTGGTCAGCCTCGCCGCCTTTTCCGTGTGGGCTTTTGCCGCGCCCCTCTTCCGGGGGCTGGGCGGGGAGCCGGGCATGTATGCCGCCATCGCCGCCGTCTTTCTGGCGGGATCGGGGCTGGTGCTCGGACCGATCGCGGGAGGCATGGGGCGTTTTTACAAGGCCTTCCTGCCTGCCTTCCTGGCCTACGCCGTCCTTTGGTGTGCGGCCTGGTTCGGCCTTGGCGGACGCCTGGGTGAATGGACGGGGGCGGCGGCCGGATGCCTGGTCTTTGCGTGGGTCGTTTCACGCCTTCGAGGCGCAGGCGGTCGCTGGCTGACGGCGGCGGTGGCGTTGTTTGTGCTGCACTCGGCGGGTTATTTCGCCGGCGACTGGTCGATGTATGACGTCTTTGTGCCCAAGGCGCGCGCCGTCGGCAGGGAGAGCACAGATTTCCAGCATTACATGATGCTGGCGAAGCTGTCCTGGGGGCTGTTTTACGGCCTTGGCTTCGGGGCGGGGATCGGCTGGGTGTTTCATGCCTCCAGGCGTGAGTCGTGAGGACATGCCTTGCTCCTGGCGCTGGACCGGGCAATTTGGCGGTTCATGAGACACCTGATTTCCAGGCTGCTTGGCCATGCCCCGTGCTACTACGATGAACCGCGTTCGCGACGTGGCATCGGCTGCCATCCCCGCCTGGTGCTGGCGCTGCTGGTCATCGGTGGCTCGGTCCTGTTTCATTACCTGGGCACCACGGAGTATCAGAATGAGTTCACCGGCCGGGTGCAGAGGCTGAAGCTGCCCTCGCCGCAGCAGGAGATCGCGCTCGGGCTGCAGTCGGCTCCGGGCATGATTCGTGAGATGGGCGGTCTGTCGAGAGACGCTGGCGCGAGGGCGCTGGTCGATCGTGTGGGCCGCAGGCTGGTGCAGAGCACGCTGGCCGCCCGAACGCCCTACCGCTTTGAGTTTCACCTGCTGGCCGATCCGCGAACCATCAATGCGTTTGCACTGCCGGGCGGGCAGATCTTCATCACCGAAGCGCTGTTCCGGCTGCTCACGAGCGAGGATCAGCTGGCCGGTGTTCTCGGGCATGAGATTGGCCATGTCGTGGGCCGCCATTCGAACGAGCAGATGGCCACCAGCGGCCTGTGGAGCGGCGTCGCCCAGGGCCTGGGCATCCTGCTTTCCGACGGTCACAGCAACGCCGGCATGCAGATCGCCGGCACGGTGGCGAGGCTGCGGGTGATGAAGTTTGGCCGTGAGGACGAGCTGGAGTCCGACGCGCTGGGCGTGCGCTTCATGATCGAGGCCGGCTACAATCCCGAAGGCATGGTGGGCGTCATGGAGATCCTTGCCAAGGCCGCGCGAGGCGGCCGTCAGCCCGAGATGCTGAGCACGCACCCCAACCCTGAGAACCGGGCGGAAAAAATCCGCGCCATGATCGCCCAGTACCGACGGCAGCCGCGCTGAACCTGTTTTCAAATGTCCACCTCCGACGAATCCCATCACGAGCGCGAGCTTGGCGGCCAGCTGCTGGCCAGCGTGTCGCGTTCCTTCTACCTCACCTTGAAGGCCCTGCCCAAGGAGCTGCGCGAGCCGATCTCGCTGGCCTACCTGCTGGCACGGACCGCCGACACCATCGCCGACACGGCGGCGGTGTCCGCCGGTGTGCGCATCGAGTGCCTGGACGACTTCGAGGCGCTGGTCCATGGCGGTGGCGAGGAGGTGCGTCATCGCCTCGCCGCACGCATTGCAGGCGAATTCACAAGCTCTCAGACCGACGAGGCGGAGCGGCGGCTGATGGAGCGGTTCACCGACGGCCTGGCCTGGCTCGGCACCATGGACGGGGCGGCCTTGAAGGCGATCCGCCAGGTGCTGGCACGCATCATTCACGGCCAGCGCCTGGACATCCGGAGGTTTCCTGCCGACGGCACGCTGCGTGCGCTGTCCAGCGAGGCGGAGCTCGACGAGTACACCTGGCTGGTTGCCGGCTGTGTGGGCGAGTTCTGGACGGAGATGTGCGCCGTGGAGAAGCCGGAGTGCTTTGAGCAGGGCACGGACGTGGAGGCGATGAAGGCGCTCGGCGCGCGTTTCGGCAAGGGGCTGCAGCTCATCAACATCCTTCGCGACATCGGCGAGGACCTGCGCGACGGCCGCTGCTATCTGCCTGGAATGGCGGTGGAGGAGGTGCTGCGCGACAGCCGCGTGCTGGAGCCTTTGTGGCAACATGGGTTAGGTGTCTGCCGGGGGCATCTGGCGGCCGGGCTGGAGTACGTCTGCCGGATTGCCGACGGCAAGCTGCGCTACGCCACGGCCCTGCCGCTGCTCATCGGGGTGAAGACCCTGGCGCGCATGGAGGCCGCCCCCTGGCCGAAGAAGCTGGAGGGCGTGAAGGTCAGCCGCATCGACATCGGCCTGATCCTGGCCGAGGCGGTGATCGCCTGCCGCAGCGCGGAGGGCGTCACGAGGCTGTGTCAAAGGCTGGCCTGATGGTCAGGCGCGTCGCAGCTTGCCGCTGGCGGTCAGGGGCAGCTCGGGCACGGCGTTGAACATGAGCGGGATCTTGTAGCCGGCGAGGTGGGCGCGAAGATGGTTGCGCAGCTCCATCGCGGTTGGCGCTCCCTCAGGGGAGGCGATGTAGCGCGCGACAGGGACCTCGCCGTAGAGCGGATGAAGGCGTGCCTCGACGAGCGAACGCTGGACCTTGGGATGGGCGTCGAGCACGGCCTCGACCTCCTCGGGGAAGACCTTCATGCCACCGACATTGATCAGCGTCTTCCTGCGGCCGCAGATGAAGACACGCCCTGCGGCGTCGCGACGTCCGAGGTCGCCCGTGGCGAACCAGCCATGTTCATCAACGACCTGGGCGCGTGGCAGCCAGGGATCCAGGTAGGCATCGAACATGCCGGGGCCGCGCAGGCAGATTTCGCCGGGCTCACCGGTCGCAGGTTCGCAGCCTGAGTCGTCCTTCAGCAGGCATTCGTAGGCGGGCAGGGGAAGGCCGATGGCCTCCGGGGCCTCGACGGCGCCGGCGAGGTTGAGGACGGGCAGGCCGAGCTCGATGATGCCGAGGCCCTGGACCAGGTCGCGGCCGAAGCGGGCGCGGAACTTTTCCGCCGTGGCGGCATCCAGTGCGGCGGCGGTGGCCACGGCCAGGCGCAACGTGGTCCAGGAGCCGACGTCCGGGGCCTCGACCAGCTGGCGGTAATGAACTGGGCTGCCATACATCACCGATGCTTTTTGTTCGGCACCGGCGCGCAGCAGGTCTTCACCCAGATGGGTTTCCTCGATGATCGTCGTGGCTCCATGATAAAGGTAGAGGACGATGGAGACGGCGAAATGATGCGCCATGGGCAGCACCCAGAGCACGCGGTCGCCGGGGCCGATGCGCAGGCCCTCGTTGGCGGAGGTGATGCGCTGGAGCAGCGACTCGTGGGAGAGCAGCACGCCCTTGGACTTGCCGGTGGTGCCGGAGCTGAAGCGGATAAACGCTGGGTTCAAGGCTTCGAAAGCGTCGCGCGGGAAGCCCGTGTCGGGAGTCGGCGGCACCTTGGCGATGACGACGGCCTGGCCGTTGACCTCAAGCTGGCCGCAGCGCCGCGCCTGGGCCGGAAGCCAGGTGGCGGCGGATTCGATGACCAGCACGAGATCCAGGGCGGTGCGGGTGAGAAGCTCGCGTTTTTCCTCCTCGGCAAGCTCCTCCGGAATGGGGACGAAGCAGGCGCCTGCGGCGAGGGTGGAAAGGGCGAGCGGCACGTAGTCCAGGCAGCTCGGGTAATGCACGCCGACGCGGAGGCGGTCGATGCGTCCCGGTTCGACGGCGAGGTGCGGCCGGATCTGGTCCGCGAGGGCGTCGGTGCGCTGGAACAGCTCCTGATAGGTGAGTGAACGGTCCTTTTGCACCAGCGCAACGGCCCCGGGCTGCGCGCGTTCACGAATGGCCTCGACAATGCTGAACCTGCTCATGCCGTGATGAATCAGAAGCCCCAGGAAAGACCGACGGTGACGCCGAGCGAGTTGACGCCGGGGTTGGGATCGGTGGCGCCGCCGTTGGAGAGGTGCTGGAACATGGCGCCGACGCGCACCTGGGTGGTGGCGTTGATGGCATGGGCGATGCCGGCGTTGGCGAACCAATTGAGCGTAAAATCCTGGCCCTGGCCGCCGACGACGCCCTGGGAGTCGATCCAGCCCGCGCCGCCTCCGATGCCGGCGTAGAGCGACCAGGTGCCGGCGGCGTTCCACCATTCGATGGAGGGCGCGCCCATGAGGCCGAAGTAATGGTTTTCCGGGCCGGTTTCAATCCACTGGCCGAGCAGGGAGATGCGGTTGCGGATGAAGAGCTTCGAGCCGTTGGCGAAGTCCAGGCCGAGCACTTCGGGAGATCGCCAGGTCAGCATCACGGGCACCATGCCGTAGTTGAGCTGGGTGCTGCCGCCGACTTTCCAGAGATAGCCTGCCTCCAGGTCGATGTAGTGCTCGTCCCAGGGCTTCACCGTGGCGGGCAGCACATCCGATGCGGGGGCGTCCTTGGCGGAAGTGACGGCAGGCAGGCAGGTCAGGAAGGCGAGGAGGAGCAGGCGGAGATTCTTCATGCGGGCGCATGAAGCCACGGCAGTCCCGGGGATGCAAGCCTTCATGAGCCGGAGCCTGCTCAGTCGAAGAAGGGGAAGAGCCTGCGCAGCGTGGCCTTGTCCGGACGTGTGCCGTATTCGCAGATCTCGAAGGTCTCGGCATACTTCACGGCCCTGCCGCGCTCGGGGCCGTAGAACTCGATGAGCAGGTCACGGAACTTGTCGGCCTCGCTGCCCTGGCGTGCGCCCCAGCGGCGCTTCAGCCAGGCGCGGCGCGCGGTTTCATCCGAGGCGGGCGGCACGTCTTTTTCCACATATTGAGCCGAGCCGCTGGCGCCGCCCTCATAGACCTGGGAGGTGAGTTCATGAAGGCCGTCGAGCTTCTGATCAAGGGCGTCGTCGAGCGCCACGGCGATGTCGGGCTTGAAGGGGTAGGGTTTCTGGAAGCCGTCGCTTGAGTAGAGGAAGACCGGGTTTTTGGCCAGCGGCGGCACGTCGGGGCAGAAGAAGGGGACGGTGACCATGAAGGCGGCGTCCTGGACGAGCACGCCGACATAGCGGTGGTCGGGATGATAGTCCCAGGGGCGGTGGGCGATGACGATGTCAGCCTTCCATTCGCGGATGACGCGGGTGAGGAGGCGGCGGTTTTCCAGGGTGGGAAGGAGTTCGCCGTCATGGATGTCGAGCACCTGGGAGGTGACGCCGAGCTTTTGGGCGCAGGCGGCGGCTTCGGTGGTGCGTCGCTGGGCGAGCGGGCCTCCAGCCTCCTTCCAGTGGCCGATGTCGCCGTTGGTGACGGAAACCAGTTTGACGTGGTGTCCCTGCCGGGCCCATTTGACGGCCGTGCCTCCGGCCTTGTATTCGGCGTCATCGGGATGGGCGCCAAAGACGATGATGCGGAGCTTGCCGTCGTCATCGGCGGCCTTGAGCGGCTGCAGCAGGGTGGAAAGGAGGCAGGTCAGGAGGGCGAGGCTGGCTTTCATGCGTGGAGTTTTACGGGCTCCAGGCGGCAATCTTCCGGCTCAAAGAGGCCAGAAGACGGGGACCAGGGCCAGGATCACCAGAACCATGAGCAGAGTCAGGCCGCCGCCGACTTTGATGAAGTCTCCAAAGCGATATTTGCCGGGGCCGTAGACGAGGATGCAGCTGGGCTCGAAGGGAGTGAGGACGGAGATGCTGGCGCTGAGCATGACCGCCATGGCGAAGGCGCGGGGGTTGGCATGCATGGTTTCCGCAGCCTTCAGCGCCACGGGCAGCACGACGAGGGCGGCTGCGGCGTTGGACATGGGCTGGGTGAGCAGTACGGTGAGCAGGCTGAAACCTGCCAGCACGGCCATGGGACCGAATGAGGAGAGGTTTCCAACCACGACTTCGGCCAACATGCGGTCAGCGCCGGACTTGGCCATGGCGGTGCCGAAGGCGGTCATGCCGCCGATGAGGATGAGCATGCGCCAGTCCACATTTTCATAGGCGGCCTCGAGGGTCATGCAGCGCGTGGCCAGGGCGATCAGGCCGACGAGGAGGAAGGCGATGGCGGCTGGGATGAGATCGAAACTGCTGAGAATGACGGCGAGGGCGAAAACGATGAGCACGGCGATGCCGCGCTTCTGCGCCCCATGGGTCATGGCATGCTCGGTGATGACGACCATCTCGGAGTTTTCCTCGAAGACGCGGATGCGGTCATAGGAGCCCTGAAGAAGCATCATGTCGCCCGCCTGCAGGGTCACGTCGCCCATGTGATCGCTGAGGGTGCGGTCGCCGCGCAGCAGGGCGAGGACGGAGAGGCCGGAGCGCCGCCTGAAGTTGCTGCTGCGCAGGCTCTGGCCGACGAGGCTGCAGCGCGGGGTGAGCACGACCTCGGCAATGCTGGCGTCGCGCATGTCCACGCCGGAGTCGCGCAGGTCGAGGTCCTCGAGAATTTCGATGCCCTCGATCTTTTTCACGCGAATGAGGTTCTGCACCTTGCCGGCCACCAGCACGATGTCGCCCTGCTCAAGCCGCGCATGGGGACTGACCTCGACCTCGGCTCCGGCCCGGCGGATTTTGACGACTTGGAACTCCATGACGGAGAAGTCGGAGGCATAGACCTCCTGGCCGATGATGGGGGAGCCGGGAAGGATGACGACCTCGCAGAGGTATTCGCGGATGGGCTCACCGGCCTTGCCTGACTCGGCGCGGTCGCGTTCCGGAAGGAAGCGGATGCCGATGAACATCATGTAAACGAGACCCACGCCGAAGAGGGTGATGCCGACGGCGCTGAATTCAAACATGCCGACGGGATCCATGCCCGCCTTCACCATGGCCCCGCTGACGGCCACGTTGGTGCTGGTGCCGATGAGGGTGCAGGTGCCGCCTAGGATGGAGGAGAAGGCCAGCGGCATGAGCAGGCGGGAGGGGGGGATGCCAAGCCGGCGTGCCAGGGCGATCACCGGACCGAGGAACATGGCGGTCACGGTGGTGTTGTTCATGAAGGCGGAGATGGCCCCGACCGAGGCCATCATGCCCGCGACGATGCGCCTGGGGTGACCGCCGGTGGTGCGGGCGAGCACATGGCCGACGCTGTCCAGCACACCGGTTTCACGCAGGGCGGCGCCGATCACAAAGATGGCGCCGAGCATGACGATGACATCCTGGCCGAAGCCGGCGAAGGCCTCGTTCACGGTGAGGATGCCGCTCATCACCAGCGCACAGAGCAGGGCGAGCGTGACCAGGTCCACCGAGATCTTCTCCGTGGCAAAGAGGATCACGGCGACAAGGAGAAGACCGATGACGATGGCGGCATCCATGAAGCGGGCGCGGATGATGGCGTGGATGTCCGGCGCGGCAAGGAACAAGAAGGGCCGTCGCCCGATTGTGGCTGCGGGCGCTACCTGCAGGCATCCAGGCCTTCCTGGATGCGCTTGAGCACCCTGGGATCCGGCGGCTTCATCTCGAGGGCCTTGGTGAACCATTCCCGCGCCTTGGCCTTGCTGCCCATTTTCAGGTGGGTCTGCGCGATGTGCTCGATGATCTCGGCGTCATCCGGCTCGGGGTTGGTGAGGAGGGAGAAGGCGCGTTCGAGTTCGACCAGCGCATGGCCGTAGTCGCCTTTTTTGAAATGCCACCAGCCAAGGCTGTCGATGTAGGCGGCCTTGCCGGGCTGAAGTTCGTTGGCCTTGCGGATGAGTTCACCGGCCTTGTCCAGGTGGCGGCCTTGTTCGAGCCACATGTAGCCGAGGTAGTTCATGGTGTTCGCCGCGTCCTCGACCTCATCCTTGGGGGTCAGGGTGATGGCCTTTTCAAACATGCGCCCGGCGTCGTCAAACCTGCCGCCCCGTTCGAGGGTGAGACCGAACTGGAAGTAGAAGCGATGGTTCACCAGCTCCGCCTGGCCTGATTCCGCCATGGCGGCGGCGCGTTCCATGGACTGGATCGCCTTCTCCCAGCGCTGCAGGCTTCTCTGGGCGAAGGCGGCGTGCAGATGAAAGACGGGGTTGTCCGGATAAAGGCGCGTGGTGCGTTCGCAGAGCTGGATGAGCTTTTCATAGAGCTGCGACTGGAGAAGGAGCTGGCCCAGCGCCTGGTATTCGGAGGCATCGCCACCGCCGATGCGGATGGCCGCCTCCATGTGCGGCACGGCCCGGGCCCATTGCTCCCGGGATTCATAGGCGCGGACGAGCAACCGGCGCTGCTCCACGTCATCCGGGGCGAGCTTGACGATCTCCTCCAGCAGGGCCAGGGCCTTGTCGGGCTGTTCGCTGGATTCGTAGAGCCGGAAGAGCAGTTTGCGGGCCTGGAGGTCTGAACCTGACGCCACGATCTTTTCGCAGAGGCTGCGTGCGGCGTCGAGCTGGTTGGTCAGCACGTAATATTCGGCGGTGCTGAGCCTGACGGCATCTCCATCCGGGCCCTGGGCTGCATGGCTGAGCGCCTTTTCAAAGAAGATGTTCACCCGCCGGGCGTGCTCTTCACGCACCTCCGTCTGGGCCAGGGGCCAGACTTCCTGGGCGGCACGCCCCAGTGCCAGCCACCAGGAGGCCTGGCGGATGTCGAGCTTCGATGCCTGGTCGAGGATTTTGACCGCCTCCTCGCGCTGTTCGATCGTCAGGTGGAACTGGACCGCGAAGACGATGACGTCGGAGCGCCTGGGGAAGCGCGCCAGGGTCTGGTCCACGATCTGGTGCCCGCGGTCCTTCTCAAACGGATCCTCCGACACATAGGTGGTTAGAAAGCGGACGAGGTTGAGGTAAACTGCGGGTTCGTCTGGCCTGGCGGCGATGCATTTTTCCAGGAAGGCGACCGCCTCGCTGCGGCTCTGGTAATGATAGATCAGCTCGGCGGCATGGCCGATGAGCATCGTGTTGGCCGGGTCGGCCTTCGCCACCTCCACATAATGAGTGAGCGCCTCACGCATCTTGCCGGCGCTTTCAAGCTGGAGCGCCGTGGCGTAGTGAGCCATGGCCTCGGCGATGGCGGAGTCCTCGGCCTTCAGCTGCAGGTCGGCCGGAGGCGGCTTGATACGCGGAAGGGAGAGGTCGGCCCGTTCTGCTCCAGGCAGGCCCGTGAAAGCGGCAGTCAGAAGGAGGACGAGAAGTCTGCCCAGGCCTGGAAAGGACAAAAAGCCCCCGCCAGCGAATCGAATGGCTCTTTTCGCGGGGCGGAGGCAGATCATGCTGTCGAGGCTAACGGTTACGACTTGTAGCGCAAACGCTTCTTATGGCGGTTGGCGCGCATGCGCTTCTTGCGCTTGTGCTTGTTGATCTTCGTCTTTCTGCGCTTTTTGAGCGATCCCATGTTGGTGGTGTTCTCGGGTTGTTGTGGGTTGGTCCGTTAGTGGACGATTTTGTTCAGCGGGTACTCGACGATGCCTTCGGCACCCAGTGATTTGAGCCGCGGAATGATCACGCGGACGACGGATTCGGGAATGACAGTCTCCACGGCCACCCATTCGGGCGTGGCAAGCTGGGAGACGGTCGGAGAGCGTTCGCTTGGCAGGGTCTTGACGACTTCGCCGAGGGAGGCGGCGGGGACGTTCATCTTGAGGCCGACCTTGTCACGGGCTTCCAGGGCTCCCTTGAGGAGCAGCACAAGCGTCTCCATTTTTTCGCGCTTCCAGGCGTCGGTGTAGGCGCTTTTGCTGGCGACAAACTGGGGATAGCTCTCCATCAGGGTGTCGACGATGCGCAGCTTGTTGGCACGCAGGGAGCTGCCGGTCTCCGTGATGTCGACGATGGCGTCAACGAGCTCGGGAACCTTCACCTCGGTGGCGCCCCAGCTGAATTCGACCTCGGCCTGGACGTCATGCTTGGCCAGGTAGGCCTTGGTCATGTCCACGGCCTCGGTGGCGATGCGCTTGCCTTGGAGATCCTTGACGGACTTGATGGGGGAGTCATCCGGCACCACGAGCACCCAGCGGGTGGGCTTGGAGGTGGCCTTGGAGTAGCGCAGGTCGGTCAGGACCTCGACGTCGGCGTTGTTTTCGGCGATCCAGTCCCGGCCGGTGATGCCGCAGTCCAGGAAGCCATGGTCCACATAGCGGCCGATCTCCTGGGCGCGGAGCAGGCGCAGTTCCAGTTCCTCATCATCGACCGTCGGGCGGTAGGAGCGGGAGGACACCACGATGTTGAAACCCGCGCGCTTGAGGAGCTCAAGCGTCGGCTCCTGGAGGCTGCCTTTCGGCAGGCCAAGGCGGAGGGAGTTTTTCGGTTCGGCCATGTGGGGGAGGGAAAAAGGGCGCGCAGAGTAGCGGAGTTTGGCGGTCTGCAAAGGGGAATTTGCCTTGTCATCGGCTTCGTGCTGCCTGCGCCGACAGCCCCCGCCTTGACATAAGGCGGGCATTCTTGACCATTCAAGCTTCGTGCCTCTGTTCATTTCCGGGATTTTTTACCTAGTCCTTCTGCTTCTGCTGGCGGTCATTTCCGCCACGGAAACGGCCATTCACTCCGCCCGGGACCTGGAGGAACGGCTGGAGCGTGCCGGTGAAGGAGGGGTGGCACGGAAGCTGCGAAGCATCACGGCAAATCCCTTCGTCCAATTGCATCGCACGCTGCTGCTGTCCGCCACCCTGAACCTCGCCCTGGCCGCCCTGGGGCTGCATCTGGTCTCCGGTCCCTTCCGGACTCTGGGCTGGCAGCCCTGGTTGACCGCCCCCATCCTCTTTGCCGGCACGGTGCTCGTCGGGGATGTGATGCCGAAGTTTCTGGCAGCCTGGTCCCCCTCCGCCGTGCTCCTGGGCAGCCTGCGCCTTCTCCATCCTCTGCGCTCGGTGCTCGATCCTCTGGCCAGGCTGGCCGACCGGGCCACGGACGCCCTGATTCAGAGGCTTGTCCCGAGCCAGGTGAAAACCCGGGTGCCGATGACCCGTGAGGAGTTTGAAACCCTGGTGGAAATGCGCGAGGAGCAGGGGTTGATCGACCCCGCCGAGGCGGAAATCATCCGCGAGGCCCTGGACATCGAGCGTCTGACGGTGCGTGATTGCATGGTTCCCCGGGTGGATCTCACCCTGCTCAGCGCTGAAGATGCCTCGGCTCGCGCCGCCCTGGTGCTGGATCAGTCCGCAGGACGTTTTGTGGTTATTTACGGAGAGACGCCGGATGTGGTGGTGGGCGTCATTGACACCCAGGCCTGGAGGCTGGCGGGGCGTCCTGCCTGGCAGGAGATGATCACCCATGTGTCGTTCGTGCCCGAGACCATGCCGGTGCTGGATGCCCTGGAAAAGCACCTCCAGCACACGGTCCTCCCGGTGTTGATCGTCGATGAATACGGTGGCCTGGAGGGCATGGTCAGCCAGGAGGAAATCGCCGACTGGCTGCTCTATGAGGCGGCTCCCTGGCAGGGTGAGGCAGGTGAGGTTCGTGAACTGGGCAACGGTCGCTATCTGGTGGATGGCGGGGCCCGGATCGAGGATGTCTCCCAGGAACTGCAACTGCCCCTGCCGTTGGCGGGCATCGACACGATCGGCGGTTTTGTGCTCAACCAGCTCGGCCATGCCCCGAAGCCGGGCGAGCGCATCCAGGTGCCGGGAGCGGATCTCAAGGTCCGTCGTGCCGTGCGCGCCCGGATTCTCCAGGTGGAACTGAGACTGCATGGCTCCCGGGCCGCCGCCTTGCCGGAGGAAACCGAATCTGAAAATCTCTGATTTCATCGTCCATGTCCTGGCCTCTTCTTCTACTGCTGACCCTCGTCCTTTCCTTCGCCCTCTCCGGCCTCGAGAGTGCGGTGCTGGCGGTCAGCCGTGTACGGGTGCGTCACGCAGCCAGGGCGGGGGATCGTCGGGCCGCGAGGCTGCTGCCCCTGCTGGAGGATCGTGACGCGCTGCTGGGAGGGATCACGGTGGCGAACCATGTCACCAATCTGATCGCCTTCCTGATCATCTCCTGGAAGCTGGTGAAGGTCTCCGGGGAGTGGGGTTACTTCACGGCCTTCCTGCTGGCGCTGCCCGTCTTTCTGATCGGGCTGGAAATCCTGCCCAAGAAACTCTTTCGCCGTTACCCCTTTCGCTGCATCCGGACGCTCTCGCCGCTGGTTCATCTCGTGGGTTTGAGCCGGCCGTTGTTCCGGCTCTTTGACCGTCGGAAGGCTCCTGGAGAAGGTGTGTCGGGGACGGTCGGTGATTCGGTGGGACGTGAAGATGTCCGGCAGCAGGCAAGGGCCCTGCAACGCATGGGGCAGCTTGCGCCCGGTGCCACCCATTTGGTTGAGCAGGTGCTGGGCTACCGCCGGCTGAAGGTGGCCGACCTCATGCGCCCTCTGGCCCGTAGCGTCGCCCTTTCGCCCGACCTGCCTCTTTCGAGCGCCCTGATCCTGGCCCGCGAGCATGGCACGGGCACGCTGCCGGTGATCGGCGACAAGGGTGTGTTCACGGGGGTCATCGACCTGAGCACGCTGCCTGCGAAGCTCCCGGCCGACCGCCTGGTGCGACAGCACATGCGCACGCTCGACGTGGTGCATGAAAGCGACAGCGCCCTGGCCGCCCTGCAGCGCCTGCGCAAGCGCGGCCGCTCGCTCTGCCTGGTGCATGATGCCGACGGGCTGCCTTCAGGCCTGCTGCATGAGGAGGACCTGCTGCGCAACCTCATCGGCATGGCGGGCTTGAACTGAACCTGCTTTCTTCGCGTTCCGGCGGTCAGACCGGGCGGCCGTAGATGCTCTGGAACACCGTGGGCGAGTTCGGGTCGATGATGGTGATGCCGTCCTTGCCGAAGCGGGCCGTCACGGTCGCGCCCTTGCCTTCCTGCATGTACTTGAAGTTGAGGTCGCGAACCCGGGCGGCGGCGTCGACGATGGCGCAGGTGATGCGTGCCTCCTCGGCGGTGGGGTAAAGGTGGGCCACGTCGTCACGACGCGCGCCGTTGAACTTCACGCGGCAGACGGCCACCAGCGCCACGGTCAGGCTGTCGACGCCGTAGCCGATGTAGGCCTTGCTGCCGTCATGACGGAGCACGTCGCGGGTGAAGTGGTTGTTGCTTGTGCGCGAGCCGCCGCCGGCGTTCCACCAGCGGAAGCCGCGGTACTGCTGGTCGCTTTCGACCTTGCCGTCGGCGCCGACGATTTCATGCCCCTGGTTGACCGGCCCCTCGAAGTCGGCGGGCGTGATCCAGTTGTTGTGGAAGTTGATCGACATGCCGTTGTCGAAGTCCACACGCACCTGCACGGCGTCGAAGGCGTTGATGCCGTCGCGCACGAGCCGCTTCTTCTGTCCCACGGCGGTTAGGCTGACGGGCTTCGCCCTGTAGTAGCTGAAGATGAGGTCGGTCCAGTGCGGGCCGACATAACTGAAGGGATCGCTGCTTTCCACCCACTTGAAGGTGCTGGTGCTGACCTCGAGGGGCTCCTCCAGGTAGGCCGTGCCGTAAAGCGGCGCGCCGATGCGGTTCTGGATGTCGTCGCGGATGCGCAGGTGGTCGGGGTCGTAGCGCTTGTGCATGTCCACGCCGACGATCAGGTTCCCCATCTTTGCGGCGTCGATGATCTCGTCCGCCTCGGAGGTGGTCAGGCACATGGGTTTCTCGGTCAGGACATGCACGCCCTTGGCGAGCGCCGCCAGGATCGGCTGGGTGTGAAGGTGGTCCGGCGTGGCCACGGCCATGACGTCCAGGTCGGGGAAGTCGCGCAGGATGTCGTTCCAGGGCTCGGCGCCGTGGTAGCACTTCGGCTCATGACCGGTGATCTCCTTGAAGGCGGCGGCGGACTTTTTCGCGGAGGCCTCCGAGCGGGTGGCCACGGCGACCAGGTCAAACTTCACCGGCGCCAGGTCGCGGGAGTGCTCATCCAGGCCGACGCGCGCGAGCTGGCCGGCGATGCCGAAGCGCTGGAGGTCGGCGTAGGCCCGCAGGTGGACGTCCCCGCCGAACATGCCGGCGCCGACGAGGGCGAGTTTCACGGTGGGGACGGGTGCGGTGGGGGTGGACATGGCTGGGGCGGGGAAGGGAAGGGTGGGTTGCGCGGCCAAGACAAAGCAGGGCTGGCGGCTTTCTTCCAGCCCTGCGTTGAATGGCTTCCGGTATTTTTGCGACAGCCGGGGCTGTGAAATCCAGGCCGGCGGACGATGAAGCCCACCTTGACCGCCCGCCCCATCTCGCCTTCTTCCGCCCCCCTATGTCCAGCGAGCAGCGCAAAGCCTTCCCCTTCTCCGAGTTTGAACCGAAGTGGCAGGGCGAGTGGGAGGCGAAGAAGGCCTTCCGCACGCCCAACCCCGGCGATGCCGATTTCGACGCCTCGAAGCCGAAGTACTTCGTGCTCGACATGTTCCCCTATCCCAGCGGCAACGGCCTGCATGTCGGTCACCCGGAGGGCTACACCGCCACGGACATCATCGGCCGCTTCAAGAAGATGTCCGGCTTCAACGTGCTGCACCCGATGGGCTGGGACGCCTTCGGCCTGCCGGCGGAGCAGTACGCGATCAAAACCGGCACGCATCCCCGCGTCACCACGGAGGCCAATGTCGCCAACTTCACCAAGCAGCTCAAGTCGCTCGGCTTCGCCTACGACTGGGACCGCGAGGTGAACACCACCGATCCCGGTTACTTCAAATGGACGCAGTGGATCTTCCTGAAGCTCTACAACTCCTACGTCGGCGACGACGGCAGGGCGCATCCGATCCGCGAACTCGAAGCCCAGGGCCTGTCACGGGAGGAGATCGACCATCGCCGTCTGGCCTACGTCAGCGAGGCACCTGTCAACTGGTGCCCGCAGCTCGGCACCGTGCTGGCCAACGAAGAAGTCGTGGACGGCAGGAGTGAAGTCGGCGGCTTCCCTGTCGAGCGTCGTCCCATGCGCCAGTGGATGCTGCGCATCACCGCCTACGCCCAGCGCCTGATTGATGAACTCGACGGCCTCGACTGGCCGGAAAGCATCAAGCTGCTTCAGCGCAACTGGATCGGCCGCAGCGAGGGCGCGCATGTGAAGTTTAATGTGGCGCAGTCCTCTGGACTGCCCTCAGACGCAGCCGGGACGGCTGCACCACACTCCATCACCGTCTTCACCACACGGCCCGACACGCTGTTTGGAGCGACCTACATGGTCCTCGCGCCCGAGCATCGCCTCGTGGACGAAATCACCACCGAGGAGCAGCTCGCCGCCGTCGAGGAGTATCGCGAAAAGACCGCGCGGAAGAGCGATCTGGAGCGAACCGAGCTTGCGAAGGAAAAGTCCGGCGTCTTCACCGGCGCCTACGCCATCAATCCGGTCAACAACGAGCGCATTCCCATCTGGATCGCCGACTACGTTCTCATGGGCTACGGCACCGGCGCCATCATGGCCGTGCCGGCGCATGACGAGCGTGACTTTGAATTTGCGAAGAAGTTCAGTTTGCCGATTACCCAAGTAGTGCAGCCGCCGGAAGGCCATGACTGGCAGGGCTACACCGACAACGGCGTCGCCGTGAACTCGGGTTTCCTCGATGGCCTGCCCACGCCGGAGGCCAAGCAGAAGATCACCGCCTGGCTCGAGGAAAAAGGCCTCGGCAAAGGCACCACCAACTTCAAGCTGCGTGACTGGCTGTTCAGCCGTCAACGCTACTGGGGCGAGCCCTTCCCGATCGTCTGGGAGGACGGTCATCATCGCTGCATTTCCGAATCTGAGCTGCCGCTGCTGCCGCCGGATCTCGAAGACTTCAAGCCCACCGGCACCCCCGAGCCTCCGCTCTCCAAGGCCACCGACTGGGTGCAGTATTCCGCGACCGCGAAACGCGAGCTCAACACCATGCCCCAGTGGGCCGGCTCGTGCTGGTATTACCTGCGCTACTGCGACGCGCGGAACGCTGACAGGTTTGTGGGCGTCGAGGCGGAGCGGTATTGGATGGTGGGACAAGCTTCCAGCTTGTCCGACAGTGCAACCAAGATGGTTGCACCACCTCGCCCCGGCGGTGTCGATCTTTACGTCGGCGGCACCGAGCATGCCGTGCTGCATCTGCTCTACGCACGCTTCTGGCACAAGGTGCTCTTTGATCTCGGCTACGTCAGCACGCCGGAACCTTTCCAGCGTCTGGTGAACCAGGGCCTCATCCTTGGCGAAGACGGTCAGAAAATGTCGAAGTCCCGCGGCAACGTGGTGAACCCCGATGACGTCGTGCGTGAGTATGGTGCCGATGCGCTGCGCCTTTATGAGATGTTCATGGGCCCGCTGGAGCAGGTGAAGCCCTGGAGCATGAAGGGCGTCGAGGGCGTGTATCGCTTCCTCGCCCGTGTCTGGCGGCTGGTCATGGAGCAGAACGAGGAGGGGCAGTGGAGCGTCTCCGGCGCGCTGCAGGACGTGCCCGCCAACAAGCAGCTCACCAAGGCCCTGCACGAAACCATCAAGAAGTGCGGCGAGGACATCGAGAAGCTCAGCTTCAACACGGCGATCAGCCAGATGATGGTCTGCACCAACGCCTTCACCGGCGCCGAGGTGAAGCCAGCGGCGGTCATCGTGACTTTCCTCAAGGTGCTCAGCCCCTTCGCCCCGCACCTGGCCGAGGAGCTGAACCAGCAGATCCGCGCCCGCTTCCCGGCCCTGGCCGCCCCCGGTTTCCTCAGCGACGAAACCTGGCCGACCTACGATCCGGCCGCGCTCATCGAGGACGAGGTGGAGGTCGTGTTCCAGGTCAACGGCAAGCTGCGTGACAAGGCCCGCGTGCCGGTCGCCGCGAGCAAGGAGGAGATCGAAAAGATCGCCCTCGCCAGCCCGCGTGTGCAGGAGTTCATGGAGGGCAAGCCCGTGAAGAAGGTCATCGTCGTTCCCGGCAAGCTCGTGAACGTGGTGGTCTGATCCGGCCTGCCGAACAAACAATCAGTCACAGCCGGCCCTTCCTGACGGAGGGCCGGTTTTTTTGTGTCTTGTCAGCGGCGCTGACGCACGGCTTCAAAGAGCATCACCGCGCCTGCGGCGGCGACGTTCAGGGACTCGACTCCGTTGGCCATGGGGATGCGCAGGCGCTGGTCGCAGCGGCTCAGCAGCTCGGGAGAGACGCCGCGGCCTTCATTGCCGAGGAGCAGGATCGTGGGCCGCCGCCAATCGTGGTCGCAGTAGTCATGCTCGCCTTCACCGGCGGCGGCGACGAGCTGCAGGGCATGGCTGTCGCGCAGTTCCAAAAGCTGGTTAGGCGAGACGCCGGTCATGACGGGCAGCCGGAAGGCCGAGCCCATCGAGCTGCGCAGCACCTTGGGCGAGAAGACGTCCGCGCTGTCTCCAAGCACCAGGATGCCGCCTGCGCCGGCGGCCTCCGCCGTGCGCAGCAGCGTGCCCATGTTGCCGGGATCCTGAAGGCGGTCGAGGGCCAGAAGCAGGGTGGGGTTTTTCAAGAAGAGGCGCTCAGCGCTGAGCTGCGGGCGCTTCGCAATGAGCAGCGCGCCCTGGCTCTGCACGGTGTCGCTCACGGCTTGGAGCACCTCTTCATTCGACCAGAGCACGGTGGCGCCGGACTGCTCCAGCTGCCGGGCCAGGGCTTCGAGCCGGGCATCCTCCGAACGTGTGGAGGCCAGCAGCGCGAAGTCCACATCGATGCCGGACCGCAGAGCCTCCTCGGCAAGCCGCAGGCCCTCGACCAGGATCAGGCCGGGCTCGCGACCGTCGCGCACACGCCGCGCCTGTTTGACGCGTTCATTGCTGGTGCTGGTGATCCGGGGCTGCATGACCCTGTGCCTAGCGCAGGCCGCGGAGGTGGGCAAGACTTGGCGTGGCGGCTGCGAGTGTTTGGAGCAGAGCTCTCACCTGCCTGTGATGCGCGTCAGCAGGTCGGCGGCGTCCTGAGGCGTCAGCAGGCTTTCGAAGCCGTCAGGCATGAGCGAGGTGGTGAGCGTCTTGATGGCCTTGACCTGGCTGCGCGGCACCGGCACATCGACACCGCCGGGCAGGCGCAGGTTGATGCTCGTGGGCGTTTCCGAGCTGAGCAGGCCGAGCATGATCGAGCCGTCGCTGCGAGTGACCTGGGTGGATGCGTTGCGCAGCTCCACGGCGCGGTTGGGATCGAAGATGGCCTCCAGGATCTGGTCTGCGGGCTTGCTGGCGATGGTGGCCAGGTCCGGGCCGACCTCGACGCCCTGGCTGCCGAGCTTGTGGCAGGCGATGCAGGCTTTCACAAAAACTTGTTCGCCACGCCTGGCGTCGCCCTTCAGCCGAGCGACCTCGGCGACATACTTTTTCACGACCTTCTGGCGGTCGGCGTTGCTGTTTGTGATGGTCGGCGCCTGGGCTGCGGGCTTGGTTGTTCCGGCCTTGGGAAACCAGGAGGAGAGTTCATCGGGATGAATGTCATCGCTGCCCGCGGCCACCAGGGCGGCGCCCCGGACTTGTGGGAAGCCTGTTTTCAGCAGCGTCAGCAGTTCGGGGTGCCGGGAGTCATCCAGAAGTGCGGCCGTCCAGGCGGATTGCAGGCGGACGGGCAGCGCCAGGTGGGTGTTGTGGACGGTTTCCATCAGCGCCGGAACCACCGACTTGTCCTGACGCTCCAACAACAGGCGCTGGGCGGTGTCTCGAGTCCAGCGATGGCTGGAGCGCAGGGCGCGCACGGGATCCTTGAGCAGCGCGACTTCGCTGGCCGTGGTGCCGGGGCCGCTGAGGCGGTAGATGCGTCCTTTGTCCTCGCCGCCGCGCAGATCAAGGCCCTTGGCGATGTCGGCCGGGATCCACTCGGGGTGCTCCAGCACCAGGCGGTACATGTCCACCACATAGATGGCTCCGTCCGGCCCTGGGCGGGCCATGGAGGGGCGCGACCAGTTGTCGGTGCTGGCCAGGAATTCATCGCCGGCATCGTCGGGATGGCGGTGGCTGGAAATGGGCAGACGGTTGTGATCCAGCACCTCGCGATGCACCAGGTTGTTGGCGGGTTCGCAGATGAGCAGCGTGTGGTGCGCGCCGTCAAACCAGGGCATGGGCGAGCAGCCGGAGGTGAGGGTGTTGGTGGCGCTGGCCCAGTTGAAGCGGCGGATGGGCGGGCTGAGGGTGTGCACGGTCTTGTCGTTGTTGGTGACCTCCCGCAGCTTGGCCGTCACGCGGTCGGGATGCTTCTCCAGCCAGCGCATGGGCAGGAAGTAATGCCAGCCGATGGTGCTGTTGTTGTTGCCGAACCAGTTGCCGAAGTCATCGCGCCATTTGCCATACTGGGAGCGCCCGGCCTCCAGCTCGAACCTGCCGGTGACGGGATGAAAGCGGAAGTCGTTGGTGCCGAGCTTGATCTTCTCGCCGGTCTTCACCACGACGAGATCGCCGCCGCTGTCCCCGTTGGCGCCGTAGAGCCAGCCGTCGAGGCCCCAGCAGAAGCCGTTGACGAGATGCTGCGGATTGCCGGCGGTGAAGCCGCTGAACCAGGACTCGCGCTCGTCACAGCGTCCGTCGCCGTCGCTGTCCTTTGCGTAGAAGATGTCGGGGATGGCGGAGATGAAAACGCCGCCCATCCAGCAGGCGAGCCCGGTGGGGTGACGCAGGCCGTCGAGAAACAGCGAGGCCTTGTCATAGCGGCCGTCGCCGTCAGTGTCGGTGAGGATCTTGACCCGGCCGGTCTGAAGGTCGGAGACCTTCTCCTGGCCGACCTTGCCGTCGTTGGTCTTTTCGCCGGGCGCGAAGGGATAGTCGCCCATCTCGACGACCCAGGCGCGACCCTGTTCATCCCAGTCGATGAAGACCGGGTCCTGGACGAGGGGTTCATGGGCGACGAGCTCGATCTTCCAGCCGGGCTTCACCTTCATCGACTTCAGGGCCTCGGCGGGCGGCAGCGGGGCGGGTCCGGGAACGCGCAGTAGTTCCTCGCGGCGCAGGCGGATCCGGCCGTCGGCGGTGGTGAGCACGCCGTCCTTGTAGCTGGCGCCGGTCAGGTCGGGCAGGCTGTTGGCATCGCCGGGCCTGCCTTCGCGCAGGACGTTGGACCAGCCGCGGTCCCACTGGACGTTCTTCTTCTCGGTGGGGTTGAAGAGATAGACGGCGTAACCTTCTTTGTTGGAAACCAGCAGGTCCTCGTGGCCGTCCTCGTTGAGGTCGGCAAAGACCGCGCCGCCATGACGGGCAAGTTCCGGCACCGGCGCGATCTTCTCCGCCTCGGCAAAACTGAGGGCGAAGGCGGGAGGGCAGAGGCAGGCGAACAGGAGCAGAAAACGCATGGTCGGAGTCATACGCGGTTAAGCGGTGCTGTGTAGCAGCCTGCAGCCGGACGGCGCGGCTCTGGCATTTTCCAGCCGCCTGAATTGCAGTTTGCGGCATGGGTTTGACGTCTGGATGACCCATGGCCTAGCCTTCCTCTCATGAAGTCCCGTCCTCTCCGCACCACCGTCATCGGCAGCTATCCCTTCCCCGGCTGGCTGGAGTTCGCCACCGGTCATCTCGACCGCTTTGGCGGCGCGGATGTGGCGGAGATGCAGGACGACGCGGCCATGGTCGCCATCCAGGACCAGCTTGCCTCCGGCCTGGATGTGATCACCGACGGCGAGCAGACGCGCTTTGACTTCAACCTGTCGTTCTACGGCTTCATCGAGGGCATCGCCCTGGAGCCTGCCAGCCCACGACGCTTCGGCCCCCCGGCGCACGATCAGCGCGGCAAGCATGCGATTGTCGGCGAGCTGCGCGCGCCGCGCGGCCTCGGGGCCGTCGAGGAGTTCAAGCGCCTCCAGCGCCTGGCGGGCGGCTGCGGAAAGACGCTCAAGGTCAGCGTGCCCGGCCCCTTCACCCTCAGCGGCCGCCTCGCGCCTAACCAGCAGTATGCCGACCGTTACGCCGTCACCGAGGCGCTGCTGCCCATCGTGCGCCAGGAGATCGCCGACCTCGTCGCCGCCGGAGCCCGGGAGATCTGCGTCGATGAGCCGAGCATGAGCTGCTACGGCTACCGGGAGGACACGCGCCGCTTTGTGGACATCTTCAATCGCACCGTCGAGCCGGCGCGCGGCCGCACCCGGCTCTGCACGCACCTCTGCTTCGGCAACTTCAAGGGGCATCCGGTGGGCTGGCGCCGCTACGCGCCGCTGTTCCCGGCCTTCCTCGACCTGCATTGCGACGAGGTGCACGTCGAGATGGCGAACCGTGAGTATGCGGAGCTGGAGGTCATTGGCGAGATCGCGAAGCGCACGGACGTGGCGGTGGGTGTCATTGACGTGAAGAGCTACCACATCGAGACCCCGCAGCAGGTGGCCGACGCGGTGCGCGCCTGCCTGCGCCATGCCCCGGCGGACCGGCTGGTTTTTGCGCCCGACTGCGGCCTGAGCCAGACGGCGCGCTGGGCCGCGAAGCAGAAGCTGGCCAGCCTGGTGGCCGGGGTGGAGATCGTGCGGAAGTCGCTCTGAAGCCGCATGATCGCCGCCGAACAAAAAGGAGAGGAGTTGCTGGCCGGCATCCGGTCGGTGGACCCCGCCGATCCGCGCCTGCATGTCTGGTGGCTGGGACAGAGCGGCTTTCTCCTGCAGCAGGCCGGGGCCAGGCTGCTGCTCGACCCCTACCTGTCCGACTCGCTGACGCTGAAGTACGCCGCCACGGACAAGCCGCATGTCCGCATGACCGAGCGCTGCCTGGAGCCCGGTGAGCTGACGAACATCCGCCTGGTGACCGCGAGCCACCTTCACACGGATCATCTCGACGCCGCGACGCTGGTGCCGCTGGCGGGTTCCAACCCCGGTTTCACCCTGGTGCTGCCGCATCCGATCCTGGACGAGGCCCGCAGCCGGCTGGGCGATGCGCCGGTGAAGCTGCAAGGCCTGGACGCGGCGGAGGTGCTCGACCTTCATGGCTGGCGCATCACCGGCATCGCCGCCGCGCACAACGATCTCAAGCGCGATGACCAGGGCCGCTGTCATTACCTGGGTTTCCTGATTCAGCGCGGCGGGTTCAGCGTCTATCACAGCGGCGACACCCTCTGGCATGAGGGCCTGCTGCCCGCGCTTCAGCCCGCCGCCTGCGACCTGATGCTGCTGCCGATCAACGGCAACAGGCCGGAGCGCCGTGTCGCCGGCAACCTCAACGGCACCGAGGCGGCCGCGCTGGCCCGGGCCAGCGGGGCGCGCCTGGTGGTGCCCTGCCATTACGACCTGTTCACCTTCAACACCGAGTCCCCCGCCGAGTTCACCGCCGCCTGTGAAAAGCTGGGCCAGGCCTGCCAGGTCATGCGCTGCGGCGGGCATCTGGTGCTGGGGCGGCAAAAGCAGGAATGTCCAATGCCCGAATCCCAATGACCAAGGAATGACTCTAATGCGCGAAGGGTCATGTGGGCCTGAGTTCGTGATCGTGTGGGAGAGTCGTGTCATTCAGCCTTGAGATCTGAGCCTTGAGACTCTCATGGTCATTGTCCCCCTGGACATTGGGCATTCATTCTCCGTCCCTCTGACGACCGCCTTTTCGTCAAAACGCCACGCTCCCCAGGCTGTTCTGCCATGATGCCGAACCCATGGTTCCCAACTGGCTGGCGGTAGCCCGCCTGGCCGGGGTGCCGTGCAGGTCTTGAATCTGTGTGCTTGCGCCCCAGAGGGTTTCTTTGCCAAGGTGCAGGCTCCCGACGTGACACCCTCCAACCCTGATTCATCTGAAACCGCCGCCGACGTGCCCCGGCTGATCTGGTCCGGCATGACCCATGTGGGCAGGTTCCGCCAGAACAACGAAGATTCCTTCCTCGCCCTCACCTACGACGCCAACGAGGTGCGCTACCTGGGCAAGATCGGTGAGTCCTCGATGCAGGCGGGGGACTTTGTCTTTGCCGTCAGCGACGGCATGGGCGGGGCGAAGTCGGGCGAGTTCGCCAGCCGGATGGTCGTGCAGCAGGTGATGCGCCTGATGCCGCGCAGCTACAAGCTGGCCGCCCAGGGCCTGAGCTCCGGCTTTGGCGACGTGCTGGAGGAGATCTGCCTGAAGGTGCATGAGGAGATCTCCAAGATGGGCCGGGTGTATGCCGAATGCCACGGCATGGGCGCGACGCTGAGCCTGGCCTGCTTCACACCGGAGGTCATGCATTTCGCCCACGTCGGTGACAGCCGGATCTACTACCTTCCGCAGGGCGGCAAGCTGGTGCAGGTCACCGAGGACCACACGCATGTCGGCTGGCTGCGCCGCCAGGGGAAGCTCAACGAACGTGAGGCGCGCACCCATCCGGGCCGCAACCGGCTCGACCAGGCGCTTGGCGCCGGGCAACAAATTGTGCGTCCACACATCGGCAGCGTGCGCCACCAGCGCGGCGACCGCTTCCTGCTCTGCTCCGACGGCATCACGGACGCCCTGTGGGATTTCCGGGTGGAGGAGCACCTGCGGGCGCCCGCGGACGACAAGCCCCGCGCATTCAAGGTCGTCGAGCATGCCGTGTCGGAGTCGGGCCGGGACAACTGCACCGCCATCTGCGTGGAGGTCGTCTAGGCCCTTGCCCCGGGGCGGCTTTCGTGTCATGGCAGGGGGTCTTGAAACTGCACCTGCCCAACCACCCGACCCAGCTTTACCTCATCCGTCACGGCGAGGTCGAGGAGCGCTATCACAAGGTTTTTGGCGGCTGTCGCATCGACATGGGCCTTTCCCCGCTGGGGATGAGCCAGGCGCAGGCGGCCTCGGCCTGGCTCAAGGACACGCCTCTTGACGCCATCTACGCCAGCCCGTTGAAGCGCGTGCAGCAGACCCTGGCCCCGCTTGCGGATCGGCTGGGGCTGAAGCCGGTGAACATCCCCGCGCTGCGCGAGGTCGATTTTGGTGACTGGACCGGCTACCGCTGGGAGGGCGTGCAGGAGCACTTTGGCGTCAGCGCCTTCA
>Ga0315900_10001765_pt1 | contig 34233 bp, 38 predicted proteins | sample LakEriMetagenome_FD_203521 | JGI IMG/M metagenome (GOLD analysis project Ga0315900, IMG submission 203521) | Freshwater fungal communities from buoy surface, Lake Erie, Ohio, United States - Buoy 12 MA114 | ecosystem: Environmental > Aquatic > Freshwater > Lake > Lake biofilm | place: USA: Lake...
CACGTCAAAACCGGACAGCACCCAGTTGACAAAGAGCTGCACCACCTTGAGGTTGTTGCTCTCGGAAATGCTGAACACCAGGTAGAGCGCGGCCAGCAGGCCGATCACCGACTGCCAGAAGTATTTCTCGCGCGAGCGCATGCCTTCCGGGTCCTTGTTCACCACCTTGCGCCAGTCGTCGACCCAGCCGATCGCACCAAAGCCGAGGGTGACGATGAGGACGATCCAGACAAAGCGGTTGGACAGGTCAAACCACAGCAAGGTGGCGATCGCGATCGCCAGCAGGATCAGCACCCCCCCCATGGTGGGGGTGCCACTTTTGACCAGGTGGCTTTGCATGGCGTAATCGCGCACCGGCTGGCCGATCTTGAGTGCGGTCAGCCGCCGGATCACCCAGGGACCGGCCGCCAGACCGATCAGCAGGGAGGTCATCGCCGCCATCACGGCGCGGAAGGTGATGTATTGGAATACACGCAAAAAGCCCCATTCGGGGAACACCGATTGCAACCATTGGGCCAGGCTAAGCAGCATGGGCCTCTCCCCTTTGAACGTCTTGCGTTGGAATGTCCTGCTGCTGCAGGCTCTGGACCACACGCTCCATCTGCATGAAGCGGGAGCCCTTGACCAGGATGCTGCCGGCGCTGCGCCAGACCGCGGCGACCGCCGCCTGCAAGGCCGCCATGTCGGCAAAATGCTGGCTGCGCGCGGCCCCGAAGGCGCGGTGCGCATGCGCGGCCAGCTCGCCGAGGGTAAAGAGGTGCTCGAGGCCGCGCTCGGCGGCGTAAGCACCGACCTCGGCGTGGAACGCGGGCCCCTGGTTGCCCACCTCGCCCATGTCGCCCAGCACCAGCAGGCGGGGCCCCGGCAATTCGGCCAGCACATCGATCGCGGCGCGGACCGAATCCGGGTTGGCGTTGTAGCTGTCGTCCACCAACGTGATGCGTCCACCGTCGAGGCTGAGGGCGCGCGAGCGGCCCTGCACCGGCTCAAACGCTTGCAGGCCCTGGGCCACGGCGGCCAGGGGCACCCCTGCCGACAAGGCGCAGGCGGCGGCGGCCAGGGCGTTCTTGACGTTGTGTCGCCCGGCAATGTGCAGCTGAATGGGCGCGGTGCCCTCGGGGCTGTGCAGGGTGAACTGCCAGGCCCCGGCGTGCCAGACGACCACCGCGGCATGCACCTCGCCCGCAGACAGGGCAAAACGGCAACGCGCACGCTGGCCGGCCAGCTGCTCCCACAGCGCGGTGTAGGCATCGTCTTGCGGGTACACCGCCACACCTTGGGGGGAGAGGGCCTGCAGCACCGCCCCGTTTTCTTCGGCCACGGCCTGCACCGTGTGCATGAATTCCTGATGCTCGCGCTGGGCGTTGTTGACCAGGGCCACGGTGGGCTGCGCCAGGCGCGCCAGGGTGGCGATCTCGCCCGGGTGGTTCATGCCCAGTTCGACCACGCCGATGCGGTGGTGGGCTCGCAGACCCAGCAGCGTCAGCGGCACGCCGATGTCGTTGTTGAGGTTGCCACGGGTGGCGTGCGCCGCATCGCCCGCATGGGCACGCAGGATGCTGGCAACCATCTGGGTGACGGTGGTCTTGCCGTTGCTGCCGGTGACCGCGATCAGGGGCAAGGTGAACTGCGCACGCCAGCCCGCAGCCAGCTCGCCCAGGGCGATGCGGCTGTCGGGCACGATCAGGGCGGGCAGCCCGGCGGCGCGGGCGGCGGCCTCGCCAGCCGGTTCGCAAAGCACGGCGGTGGCGCCCTGGGCGGCGGCCTGGGCGATGAACGCGTGGGCGTCAAAGCGCTCGCCACGCAGGGCGACGAACAGGTCGCCGGGCTGCAGGCTGCGGGAATCGGTGTGCACGCGCGCCACCGTCACGCCGGCCTGGCCTTCGGCGCGCGCGTTCGACAGCCAGCCGAGCGCCTGGGCCAGTGTCAGCTGCATGGGCACCAAGGGCAGACCGCTCATGCGTGCACCTCCTGCGCAGCCCGTGCGGCCAGCGCCTGCTCGAGCTGCGCCACATCGGAGAAGGGGTGGAACACCCCGGCGATTTCCTGCGTGGTCTCGTGGCCCTTGCCGGCCACCAGCAGCACATCGGCCGGGCCGGCCTGCTGCACCGCGTGGGCGATGGCCTGGGCACGGTCTTCGATCACGGTCGCGGCCTGCGCATGCGCCAGCCCCAGTCGCATCTGGGCCAGGATGGCGGCTGGCGATTCGCTGCGGGGGTTGTCGCTGGTGAGCACCAGCCGCTGGGCCCATTTTTCGGCGGCAGCCGCCATCAGCGGTCGCTTGTGCGGATCGCGGTCGCCGCCGCAGCCCACCACGCACCACAGCTGACCGCCACGTTCACGCGCCAGCGGCTCCAGTGCCTGCAGCGCCTGGTTCAGGGCATCGGGGGTGTGGGCATAGTCGACCACGGCCAGCGGCAGCGCCCCGGCCACGCCGGTCGGGACGACGCGCTGCATGCGGCCGGGCACAGCCGTCAGGTCGGCGCAGGCCGTGGCGATCTGCGCGAGCGACAGGCCCTGGGCACGCAAGGCACCGATGACGCCCAGCAGGTTGTCGATGTTGTAGTCGCCGGTCAGGCGGGTGTCGATGCGGTGACGGGCATCGCCTTCGACCAGCTCGAAGGCCAGCCCCTCGCGGCTGGGCAGGGCCCAGGCCCGCAGCCGGGCAGGCCGGTGACGCGAACAGGTCCACAGGTCCAGAGCGGTGTCGGCCAATTCGGCCGCCAGCTGCGCGCCCTGCGGATCGTCGATGTTGATCACGGCCGACTGCAAGCCTTCCCAGGCAAAGAGCTGGCGCTTGGCCGCCCAATACGCCGCCATGGAGCCGTGGTAGTCGAGGTGGTCCTGGGTGAAGTTGGTGAGCACCGCCGTGCGGATGCGGGTGCCCTCGAGACGGTGCTCGGCGATGCCGATCGACGAGGCCTCGATGGCGCACCACTGCGCGCCGGCCTGCTGCATCTGGCGGAAGCTGCGCTGCAGCAGTACCGGGTCGGGCGTGGTCATGCCGGTGTGGCTCAGCTCCGGCCAGAGCCCGACACCGAGGGTGCCCACCACGCCGCAAGCCTGGCCGATGGCGGGATGGGCCAGGATCTGCGCCAGCCAGCAGGCGCTCGAGGTCTTGCCGTTGGTGCCGGTCACGGCCAGCACCTGGAGCACGCGGGTCGGCGCCTCGTAATAGGCATCGGCCACCCACCCGGTGCGCGCCTTGAGGCCGGGCAATGCGGCCAGCCGTTCTGCCGGCTGCAGGTCTTGCCAGGCCTCGGCGCCTTCGCGCTGCATCAAGCAGGCGCTGGCGCCTTGGGCAAAGGCCTGCGCCATGTACTGCCGCCCATCGGTGGCCGCGCCCGGCCAGGCAATGAAGCCATCCCCCGGCCGCACACGGCGGCTGTCGGTGCACAACTCGCCGCGCACATGCTCGCGCAGCCACTGTGCGGCCTGGACCGGGGTCTGGAGTTCGACCATCAGAACGACTCCTCCACCGCCTGGGTCACGATCTGGGGCTTGACCGCCATGTCGGGCTGCACCCCCAGCAGCCGCAGGGTCTGCTGTACCGTTGCGCTGAACACCGGGGCGGCCACTTCACCGCCGTAATAGCGCCCGTTGCTGGGCTCGTCGATCATCACCGCCACCACGATGCGTGGTTGCTCGATCGGTGCCATGCCGACAAAAAAGCCCCGGTATTTCTTGCCCGCATAGCCTTTGCCCTCCTGCTTGCGGGCGGTGCCGGTTTTGCCGCCGACCGAATAGCCCACGGTCTGGGCCTTGGGGGCGGTACCGCCAGGCCCTGCGGCCATGGCCAGCATCTTGCGTACCGCCCGCGCGTTGTCGGCGCTGAACACGCGCACGCCCTGCACCTGTTGCTCGGTCCTGAGCAAGGTGGTCGGCACGATCTCGCCATCGCGCGCAAACACCGTGTAGGCACGCGCCACCTGGAACAGGCTGCCCGAGATGCCATAGCCGTAACTCATGGTGGCCTGCTCGATCGGGCGCCAGGTCTTATAGGGGCGCAGACGGCCGCTGACCACGCCCGGGAAGGGCACCTGGGGCTTCTGCCCGAAGCCGACCGCGCTGTACATTTCCCACAGCTCGCGCGCCTCCATCTGCATGGCCATCTTGACGGTGCCGACGTTGCTCGACTTCTGGATGATCTCGTTGACCGAGAGCACGCCATAGGCGTGGGCGTCGGTGATGGTCGAGCCGGTGATGGTGATGCGACCGGGCGCGGTCTGGATCGGGGTTTCTGGTCGCACCAAACGCTTTTCCAGCGCCAGCGCCACCGGGAAGGGCTTCATCGTCGAGCCCGGCTCAAAGGTGTCGGTCAGGGCCCGGTTGCGCAGCTGCTCGCCACTGAGGTTCACCCGCTTGTCTGGCGCGTAGCTGGGGTAGTTGGCCAGCGCCAGGATCTCGCCGCTCTGCGCATCCAGCACCACCACGCTGCCGGCCTTGGCCTTGTGCTCCTGCACCGCCTCGCGCAGCCTCTGGTAGGCAAAAAACTGCACCTTGCTGTCGATCGAGAGCTGGATGTCCTGGCCATCCACCGGCGCGACGGCATCGCCCACCGCCTCGATGACGCGGTGGCGGCCGTCCTTGATGACGCGGCGCGAACCGGGCTTGCCGGCCAGCGCTTTCTGGAACACCAGCTCCACGCCTTCCTGGCCCTGGTCCTCGACATTGGTGAAGCCCACGATGTGCGCGGCCGCCTCGCCCTCGGGGTAGAGGCGCTTGTATTCCTTGATGGTGTAGATGCCCTTGATGTCCAGCGCCAGGATCTGCTTGACCACCGGTTCATCCATTTGCCGGCGCAACCAGACAAAGGTCTTGTCCTCGTCCTGCAGCTTCTTGTCGAGCTCGGCCGGGCTCATCTCCAGCAGCTTGGCCAGCTGACGCAGCTTGACCGGATCGCGCTCGAGGTCTTCCGGATTCGCCCAGACGCTGGGCGCCGGGACACTGGAGGCCAGCAGCAGTCCGTTGCGGTCCAGAATCCGTCCGCGGTTGGCGGGCAGCTCGAGCGTGCGGGCAAAACGCTTGGTGCCCTGCTTGATATAGAAGTCGTTTTCAATGACCTGCACATAGGCCGCGCGGCCGATCAGTCCGATGAAGCCCACGGCGATCGCGGCCACGATCAGCTTGCTGCGCCAGACCGGCGTCTTGCTGGCCAGCAGCGGGCTCGAGCCCAGCTGGACACTGCGCACACCGCGGCTCATGGCCGAGCCTCCGTGCGGGCCGGCGCCTGCGGTGGCGTGCCCCCCAGGTACTGGGTGATGGCGGGGCTGACCATGCGCATCTGCAGCTGCTGGCGGGCGATCTGCTCGACCCGCAAGGGCGTGGCCTGGGCGCGGCGCTCGACCTGCAGGCGGTCGTGTTCGACTTCCAGCCGGGTCGCTTCCTTGCGCTCAGCCTCCAGCGCCATGAACAGGCGGCGGGATTCGTATTGCGAATGGACCAGCGCCATGGCGCTGGCCATCACCACCGCGAGCAGCAGCAGGCTCAGGCGCATCATGCCGGCGCCTCCGTGCGCTGGGCCACGCGCATGATGGCGCTGCGCGCCCTCGGGTTGGCCGCAACTTCCAGATCGGAGGGCTTGACGCGATCGAGCGCCTGCAGGCGCATGGCCTGCGGCTGGGCAAAGGGCACCCGGCGATCGACCACCTCTTTGGCGTGTTTCGCGATGAATTGCTTGACGATGCGGTCTTCGAGCGAGTGGAAGCTGATCACCACCAGGCGGCCGCCCGCACGCAGAACCCGCAGGCTCGCCTCTAGCGCTTGTTGGAGCTCTTCAAGCTCGGCATTGATGAAAATCCGAAGAGCCTGAAATGTCCGCGTTGCAGGGTTCTGGCCCGGCTCGCGGGTTTTGACCGTGTCAGCCACGAGCTGGGCCAGTTCAGCGGTGCTTGAAACTGGGCCCCGCTCCTGTCGGCGAGCAGCAATCGCCTTTGCAATCTGAAAAGCAAACCGTTCTTCGCCGTATTCACGCACCACCTCCGTGATTTGATCGACCGATGCGGTCGCCAGCCACTCGGCCACGCTCTCGCCGCGCGTGGTGTCCATGCGCATGTCCAGCGGGCCATCGAAACGAAAAGAAAAACCCCTCTCGGGGCTGTCGATCTGCGGGGAGCTCACCCCCAGGTCCAGCAGGATCCCATCGACACTGGCGGCAGGCAGATCCGCCAGGTGCGAAAAGCCTTCATGCCGGATCGAAAAGCGTGCGTCTTCGATGCGCGCGGCCTCGGCCATCGCCTCCGGGTCCTTGTCGAAGGCCTGCAGCCGCCCCTGCGCAGACAGACGCGAAAGAATCAGTCGCGCATGCCCGCCACGACCGAAGGTGCCGTCCACGTAGACCCCGTCCGCACCCGCCTGCGCGCCCAGCAGGGCATCCGCGGCTTCGTGCAGCAAGACGGTGGTGTGGATCCGGGGCAAATCGGCCATGTCCATCAGAACGAGAAGTCCTTGAAGACATCGGGCATCTCGCCCTGCATGGCCTGTGCTTCCTGGGCTTCGTAAGCGGCCTTGTCCCACAGCTCGAAATGGTTGCCCATGCCCAGCAGCATGGTGTCCCTGGAGATGCCGGCGGCCTGCCGCAATTCCGGGGAAATCAACATACGCCCGGTGCCGTCCATGTCGACATCCATGGCATTGCCCAGAAAGATGCGTTTCCACCACTGGGCCGACATCGGCAGCTGGGCGATGCGCTCCCGGAATTTCTCCCATTCCGGGCGGGGGAAGACCATCAGGCAGCCATGCGGGTGCCGGGTGATGGTCAATTGCCCCTGGGCCGTGGCGCTCAGGACGTCACGGTGCCGGGTCGGCACCGACAGCCGCCCCTTGGCATCCAGACTCAGCGATGAAGCCCCTTGAAACACTGCAACAACCTTTTCCAGTGGAAAGCACAAAGCGGGGGCACTTTCTCCCACTTATTTGCACTTTTTTGCACTGTAACAGGAAATCCATGGGCAACAAGGGGTTGAAGCAGATTTTTTTCAATGAAATCAACAGCTTAGGCGCTTTTCCAGAGAATTTTTTCGCCGTTTTTTCCTTGCAAATGAGGCACTTAGAGAGGGCACTGAAAGTAACGCCTGAAGGATTGCAGAAACTGTAAAAAACCTGAAATGCGTGCGCCAGACCACCCACCAAAGAAAAGGCCCCTGCAAGAGGGGCCCAAACCGAGTGGAGGGAGGGGGTCAATCGCCAAACATCTTCTGCTTGAGCTCGCGGCGCTGCTGGGCTTCGAGCGAGAGGGTCGCGGTGGGGCGGGCCAGCAGGCGGCCGACACCGATCGGCTCGCCCGTTTCGTCGCAGTAGCCATAGTCGCCGGCGTCGATGCGCGCGATCGACTGCTCGATTTTCTTGAGCAATTTGCGCTCGCGGTCGCGCGTGCGCAGCTCCAGGGCGTGCTCTTCTTCGATGGTCGCGCGGTCGGCGGGGTCGGGGACGACCACCGTGTCTTCACGCAGGTGTTCGGTGGTTTCGCCGGCATTGTTGAGGATGCCTTGCTTGAGCTGCACCAGCTTGAGGCGGAAAAACGCCATCTGCACATCGTTCATGTACTCGCTGTCGGGCATGGCGAGCATTTCGGCATCGGTGAGCTGCTCGACCGGCTTGTTCTTCCAGTTGTTGGCGAGTTTGGGGTCTTTTTTGGCGGGTGCAGCGGCAACAGGGAGAACAGGGGTGGTCATTTGGGGCAAAAAACTCGCTTTGGCGGCCGTCGATGCCACGGCTTGCGGCATGGACGGCACGGTGATCTGGGCCAGCCGCGCAGAGGGGCGGCTGGAGCGTGCAGGCAGGTCGGCGGCCGGCACAGGCTGCAAGGGGGTCGGCGCAGCGGGCGGTGCCGCCTTGGCCGCGGTCAGCGGCAGGGTGCTCGCCGCCCCCTTGGAGGGGGTCTTGGCTTTGGAAACCGGCGCCGGCTTGGCCACCGCTTTGCTTGTCGGTTTGCTTGCTGATTGGCTTGCGGGTGGGTTCGACACTTTGGCCGCGGCTTTGACAGCGGCTTTGACGGGGCCCGCGGGCTTGGCCGTCACCGGTTTTTTCACGGCCGGGGCTTTTTTGGCGGGCGCCGGCTTGGCCAGGGCTTTTTTCACAGGGGCCTTGGTGGCCACAGGTTTCTTGGGCAGGGGATTCTTGGCCACGGGTTTCTTGGCCACGGGCTTCTTGGGTGCGGTTGGCTTGGGCACAGGCTTTTTGAGTGCGGGCTTCTTGGGCGCCGTCTTGGCGACCGGTTTAGAGACCGGTTTGGCCAGCGGTTTGGCCTTGGCCTTGCTCACTGCCGGCTTGGCGGCGGTCTTGGCTTTGGCCTTCACGGGTGGCTTGGCGGACACCTTCTTGGCGGGGGCGGAAACCTTGACCGGCGATTTGGCGGCGGTTTTGGTCGCTTTCTTGGCGGGTGTCTTCACGTCATGTCTCCTGGCACAGCAAATCTAACCGAGCGCTGGGGGCGCCGGCATCATGCAGGAAATCAGACATTCTGGTCAGCTGCATGGCCAGGCCTTCTCCGACCTGGTGGGCGGGGCCCCCACAAACAAGGACCCTTTCAGGCCGGGCATTGTAGCGACTCAAGCCCACAAACGCCGGACACCATTTATAAATTCGCGATCGGTGGCTTCGGCGGTGCCCCAAGGGTCAGACCAGGCTCTGCTCGAGGCCCTGGAGCAGGATGTCCTTGGGCAGGTCGATGCCGATGAAGACCATCTTGCTGGTGCGCGGCTCATGGTCCTGCCAGACCGGGCCCAGGTCGCTGCCCATGAGCTGGTGCACGCCCTGGAAAATCACCTTGCGCTCGGTGCCTTTCATGTGCAGCACACCCTTGTAGCGCAGCATCTTGGGGCCATAGACATTGACGATGGCGCCCAGAAAGTCCTCCAGCTTGGCCGGGTCGAAGGCGCGATCGGACTTGAAGACGAAGCTCTTGACGTCATCGTCGTGGTGGTGGTGGTGCGGGTGGTGGCAGTGTTCACCGTGCTCGTGCTCGTGGTCGTGGTCGTGGTCATGGTCATGGGCGCCATGTTCGCCGTGCGCATGGTCGTGCGCGCAGTGCTCGCCATGGGCATGGTCATGCCCGTGCTCATGGTCATGACCATGGTCACCGGCATTGAGGAAGTCCGGGTCGATGTCCAGCTTGGCATTGAGGTTGAAGCCACGCAGGTCAAATACCTCCTTGATCGGCACCTCGCCGAAATGCACCACCTTGTGCGGTGCACGCGGGTTCATGTGCTTGAGCCGGTGTTGCAGCGCGGCCAGCGCATCGGCCGAGACCAGATCGGCTTTGCTGATGAAGATCTGGTCGGCAAAGCCGACCTGGCGCTGGGCTTCCACCCGGTTGTCCAGCTGCTGCTGGGCGTGCTTGGCGTCGACCAGCGTCAGGATGGAGTCCAACAAAAAGGTCTCGGCGATCTCGTCGTCCATGAAGAAGGTCTGCGCCACCGGGCCAGGATCGGCCAGGCCGGTCGTCTCGATCACCACGCGATCGAATTGCAGCTCCCCCTTGCGCCGTTTGGCCGCCAGCATCTGCAGGGTGGCGCGCAGGTCTTCGCGGATGGTGCAACAGACGCAGCCATTGCTCATCTGGATGATCTGCTCGTTCGTTTCGGAAACCAGGATCTCGTTGTCGATGTTCTCCTCGCCGAACTCGTTCTCGATCACCGCGAGCTTCATGCCATGGGTTTCGGAGAGCACGCGCTTGAGCAGGGTGGTCTTGCCCGAGCCAAGAAAGCCGGTGAGGATGGTGGCAGGAATGAGGGCCATGGAAATGCTCCGCAGGGGTGGCAAAAAACCGAAAGTTTATCGAGGGCGACAAGAAGCTGCCGGTGCCGCACGCGGCTGGCCATCGGCAGGGACCGGAGGCAAAAAACAACAAGGCCCGCAGATGCGGGCCCCAGAAAACGCCAGCGAAGCGTTCAGCGGAACTTGGACTGCGGGATGGTGTAGAGCTCGCCTTGCAGACCGGCCAAGTAGGCCGACAGGGCCTTGAGCTCGGCATTGGAGTACTGCTTGGCGATGCCGCCCATCACGCCGTTGCTGCGGCCCCAGGTGGCCTGGTTTTCAACCTTGTAGGACTTCAGGGCCACAAACAGGTAGTCCTTGTGCTGACCCGCGATCTTGGGGTAAGCCGGATCGATGGGCTTGCTGAAGTTGTCGCCGTGACAGGACACGCAGGCGCCCTTTTGCAGCAAGGCGGCCACCTTGGCATCGGCCGGGGCCGCGGCCGGGGCGGGCTTGTTGGCCTTGCCCTGCTGTTCGTAGTAGGCGGCCATGTCGGCCATGTCCTGTTCGCTCAGGCTCTCGGCGATGCCGCGCATGGTGGGGTGCTTGCGCTCGCCCTTCTTGTAGGCATTGAGGGCATTGACGATGTACTTGGCGTTCTGACCCGAGATCATGGGCACCCGGTACACCTCCGGGAAGCTCGCCTGATAGCCCTTGATGCCATGGCAGCCGATGCACATGGCAATCTTCTGCTCGGCCGCCTTGGCGTCACCCTTGACCTCCTGGGCCTGGACGGAAAAAGCCGTCACAGACGAGACAGCCAGGGTGAGGAGCATGGTCTGCAGCTTGTTCATTTTGCTTGGACAATCCTGAATGATTGATAAAAATCAACTCGGCATTATATCGGGCCGACCCTCATAATCCTGACAGGCATTTGTGCAGCAAAGAATCCCATGAAATTCACCGGAACCGACAACTATGTGGCCACCCAGGACCTGATGCTGGCCGTCAACGCCGCCATCACCCTCAAGCGCCCGCTGCTGGTCAAGGGGGAGCCCGGCACGGGCAAAACCATGCTGGCCGAAGAAGTGGCCCAGGCGCTGAACCTGCCGCTGCTGCAGTGGCACATCAAATCCACCACCAAGGCCCAGCAGGGCCTCTACGAATACGACGCCGTGAGTCGGCTGCGCGACAGCCAGCTGGGCGATGCGCGCGTCAAGGACATCGAGAACTACATCGTCAAGGGCGTGCTCTGGCAGGCCTTCACCTCCGAGACGCCGGTGGCCATCCTGATCGACGAGATCGACAAGGCCGACATCGAGTTTCCCAACGACCTGCTGCGCGAGCTCGACCGCATGGAGTTCTATTGCTACGAGACGCGCCAGCTGATCAAGGCCAAGACGCGTCCGCTGGTCTTCATCACCTCCAACAACGAAAAGGAGCTGCCCGACGCCTTCCTGCGCCGCTGCTTCTTCCACTACATCCGCTTCCCGGAAGCCGACACGATGAAACAGATCGTGGATGTGCACTTCCCGACCCTCAAAAAAGACCTGCTGGCCATCGCGCTCAAAACCTTTTACGACGTGCGCGGTCTGCCGGGGCTCAAGAAAAAGCCCTCCACCAGCGAGCTGCTGGACTGGCTCAAGCTGCTGGTGGCCGAAGACATCCCGCTCGAAGCGCTGCAAAGCGCCGACCAGAAGGTGTCGGTGCCGCCCCTGGTGGGTGCACTGCTCAAGAACGAGCAGGATGTGACCCTGTTTGAAAAGCTGGTCTTCATGAACCAGCGCAACCGGTGAGCCCATGTCTGACGCACGGCAACTCCTGATCGAAGGCATCTCCGACGCGGTGGGTTTCATCGGCGGGGCCCTGGCGGGTTACTGGATCGGCCAGTTTCTGGGATGGGATATCTTCAGCGAGGGCTACACCGGCGCGAGCATCGGAGCGATTGCCCTGGCGGGCCTGGGCGGTGGGGGCGGCCTGCAACTGGCACGCTTTTGGCGCGCCAGGAACAAGGATGCCCAATGAGCGCCTTTGTCGCGCCCCTCACTTTGCAAGGCCGCCACGTCCGGCTGGTGCCGCTGTCTGCGGCGCACCACGACGATCTGGTGCTGGCGGTGCGCGACGGCGAGCTGTGGAACCATTGGTACACCGCCATCCCCACCCCCGAAGGCATGGCCGCCGAAATCGAACGGCGCCTGGCGCTGCAAAAGCAGGGCAGCATGTGCCCTTTTGCGGTCCTTGACCCCGCCAGCGGGCAGGCGGTGGGCATGACCACCTACATGAACATCGATGAGGCCAACCGCCGCGTCGAAATCGGTTCCACCTGGTACCGCCAGCGTGTGCAGCGCACCCCCCTCAACACCGAGGCCAAACGCCTGCTGCTCGGCCATGCCTTTGATCAACTGAACTGCATCGCGGTGGAGTTCCGCACGCACTTCTTCAACCACCAGAGCCGCCGCGCCATTGAACGGCTGGGGGCCAAGCTCGACGGCGTGCTGCGCAGCCACCAGATCAACCCGCACCCGCTGGCTGCAGGCGCCCTGCGCGACACCTGTGTCTACAGCATCATCGCCAGCGAATGGCCGAATGTGCGTGCGCACCTGGACCACCAGCTGGCGCGCGACCGGCGCTGAAGGGGCCGACGACATGCTGATCGACTTTTTCTACACCCTGCGTGCGGCCAAAGTGCCCGTCTCGGTGCGCGAATACCTGACGCTGCTGGAAGCCCTGCAGGCCCATGTGGTGGGGCCCGCCTCCGAGGCCTGCAGCATGGACGACTTCTACCACCTCAGCCGCACCGTGCTGGTCAAGGACGAGAAGCACTTCGACAAGTTCGACAAAGCCTTTGGCGCCTATTTCAAGGGCGTGGAGATGCTCACCGACTTCAGCAAGGACGTGCCGCTGGAGTGGCTGGAAAAAATCCTGCAAAAGGAACTCACCCCCGAGCAGAAAGCCGCCATCGAGAAGATGGGCTGGGACGAGCTGATGGAGACGCTCAAAATGCGCCTCGAAGAACAAAAAGAGCGCCACGAGGGCGGCAACAAGTGGATTGGCACCGGCGGCTACAACCCGCAGGGCATCCGCATCGGCGGCAAAGGCGGCAACAAGAGCGCCGTGAAGGTCTGGGACCAGCGCGCCTACCGCGACTACGACGACAGCCAGGAGCTGGGCACACGCAACATCAAGGTGGCCCTGCGCCGCCTGCGCCGCTTTGCCCGCGAGGGCTCGCCCGACGAACTGGACCTGGACGGCACCATCCGTAAGACCGCCGCCAATGCGGGTTACCTGGACATCCTGATGCGGCCCGAGCGGCACAACAACGTCAAGGTGCTGCTGCTCATGGACGTGGGCGGCACCATGGACGAGCACGTCGCACGCGTCGAGGAAATGTTCTCGGCCGTCAAGGCCGAGTTCAAGCACCTGGAGTATTACTACTTCCACAACTGCGTCTACGACTTCATGTGGAAGAACAACAAGCGCCGCTTCGCCGAGAAGTTCGCCACCTGGGACATCATCCGCAAGTACAACAAGGACTACAAGCTGATCTTCATCGGGGACGCCACCATGAGCCCCTACGAGATCCTGCAGGTCGGCGGCAGCGTCGAATACAACAACGAGGAAGCCGGTGCCGAGTGGCTGCAGCGCCTGACCCACGCTTTCCCCAAATTCGCCTGGATCAACCCCGAGCCCCAGGGCGTTTGGCAGTACCGCCAGAGCATCGCCATCGTGCAGCAACTGATGGGCCAGCGCATGTTCCCGCTCACGCTCAAGGGCCTGGAAGACGCGATGCGCATGCTCAGCAAATGAGCCCCGCGCACAGGCCCCGGGCGCCCTTCACTTGATGGCGCCCGCTTACAATTCGCCTGCTGCCGCCATAGTTCAATGGATAGAACGAGCGCCTCCTAAGCGCTAGATGCAGGTTCGATTCCTGCTGGGGGCGCCACACCCTTCTTGCCGCTGGTGGATTTTGAGGGCCGGGGCCTGCGCCCTGCCGCCCAGCCAAACCCCGGCCCGGCAGACAAAAGGCATGCGCCGTGTGTGGTTCGTGCAGGGTCAGCAGGCAGCCGGTCTCTCGAGTGAATAAACTTTTCCGCATGAAAAGACTCGCTTTATGGCTGCTCAGCCTGCCCCTTGCGGCCACAGCCCAGACCCCGGAGACCTCCTGCATCACCGCGGGTCGGCTCGACGAGGGGGGACGCTGGGCCCCCCTGTTCAGGTCGGTCCGCCTGCTCGATGGCGCGGGTCAGCCGGTGGTGGTCCGTCAGAAATCCGATCTGCAGAAGGTTCGCGCAGCGGCGCTGTCGGAGCCCGCACTCCTGTCCACATGTGAGGGAAATCAAGCGCTGCAGCGCGGGGAGGCTTCGCCTTCACCCAAGACGCCGGTGCCTGCGCTCAAGCCGGGCACCGTGTCCGTCGCTGGTGTGGGCTTTCCCAAACTTCAGGTCGGGGGAGAACTGGTCGAGCTGAAGGTGCAGCTGTCTTCAGAGCAAATCGTGATGGTCAGCCGATGAGGCCACGGGCGGGGCATGCATCCCCGCCGCCCATCGCGCACTGAAGGCTCCGGGCCGCTTCACTTGAGCTGCTCGCGCAGCGTGCTCAGAAGGAGCGCTTTGCCGGCTGCCGTGGTCACAGGGTCGCTGCGATTGGTGTTGGTGCAGCCTCGGCCCTCGCAGGCCAGTGGTTCGTGGAACGAGTAGGTGTGTCCATGGTCCCAGCCGTGGGTGGCGTTTTCAAAGACGTGCACCTGGGTGCGGGTCTTTTGCCGGGCATCGGGCATCAGCTCGACCGCCTCCGCGCACATGCGGGGCTTCCTGCTGTCGTAATCGTCCTGGCCGGCAGCCAGGAGGGTCAGGGGCGCGCCCGTGAACTTGCTGAGGAAATGGTCGGGGAACTGGGGATTTTTGAACCTGCCCATGTCGTTGTTTTGGAGCAGCTTTTTCACGATCCAGCAAGAGGGGTAGAAGGCCACTGCGGCCGCAAAGCGATGGCCCTCGCCGTACTTCTCGGTGGCCCATTCGCTGATCGCGTAAATGGATTGAAAAGCCCCGGCCGACAGCCCCATCACCGCGATTTTTGAGGCGTCGACGTCGGGCATGCGCGCCAGGTGGTTCAAGGTGGCAAACACTTTGGGAATGTGCAGATGGCCCGGCTGCGAGCGGCCTTTGAACATCACGGTCTCTGCGGTGATGTAGCCATGTTGGTTGAGCCAGGCGGCGTATTGCTGGGTCGTCTGTGCATCCCATCCGCCCCCGTGGTGTAAGACCACGACGGCGGCTTTTTTCTCCTGGCCCGGTACACCGGAGGGTTTGGAAATGCGCACCTCGACCTGCTCAGGCTGGCCGCTCCAATTGGTGAACGGGATGCTGGTCATTTCCGGGGCGGCTTGGGCGGCGAGCGCGAAGGTCAGGGCCATCGCCAGGAACACAAGGGATTTCATGAGGGCTCTTTCTGAAACACAGGCGCATCCGGCCTGTCCTGTGGGCGCAGTCTAAGCCAGCCGCACAAGCGCCTCATCACTGCCCCATCACTGCCAGACAACCGCCGCACACCGGGCATGCGCGGCGGCCAGCTGACGCCTCAGTGCAGCGAGAGCGCCGGGTTGATGTAGGCCTCGAGCTGCTCGATCTGGAATTGCTGGTCCTCGATGATGGTCTTGACCAGATCGCCAATCGACAGCATGCCGACCAGCCGCTCGCCCTGCATCACCGGCAAATGGCGGATGTGCTTGTCGCTCATCAGCGCCATGCACTCCATCACGGTGTGCCCGAGCGAGGCACACAGCACCTGGCCGGTCATGATCTCCTGCACCTCGGTCAGTGCCGAAGTCAGCCCCTTGAGGGCGACCTTGCGGGCGTAATCGCGCTCCGAGAAGATCCCCACCAGGCGTCCGCCTTCGACCACAGGCAAAGCGCCGATGTTGTAAGCCGCCATGACTTCGAGTGCGACCAGGACGGAATCCCCCGGTCGAACACTGACGATTTCGCGCGACTTGCCCTCGAGAATCTGTGCGATGGTTTTCATGGTCAGGCCTCCGACAAGGACAGGTTGAACATGAGGCCATGCTAGGCGCACGGCGGGCGCAATGCAAGCGCTCAGGGCACGGTGGCTTCGTCGGTGCGGGTGGTGCCCCGGTTGTCTTTCCAGGACACCGCGAGTTTGTCGCCGGTCTTGGCGCCCTTGACGGAGAACTGCAGGAACGGGTTCTTGGATACCGCCGGGCCCCATTCGGCGTTCAGGATCTGCCGGCCGTTGAGGGTAACCAACACCTCCTGGATGTACCAGGCCGGCACCAGCCGCCCCGAGGCGTCCTTGCGCTGACCGGATTCCATCTCGTGGGCCATGCGCACGCGCACCACCGCACGTTCGCCGCGCGGGGGTTCAATTCGGATCAGGGTGGCTTCGGTCATGGCAGCAAATGGCAGGCTCTGGAGGGGAGGATGGCGCGGTGCTCAAACACCGCAGCCTCCGACGGTGACTTGGACCTCGCGCCGGGCCCAGAGGGCACGGCCATCGGCCATCAGCGCCACGGCATACACCGGCGAGGTCTGGCCCATCTTCACACGGACCGTGAAATTCGCGTCGACCGCGTCCGACCCCCGGAAGATGGCGGCCAGGGGAGAAGGGTTTTTCTCGACCAAAACCAGCATCTGCCGCACACCGGGCAGCGCGGTGGCCACACCCAGCGGGACGGCTGCGCCGTTTTCGGTGACATCGGGCGCGGTCAGGGTCACGTCCTTGCTTTCGACCATGCGGGCGCCGCCCGCGGCCTTGACCGCCTCGTCCAGGGTCCGCGCATCGAAGGCGGCCTTGCTGGCATTGGCCAGGGCGTACTGAGGATAGCCCGCAGCGGCCAAAAGCCCCCCCAGCGCCAACGCATGGCGAAGGATTTCCCGCCGCCCCGACTCAGGCAGAGCGGCTGACTGGGGGACCTGGGCGATCATTTGGCGCCGGCCAGGATCCACTTGGCCAGGGTCAGGGCATCGGCATCGCTGAGCGCGGCCTGGGCCGGCATGGGCACCGGGCCCCATTTGCCCGAGCCACCGGCCTTGATGCTCTTGGCCAGCGCTGCGGCATCGAGTTTGCCGGCGTATTTCTTGGCCACCTCCTGAAAGGCGGGGCCAACCATTTTCTTGTCGACGGCGTGACAGGCCAGGCAGGCGTTCTTCTGGGCCAGCGCCGGGCTGGCCAGGGCAGGGGCAGACACAAAGGCTGCGAGGGCAAGAACAACAAGAGCTTTCATGGTCAATGTGCGCATAGTGTGGATGGATCCGCTGGAATTTAAACCAAAAAAGCAGCCGTGGCCCGCCAACGGTCTTTGGAGAACCGGGCCGGAACAGGGACAATCGGCGGCTGTTTTTCACGCACCTGCACGCAAACCTTATGGAATGGTCCACCCTGATGGAAACCGCCCTGACCCGCTGGGGCGAGTCTGCGCTTCTGGTCGCGATTGGCGCCTGTACCGGTTTGCTGTTCGGGCTGGGCGCCCAGCGCAGCCGGCTTTGCACCCGCGCCGCCGTGCTCGAATGCTGCGAAGGCCGCCCCGGCATGCGCCTGGCCATCTGGGCGCTGGCGCTGGGGGGGGTCATGGCTGGCGCCCAGCTGCTGGTCGCGGCCGGGGCGCTGCAGCCGCTCAAGAGCCGCTTCATGGACGCCACCGGCAGTGTCTCCGGCGCCTTGCTGGGCGGCCTGTTCTTTGGGGCCGGCATGGTCCTCACCCGCGGGTGCGCCAGCCGCCTGTTGGTGCTGGGCGCCTCGGGCAACCTGAGGGCCTGGGTGTCCGGCCTGGTGTTTGCCATGGTGGTGCAGGCCAGCATGTCGGGCTGGCTGGCCCCCGCCCGGCGGGCCATTGCCAGCTGGTGGCTGGTGGACGGCGGCCCCAGCCGGGACCTTTTGCAGACCCTTGGCCTGCCCCCACAAGTGGGCCTGGCCCTGGCGGGCCTGACCCTCGCCGGCGCACTCTGGTTTTTCTTCAGACAAAAGGATCGGCGCAGCGGCCTGCTGATGGCGGCCGGTGTTTGCGGCCTGGCGCTCACCGCCGCCTGGGGACTGACGCAGGCCGTGGCCAGCCAGTCCTTTGAGGTGGTGACCATCCAAAGCCTGAGCTACAGCAATGCTTCTGCCGAGTGGCTGATGCGTCTGCTCGGCCATGCGGCTGCCCCGGCATGGGGCTTCGAAGCGGGCCTGGTGCCCGGCACTTTGGCGGGCGCACTGCTTGGCGCGCTGTGGGGCCGCGAGTTCCGCATCGAGGGCTTCCAGGCCGAACACAAGCTGCTGCGCTACATCAGCGGCGCGGTGTTGATGGGCTTTGGTGCCGTGCTGGCCGGGGGCTGCACCGTGGGCGCCGGACTGGGGGGCAGCGCCGTTTTTGCGCTGACCGCCTGGCTGACGCTGCTGGGCATCTGCGCCGGTGGGGCCCTGAGCTGGCGGCTGCACCGGGTGCTGGGTTGGCCGGTCTGAGGCCAACCCCCCAGGACTCACTTGCTGCTGAGGTACTCGGCCACGGCGGCCATGTCTTGGGGGCCCATTCGGGCCAGCGCGGCATGCGCGGCCACCGCTTCGCGACCGCCCTCGCGCTGCTGGAACTGGCGCAGCCGGGACTGGGTGTAGCCCGCCACCTGCCCCAAGGTCGCTGCACCCCGGGCATCGGGCCCATGGCAGCTGGCGCAGGCAGGCCATCCCATCTGCTGCTTGCCCTGGTGGTAGAGGGTCTGGCCCGCCGCGGCCAGTTCCTTGTCGCGCGGCGGCACGGGCGCGACCACCTGCTTCTCGAAATACTTGCCCAGGGCCAGCATTTCATCGGGGGTCAGCCGGGCGGCCATGTCGGCCATGGCGGCGTTTTTGCGCTTGCCTGACTTGAAGTGCTCGAGTTGCCGGGCGATGTACTCCCCGTGCTGACCCGCCAGGCGGGCGAACGCTTCGCCAGCCGATTCGCCCTCCATGCCGTGGCAGACAAAACAGACGCCGCCCACGATCTTGCGCGCACGCGCCTCGTCGGCCTGCGCCAAGGCCGCAGAGGACAGCCAGGCGAGCCCCAGCAGCCAGGCGGCCCGGGCCATGCGATACGGTCTTTTCATGCTCATGTCGGTGTGCAGCTGACAGAAAAAACGCCGCTGGTCTGACGCAGCGGCGTGCCCATAAAGAATGCATCAGGCCAGGGTGTCGGCCCAGATGTTGTGGGCCCAGGCCATGGCGTAGCGGCCCTCGAGCGCATTGGCGGCCGAAGACAGGCCGCCCGAACCGGGCACCGTCAGCATGGTCTTTTTCTCCGCGTCGTAGCGGTGCACGCTGGCCACATGGACCACGTCTTCGGAGGAGACAAAGCTGTAGCAGGTGTTGTTGTAGATCGGCAGGGGGTTGACCTGCTGGCCGGTGAGCAAGGCCACCACCGCGGCGGCGCAGGTCTTGCCATGCTGGTTGGCCATGTGCCCGGATTTGGGCATGGCGGGCGCTGCCTGGATGGCATCGCCCAGCACATGCACGTTGGGGGCGGCCTTGGACTCGAAGGTCAGGAAGTCGACATCGCACCAGCGCTTGTTGGCCGTGGCCAGACCGGCATTGACCGCGATGTCGCCGGCACGCATGGCGGGAATGACGTTGAGCACATCGGCTTTGAGGTCGTCGTTGAACTCGAATTTGAGCGTCTTGCCCGCCACATCGACGTCCGTCAGCTGGTGCTTGCTGCGGTATTCGATGAGGCCCTTGTAGCGGTCGGCCCAGGCTTTCTTGAACAGCGCGCCCTTGGAGGTCACATCGTCGTTGGCGTCCAGGATCAGCACCTTGCTCTTGGGCTTGTGCTTGCTGAAATACTCGGCCACCTGGCAGGCGCGCTCGTAGGGTCCGGGCGGGCAGCGGTAGGGGGCCATCGGGATCGACATGGCGAACACCCCGCCATCGCGCATGGATTCGAGCTGCTTGCGCAGGGTCTGGGTCTGCTCACCGGCTTTCCAGGCGTGCATGACCTGCTCCCGGGCGCCGGGGCGGTTCATGCCGGGCAGGGTCTCCCACATGAAGTCCACACCAGGAGACACGATCAGGCGGTCGTAAGCCAGTTCGGTGCCTCCGGCGAGCTTGACCACGCGCTTGGCGGCATCGATGCTTACCACCCGGTCACGCACCATCTGCACGCCGTGACGCTTGCCCAGGTTGTCGTAGGGGGTGGTGATGTCGGCCATGGTCTTGCTGCCGCCGATGACCAGGTTGGAAATCGGGCAGGACACAAAGGACGGGTTGGGTTCGACCAGGGTCACCTGGATCTTCTGCTCCGACCACATGCGGATGTACTTGGCCGCCGTGGCCCCGGCGTAACCCCCACCAACGACCACCACTTTGGGGCCACTGCCGTAACCCACGGTGGCACAGCCGGAGACGAGTCCGGCGGCGCCCAGGGCGGTGCCGGTCTGCAGGAAATGTCGACGTTGCATCATGGCTCGCTCCTTCACTTCTTCTGTGCAGCAAAGTAGCCGGCGATCGCCACGATCTGCTCGTCGCTGTAGCCCTTGGCCAACTGGTGCATGATGGTGGCGGGCCTGCGGTCGGCCTTGTAATCCAGCATCTTCCTGACCATGTCATCCTTGTTGGCGCCAGCCAGCGACTCCATGCCGGGTTGGGCCCGGCCATCGGTGCCGTGGCAATTGGCGCAGGACGCCGCCCAGCTGCGCACCTGAGCGGCATCCGGGGTTTGCGCCTGGCTCAGGCTGGCGCTGGCCCACAAGGCCAGCAAGGTCAAACCGATTCTGGTTTTCATGGCTTTTCTCCTGCATCGACGGTGTCGGGGGGACAGGGGCGCACTCACCCACTGGCTGCACGCCACGCCTGTCCAATGCGCAAGGATAGCCGGAAAAGCCGGGGGGCCCGGCCCACCGGCCCGGAAGCCCCACAGCGCCGGGCCCATCCAGGCCGGTCTGCGGCCCATTCACCGGGCTCCACCCGGCTGCTAAAGTGGCGGTCCTGGACGCCGGCAGACCCGGCGTGCACGCCGACGAAAACGCCAAGGAAACCGCCCATGCCCGCCTACCTGATCGTTGACACCGACCTGACCCTGCCCGAGCGCTACGAGGACTACAAGCGCCAGGCCAAGCCATTGGCCGAGCAGTACGGCGGCGAGTACCTGGTGCGCGGCGGCGCCATGGACCTCAAGGAAAACGAGCTCTGGAGCCCCACGCGCATGGTGGTGGTGCGTTTTCCCTCGGTCGAGAAGGCGCAGGCTTTCTACCATTCGGCCGAATACCAGCAGGTGCTGCAGATCAGCAAGGAATCTGCCCGCCGCACCGTGGTGCTGGTCGAAGGCCTTTGAGCCTTCAGTCCTGCGGCTGCCGCAGGGTGCGGCTGAGCAGGATCACCGGGATCAGGCCGACCAGCACCAGCGCCAGCGAGGGCAAAGCGGCCTCCCCCAGCCGCTCGTCACGCGCCAACTGGTAGGCGACCACGGCCAGCGTGTCGCTATTGAAGGGCCGCAGCACCATGGTGGCGGGCAATTCCTTCATCACATCCACAAACACCAGCAACAGCGCCGCCAGCGTGGTGCGTTGCAAGAGCGGTGCGTGCACCTGGCGCAGCAGGCCCCAGCCGGTCACGCCCAGCATGCGCGAAGAGTCGTCCAGGCTCAGCGGGATGCGGGCGTAGCCGCTTTGTATCGACTGCAGCGCCACCGCGCAAAAGCGCACCAGGTAGGCCCACACCAGCCCGAGTGCCGTCGCCGTGATCCAGGCCCCGGCCGACGATTGCGGCCAGCGCTGCTGGATCCAGCCCAGCGGCAACAGCAGCCCCACCACCACCACCGCGCCGGGGATGGCGTAGCCAATGCCAACCACCTGCATGACCGCACGGTTCCACCAGCTGGCACGCTGGCGCAGCGCAAACGCCAGCGCCAGGGCCACCGCCACCGCCAGCACCGCCGTGATGCCGCCCAGCCGAAGGCTGTTCCAGGCCCAGTCGCCAAAGCGGGCCCAGGGCAGCTCGACCTCGGCGCCGGCCAGCGCACGCAGCAGGATCAGCACCGGCAGCACAAAGCCCAGCAGCACAGGCACGGCGCACACGCCCCAGGCCAGCCACTGCTGCGCCCCCTGCAGCCGCACCGGCCGCGATTCGGCCGAGCCCTGGCGCGCGCCCCGCGACTGCACAAAACGCATGCGCCGCTCGGCGCGCTGCTCCAGATGCAGAAGCAGCAGGACCACCGCCAGCAGGGTCGTGGCCAGCTGGGCCGCGGCCACACGGTCGTCCATGGCCAGCCAGGCCTTGTAGATGCCGGCGGTGAAGGTCTGGATACCAAAGTAGCTCGAGACGCCGAAGTCGGCCAGCGTCTCCATCAGGGCCAGCGCCACGCCGGCCGCCACCGCCGGCCGGGCCAGCGGCAGGGCGATTTCACGGATGCGGCGTGACAGCGGCGCGCCCAGCAGGCGCGCCGCCTCCATCAGGCTGGCGACCCGCTCGAGCAAGGCCGTGCGGGCCAGCAGGTAAACATAGGGGTAGAGCGAGAGCGTGAACACCAGCGCGGCGCCCCAGACACTGCGCACATCGGGCCAGAGCGCACCGCGCCAGCCAAAGGCCTCGCGCAGGGCCACCTGCACAGGGCCGCTGAACTGCAGGAAATCGGTGTAGGCATAGGCCACCACATAGGCGGGCATGGCCAGGGGCAAGAGCAGCAACCACTCGAACACCCCCCGCCCGCGGAAATCGAACAGGGTCACGGCCGCGGCCGTGAGCAGGCCCAGCACGGTCACGCCCAGGGCCACCAAGAGGCACAGCAGCGCCGAGGTCCAGGCGTAATCGGGCAGGACGGTGGTGGCCATCTGGCGCAGCAGGTCCATGGATTGCGGCGTCCACTGCAGCCAGGAGGCCAGCACCGCCAGCACCGGCAACGCGAGCACCCCCGCCAGCACGGCAAAGAGCAGGGTCACCAGCCGGGACAGCTGGACAGAGGCGAGGCGGGACATGCACGAATTGTAGGAGCGGTCTCTGACCGCGATGGGAATCAGCGGCCTGGCGATCGCGGTCAGAGACCGCTCCTACAAAAATCGCCCCCCACAGAGACGACTCCTACAATAGGCAGCATGTTTTTGGATATCCGCCAGCTCGATGTGCAGTACCCGGGGCGAGACACGCCTGCGGTGCGGGACGTGACGCTGGGCCTGCGCGCCGGTGACATCGGGGTGCTGATCGGGCCTTCCGGCTGTGGCAAGACCACCTTGCTGCGCGCCGTGGCCGGACTCGAGCCGGTCTCGGGCGGGCGCATTCTGCTGGGCAAGCGCGTGGTCAGCGAACCGGGCCACACCGAAGCGGCCGAGCACCGGCGCATCGGCATGGTGTTCCAGGACTACGCCTTGTTCCCCCACCTGGATGTGGGGCGCAACATCGCCTTTGGCTTGCGGCACCTGGGCAAGCCCCAGCGCGAAGCCCGCATGCAGGAAGTGCTGGCGCTGGTGGGGCTGGCCGGCGCCGAACACCGTTACCCGCACGAACTCTCGGGCGGCCAGCAGCAACGCGTGGCGCTGGCGCGCGCCCTGGCGCCCCAACCAGACCTGTTGCTGCTCGATGAACCGTTTTCCAACCTCGATGTGGACCTGCGCGAACGGCTGGCGCACGAGGTGCGCAACATCCTCAAGGCCGCCAACGCGACCGCCCTGCTGGTCACCCACGATCAGCTCGAGGCCTTTGCCATCGGCGATGTGATCGGCGTGATGCACGAAGGCCAGCTGCAGCAGTGGGACGATGCCTACAGCCTCTACCACCGGCCGGCCACGCGCTTCGTGGCCGACTTCATCGGCCACGGCGTGTTCACGCCCGCCACCCTGCGCGAAGTCAACGGCCAGATCGTGGTGGACACCCCGATCGGCACGCTGACCGATGTGGCCGAATGCCCCCTGCCCTGCGCATTTTGCGAAGGCCAGTGCGATGTGCTGCTGCGTGCCGACGACATCGTCCACGATGACCATGCACCGGTCAAAGCCGAGATCATCCGCAAGGCCTTTCGTGGCTCCGAATTCCTCTACACCCTGCGACTGGCCAGCGGCCACACCCTGATGGCCCATGTGCCCAGCCACCACGACCACAAGCTCGGCGAGTGGATCGGCATCCGTGCCGAGGTGGACCACGTGGTGACCTTCAACCGGGACTGCCCGGTGCGCGAACGCGCGCTCTGCCAGATGCCCTGCGCCGAGCAGCCCTAGTCGGCGTCTGGGCCAGCCACAACCTGGCGCGCAACGGCTTCAGGGGGCGCGGCGCAAATCGTCCACCGACTGGCGCAGCGCAGCCGCCCATTGGCGCCGATCGCGGCCCTCGGCCCACTGCGGTTCGCCAAAATGCACCAGCGCATGGATGGGGGGTGCGGTCAGGGTGCGCCAGACCGAGCCGAGCAGCGTGTCATCGCCGATGTAGCAGGGCGCCAGCGTTTGCTCACCGGTGCGGGCGTCGATGAATTGCAGCGACATGGGCTGCACCGGCACCTCGGCCGTGATGGCCGACTGGATCAGGTTGGCATGGAAGGGCAGCAAGGCCAGGCCATCGCTGGTGGTGCCCTCCGGGAACACCGCCACCACATCGCCCTCGCGCATGGCATGGGCCATGTCATGCACCATGCGCAGGGCGTCCTTGCGGCTGGTGCGCTCGATGTACAGGGTGCCGGCCCCGGTGGCCAGCGCACCGATGATCGGCCAGCCCCGGATGTCGGACTTGGAGACAAAACGGCAATAGCGCGCCGCATGGATGACCAGGATGTCGAGCCAGGAGATGTGGTTGGAGACGATCAGCGCCGGGCCACTGCGCACCGGCTGACCGAACACCTTCAGGTGGATGCCCCACAGGGCCAGCAGCTGCAGGGCCCAGACCTGGACCCGCATTTCGCGCTGCTCTTGCGAGAGCCTCGGGAAATGCGCGCGAATGGTCCACAGGCCCACCAGCAGGTGCCAGAGGCCGCGCAGGATTTTCCAGACCGCACGCCAGGCGCGCATGGGCCGACTCAGCTCGCCTCGAAGGCGATGTGGCCGCCCACCAGCGTCGCGCGCACCCGGCCGGGCAGTTCATAGCCCGAAAACGGCGTGCTCTTGCACTGGCTGCGCAAGCTCGCTTCGGTCACCGGCCAGTGGCCCTCGGTGCCGAGCACGACCACATCGGCCGCGCCCCCCACCGCCAGCTGGCCCACCGAACCCTGCAGCGTGGACAAGGCGGTCCCCAGCACCTGGGCCGGCCCGGCGGTCAGGCGCGCCAGCACGGTGCCGCAGTCCAGGCCGCTTTCCTGGCCCCACTTGAGCGCCAGGCTCCAGAGCAGCTCCAGGCCGGTGGCGCCGGGCTGGGCTTCGGCAAAGGGCAAGGCCTTGGCGTCGGCATCGACCGGGGTGTGGTCGGACACCAGCGCATCGAGCGTGCCATCGGCCAAGGCGGCGCGCAGCGCATCGCGGTCGCGCTGCTGGCGCAGCACCGGCGTCAGGCGCGCGCGGCTGTCGAAGTAACCCATGTCGGTATCGGTCAGGTGCAGCGAGTGGATGCTGACGTCGGCCGTGACGGGCAGGCCCTCGGCCTTGGCCCGGCGCACGAGTTCGACGCCGGCCGCGCTGCTGATGCGGCAGAGGTGGACCCGGGCGCGGGTGCTGCGCACCAGCTCGAAAATCGTGTGCAGGGCGATGGTCTCGGCCGCCACCGGGACGCCGGACAGGCCCATGCGGGTGGCCAGGGGCCCGCTGGCGGCCACGCCTTTGCCCAGGTGCAGCTCCTGGGGACGCAGCCAGACGCTGTAGCCAAAGGTGCTGGCGTACTGCAGCGCACGCTGCAGCACCTGGGTGTTGGCCAGCGCCACCTCGGCCTGACTGAAACCGACGCAACCGGCGGCCGTGAGCTGGCCCATTTCGGTCAGCACCTCGCCTTGCAGGCCGCGCGTGAGCGCCCCCAGCGGCAGCACGCGCGACTGGTGCAGCTTCTCGGCGCGGTGGCGCAGCATGTCCACCAGGCCCGGCTCGTCGAGCACCGGGTCGGTGTCGGGCGGACAGACCAGGCTGGTCACGCCCCCGGCCACGGCCGCGGCCATTTCGCTCTCGAGCATGCCGGCGTGTTCCTGTCCGGGCTCACCCAGGCGGGCGCACAGGTCCACCAGGCCCGGGGCCACGATGCCCCCCTGGGCATCGATCACCCGGTTGGCGGAGAAGTCGGCGGGGGCCTGGCCGATGGCCACGATGCGACCGGCGGCAATCGCCACCTCGGCGCGCTGGTCAAAGCCGCGGGCGGGGTCGATCACGCGGCCGTTCTGGATCAGGATCTTCATCTTCGGGTTCCCCTCAGGCTTCGTTGCCGGCGACGATGCTCATCACCGCCATGCGCACGGCGATGCCGAACGTCACCTGCGGCAGGATCACGCTTTGCTGGCCGTCGACCACGGCCGAGTCGATCTCGACGCCGCGGTTGATCGGGCCGGGATGCATCACGATGGCGTCGGGCCGGGCCCGCTGCAGCTTCTCGGGCGTGAGGCCAAAGCTCTCGAAGTACTCCTGGCTGGAGGGCAGCAGCGCCCCGCTCATGCGCTCGTTCTGCAGGCGCAGCATGATGACCACATCGCAGTCCTGGATGCCTTCTTCCAGGTTGTGGAAGACGCGCACGCCCATCTGCGCCATGTCGGCCGGCACCAGGGTCCGGGGGCCGACCACGCGGACCTCGGCGCAGCCCAGCGTGGTCAGGGCATGGATGTCCGAGCGCGCCACCCGCGAATGCAGGATGTCGCCGACGATGGCCACCCGGAGGTTGGCGAAGTCTTTCTTGTAGTGGCGGATGGTGTACATGTCCAGCAGCGCCTGCGTGGGGTGCGCATGGCGCCCGTCACCGGCGTTGACCACATGCACATGCGGCGCCACATGCTGCGCGATCAGGTAGGGCGCGCCCGACTCGCTGTGGCGCACCACGAAGATGTCGGCCGCCATGGCACTCAGGTTGGCGATGGTGTCGAGCAGCGACTCGCCCTTGCTGGCCGAGGAGCGGGCAATGTCCAGCGTGTAGACGTCGGCCGACAGGCGGGTGGCGGCGATATCGAAGGTGGTGCGGGTGCGGGTGCTGTTTTCGAAAAACAGGTTGAAGACGCTCTTGCCGCGCAGGAGCGGGACCTTCTTGACCTCGCGGTCACTCACACTGACAAAGCCCTGCGCGGTGTCGAGGATGTGGGTGAGGATGTCCTTGGAGAGGCCTTCGGTGGAGAGCAGGTGGATCAGCTCGCCGTGCTGGTTGAGTTGGGGGTTGTTGCGTTTGTAGAGCATGTTCACCTCAGGCCTTGTGGCGCACCTCGAAGCGGAAAACGCCCGCGCCGTCCTGCGCCAGCGCCAGCGACTGCGACTCGGGCAAGGCCACGCGGGCGGCCGCAAAATCGGCCTGCACCGGCAGCTGGCGCCCGCCACGGTCCACCAGCACGGCCAGCCGCACGCGGGCCGGGCGGCCGTAGTCGAACAGTTCGTTGAGCACGGCGCGGATGGTGCGGCCGGTGTAGAGCACATCGTCGAGCACCAGGATGTCGGCCCCCTCGACCTCAAACGGCAGCTTGGTCTGCCCTCCGGCCGACAGGCCGCGCTGGGCAAAGTCATCGCGGTGCATGACCGAAGAGACGGTGCCGGGCTCGCCCGTCAACCCGAGATCGCGGTGCAGCCGCTCGGCCAGCCAGGCCCCGCCCGAGGGGATGCCCACCAGCCGGGTGTCGGCCGCGGACAGGCCGCGCACACCGCGCAGCAGTTCCTTGTAAAGCGCCTCGGCGTCGAGGGTCAGGCTCATGGCAGGGTCCTCAAAAACTGTTCAAGAATGAGCGCGGCCGCAGCCGCGTCGGCGTCTTTGGCGCCCAGCGCATGGGCCTCGGTGGTGGTGTAGCGCTCGTCCACCTCGTAGACGGCCAGGCCAAAGCGCCCGCGCAGCTGGCGACCGAATTTGCGCGCGCGCAGGGTGTTCTCGTGCTCGCCACCGTCCGGGTGGGTGGGCACGCCAATCACCAGCGCATCGGGCTGCCACTCGCGGATGCGCTCGGCTATCCGGGCAAAACGCGCATCGCCTTCGGCGGCAATCGTGCCTTGGGGCGTGGCGGTCTTGAGCAAGCGGTTGCCGATGGCCACCCCGGTGCGTTTGAGGCCGTAATCCAGCGCCAGGAAGGTCTGCTGGCTGGGCGGGACGCTGGCGGCCTCGCTCATGCGTGCCCTGCCTCGGGCGAGAGCATCCAGGCCTGCAGGCCGAGCAGGGCCAAGGCCTCGTCGTAGCGGCGCTCGAGGGGCGTGTCGAACACGATGCGGGCATCGGCCGGCATGGTCAGCCAGGTGTTCTCGCCGATCTCCGTTTCCAGCTGGCCTTCGCCCCATCCGGCATAGCCCAACGTCATGAGCACCTTGCGCGGACCGGCGCCCGCCCCGAGGGCTTCGAGCACATCGCGCGAGGTGGTCAGCTCCAGACCAGCAGGAACCTTGAGGGTGGCGGCATAAATGTCGCCGCCGTCCTGCGCCGGGTCTTGCATGCGCACCGGCTCGTGCAGCACAAAGCCGCGCTCGGTGTGGACCGGGCCGCCCTGCAGCACCGGCATCGGCCGCAGGTCCTCGCGCAGCAGCGGCAGGTCGAGCTTGTCGAACAGCGCCCGCATCGACAGCTCGCCCGGTTTGTTGATCACCAGGCCCATGGCCCCGCGGGGGCTGTGCTCGCACAGGTAGATGACGCTGCGCGAGAAAATCCCGTCTTCCAGACCCGGCATGGCCACCAGAAAATGATGCGTGAGCGGGGTGAAGGCAGAATCGCTGGACATCTGGCGATTTTAACGGCTGCCCCCTGCAGACACCCCCATGGACACCTCTTACCCCTGCGGCCTGGTCTGGCTGCGCCGCGATCTGCGTGTGCACGACAACGCCGCGCTCTACCACGCCCTGAAAAACTGCCGCCAGGTGCATGTGGCCTTTGTCTTCGACACCGCCATCCTGGACGCCCTGCCCCGGGCCGACCGGCGGGTGGAGTTCATCCGTGAATCGCTGGTGGAGGTCGATCAACAGCTGGCCACGCTGGGGGGCGAAGGCTGTGGCCTGATCGTGCGCCATGGCGTGGCCGAGTACGAGATGCCCCGGCTGGCCCGCCAGCTGGGCGCGCTGGCCGTCTTTGCCAGCCACGACGACGAACCCTACGCCCAGCGGCGCGACGCCCAGGTGCGCGGCCAGCTGGCCGATCTGGGCATCGCCCTGCACACCTGCAAGGACCATGTGGTGTTCGAGCGCCAGGAGGTGATGACCCAGTCGGGCACCGCATTTTCGGTCTTCACGCCCTACAAGAACGCCTGGCTGCGCAAGGTCAACGATTTCTACCTGCAGGCCTACCCGGTCGAACGCCATGCGCGGCATCTGGCGCCGCGCCCCGAGGCCCTGCGCCAGCCGGTGCCCGGTCTACCCGACATCGGCTTTGACCCGACCAACCTCAAAGCGCTGCAGATCCCGACGGGCGAATCGGGTGCCCAGGGGCTGCTCGCCGATTTCCTGCAGCGCATCGACGGCTACGGCCAGCGCCGCGACTTTCCCGCCGTCAAGGGCCCCAGCTACCTGAGCGTGCACCTGCGCTTTGGCACCGTCTCGGTCCGCCAGCTCGCCCGCGAGGCCCATGCCCGCATGGCGGCCGGCAGTGAAGGCGCCCGGGTGTGGCTGTCCGAACTGATCTGGCGCGATTTTTATGCCCAGGTGCTGGCCAACTTTGCGCACGTGGGCGCGGGCGAGAGTTTCAAGCGCGACTACGACGCCATCGCCTGGGAGCACGGCGCGCATGGGCACAAGCTGTTGGAGGCCTGGTGCGAAGGCCGCACCGGCTACCCGCTGGTGGATGCGGCCATGCGCCAGCTCAACCAGACGGGCTACATGCACAACCGCCTGCGCATGGTGGTGGCCAGCTTCCTGTGCAAGGACCTGGGCCTGGACTGGCGCTGGGGTGAACAGTACTTCGCCACCCACCTCAATGACTTTGACCTGGCCGCCAACAACGGCGGTTGGCAGTGGGCCAGTTCCAGCGGCTGCGATGCCCAGCCCTACTTTCGCATCTTCAACCCGGTCAGCCAGAGCGAAAAATTCGACGCCGAAGGCAAGTTCATCCGGCGCTATGTGCCCGAACTCGCCGGCCTGTCGGCCAAGGCCATCCACGCGCCCTGGCTGGTGGGCGAGCTGGAATTGCAAGCGGCAGGCATTGAACTCGGCAAGACCTACCCCCGCCCCATCGTCGACCATGCCGAAGCACGTGAAAAAACGCTGGCGCGCTACGCCGTGGTCAAAAAGAAAGCCGCCTGAAAACAGGCGGCTTTCAATGCCAAGCACTGACACAGCACAAGGGGCGGGTGCCCCGCTCGGCGCGGATTACTGTGTCCCCACAGCATGAGGCGCTGGACGGGGCACCCGCCCCTGGTGCGCAATTCAGCCCCCAAGGCCGATCAGATGGCCACCATCTCGAAATCTTCCTTGCGCGCGGCGCACTCCGGGCAGGTCCAGTTCATGGGCACATCCTCCCACTTGGTGCCGGCAGGAATACCGTGCTCCGGATCGCCCAGAGCCTCGTCGTAAATCCAGCCGCAAATCAGGCACATCCAGGTTTTGTATTCCATGTTGCTATGAAAAAGTTGTCGAATAGAATGAACTCGATTGTATCGGGCGCCCCTGCGGCCAAGCCCAAAGCCCCCTCACTTCTCCGTTCATGACCGACACCCGCGAAGACACGCCCCAGCCCGACAACGGTGATCCAGAAGCCCAGGGCCTGGCCTGCGTGCTGGTCTTCAATGCGAACGACCCCAGCGGTGCCGGGGGCCTGACCGGGGATGTGCTGGCGATGGGCTCGGTCGGCGCCCACACCTTGCCGGTGGTGACCGGCAGCTACGCCCGAGACACCAGCGGCATCCATGACTTCTTCTCCTTTGACGAGGAAGCCGTCAGCGAACAGGCCCGCACGATTGCCGAAGACGTGCCGGTGCAGGTCATCAAGGTCGGCTTTGCCGGCAGCCCCGAGAACCTGGCCGCCATCGCCGCCATCGCCGACGACTACGACGGCGTGCCGGTGGTGGCCTACATGCCCAACCTGTCCTGGTGGGAAGACAGCCGCATCGACGACTACCTCGACGCCTTCCGCGAACTGCTGCTGCCCCAGACCAGCGTGCTGGTGGGCCACCACAGCACCTTGCGCCGCTGGCTGCTGCCCGAGTGGGAAGGCGAGCGCAACCCCAGCCCGCGCGACCTGGCCCGGGCCGCCAGCGAGCTGGGCGTGCCCTACACCCTGGTGACCGGGGTGCCACTGCCCGAGCAGCACATCGACAACGTGCTGGTGACACCCGAAGCGGTGGTGGTGCACGAGAAATTCGAACGGATCGAGGCGGTTTTCGCGGGCGCCGGCGACACCCTGTCGGCCGCCCTGGCCGCCTTGCTGGCCTCCGGCATGGACTTGCCCGAGGCCACCCGCGAGGCCCTGAGCTACCTCGACCGCTGCCTCGACGAAGGCTACAGCCCCGGCATGGGCCAGGTCATCCCCGACCGCCTGTTCTGGGCCCAGCCCGAAGGCGAGAGCGAAGCGGACGATGGCGCGGAGGACGACAGCCTGCACCCCGGCGCCGATTATTTCGAAGTGCCCTTCAACGAAACCAAACACTGAGGCCCCATGACCGATCGCAACCAGCAACTCTTTGACCGCGCCGCCGAGGTGATCCCTGGGGGCGTGAACTCGCCTGTGCGCGCCTTCCGTGCCGTCGGTGGCACGCCCCGTTTTGTGCAGCGCGCGCAAGGCGCCTACTTCTGGGATGCCAACGGCCGCCAATACATCGATTACATCGGCTCCTGGGGCCCCATGATCCTGGGCCATGGCCACCCGGCGGTGCTCGAAGCCGTGCAAAAGGCCGCGCTGGATGGCTTCTCGTTTGGCGCGCCCACCGAACGCGAGATCGAGCTGGCCGAAGAAATCCTCCAGCACGTGCCCTCGATGGAGATGGTGCGCCTGGTCAGTTCGGGCACCGAGGCGGGCATGAGCGCATTGCGTCTGGCCCGCGGCGCCACGGGGCGCAGCAAGATCATCAAGTTCGAAGGCTGCTACCACGGCCATGCCGATGCACTGCTGGTCAAGGCCGGCTCGGGCCTGGCCACGTTTGGCAACCCCACCAGCGCGGGCGTGCCGCCCGAGGTGGTGCAGCACACCCTGGTGCTGGAGTACAACAACATCGAGCAACTCGAAGAGGCATTCCAGCGCCACGGCCCGGAACTGGCCTGCGTGATGATCGAACCGATCGCCGGCAACATGAATTTTGTGCGCGCCAGCGTGCCCTTCATGAAGCGCTGCCGCGAGCTGTGCAGCGCGCACGGCGCGCTGCTGGTGTTTGACGAGGTGATGACCGGCTTCCGTGTGGCCATGGGCTCGGCCCAGAGCGTGTACGCGCAACAGATCCCCGGCTTCAAACCCGACCTCACGGTGCTGGGCAAGGTGATTGGCGGGGGCATGCCCCTGGCGGCCTTTGGCGGTCCGCGCGAGATCATGCGCCAGCTGGCGCCCACCGGCCCGGTCTACCAGGCCGGCACCCTCAGCGGCAACCCGGTGGCCACCGCCTGCGGTCTGGCCACCCTCAAGGAAATCGCCAAGCCCGGCTTCTGGGACGCCCTGAGTGGCAGAACCCAAAGCCTGGTCGACGGCCTCAAGCGCGCCGCGGCCCAGGCCGGGGTGCCCTTTGCGGCCGACTGCCAGGGCGGCATGTTCGGCTTCTTCCTTCTGCCCGAACTGCCGCAAAACTACGCCAAGGTGATGACCAGCGACAGCCCAACATTCAACAAACTCTTCCACGGCCTGCTGGACCGCGGGGTGTACATTGCGCCCGCGCTCTACGAAGCGGGTTTTGTGAGCGCTGCCCACACCCAGGCCGACGTGGACGCCACCGTGGCCGCTGCCGCAGAGGTGTTCGCCCAGCTCTGAAGCCGGCCCCCGTCCTTTTTGGGCGACTCCCCCTCTGAAGGACACCCATGAAAAAAACCTACCCCCTCAGCGCCGAGGGCAAGCACCCCGACCGGGTGCTCGAAGCCGTCAAGCACGACATCCGCAAATACTTCAAGCGCGAACGCGGCCGACCGGTGCCTGCCGGGGCCGATTTCTGGGACTTCGATTGCAAGGTGGGCGCCTCGGCCGACACCGCGCCAGGGGTCCGCGTGGGCGCGGTGATCGAGGCCGTGGACGCTGCCGCCAAGTCAGGAATGGCCTCGGTGTATGTGGAAATTTTGAGCAAGCACGGGGTGCGCGTGCCTGCACCTGTGCGCCCTGAAGCGGCCGCCCCCGAAACCGACGACGCCGCTTAATCGGGCTTTGGCCCGGGCGGGGCGCTGGCTTGCGCGGCCCGCAGCTTGTCTTTCTTGCTGGGGCGCTTGCCCTTGATGCCCCCCTGGCCAGGCGCGGGTGCGGGCGGCACATCCACCGGCTCAAAACCGGGCAGCACTTCCAAGGCCAGGTCCAGCTTTTCGCGCTTGCAGATCAGCGCCCAGTGCGCCTGCGCCTGGGCGGTGACCAAACTCACGGCCTCGCCCGCCGCCCCCGCGCGGCCGGTGCGGCCAATGCGGTGGGTGTAGTCGGTGGCCGAGCGCGGCAGGTCGTAGTTGACGACCAGGGGCAAGCGCGCAATGTCGATGCCACGCGCCGCCAGATCGGTGGTCACCACCACGTCCCAACGGCCTTCCTTGAACTCGTCCAGCACCTGTTGGCGCGCACCCTGGCTCATCTCGCCATGGAAGGCGGTGGCGTAGACGCCCGCCTTGTACAGCTTGCTGGCCAGGTGCTCGCAGGCGTAGCGTGTGGCCACGAAGACCAGCACACGCTGGCCCCCGTGCTCGGCGATCAATTCGCGCAGCACGGCGGTGCGTCGGGACGCGTCCACCGCAATCGCGCGCTGGCGGATGTCTGGGGCCTGCAGGGCCTGGGCTTGAACCGTCACACGCTCGGGGTCGCGCAGCAAAGCGGCAGCCAGGGACTGCACCGCCTCGCCGTAGGTGGCCGAGAAGAGCAGCGTTTGACGCCGCGGGGGAAGCAAGGCCAGCACCCGCTGCAGTTCGTCGGCAAAGCCCAGATCCAGCAGGCGGTCGGCTTCGTCCAGCACCAGGTGCTGCACGTCCAGCAGGCGCAGCGCGTTGTGATCGACCAGATCGAGCAGACGCCCGGGCGTGGCCACCACGATGTCGGCGCCACCGCGCAAGCCTATCATCTGCGGGTTGACCGAAACACCGCCGTAGACCACCGCCACTTTGAGCCCCAGCGGATGGCCCAACTGCGTGAACACATCGCCCACCTGCAGCGCCAGCTCGCGCGTCGGCACCAGCACCAGCGTGCGCACCGGGCGGCGGAAATTGGTTTGCCGTGGCCTGAGCAGGTGCTGCTGCACCAGCGGCAAGGCAAAGGCCAGCGTTTTGCCTGAACCGGTGGGCGCCGTGGCCCACAGGTCGCGGCCTTGCAGCGCGGCCGGAATCGCCTCGGCCTGGATGGGGGTGGGGATGGCCAAACCCATGCCACCGGCGGCGCGTTGCAGCGCCGCGGTCAGGCCCAGTGTTGCAAAGTTCAATGCTTGCCGATCAG